>Ga0114962_10001084_pt1 | contig 23671 bp, 23 predicted proteins | sample C_130820_MF_Meta_FD_87017 | JGI IMG/M metagenome (GOLD analysis project Ga0114962, IMG submission 87017) | Freshwater microbial communities from Lake Croche, Canada to study carbon cycling - C_130820_MF_MetaG | ecosystem: Environmental > Aquatic > Freshwater > Lake | place: Lake Croche, Canada... | reverse complement strand
TACTCGAACACTCACCATTGACCTTATGGATCAGCCTTCAATCTGGGGAGGCCGATACCTCTCGACGCTTGGAAGCTGCACCGAAGGCCAGATCCTCTGCTCAGGGGTGGACTCGATGTCCATCGTTCCCTTGGGCGGCGAATTGTTACTCAACGGCATCTTCCCCCAAGACGTAGCCTGGATTCCACCGGGAGCATGGCTGCGCATCACCGCCACTGAGCCCGATGGGACCACCTACACCGGTCGCGTGGACGTTCGCTTTCCCGGCTACTCCCTGTCTTCAAAGCGCTCGGACGGAAGTTACTACCGGGATTTCAGTCCACCTACTTGGCCAGCCGAGGATCCCTACTACTGGATTTGGTACAACTTGCTGTCTGACGGCCCTACCGCGATGAACGCGGCTATAGGCGAGCTGATGTATACCAGCCATCTCGCGCAGATCGAAAAGGCGAACCTCACCTGGACGGCTACCACTGCGTCAAACTACGACCCCTTGAGCAATGGCGGAGTTCCCTGGCCGAACTAGGTCACCCATGCCCCGCTTGAGCGAAGGAAGGCCTTAGGCAATAGACCTTAAGCCTTATGAAAACCTGAAAACTTTTTTGCCAGTTACTGACTAACCTTGGATAACCGCCGAAGGAGAATTTCCATGAGTGCAACCGTTGATCCAGCTGCCATTGTCGCTCCTCGGCGAGTTCGCCTTGCCCCTTTTCGGATCATGGTTGGTCCGGTAACTCACCTTGCTGAGGAACGTCAGCGTCTGGCCGGACTTCGCTACGAAGGTTTTGAGGTTGCTCAACTTGGAGCCACCATTGGTGGCCTTGTCTCCGGCCTTGACCTGACAGCTTCGCTTTCTGACCAGGTGATCGCAGAACTCCGTCGTTGCCTGCTGGACTTCAAGGTCATCTTTTTTCGGAATCAAGCTATGACGGCTCAGCAGCATGTCGACTTTGCGCGACGCTTTGGTGAATTAGAAATTCACCCCTTTATTCCATCGAATACCGGGCACCCCGAGCTCGTGCGATTTGAAAAAGAAGCTCAAGTCGGTGGATTTGAAAATGTTTGGCATTCGGATGTGCCTTGGCGAAGCATCCCTTCAGCCGCTGCGGTGCTTCACGCCATAGAGATCCCCGCTGTCGGTGGAGACACCTGTTTTTGCGACATGAATGCTGCCTATGAAGGTCTTGACACCAAGACCAAGGAACAAATTCAGGATCTCAGGGCTGTCAACGATTTTTCCAAAGCTTTTGGCCACACGCTCGATGATGCAGGTCGAGCGAAGATGAATAAAGAATTTCCGCCCGTCGAGCACCCCGTAGTTCGGGTTCATGGCGAGACTGGCCGCCCCTTGCTCTATGTAAATCGAGCATTTACACGGTCCATTGTTGGCCTTGAAGAGGCCGAGAGCAACGAGCTCATCGACTACTTAAGTGGCCAGGCCAACACACCCGAATACCAGTGTCGATTCACCTGGGAAAAGGATTCAGTTGCTTTTTGGGACAACCGCGCAGTCCAGCATTTCGCGCTGAGCGACTACTGGCCCGAGCGAAGAGTTATGGAGCGGGCCAGCATCATTGGTGAAGTTCCCGCCCAAAAGGGCTAAATCACCGGCAATTGGCTCACTGAGGGCGAAAAGCTCAGAGAGCTCAGCCCCTTGGTGGGCGAGGGGGGACTTGAACCCCCACATCCTTGCGGACACAGGAACCTGAATCCTGCGCGTCTACCAATTCCGCCACTCGCCCGAGTGTGTAGTGATCCTAGCCCTAGACCCCGAAATTGCCTAAATCCCCGGTAGTATCGCGAGACGATGGGACTCAAGCAGTTCGAGGAGCGCCTCGAGCGCCTAGTAGAGGGAACGTTGTCACGTCCCTTTAGAACAACGCTCCAGCCCGTGGAGATTGGCCGACGCCTTACGCGGGAGATGGATCTACAGCGCAAGGTCGGCGTGAAAGGCATGATCGCCCCTAATGCCTTCTCAATCAGCCTTTCCACCCAAGATGTGGATCGTCTCTCCGGTCACCTTGATGCCCTCATTCATGAGCTGGTCGTAGCAGCCAAAGAGCACGCTCTAGAGGAGCAGTATGCCTTTGTGGGTCCCGTAGAGGTCGAAGTATTTCGCAGTGCCCGCTTAAAGGCAGGTCGCCTAGCGGTCGTTGCGGAAGTCCGCGAGGGCGATCTCCCTGCAGAACTCATCCTCTCCGACGGTAGCCGGCGAGCTCTGGGGGAAAGTCCCTGCATTATTGGCAGAATGCCGGAGTGTGGTGTGGTGTTGAGTGACCCCAATGTGAGTCGTCACCATGCCCAAGTTCAGCGCGAAGCCGATCACTATGTCGTGAGCGACCTTGGATCAACTAATGGCACCAAGGTCAATGGCATCCCCATGCGCTCACAGACGCTGAATTCTGGTGACGAGATCATGGTGGGCTCCACCCGCATTCGATTCGAATCGGCATAATTCGATGCTCAGCATCACGAACTACCAGAGTTTGGTGCGCCCGATGCAATGGCTCGTCGTCGCATTGGTATTCCTCTTTTTTCTCCGTATTGCTCGTGCAGTCATTGTCGAGGCGAGACCAGTTGGCGGAATCGGTTCGGGAAGCCGCCGCCGTGGAGCTCGGCTGAAGGCACTTGAGGGTCCTGGTCTCTCTGAAGAGACCTTCTCTTTAGCCAAGGACGCCACCATTGGTCGAGCTAGTACCTGCGACGTTTCTATCCCTGCCGACAGCTTTGCTTCAACGGTTCACGCCCGGATTGCCTTTGATGAAGATGGCCTCTACATCGAAGATCTCGGATCAACCAATGGCACCTATGTCAATGCGGAGCGCGTGGCCGGTAGAACTTCCTTGAGGCGAGGTGACACGGTTCAGGTTGGTGAGTCGGTATTCGAGGTGACACGGTGAGTGGGCTTCGCGTAGGGGCTGCGACTGATGTTGGCCAGGTAAGGGACCACAATGAAGATGCCTATTTAGCTTCTGAGGCTCTCGTCATTGTCGCCGATGGCATTGGCGGCCACGCTGCTGGTGAGGTTGCTTCGCAACTTGCCGTTGGGGTGATTGAGGAACACTTCATGAAGCACAAAAATCCTCAGGGCCTCGTGAAAGCCCTCGAGAACGCCAATAACGAAGTGGTGAAGTCCTCGGCGGAGAATCCCAGTCAGGCAGGCATGGGAACGACGGCAACGGTCTTGGCAGTCACCTCAGCGAGACGAGACGCACTCACCCTGACGCTCTCTCAAGTAGGTGACTCACGCTGTTATTACTTTGGTAATGATGCTCTAACGCAGGTCACTGAGGATCACACCGTTACCGCAGAACGCGTCCGACGGGGCGAGCTGACAGAAGAAGAAGCCAGCACGGATCGTCAGCGCCACATGCTGACCCGTGCGCTCGGTATTCCTCAAGTACTTGAAGTAGATCAATGGAGCATCAAGGTCGCCCAGGGTGACCGATTTGTGGTTTGTAGTGACGGACTCTGCAATGAAGTCTCTGACCAGGAAATCGCTGGAGTGCTCCGCAGCCTTCCTGATCCTCAAGAGGCTGCCGAGGAACTCGTTCGCTTGGCTCGAGAGCACGGAGGGCGTGACAACATCACGGTGGTGGTCGCTGAAGCCGATGCTTCAAGTCAACTCAACGACGAGAGCTCCATTGTGCGACTTGATCAGCGCCGAGAGCAGCCTCCAGTTGTCGTAGCAACTGCTGCTACGCGTCGAGGATCCCAGCGAGTCGTTACTGGCCGTGGAGCAATTTTTGTGCTCGCCCTCTTGGCTGTGCTGTTCTCCGGCTGGCTCGTACTGCGTTGGTACGCCACCAGTGCCTATTACGTCACCGCGGAGCAAGGCCAGGTCGTGATTTACCAAGGCCAGGTAGGCGGCTTCTTGTGGTTTCACCCCGAGCGCAAGGCCCAGACGGCCATCCCCACATCGCAATTGCTGCCAACGACAAGGTCTTCGCTCAAGGGGAAAGTTCCTGAGCCGACCCTCGATGCTGCCTGGAGTTATGCGGTGAATCAGCACAATGCTTGGAAGACCCAGCAGAAGGCAATTTCTGGTCTGGCGCCGATCAAGTGAGGCTTGCCCCTCGAGATCTTGCCCAGAGCATTGGTGAGCGGAGCGCTTAGTGGGTCGCCGGGTTCGATTTCTCGCGTTAGTGCTGCTCCTCTGTTTTGGAGGAGTAATCGTGCAGCTCGTGAATATTCAGGTTGTACAACAGAAGAAGCTCTCACAGGCCGCAGGTAATCCCAAGGTTCGCGAGGCACGTCTTACGCAGAGCCGCGGAGAAATTTTGGCTGCCGATGGCACCGTACTGGCGAGATCGATTCTCGACCCCAAGGCGAAACGGGGGGACTACAAGTTTGAGCGCAGCTACCCCCAGGCGAACCTTTATGGTCACCTCGTTGGTTTTGATTCCTATATCTACGGTCGCTGGGGCATTGAAGACAGTTACAACTCCTATTTGATTGCCCACCAACAAGAAGCGCTCAGCATTTCAGAGCTGCTTAACCCTGTTAGCTCAACGAATACGGTGCTGCTCAGCATCATTCCGGCTCTCCAGAAGGTGGCAGCCTCGCAACTCGCCGGTCGCGATGGCGCTGTTGTTGCTCTTGATCCTCGCACCGGCGCAGTCTTGGCGATGTATTCGAATCCCACCTTTGACCCCAATCCTTTGGTGTCCAAGATCAGTAAGACCGAGCAAGATGCCTGGGCTGCCTACAACCTGAAAGACGCAGCAGGTTTTGCACCCCTGGCGTCCTTGGCCTATCAACGGACCTTTGCTCCCGGCTCCACCTTTAAGACCGTGACTTCAGCTGCGACTTACGACTATCAGCCTGGTCTAGCCAACAAGGTCTATCCACCTATCTCTTCTACCCCACTTCCTCAAACAAACCTGACCCTGTCGAACTTCGGTGGAGGTACTTGTGGTGGAACGCTGGCGCAGATGCTTCCACCCTCCTGTGACACGGGTTATGCCCTCATGGGTTTAGATCTGACCGGACCAACGCTCTATGAGCAAGCGACCAGATTCGGCTTCACCCATGTACCACCCATTGATATTCCTGGAGCTGCGGTCTCTGCCTTCCCCACTCCGGCACAATTAGCCAACAATCTTCCCGGCTTGGCCTATTCGGCAATCGGTCAACAAGATGTCACGGCTACGGCTCTACAAAATGCCTTGGTTGCCGCCGGATTTGCGAATGGGGGAGCGGTCATGACACCCCACCTCATGGTGCAGATCCGTGACTCCCAAGGTCGTGTGGTGATCGCCTACGAACCCCATATTTGGAAGCAGGCCACCACGCCGACTACGGCCAGCCAGGTGATGGCCCTCATGCGCCAAGTCGTCAGCCAGGGAACAGCCGCTGGGGTCGGTTTCTTGGCTCAAGACGACGTTGCCGCCAAGACCGGTACGGCTCAGACGGGTAATAGCCAGCACCAGACCCATAACTGGATGATTGCCTTTGCCCCAGCCGCCAATCCCGTGGTGGCCATAGCGGTGGTTATGCCCTTCCAGCCCCAGTCCGGCACGGGAGCCGAGGTCGCGGGCCCGATCGCCAAGTGTGTGATCGAAGCCGCCTTGGCTATCCACTATCACCTGCCACCAACGGGAACCGCGACCACCTGTCCGGCCTAAATCTCGGCCCCAGTGCTCCTCTAGGGGGACTAATTAGGCCTAGGATTAAAGGTCTGTGGAGCCTTTAGACGAACCCCGGGTCCTTTCAGGCCGCTACGAGATTACTCACCTCATTGCACGAGGTGGGATGGCTCAGATTTATCGCGCCCACGATCGGCAACTTGACCGCATTGTTGCACTCAAAGTCCTCTTCCCCGAGCTCTCTACAGACCGTTCTTTTGTGGAGCGTTTTCGTCGTGAGGCCCAGGCTGCAGCGAACCTTTCACACCCCAATATCGTTCAGGTTTATGACTGGGGTGAGGACGAAGGCAATTACTTCATTGTTATGGAACTCGTGGAAGGCCAGAGTCTTTCCGAGATCATTCGTGATCATGGACCCCTCAAGGCAATTCCTGCCGCTCGTATTGCCGCCGACATTGCCGCCGGCCTTGCCTATGCACATCGCAGCGGTGTAGTTCACCGTGACGTAAAGCCGGGAAATGTCATCGTGACCGCCGATGGAGAAGTGAAAGTCACGGACTTTGGTATCGCGCGCGCGATGAACACCGATGAAGATCTCACGCAAACGGGACTCGTCATGGGTACCGCTACCTACTTTTCTCCAGAACAAGCTGAAGGTCGCACCGTCGATGGTCGAAGCGACCTCTACGCTCTAGGCGTAGTCGCCTTCGAGATGGTTGCCGGCAGGCCTCCCTTCGTTGCGGAGTCCCCTATTGCCGTTGCGTCAAAGCATGTACGTGAGGTTCCTCCGCTTCCTCGTGATTTCGTAGCCAACGTTCCACCTGATTACGAAGCCGTCGTGATGAAATCGCTCTCGAAATTCCCTGAGCAGCGCTATCAGACTGCCGATGAGATGCGTGCAGACTTCTTGCGCTTCGTCGACGGCCAACCCGTACTGGCTCAAGAAGTCGCTACAACCATGGCTGCTGCCGTTGCCGCAACAACAACCGTTGCAGCCGTAGGTCCCTCGACGACAGCCGTTCCTGCCTATGCGGGCCCCAAGTCTGAATACCGCCGTGAGCGCAGTCCTCGGGCTTGGATCGCCGCTATTGCGGCCCTCGTGCTGCTCCTTGCGGTAATCGGCTTCTTCTTGGCGAAATCTTTTGGTGGGGGTAGCGGAACTCTCAGTATGCCCAATGTCGTGGGTATTTCGATCACTCAGGCACGCATAGAACTCTCCAACGCTGGCTTAGAAGTCGCCAGAACTACACAGAAGGCCTCCAAGAAGCCAGTGGGGACTGTGCTGAGTTCTAACCCAGCCAGCGGTTTGAAGGTCCAAAAGGGTCAGAAAGTGACCTTAGAAATCTCCAAAGGTGGTGCCGGCCAAATTGTCGAGGTCCCCAATGTGGTGAACCAAGATCTTTCTTCGGCGGAGACCATGTTGCAACAAGTTGGACTGACCTATGTGATTTCCTATTCAACCCAGACCACCAGTCTCTCCGGTGCTAATTCCACGGGCAATTCCATTGCCCAGGGAAAAGTCTTGTCCCAAGACCCACCAGCGAAGTCAAAGGTGACCACCGGAACGCAGGTGACCTTGACGGTACCTCAACCCACACAGACCGCGACGGTTCCAGGTGTCGTAGGACAGACAGCCTCTGGGGCGAGTGGGGCGATTACCGGTGCCAACCTGATCGTAGGTACGCAGGGCTCAAAGTGTTCGAACTCTCAGCCCAAGGGCATTGTCCTTTCGAGCTCGCCTGCCGAAGGAACCGAAGTTGCCACGGGTACCGCCGTCAACTTTGTCGTCTCCACTGGCTCTTGTTCAGTGGTGATTCAAAACGTGGTGGGCCTGACGCAAAGTGCAGCCACTATCACGCTGCAAGGGCAAGGATTAGTCGTCCAATCAGCGGTAGCTACGAGTGGTTGCATGCCCACCACCACGACTACCAGCAGCACGAAGCCCACAACCCCCACCACAATGCCCACGGGAGAAGCCAAAGGTTCAGTGGCGTCACAAACTCCGGTGGGTGGTACGGCGAGTCACGCCGGTGTTGTCGTGACGATTTACGTCTGCCCTTAGGCCTTCGTTAGGGCGAGGAAGTTTTCGAGCAACTTGGGCCCATCGGGCGACAAGATAGACTCGGGGTGAAACTGCAGACCAAAAGTCGGGGCGCTCCGATGCTTGAGCCCCATAATGATGCCGTCAGCTGTTCTTGCACTGACTTCGAGGACGTCGGGGACGGATGCAGGGTCGACCACGAGGGAGTGGTAGCGGTTTGCAATCATGGGGCTTGGTACTCCCGCAAAGAGGCCCTTGCCGTCATGCTCAATGGCTGAGGATTTTCCGTGCATCAGGGTAGGTGCTTTTACTACTTCACCGCCGAAGACTTCTCCAATGCACTGATGGCCCAAGCAGACGCCGAGGATGGGTAGGTGACCGGTGAGCTCGCTAATGATGTCACGTGAAATTCCCGCACTGGCAGGGCGCCCAGGTCCTGGTGAGATCACGATGAGATCGGGTAGGTCAGCTGCAATTTCTGCAACGGTAATGGCATCATTTCGCAGGACTACAGGATTAGCCCCTAGTTCGCCGAGTTCCTGGACGAGGTTGTAGACAAAGGAGTCATAGTTATCGATAACAAGAACGCGGGCACTCACGACTTCTGAGGCTAGCGCCGGAGCGGCCACCTAATCATTGCTAGCCTTCCTTGCCATGGCAGGAAGCTCAAAATCAAAGGGTGGCTCCCGTAAGGGTCGGTCAGCATCAGGACGTACTACTGCTCGAAATCGGCAGGGAACCGTAGGCCGCTACGTAGATGCCGAGCATTCAGGGCGCTACACCGCACCTACGCCAGAGGCGACTCGCCATTCCCCAAGTTGGTGGGGCCCGGTCCTCCTTGGCCTCATGATCCTGGGTGTCTTGATCATTCTCTTGAATTACCTCACCGTGCTTCCTGGTTCAGCTTCAGCCTGGTACCTCCTCGTAGGGCTTGGTGTGGTCTTTGCCGGTTTTGGCATGGCCACGCGATATCACTGACCCCGTCGTCGAAGAAAGCAGAAACCGCCCTCCCCCGAAGGGAAGGGCGGCTCCACCTAAAGCCTTAAGGCATCACTGGTGATGCTGGTGAATTAACCCAGACGCTCAATGATGGTTGCGTTGGCCATGCCGCCGCCTTCACACATGGTCTGAAGTCCGAAGCGACCACCGGTGCGCTCGAGCTCGCAGAGCAACGTAGCCATGAGCTTGGTGCCTGAAGCACCCAGTGGGTGTCCGAGAGCAATGGCGCCACCGTTGACGTTGACCTTCGAAAGGTCAGCGTGGTGCTCCTTCTGCCAAGACAGCACAACAGAAGCGAAGGCCTCGTTGATTTCCACGAGGTCAATTTGATCCAAGGTCATGCCCGCACGCTCAAGAATCTTGGTCGTGGCGGGGATGGGTCCGGTCAGCATGGTGACAGGGTCAACACCAGCAAGGGCGAAGGCATGGAAACGTGCGCGGGGGGTGTAGCCGAGCTCCTTTGCCTTCTCTTCACTCATGATGAGCACCGCAGAAGCTCCGTCGGTGATCTGCGAGGAGTTTCCGGCAGTCACCTTTCCGTCTTCTGGCTTGAAGGCAGGCTTGAGCTTGCCCAAGGTCTCCACCGAGGTGCCGGGGCGAATACCCTCGTCAGCGGACATGATCTCGTCGGTGTCATTGCCCTGCTCGTCACGAACCTTGATCGGGATGATCTCACGATCGAAGCGACCCTCTTCAGTTGCCTGCATAGCTCGTCGCTGGCTCTCAGCCGAAAAGGCGTCGAGGTCCTCGCGGGAGAGACCCCACTGATCAGCAATCATCTCAGCACCAATGCCCTGGCCAACGAGGCCACCAACGGGTGCGTAGCGATCCATTACGCGTGGGCCGAAGGGGAAGCCGAGCTCACGGACAACAGAACTGCCCATGGGGGTGCGGGTCATGGCCTCAACACCATTGGCTACGACTACGTCGTAGACGCCGGCCATGACGCCTTGAGCGGCGAAGTGCATGGCCTGCTGAGAGGATCCACACTGACGGTCAAGGGTGGTGGAGGGCACAGACTCTGGCCAGCCGGCTGCAAGGACGGCGTTACGGCCGATGTTGAGGGCCTGCTCAGCGACCTGCATGACACAGCCGGTGATGACGTCATCAACGAGGCTGGGGTCAAGGTCATTGCGCTCCTGAATGGCCCGAAGAGCCTCAGAAGCGAGGTCTACGGCGTGCCAGCCCTTGAGCTTGCCGTTGCGCTTTCCACCCGGGGTACGGACGGCGTCCACGATCACTGCTGTGCGCATGGGGAATCTCCTTTGGATTGTGACGCCGAACCCATCGGCGTGCCTAGAAGATGCTACCGGCCGATGGGATGGTCCCGCCTTAGGTAGCCTCAGAGCTATGGGAGAGCCCAAGGACATGGATCGCTGGTTGGGAGATGGTGGCATGGTCATCATCTCGGCCATTGGAGGCAGTTTCACGGCCTATGGCATCGATGGTGAGGATCTTGGCTGGGTTGAGGGGACATTTAGCCCTGAAGCACTCGCTGGAAACCCTCATGGCATTGTCCAGGCCGGAGTCCATGGCGTACTGCTTGATGCGGCTATGAATTTCGCCATCAATGCTGCACTCGGGCGAAAAGATAGAACCAAGGCCACGCTGGAGCTAAAGATCGAGACGATGAGGCCCGCCCTCGTTGGTGAGGACTACGTCCTTCGCGGTGATGTAGTGCGCATGGCCCGCCAAGTTGCCTACGCCGAAGCCAAAGTGCTGAACGCAGAGGGAGAGATTGTCTCTCGTTCAACAGCTACTTTTTTGCTCCATCGAGCTCAGGACTAGCGACTTCGTTTAGATGTGGTCTTCGGGAATGGTCCCGAGACGTCCTGCTTCAAAGTCCTCAAAGGCCTGACGTAGTTCATCTCTGGTGTTCATCACGAAGGGTCCATAGGCGGCCACGGGCTCGCGGATGGGTTGGCCACCAAGCAGGAGCACCTCGAGCGCTGGGCTGAGGGATCCCTGGCGGCCATGAGCGCCGAGGATGATGCCTTCACCTGCACCCATGGTGGCGAGTTGCCCACCAGTAATTCCATGCTGGCCAGCTCCTACCCAGCCATCACCGGAGAGGACATAGGCCAAAGCGTTGTAACTCGGATTCCAAGGAAGGACAACCTGAGCACCGGGAGCAATGCTGAGGTGCGCCAAGGCAATGGGGGTATGGGTCATTCCCGGACCTTCATGACCATCGATGGATCCCGCAATGATGCGGACGAGTGCACCGCCATCGGGAGAGCTGATCAGCTTGACCCCTTCAGGGGCGAGGTCTTGATAGCGCGGTGCGGTCATCTTGAGGCTTGAGGGAAGATTCACCCAAAGTTGAATTCCGTGAAAGAGCCCACCGGATGCAATGAGCGAGTCTGGCGGACGCTCGATGTGCAAAATACCCGAACCTGCGGTCATCCACTGTGTTGCGCCATCCATGATGATGCCACCTCCGCCAATGGAGTCTTGATGTTGAAAGATTCCATCGATCATGTAGGTGACCGTTTCAAAGCCCCGGTGAGGATGCCAAGGCGTCCCCTTGGGTTCACCAGGTCCATATTCAATAGAACCCATCTGGTCCATATGGATAAAGGGGTCGAGGTCTTCCACGGAGACCCCCGTGAAGGCTCTCGCGACAGGAAAACCCTCACCTTCAAAGCCTCGTGCAGCGGTGTTGATCGAGCGGATAGGGCGAAGGGTTTCTGGAGGAATAACGCTGGAAATCTTGGGAAGACTGAGCGTGTCCTCAACGGTGACGGCTGGCATGCTGCACACTCCTTTTCCTAGCCATGCTAACGGGAGGGACTACGAAAAAGGCTTTGACCCTAAGAGCTCAAGGACCTGGAGGCCAGTTATGGAGTCCTTAGTTCCTCAGGAATGACTGCGAGTACCGAGGAAGGCTTCTAGATCTACTTCAATAAAGAGGGACGTGGCTTCAGCAATCAGCGTGCCGTCACTTGAGGTCATCTCAGCCTCCATGGAAATCTTTCGCCCGTCTTTACTCAGCATTCTGGCTCTCACCTCGAGCGGCTCATGGAGAGGAGTTGGAGCCCGGTAGCTGACCTTGAGCCATCCCGTGAAGGCCACGGTATTGATCATGGAGAGCACCAGCCCCATGGCTTCATCAAAGAGCGCCGCAACGATTCCCCCGTGTGCTCGTCCTGGCGCCCCTTGATGGGCGCTGCGCAGGGTAGCGATCAGAACGGCATCGTCACCATCGCGGGACATCTTTGCGTTAATACCCATGGGGTTATCTGAGCCAGAGACAATGGAGTCAGGAAAGAGCCCCTTGCGAGATTCATCGTCACTGCCGGCAGAGAGGAAGCCGTCAATATTGCCGCGGCTGCGTGGCGGCCCTTCAGCTACGTGTTCACGCAAAGCTCTAGCTACCTGGGCGATTTCAGCGAGGAGTTCACCACTCACTTCGTGGGAAGTGAGTTCATGGCCTAGCTCACGAAGCGCGAAACCGGCTTCGGTGCGCAAACTTGCTTTTGCTTCCTGGGGATCACTCATGACTGGCCGAATCTATCGGATAAGGGCGGGGAATCCACATTCTCAGGAGAATTGGTGGGGCTAGTAAGAATCGAACTTACGACCTCAGCATTATCAGTGCTGCGCTCTAACCGACTGAGCTATAGCCCCGCAGGCGTCTAACTTACCACCGCCAGTGATCTGCCTCTTTAGCCAAGCTGCTTTGCTCCTGGCTAAGCGCCTTGAGGCCTTGGCTTAGCGAATTTGATCCCAGAGTTTTATGGAAAGTGTCTGGCTTGCCGTGCCGAGCAGTGTCCCATCTTGCGCCCAGAGGAAGGCGATTCCTTGGGCAAAACCGTGGGTGGCGACGTGAATGCGGCTGTCAATAAGTACCCATTCGGTGGGGACTAACTCAACGATTCTGACGGTGTTATCGAGGCTACGGCCCATGGTGTGTTTGCCAACGGGGTGGGCTACGGCCCCGGTCAGATAGTCGCCATAGATCGCGAGTGTCGCGGCCGAGGGACTGAGGTGACCGGGGACTCTTGCCCAAATGGCGCTGTCTGGCTCTCCGGGCACACCATCGATTTCCTCAAAGGTTCGACCTTTGGCGACCCTCGTATCGATACGAGCAAAGACTGAGTCTGCAACGTGGGCAGGTGGTCGCCTCGGTGGACAGTCATCGGGAGCGGGAACCTGAGGCATGCTCACCCAGACGTGATCAATGTCATTGGCGCCACTGCCCAGCGCTGCTGAGGTTGCAAGAATTTCCCTGCCGTCAATGGAGGCAATGGCACGACCTTGGGTAATGCGCTTTCCCACAGCGGGTAATTCCACCGCGATTTCTACAACAGAACCCGTTGGTGCGAAGGAAAGGTACTGGGCGGTAGCCCAAATAGCTGGTCTTTGGGTAACCATTTCGAGTGCTTCTATGCAGGCACCCAGACCGCAGCCGCCAAAAAGAAACTGCCCCGGAGTGATGAGATCGGTAGTGACCTCAAGGCGAAAATGCGTCTCGTCGAGTTGTTCAAGACCGAGAAAACTGCGCGCATCCACGATTCCGAGGTTAGGCGATGTTGTTGACCCTTAGGCCTTGGTCTTGTCCGCAATCAGATTTGCGAGAGCACTCGCGCCAATGCCACCTATGGGTAGGTGAATCCCATCGCCGTAAAACCACTCGGGGTGTGCTTGTGAAAGCGCATGCCAATCGGCCACCACGACATTGTGATGGGTGGCAGCGGTGGCAGCGATGACGGCATTGTTGGGGTCCTGCCAATCCCGAGGAACATGGGTGTTAACGAGAATGATCCGCGATGCATCCCCTGCAGTGGCGAGCAAACTATCGATATTGGCTTGGGAGATCGGGCCATTAGTGGACAGACTCACAATGATGATTGCACCAAGGCTGCCGGAGGCCTTCAGCGCAGCGAGGTGTTCTACGCCGGTGTACCACTGCTCACCTTCAGTTGCTTGAAAATCAATCCCGGGAATCGCGGAGCGCAGTGTTGGCTCTGCGTCGAGCAGTACTGAGTCTCCAACGGCAGTGACCTGGCCTGGGACATATCCAGGACCGGGAGTCGCTAGGGCCGGCAAGGTGCTGGTGCTGCTCTGAGGAGTCCGGGGATGGCTCGTGCTCGTTGAAGGTTTTAGCCCTTCGCGAATGCTTGTCGGTGAAGCGTGATTGCCCTTCAGTGCTGACCAGGTCGCAGCAAAGCCGCCCAGCAGCAAGCAAAGCAGAACGAGACCTATAGCGAAACGCCATTGTCTACGTCGACGCTCAGCGCGACGTTGCGCTGAGCGTTGCGCGCGACTTAGGGGAGGAGGAGTCGTCATAGTCTTACCGATCTCCATGGTCCCACCACTTAGGGCGTCTGTACCGACACCCAAGCCTTTGTCTTAGGCAGCGAGAAGTTCACGCTCGTCGAGGAAGGCCCACCATGCTTCGGCTGAAGCGCGTGCGCCAGCGAGAAAAGCGGTCTGGTCAGCTTCCTGAGACGCTTCAAGCGTCCAGGCGGCGTGGTCCTCTTCGAGTTTGGCGTGAAGTTGCCAGAATGCAATGGCTTCACCATCGAGACCGTAGTGACGCTTCAGTCCGGCACCCTTACTGTCGGCAATGGCCGCAGCCTGCACTTCGTATCCGGCGAGTACGCCGAGGGCGAAGGAAGTCTCAGCGCTATTGGCTGAGTCACGGTAGAGCGCAACGAGTTCAGCCATGGCGGCCGAAGGCTGAGCAGTAGTGGCACCGACAGCCTCAGCGAAGCCAGCGAAGAGCTCGAGGTGCGTTACCGGGCTGGCAAGTTCATCCCGGAGATTGTCCAAAACCGATGCCTTGGCGACACCCTCGGGCAAGCGCTCAGCGAGGGTCTGAAGGAAATCGGGCAGCTGCGCTTCAAAGTGGCGATACTGCTCGGCATAGGGAGCAAGCTCGGCGAAATCGAGGCTGCCCTCCTCCCAGCGCTTGTAGAAAGGGTGGTCCAGCAAGAGCCGGTCTGCGATGGTGTCGTTGATGATGTCCATGGCGGACACCCTAGGCGAGACAGAGGCCCGTATGGCGGTAAGTTGGCCTCGCCGGTATCGTCAAGATAGTTTCAAGGAAGAAAGGGCAGTCGTGGCATTCTGGCAAAAGAGATCTCGCGGCACCCCTCCAGCCCCTGAGCCTCTTTCTACGCCCACCTATGGCCTTCTGCCCCACCACGGAAGCCCTGAGGAGAGGAGTGCCCTGGGCAAGCGCATTCGCTCAGCCGTTGGTCGCCGGGAACTCGCCAAACTGCCTCCCCGACTCTCGGGTGCAAAAGACCCCGTGGCCATACTGCAGGCCCAGGCATTGCAGCGCGTCCCGGAACTCATCGGCTTGCGCTACTTCCGGATGCTCGAAAGCCCCTTTGCGTATCTGCGGGGCTCGGCTGCGGTTATGGCCGCTGATTTCGGACCCCTCCCGCGAACCGGCCTCGAGGTCCAGCTCTGTGGTGATGCCCATCTCGCAAACTTCGGTGTCTTTTACTCACCCGAGCGTCGCCTCGTCTTTGACCTGAATGATTTCGATGAGACGCAGCGAGGCTCTTTTGAGTGGGATGTTAAGCGCCTCGTGATCTCGGGAGCGGTCGCAGCAATAGATCTTGGTTTTAGTGAGATCCAGGCAGAGCGAGCTGCACGCCTCGCGGCTGAGTACTACCGCAAGACCATGCGCGAGCTGGCGAACAAGGGAAACCTTGATGTCTTCTATGCCCACGGACAAGTCGAAGAAATTCGCGACCTTATTGCGGACGAGGTTGGAGAAAAAGTCGCTAGAGGTATCGACACGCTGTCTGCCCGAGCAAGGCGCAAAGATGCGCTTCGGGCCTTTGATCGTCTCACGGAGACCCTCGACGGCGTAACCCGCTTCGTGTCTGATCCACCGGTCTTAGTACCCCTGCGTGAATTAACCGGCGAAGACCAAGGGACGCTTCGCAGTCGTATTGAACAGATGGTTGGCCAATACCGTGAAAGCTTGCCCGTTGATCGACGGGCTTTGCTTGAGCAGTATGAAGTCATCGACGTAGCGCGAAAAGTTGTGGGTGTGGGATCAGTGGGAACCCGTTGCTATGTCGTGCTCCTCGAGGGACGAGATGCAAACGACCCACTTTTCCTGCAGATCAAAGAGGCTGAGCCGAGCGTGCTTGAGCCCTATTTCGGAGCTTCGAAATACGAACAGCATGGGGAGCGCGTTGTCGAAGGCCAGCGCGCAATTCAGGCAACACCCGACCCCTTCTTGGGCTGGCACCGCTTCGTGGACTTCAGTGATCACCTCACGGATGTCTATGTTCGCCAACTCTGGGACGCGAAGGCTTCAGTGAATTTGACCAAGCTAGACAGCCCACATCTCCTTAGCTATATGGCCGTTTGCGGTCAGACCTTGGCTCGGGCTCACGCGCGCACGGGTGATCGCATTGCCATCGCTGCCTATCTCGGGAGTTCAGACAGTTTTGAGCGAGCGATGGGTGCGATGGCGATGGACGGTGTTCAGCGAAATCTGGAGGACTTCAACAGGCTTGTTGCCGCCGCAGAGGATGGCTTAATTCCCGTCACCATCGAGCACTAGGGCAGCTCGCAAGAAGCCGTCTAAGGCTCGTGCGTAATGGAAATCGCGAGTTTTGGGCAGAGCACACAGGCTTGCCGTGCGGCAGCCATGAGCTCTGCAGGGATGGCCTCGCGACTCACGATGGGATAACCCCACTCGTCGAGACTGATCATTTCCGGCAGGGCATCGGCGCAGAGGCCGTGGCCATCGCAGGCGATCGGGTTCAGCAGAAGGATACGTTTACGCATCGCTAGTGCTTCGCCGTAGGCGTGGGAAAGGCGGCGCGGTTGCGTTCAAGGCCGCAGTCGCCTCGTTCATGAATGGCAATGTGTTGCGCAAAGGCGACGAGTGCAGCTTCGACGAACTGTGCAGCGCCATCTGGCATGCGACAGGCTCCTCGGCCCTTGATGACCGCTGCGCGATTGCTAGCGAGTTGGAGGGCTCGGCGCGCTGAGCGCCCTTGATCACGCTTGGTGGTACGCGCATTGGTGAGATCTTCCATGGCTTCAGCGAGTGCAGGAAGTCCAAAGGTGCAAGGACCACATTGGCCAGCGGATTGGCCCGCAAGCCAGCGAGCGATACGGGCAGTTTCGGCGATGGGGCAGATATCGGCAGGGAGGACACCAATCACCCCACAACCAAGTGGTGCTCCAGCGCTCTGGAGCGAACTACGCGAAAGGGTGATGGCGTCGATGCGATCGGGAGCAATCCATCCACCGAAGTAGCCACCAATAAGGAGTCCACCGAAACTCTGTAAGCCAGCTGATTCAAGGACGCTACGCAGTGGAGTTCCACCAGCAACTTCGACAATGCCAGGTCTATCAACAGCGCCCTGGATCGTGAGCAGGATGGATCCTGGCTCGTCCTCGGTGCCTATGGCTTTCCACCAGTCACCGCCATGGCGAGCGATGAGGCCGAGATTGGCCATGGTCTCTACGTTGTCGAGGAGGGTGGGAAGGCCAAAGACGCCTTCATCTGTCGGTCTTGGCGGCATCACCGTCGGAAGCGCAAGGTGATTGGTCAGCCAGTTAACCAAAGCAGTTTCTTGCCCGCTGATATAGCGGTCGGGAACAGTGGCAACTTCGATAGAGACGGGATCCTTCCCACGCCTTTCACTGATGGCAAGGTCAATGGCTGCTACCACTTGTGGAAGCTCATGCTTCAGCGCAACGATTACGCGCTTGGCCTTCACGGCTAATGCGCCAGCGACGGCTCCGTCAAGAACGAGGTGAGGTGAGCGCGTGAGAAGCGTGCGGTCTTTTTGGCTCAAGGGCTCGCCTTCAGCACCATTGACCACGACGATCTTGCGCCGACGACGCCTGTCGTGAACGGCTGCAAGTTTGATGGCTGTGGGAAAACCTGCTCCGCCACGTCCTCGAAGCCCCGCGATGCGAACTTCCTCGATGAGATCTGGCGATGGCGATAATGGACCTCGAATCGCCAGGTGATCACCGAGTGAGATTGCACCGTCAATGAGCAGTCTTGGAAGCCCGGGAGGACCGGCTTGGACGCTGGTCATCGGATTCTCTCGTTGGGGCCCGAAGGGTCAGGGAGCCGAAAGTTGGCAGGATTGAGGGTCTGAGTGCCTAGGGGCAGCGCGTCGGGGTAGTGGTCCCGGCGCCCAATGGTGAGCCGTATACCAAGGGCAAAGAGCATGAGCGAGCCAGCAATGGCAGTGGCGACTAATCCCCACATCCGTGCGAGGGCATCACTACCACCGAGAACGGTGTGAAGAACGGAGAGGGGAAGGAGGAGCCAGGTGCTTAGGTGGACCATCCTCCATGCGGTGTAGCTCATCCGGTTACGCAGCAAGCTCGTGATCGTGACGATGACCAAGATGTCGCCGGCAATCACTCCTAGTCCGATGGCCAGCGGGCGGTAACCAGACTGGAAAGGGACGATGAGGCCAAGCCAGCCCAGGTAGACCCACTTGTCGAGGACAGCGGTGACGCCATGCAATCCCAGAAAGATCATGCCAATCAGGGCCACATTGCGGTGAACGGCGGTGGAAACATAACGATTCCACCGAGGGCCAACGAGTCGAGCAATACCCGAGACACCAAAAGCCACGGACACCGACAAGAACAGCAAGGCGACAATTCCACTTGAGCGCAGGAGGTACCAATCGGTTTTTGATGCGGCAATCAACACGGTGGAACTCATCGATTCTCCTCCGGCCAGCCACCCACGAGGACCACGCTCCCGTCAGGTCGCTGCAGTCGCGCAGGAAGTTGGTGTGCGGCTAGCCAAGCCGGAGCATCCTCGCCAAGGATGATGGAAGCGGTGCTTGCACTGTTGGCAATGAGGCAAGTTGGCCCCGCAACGGTGACAGTTTCCCAGATGACTTCGGCACTTCGGCCTGTTGTGGGGTCAATGACATGGTGGAATTCCTGCCCACCTTTGCGCCAGCGTCGAGCCGCGACGCCAGAAGATGCCAGGCCACCATGGTGCAGAGCGATGGTCGGGCCGACGACATCGAGGGGGTCGTCATGTCGAGCAGCGATGCCAACCTGCCATCCACCTTCAGGTGGGCTGCCACCGATGGCGATATCGCCACCAAGGCTCACGAGCACGCCTCCCGCAATTGATGTACCTAGCGATGCCACGATGCGATCTGCGCATCCCGCTTTAGCGGTGGCACCGAGGTCGAGGCTTACGCCTTCGGGGACAGTGATGGTCTTTTTCTCCGCGTTGCGTCGTATGGCTCGGTATCCGGGCACTCGCCCAAGCTTGACTACTGGCCGTGGATCATCGAGATCAAGATCGGCAAAGGAAGCGGAGTAGCCGAGGATGGCCATTGCCTCACCCACCGTTGGATCTACCAGTCCATCGGTGTAGCCGGCGGCCCAGAGGGCCTGATCGATGACGGTCCAGAGTGTTGCCGAAAGCTCATGGGCAATACCTGGCTCCGCGGAGATTTTTTGGAGTTCGCTGTCGCCACGAAAGCGACTGGCGGCAAGGTCGAGCTCTGCGGTGAGTCTCCTTGCCTCTTGGGTGGCAAGTTCGAGTTCGTCACCTTCGGTGGTGCAGATTACGGCGGTGGTGCCAAGGGTGGTGAAGCGCTCGCTTGCGACGGTGGTCACGAAGCCCCCGTAACCACCTGTGGTGGCGGACTGTAACTGTAGGAATTCTGGTAGCCACCCTGGCCTTGGTTGTAGGGAGAAGAAACATAGGGACTAGTCGTAGGCGTGATTCCGGTGGATCCATAGGCCCCATTAGGGCTGACGGGGGACTGATTGCTCGCTGTGGGGGTTGTACTGGCTGCATGGGTTGATGCAGCTGACGCCAGAGATACAAAGAGACCGGTTAGGGCTATGCCCATGGCACCAGCCCAGGCGGTCACGAGGCGTATTTTGCGCATGGCCAGATAGCGGCGGCTTCCGTCTTGCCCGGTCGGGGTTCGGTGTCTGCGCTGTCGGGGGTTTGCTGCCATAGCTCTATCCAACTCCAGCTAGGTCAGATTTTCCTGAGCCTTGCCTGTGAGTTTCCTGTGAATCTTTGAAATGCCCTATTTCAACGGGTTCTCTGAAGACTGATGACCTTGTTGAAGCAAGGGTCATGAAGCTCCGGTCACGACATGGGGGCTAGCGCTGGCCACCGCTGAGCTGCCTGAGGAAATCGCTGGGCTGGCGATTACTGCTGGCGAGGAACTCTGGACCGAAGCCTGTGTGGCCGTCGAGGAACTTCCCGGGCTTGTTGCCGTAGTTGGGCTGGCACTGACTGTTGCCGTGCTCGAGGCGAGGTTGGCAAAAAGCCCGGTGAAGGCGATTCCAATTGCCCCCGCATAGGCGCTTACGAGGCGGATTTTCCTGAGCGCGATGTCGCGGCTCGAGAGCTTGGAATCATTCGGGCTAGGAAGCTGCTTGCGGTTTCTGGTTTCTATGGTCATGGCTCCATTGGACTCGCCTGAGATGAGGCCAGCCCTAGCGCCCGCTGGTAATTGCCTGTGAATTTTTTGGAAGGCTCACAATGATTGTGGCCCCACCACCAGGAGTCTCTTCAGCACTCACGCTTCCACCATGGGCTGTGGCCAAAGCAGTCACGATGGATAGGCCCAGACCGCTGCCTCCATGGCTTCGTGTACGCGAAGGGTCTGACCGGTAGAAGCGTTCAAAAATTTGTTCGCGTTCCTTAATCGCAATTCCCGGTCCATGGTCGATGACCGTAATAGTGGCTGAGTCAGCAAGGTCTTCCACTTTTAGTTCTACGTGGGTTCCCTCGGGCGTATGCGCGCGGACATTGCCAAGCAAGTTGTCAAAGATCTGGCGAATTCGCCCCGCATCACCCATCATCTCCACAGGTAAAGGCGCGCTGAAGGTGATTGGCCAGGCCGGCCCAAGGGCTCGGTGTGCGTCGACAGCATCTACAGCGATGGTCACCAACTCAAGCGCCTCAAGCGCAATGGGTCGTTCTTCATCCATCCTTGCAAGTAAGAGCAAGTCGTCGACGAGACTACTCATGCGAGCGCTCTCAACCTGAATCCCCTGCATGAGTCGAGCGAGATCCTCAGGCCTTTCACTCGCTCCACGCGAGAAGAGTTCGGCGTAAGCAGAGACCGCGGCCAAAGGTGTACGCAATTCGTGACTGGCATCACCGACAAAGCGCCTCAGGCGGGACTCGGATGCTCGAAGTTCAGATTCGGTTTTGTCGCGTGCTGAGAATGCTGACTCAATCCTGGAGAGCATGGAGTTGAGGACGATGGCAAGTCGGCCTACCTCACTGCGAGGATTAGCGACCTCAATTCTCCTATCCAACTCCCCAGCGTCGATGGCTTCTGCGCTTTCCTCAACTTCAGTAAGTGGTCGTAGCCCTAGGCGAACAAGCCACCAGCCCAAGGCCATGGCTGCAATAAGGGCAATAAGGCCGGCCAGGAGCTCAATGATGATGAGGTGATTCAGAGTAGTAGTGACACCGTCGAGGGGTTGGGCCACCACAAGAGTGCTGATGGGATCAGGCTGGGTGGCCAGCACTCGGAATTCCGGGCCTCCGCGTTCTTTGGAACTCACGGTAAGAAAAAGACTCGGGGAGGCATTTTTTTCGTGACTGGGAAAGCTAAAGGCCTTGGGAATGTTTGGCGTGTAGTGCTTTGAACCCACGTCATAGAAGGGGATTACGGAGGTGATATCACCGGCCCCTGAAATTCGAATGTAGGTCCCGGGCGCGGCGTGGGCGAGATCTTCGGGGGATTCTGGTCCCGGGAGGAAGGCCGGATTCACTTGGCGATGCTCATGGAAGACCGCTGCGGTGGCGTCCATGAGCCGTTGGTCAACCTGGCCATAAAGATGATTTCGCAAGAGGCTGTAAGCAGCAATATCCGCGCCAAGTAGGGCAATCAGGGAGACCATCGCCGTAGCAAGCAAAAGCCGAACGCGGAGGGTCATCCTTCGGTGCTCTCTTTGAGGATGTAGCCCACGAGGCGAACGGTTTGAATGAGTTCGGGTCCGAGGGGATCGAGTTTGCGGCGTAAGTAACTGACATAGGTCTCTACGACATTTCCATCGCCCCCAAAGTCGTAGTGCCAGACGTGGTCAAGAATCTGAGCTTTTGAGAGCACCTGTCTCGGATTCAGCATGAAATAGCGAAGCAGTGAAAATTCTGTCGCTGTGAGACTCACTTCTTTGCCCGCCCGTTTCACCTCATGAGCGCGCTCGTCGAGTTCGAGGTCCGCGAATCGCAAAAGTTCGTCATCGTCAGCCCCGTAACTTCGCGCGAGGATGCTGCGTACACGCGCAATCACCTCAGCAAGTGCAAATGGCTTGGTCACATAATCATCACCACCAATTGTGAGGCCGGTTACTTTGTCTTCGATAGAATCTTTGGCCGTCAGAAACAGGATGGGAGTTTTAATGCCGTCTTGGCGGAGGCGCTTTGCTACGGCGAAGCCGTCTAAGGCCGGCATCATCACGTCCAAGATGATGAGCTGAGGCTGGTGATCGATGACAGCTTTCAAAGCCGCTTGGCCATCAGTGGCTTCAAAGACTTCAAAGCCTTCGTAGCGAAGAGATGTGGCGACGGCGTCAACGATGGAAGCCTCGTCATCGACGACGAGGATCCGACGGGCTTGTCCAATGCCATTCATGCTCACTCCTGTCCTATGGGGCCTGCAATAAGGATGCTGGCACCGATCCAGATCTTCCTGAGTCCGACCTGTGAATCCGCTGTGAATCCGATCCTGCGCGCTGTGGCCTAGGGGTCTTTGGGGTCGTCACCCGGCTAGCCAGTGCAGCTGCTTTCCTTAGAGTCGCTTCAAAGTCTCGTCCGCTAGTCAGATGAGATTGAGATCACCGGCGTCGCCTGCTGAGCGCGGCGCATACTGCCTCATGGTGAGCAGCGACACGAATGAAACTGAGGTTACGAATAGCGCCCACAAAATGCCGAGCAGCAGAATCACGGTCTGTAGCGAAGGCAAGAACCCAAAAACAGCCACAGCGCTGACGATGGCAAAGGCTAAACCCATCAGTACCGTGAGCCATGCACGTAGGGAACGAATTCGCTTGCGGAGGTTCTCCTCTACAACTCGGTAGGTCCCGTTTGCATGAACGAGGGCACTGACTGCAAGCGCAATACGCCAGACTGCGTCCTGATGGCGACTGAAGCCAACCAGCAAGACGCAAGTGAAAAGCGAAAGGAACAGCGAGCTGAAACCTGCGAACAGGATGTGAAATCTTGCCTCGGCCACAGTGTCGAGAAATGAGAGCTGAGTCGCCGTTTCTTCGCTGCTCGACTCCGCCTGGGAATTGGCCTCCATGTCGATGCCGACCACAGCCGACAACACAAGGATTGCCGCAGTCGCAGCAAGCCCTAGGAAGATAGAGATCTGCATGGTGTAATCGATGTCAGGACTCACGGCCTCTTCTCTCTCCAACGGGTTTTGGATCTTGGTTCCGGTAGCGAGAACTCGCTCCGAGCTTCGGGGTCTTTACGCCCGATTCTTCGTTACCGCGACCCTTCATGGTTAATTCCGAAGTCTGGCGATCAAGTCGTTAACCGTCCTTGCGATCGTCGATTGGCACAATGGCGGGCAAGGGCCTGGTTGAGGAGACCTAAGCATGCCTGCGGGCACAGCGGAACGATAGCCCACAGCGTCGCCGGTCACTCAGACATTGCTCAGTCCGCGCTTCGGCTTCAGGCAAACCAGAGCCAAGCTAGTAATAATTGCCATGAGGCCGCCTAAAAGCTCAACGGCGAGGAGACGGTTGAGCGTTGTATTTGCGCCTTCTAAAGACTCAGCAACGACCAACTGGTGAATACCTTCAGGGGCGAACTAAGCAGGCATAGATCCACAGCCCCTTGATTCCCCCCTTTCCTTCGGGGCTTCGGGGCTTCGGGGCTTTGGTCTAGGATTGGGATCCTTCGGGGGTGTAGCTCAGCTGGCTAGAGCACCTGCTTTGCAAGCAGGAAGTCGTGGGTTCGAGTCCCATCACCTCCACCATGTTGTTGGAGTGACAACGTTTTCCCAGGTCAGATGTCGTGTTCCATAGGGAATCAATACCATCGCCGAATTTCGAAGTCTTACGGAGCCCTCGG
>Ga0114962_10001081_pt1 | contig 23723 bp, 17 predicted proteins | sample C_130820_MF_Meta_FD_87017 | JGI IMG/M metagenome (GOLD analysis project Ga0114962, IMG submission 87017) | Freshwater microbial communities from Lake Croche, Canada to study carbon cycling - C_130820_MF_MetaG | ecosystem: Environmental > Aquatic > Freshwater > Lake | place: Lake Croche, Canada... | reverse complement strand
TGCGCGAGCCACCCGACCTCCTGCTGGTCGTAGGCGGCTACAACAGCTCCAACACAGCCCACCTCGTCGAAATCGGCGAGCGCCAGTTGCCCACGTTTTTCATCCGCGACGCCTCATGCCTCAAGTCGTTGGAGCAAATCATTCACTTCGATTTGCACCGCGGCGAGGAAATTACCACCGGCTATGCCCATGCCTTGCTCAGCGACGAGCCAGTGCACGTGGGCATCACCGCAGGTGCCTCCTGCCCCAGCAATTTGATCGAGGCGACGATTTTGCGGGTGTTCGAGCTGCGTGGGGTTGACCGCACGGTGATCGCCAATGCCTGAAGGCAGGGTTCAGGCGTAGCTGATGAAGGAGGTGTAAACTTCCGGCGGAATGTCCAACAAGCTGTAATCCTTGGCCGACACAAACAGCAGACTCTGCTTGCCTTTGCCTAACAAGGCATGATCGGAGTTGAAGATCTGGTGCTCCAGAGTGCAGAACTTGCGGTTGTACTCGCCGATGCGAATCTTCACCGTGATGCGGTCAAACTCCCGCGCCTCACGCACAAACTTGTGCTCAAACGAGCGCGTCAAAATATAAAACTGGGTCGTTTTTAAATCAAAATCCGGCATCGTCGCGTTGAAAAACAATTCGCGAGTTTTGCCCACGAACATCGGATACATTCCAAAATACACGTTGCCCACCGAGTTGGTGTCGGCGTAGGTGGCGATCATCGAATAGACAAACCACTTGCCCTCGAAGTGACCGGCCAGCGCGTGGTCGTGTTCCGGTGCCCTGACGTCCGAGCCGGTCACGGCGGTGGCCGCGCGGGTCATCGCGCGGATCGCCGGAATCTCCGCCGCCGCCTCCATCACTTCTCCCGCCTTCTCGTGGACCACCCGCAGCAAATCCGTGTTGAACACCAGCCAGCAGACGTACACCAGCGGCAGCAGCGATCCTAACAATAAAAGCGACGTCTGGCTGTTGAGGTAGCCGAAGGCGAAAATCACGATCGACATGCTGGCCATCGAAAGCATGCGGATTTGCGGCAGCGGTTGCTGCGAGTTGGGCACAAAGCAGCGGGCGATGGCTAAGGCCGCATAGCCGACAAAAAACGAGGCGTAGGCGACCATGAAGTATTCCAACTCGAGTTTCGCCCAGATGCCGCCGAGGGTCACCGCGCCCACCAGCATGAAGCTCGGAATGGGCGATGCGATGATGGGTTTGGGAATGAGCCCGATGAGCATGTTCTGGCTCTTGTCCACATTGCTGCCGAGGAACCATTTGAGGGCGATGTAGCCGCTGTCCAGAGTGCTTAAAACGCAGATCGACAAAAACGTGAAGTAGGCCATCGGCATCCAACCGGTGGAGGTGTAGTTTCTAATGAAATAGCGGGTGACCAGGTCATGAGCGTACTTGAAGCCGTCGCTAGCCTCGATGGCGGAGAGCGGCGAGCCCTCCTTGCCCATCACCCACCAGGCGAGACAGCCGTGGAACAGCAGCAGCAGGAAAAAGATCCCGCCGCCAAAAAAATAACTCAGCCGGATGGAGGTTTTTTCCCGGTGAATTTGGATCGCCCGCTGCCAGTGTTGCAGGTCCAGCCACGGCCCCACCAGTAAGCCGACGGTCAGCGGCACCGCGTAACCCCAGAATGACGGCCCGGTCCACTCCTTGGGAAATGGCGCAGACCAGCTGAAAGCCGCCGGCAGCAGCGGCTGCAAGCCAAGCAGGATGATGCCGATGCAACCGAGCAGCACCAGCCCCATCAGCGTGTGGCTGTGCTTGATTTTAGCGATCCCGAATTCTTCTCCGAACAAGCAACCGGCAGCCAAGATGACGAAAACAATCAGGCACAGGTACAGCGCGAAAAGCGGCCCGGCAGTGAGTTGCAGCGGCACAAACAAGTAGCGCACCAACGCGAAAACCGTCAGCGTCAGCGCCAATACTTGATAGAGATAGAGCGCCAGCCGGAACGGTTTGGCAAATTTGTCGAAGAACAGCGCCAGGGATTCCTGTCCGCCGGCGTGGCTGAGGGCGACCTTCTGGGTGAGAAATCCGAACAGCATCAGGCCCAGGGCGTTGGGAATGGCAAACAGCAATAAACCTTGCAAGCCGAACATGAAGGTCATCTGCACGCTGAAAAACAGCCCGAGCCCCCACATCCAGGCTAAGGCCACCGAGTTCCCCCACAGCAATGCATTTAACCAGCGAAAATTCATATCCGGGCAACCCAACCACCCCCGGCAGCTTTCCGCAAGCCGGATTCTCACAATCCGTCTTCCCGCGTGACACCATGAACTCGTAGGTGTAGTGTCACCGGGATGCATAAGGCGGTGACAGCGATGGGTGGAGGCATGCGCGAGCGTCTGTTGGGCCTTTGTGACGAGATGGATGCACGCCTGCACGGTTTACTTGACTCCAAACACCGGGTGGCCGAGGGCGTGCATCAGATTCGCAAGACTGGCAAGGCCTTGCGCGGTGGCTTGGCGTTGGTCGGTATGCCAAGGTCCACCCTCGCGGCGGTCACCGCCGTCGGCCGCTTGCTGGCAGGACAGCGCGACGCAGTTTCTCGTTTGAAAACCTGGCAACGTCTGGGCTGGGATGATCGACCCGAGGTCGAGGATCCAGCAGTCATTGCCATTGGCCCGATGTTGGAAAAACTCGCCCACGTGGCCGGACGCAGGCCGCCCCCGGAAGCCGTCGCCTGGGCTGTGGCACGCATTGCCACAGTGCGTGCGGCCTTGGCGGGACAGCATGAGAAGGCGTTGCTGGCAAACTTGCCGCAGGGGCTGCTCCGGCTAAGGCGACAGCTGGCCAAACGGGTGCATAAGTTGGGCTTGCGGCACCGCGATGCACCGGCCTTTCACAAGGCGCGTAAGGCCTTGAAGGCGTGGCTAGGCGCGCAGACTTTGATGGGGATTGCGGCTGACAAGGGCTGCGCGCGCTTGGCTGAATTGTTAGGCGATGAGAATGACCTCAGCGCCTTGAAGGCTTGGCTGCAAGCCCGGGGTTTCAGCAAGTCGGCGGCCCCGCGCGTGTGGCAGCGTTTGGGCGAACGCCATCGCACGCTGCGAGTCGCTTGCATGGCCGCCACAGACGTGCCAGAGAAACCACCGCGTTGGGGGTGAGCTGTCGCAAAAAATCCCCAAACAACCCTGATTTGACCCGCCTGCCCGGGAGGCTTGGCTTGTGCCCGGAATTGTGCTAGGTTGTGGCCATCGTCCGGGCATTAACACCGCTTGAGTTGAGGCTGACAATCCCAGTAACGTGGCTGGCAGGTTCATTGCAGACGGGAGGGGGGCCGGCGGGCGTGAGATTTAACCCGTAGGGAAAGGAGTTGCCATGAAAACAGGAAGCCATGCCGATAAGTGTCTGTCGTTTGTTAGTTGCCAAATCAATCCACAGGCAAAATTATGGCGACCTCACGCCAAGCCACCCCCTGTCGTGACCATTTCCCGTCAAACTGGCACTGGCGCGATGGCCGTCGCCGAGGAGTTGGCTGTGTTTTTGCAGGCCAGTCAGGCCAAGCCATGCCATTGGGCAATTTTTGACAAGAATCTCGTCGCGCAAGTTCTTGAAGACCACAAGCTGCCCAAGGAGGTTGCCCGGTTTATGTCGGAGAACCGTATCTCGGCCATTCAGGACGCTGTCGAGGAGTTGCTCGGACTGCACCCGCCCACCAAGACGCTGCTCGAGTTATCCAGCGAGACGATTCTACGCCTGGCCCATTTAGGTCACGGCATTTTCATCGGTCACGCGGCCAACATCATTACCCGTGACCTGCCAAACGCGTTTCATGTGCGCTTGGTCGCGCCGCTGGAGTTGCGGGTTGCCCAGATCATGGCACGCGATTCACTCGGGCGCAAAGCCGCTATCGAGTTCATCCGCAAGAGCGATCTTGGCCGCCAGCGCTTCTTGAAGGATCATTTCCAGGCGGATATCGACGACCCGCTCCAGTACGATCTGGTGCTCAATTGCGCGCGCTTGCCGCAGCGGGAGTTGGCCCACTTGATAGGTGAAGCGGTGGTGTATTGGACTAAGCGGCTGTGAGGCAGGTCTTCAAACAGTGGTCTTCAATTTCCTATCTAGCACCAGAACGCGGCGGGCGGGGTCTGACACCTGGAGTAACTCGGGCTAAGGAGCCCCCACATTCCTTTGGTGGTAGCGGGATTGTGGCCCATGGGCACGTGCCGAAGGCTCTGTTTCATGGCCAGTCCTTCCGCACGACGATCATAAAGTCGTCGCTCCATAACGAGCCGCAACCAGGCCAAGTGACTGTGGAGAACCACGCCAGCAACACGATTTTTTGCAGAAAGCGGGCGAGCGTCACGGCGGTGGAGTGGATCGGGTTTGCGTTGTGGGAAATTCGTGCGATGCTGCACAAGCGTCCGTGTTGGCACCGCGCCGCTTGAACTAGGTCACAACCACACGACACCATGAATGCATTCGTGGAACAGGAGAGGGGGCTCACCGGGATTCGTCGGGTGGCAGTCATTGTCGCCCACCCCGATGATGAAACGCTGTGGGCCGGCGGGCTTTTGCTGAGTCATCCCGAGTGGTCACCGTTCATCGCGACCCTGTGTCGCGCTGGCGATGCCGACCGGGCACCTAAGTTTGCACGGGCCTTGGAACAATTCCATGCGCAAGGAGCCATGGGCGATTTGGATGATGGCCCGGAGCAAGAGCCGTTGGTTGCCACGCGGGTGCGCGATGCCATTCTGGCGCTGTTGCCGGAGCGGCGCTACGACTTGCTGGTGACCCACGCCCCGTACGGTGAATATACCCGCCACCGGCGCCATGGGGAGGTATCGCGGGCGCTGCGGGTGTTGTGGCTGCGCGGCCAGTTGCAAGCCCGGCAACTCTGGCAATTCGCTTACGAGGATGGCGGCGGCAGTTACCTGCCTCGGCCGCAGTGGGATGCGGGTCTACGCTTGACTCTTTCCAACGAAATTTGGGCGCGCAAGTACCAGCTCATCACCGAGGTCTATGGCTTCGGCGAGGCGACTTGGGAGGCCCGGATGCTGCCGCGTATGGAGGCCTTCAAGTGTTTTTTTTCCCCTGCATGAAGCCACCGCACAAGCGATGAAAATTCTTGTTCTTTACCATCATCCACCGGCGCCCGGTGGCTTGCCAACCCAAGGGGATTTGCTCTACCGCGGGCTATTGGAAATCGGTGTGGATGCTTGTGCCGCCAACCTCCGCTCCGATCTTGAGAAGGAATGGTATTACCGCTGGTTCCAACCGGATGTGGTGGTGGGCATCGGGTTCTGGGGCGATGTGCCCGACATCGTGTTGCATCCGCGGCGCTTCGGCCTGCGGGCTGTGCCATGGTTGCTGGCCGATGGCTATGTGGCCAACTACCGTGACGTATTGGATGGGATGCCGCTGATGCTGGTGCCCTCTGATTGGGTGTGCGAAACCTTTGCACGCGACGGGATTCGCGCCGCGCGCAGCGTCACTTTGCCGGTGGGTTGCGATACTGACGGCTTCATTCCGCGGCAACCTGACGATCCAAAGGTGCTTGCGGTGCGCGAAACACTCGGCGTGTGTGCCGGTGAGTTGCTCGTTCTAACGGTCGGCGGGGATGCCGCCTCCAAGGGCGGGCGCGAGGTGATGGAAGCCCTCGCTAGCTTGGGCGACGCGGTGCCACCTTGGCGCTACGTCTGCAAGGTGTGGCCCCAGCCGCGCACTGCGGTTCAGAATCAGTTGGACGTCGAACTGGCCGCCGCCCTCGGCATTGAGGACCGGGTATGTTTTCAAACCCACTTGGTTTCGCGCAACCTAATGCCCTATCTGTTGGCCGCCTGCGATGTCTATGCCGGTCCGTCGCGGTTGGAAGGCTTCGGGATGCCCCAGGTGGAAGCGGGGGCCTGCGGCAAGCCGGTTATCGGCATCCGCGCCATGGCCATGCTGGACACCTTGGTTCACGGAGAAACCGCGTTTCTCGCCGAGGTGGCGGAAACCATTCACATCAACGGTGCGGTATTGGGGCCGGAGGCGGGCTTCGAGGCGGGCCACCAGGTCGTCTTCGACCCACCGCGGGTTGCGGATTATCGAGCCAGTTCACAGGATATCGCCGGCTATTTGCGACGGTTACTAACCGATCCGGGGTTGCGCCAGCGGATGGGCGCAGCGGGACGCCGGCGGGTGGTGGAACATTACGATTACCGGCAGGTGGCCCGCCGCCTGATGGCTATCCTAACTGAAAATCCAGGCTGAGATGGACCCTTTGGTACAAGCCGCCAAGACAGCCGCGCTGGAGGTATTGCTGCACAATGCCAGGGGTCCCTATGACGGGTTGCCGCGCACTGCAGGCTGGGGCTATCCGGAACCCTACACCCGCGATCTGCTCATCTCCGCATTGGGTATTCTCGCTTCCGGAAACGAGGTTTTGCTGGGCTCGCTGCGGCGAGTGCTCATTGAGTTGGCGGGCAATCAGAGTCCGCGTGGGATGATTCCCTCGCTGGTGCATGACGCCGAAGACCGGGGGGCTAGCGATACCACGCCGCTATTCCTGTTGGTTTTGGGCATGTACCGGCGCCGCAGCGGCGAGCCGGAGTGGCTGCAAGAGGCGGCGGCCAAGGCCCTCCAATGGATGGACTTTCAAACCATCGACGATCGGGAACTCGTCGGCCAGCAGCCCACTAGTGATTGGCGAGACGAACAGTGGGTGCTCGGCCACGGCCTTTTTGTCAATGCCCTCGTCCACGGTTACCGCAAACTTCTCGGCATGGACGAGCGCGCCATGGCTTTGCGACGTGACGCCAATCGCGCCGACGGCATGGGCTTCGTCACTGCGGGTCAAGCCACTTACGCCCTGTGGTTCTATAAGGTGCTGCGCGATGTACGCTGCGATGTGCTCGGCAATAGCATCGCCATTCTAACCGGCATGGCGGAACCGGCGCGGGCCCGTGAAATATTGGATTGGATCGAGGCCGGTTGCGCCGGGCTGCGGGCCAAGGGCGAGCTGGTTCTCGACTTGCCGCCCTGTTGTTTTCCCTACGTGCAGCCGACTGATGCTGACTGGCACCCGCGCTACGCCAGCTACAACCTGCCGGGCCACTACCACAACGGTGGGGTGTGGCCGTTTGTCTGCGGATTTCACATTGCTGCGTTGGTGGCCGCTGGCATGCAGGAACTCGCGCAGGCCAAGTTGCTGGCCCTCACCGAGTTGGTGCGCCACGCGCGCAAGTCGCCACCGACCCCGCCGGGTGCGTTTGGCTTCAATGAATGGTTCTGCGCCCAGGACGGGCGGCCGGCGGGCGAGGATTGGCAGACTTGGTCGGCCTCCATGTATTTGTACGCCGCGAGTTGTGTGGAGGCAGGCAAAGCCCGGTTTTTCTGAAGTGGGCAGCGTCGCTAGCGACGAAAAGCGCGGCCCAATCACCCTCCCACTAACTTGGTCGAGCTGCGGTATGGTAGGGAGCGACGACCTTACTGTCGTCGTGCGGAAGCAACGCCGATGAACCGAGCCTTCGCACTCATTCATGGGCCGCTCTTCCGCTACCACCACACGAATGTGGTGGCTCCTTAGCCCAAGTTACTCCAAGTTCCACACCCAGCCCGCGCGGGTTCTGGTGCTAGATAGGAAAATGAAAACCACAGCCATACTTCATGGCGCCTGGCCCATGAGCTTGGCAGCCATGGCGGCATCGAGGTAGAAGGAGCCGGTGGCGAACGCTCTGGGCGGCTGGTTTTCGAGTACTTGGTATTCGAAGGCCTTGAGCGGTTTGACGCCCTTGACTTGCGAGAGCAGATAGACGCGGATGGTCAGCGCCTCGGAGTTGTTGCCGCCGGGCAGTTTACTGATGGCGTATTGGACTTCGTTGCGGCCATCGAGGGCACCGCCGATGACGATTTCGGCCTCCTTGGCGTTGGCAAAACGGTGATGGCTGAATTGGTTTACTTGCACCTTCACTTCGCGCCCAGGGCTGAACACATAGACTTTGGCGATGTATTTGGCTGGCGGCGCCTCCAGTGGCGGTAGCGGTATTTTGCCTGATGGCTGGGCTTCCGGGGTTTCTTTGAGGTACTTCAGATTGCCTGCGGCTAATTCCCGGCGAACTTCCGGCAGCGCCTGCAGATTGACAAAATCCGCCCGGTCGTAGAGCCATTTGCCGTTTTCACTGACAAACGCCAGCACCAGCAGGTTCTGGGTGGGGGTGCCGCCAACCCCAAAGTCGATCTTGCCAAAATACGCTGCGGTGGCGGTGGGGCCTTTTTCTGTCGCCTCAAGGAAAGTCAAGCTCTTGAGCGCCGGTGGCAGCGCCGGTAATTTGAAAAGTGCCTCTGGAAAGGGCAGTTTTTGGGCGCTGATGAGGTTTTGTACTTCGATGCGGCGATGGCTCGCCGTCACCCGCTGCCAACTCGCCGCATCTTTCTGCACAATGGCTTCACGCCACGCATGGTATGTCTGCTCCAAGGCCGGGCGCAAGGCGGTCTGCCCAGCGGCAAATGCCGTCAAGAGGGTGCTGAGAACGAGAATATGCAGCTTCATCGGCGAAACCATTGGACAAAATGCCCGTTTTCACAACAAACAATTTGTGTGCGAGACGATTGTCTGGCAGAAAACCTCACCTCATGAGTCGAATCCTACAAAATGTGCCACCGCTGGGTGAGGCCCGCGATCGCAAGATGCTTGAAGAGGCGTCCTCTTATGTGTACCGCCAAACGCCGCAAGGCGAGGTGCTGGCGCACCTGTTTTGGCCCACCCAAACTGCGCTGACCCCACGGCCGGCGGTAGTTTTTTTCCATGGCGGGCTGTGGGATGCGGCAATGCACACCCAGTTTGTCCCGCATTGCCTGCATTTTGCTGGCCGCGGGGCGGTGGCGGTAGCCGCTGAAACCCGAATTTTTTCCAAACATGCCACCGGTCCGCTCGAAGCCATGGATGATGCCCGCGAATTGATCCGCTGGTTGCGTCAGCACGCCGAAATTTTCAATCTCGACCCCGCTCGCATCACAGTTGGTGGTGCGGCAGGCGGGGCCTTGCTGGCTTTGCTTACGGCGATGCCCAAGCCCAAGCAGTTGCCGCCGGTGGATGGGATTGAGTGTCGGCCGCAGGCCTTGCTGCTGTTCAGCGCGATTGTCAACACCACGCCCAAGGGCCAGGGGTCGGAGCGTTTTCCTGATGTCAAGGCAGCGATCCGCTGCAGCCCCACGGCGCTGATGCGGGCGAAATTGCCGCCGATGATGTTATTTCACGGTACGGCCGACCGCATCGCGCCGGTGGCTGAGGTCAGACGTTTCCGCAGTCGCCTGCGCTGGCGGCGCAACGTCTGCGAACTCTTGGAATTCGAGCGGGCCGAGCACAGCTTCTTCAACTTCAACGTCAACCAGGGGCATTTCGACTTGGCGCTGGCTGCCGCCGACGTCTTTCTCGTCAAACACGGCCTGCTGGACCCCAAAGCGGCCGATCTCTGAAGCGGGGCCACGGGCGGGCTCACCCAATACTGTCCGGTTGAGGTTTTTTTACCGCAGATGAACGCAGATGACCACGGATAAATCCGAAGAAATCATTTTCATCAGTGTTCATCGGCGTTAATCTGCGATTCTTATATCCCATCTTCGTGTCAAAGGAACTGTATTGGACGGCCCGCCCGTGTTTGGGATTCCCAGGCATCGGATGGGGGCCTCCATCCGCCTGGCCGCCTCAACATTTCGCCGCTGCCGCCGCCATTGCGCTTGCGCTGGCCGCCGCGCATTCTAGCATGCCGCCCTTGCCCAGTCACGCCGCCCCATGAACCGTATTTTCGTCGAAAAAAAGGCCGAATTCAACGCCGAGGCCCGCCACCTCCTGCATGACCTCCGCGAATCACTCGGTCTGCCGGGGCTCTCCGGCTTGCGTATCGTCCAGCGTTACGCCATCGAGGGCCTTAGCACCGAGGAATTTGCCGTGGCGGTGCGGTTGATTCTCTCCGAACCACAGGTCGATTCAGCCAGCGCCACCCTGGCCATGGCCGAAAATGAAACGGCTTTTGCAGTGGAGTACCTGCCCGGCCAATTCGACCAGCGTGCCGACTCTGCCGCCCAGTGTGTGCAAATCCTCACCGGTAAGGACCGCCCGTGGGTCGCCGCCGCCAAGGTGCTTATACTCGCCGGGCTGCTCAGCCCGCAGGAGTTGGCGCGCGTCAAAGCCTACGTCATCAACGCCGTGGATTCTCACGAGGTCCCGGTAAGCGCTGGCGCGGAGCGCCGGGCCGCCGTCACGCCTCCTGACGTCGCTATTCTAATCGGTTTTACCCAGCGCGCTCCGGTCGCGCTGGCCAGCCTCCGTGCCGAATTGGGGCTGGCCATGTCGGCGGCGGATCTGGCGCTCTGCCAGACGTATTTCCGCGATGAGGAGCAGCGCGATCCGAGTCTGACGGAAATTCGGCTGCTCGACACGTATTGGTCCGACCATTGCCGTCACACCACGTTTTTGACAAAACTAGAAGGGGTCAGCTTCGAGCCTGGCTGTGCGCCGGCCGAGCGAGCTTGGCAGAATTATCAGGCGACTCGCGAGGCGTTGGGCCGCGCTGACAAGCCGGTCACCCTGATGGACATCGCTCTCATCGGGATGCGTGAACTCAAGCAATCCGGCGAGTTGGACAACCTCGAGGTATCCGAGGAGGTCAACGCCGCATGCATCGTCGTGCCCGTGGAGATCTCAAACCTGAAATCTCAAATCTCAAATGCAGTCAGCGAGGATTGGCTGGTGATGTTCAAAAACGAAACTCACAATCATCCGACCGAGATTGAGCCATTCGGTGGGGCTGCCACCTGCCTTGGCGGCTGCATCCGCGACCCGCTCTCCGGACGCTCTTACGTCTATCAGGCCATGCGGGTGACCGGCGCCGCCGATCCACGCAAGCCCTTCGCTGACACCCTGCCCGGCAAGCTTCCGCAGAAGAAGATTTGTCAGACGGCGGCCCGCGGTTACTCGTCGTACGGCAACCAGATCGGTTTGGCCACCGGCCAGGTCGCCGAAGTCTATCACCCCGGCTACGTCGCCAAGCGGATGGAAATCGGTGCGGTGGTGGCCGCCGCGCCGCGCTCACAAGTCTTTCGTGGCAGTCCGGCCGCCGGGGACGTCATTCTGCTCATTGGCGGGCGCACCGGTCGCGACGGCGTCGGCGGCGCCACCGGTTCGTCCAAGGAACACACCCACACCGCACTGGAAAATTCCGCCGAGGTCCAAAAAGGCGACGCCCCCACCGAGCGCAAAATCCAGCGCCTGTTCCGCAATCCCGAGCTTGCCCGCAAAATCAAAGTTTGCAACGACTTCGGAGCCGGCGGGGTGGCCGTGGCCATCGGCGAAATCGCCCCATCCCTCGCCATCAACCTCGACGCCGTACCCAAAAAATATGACGGGCTCGACGGCACCGAACTGGCCATTTCCGAGTCCCAGGAACGCATGGCTGTCTGCGTTGACCCCTCGGAAATTGCGTTCTTCATCCAAGCTGCCGACGGCGAAAACCTCGAGTGCACTCACGTCGCCACCGTCACCGACAGCGGCCGCCTGGTGATGACCTGGCGCGGCACAACCATCGTCAATTTGTCGCGGGCTTTCCTCGATACCAACGGCGTCCAACAAACTTCGGCCGTTCACGTCAAAGCCCCCCAGGGCAACCTTTCATCTTCTAACCAAAATATCGAATCCACCATCGCGATTCTCCGGGGTCTCAATACCTGCTCGCAAAAAGGCCTCGGCGAAATGTTCGATGGCTCGGTCGGCGCCGGCACTGTGTTGTGGCCCTTCGGCGGCCGCCACCAACTCACGCCACCGGATGCCATGGTGGCCAAGTTGCCATTGTTAGAAGGCGACACCGATGTCTGCACCTACATGAGCTGGGGCTTCAATCCCTATATATCCTCATGGTCGCCGTTCCATGGTGCCGTCTATGCCATCACTGAAGCCGTCTGCAAGGCGGTGGCTGCCGGCGCTAGGCTGCCCGATATCCGCCTCACGCTGCAGGAATTTTTCCCCAAGCTCGGCAATGACCCGGCTCGCTGGGGCCTGCCATTTTCCGCGTTGTTAGGTGCATTCCACGCCCAGCACGAATTGCGCTTGGCGGCCATCGGAGGCAAGGACTCGATGTCCGGCTCGTTCCATGAGTTGGATGTGCCGCCGACCTTGGTGGCTTTTGCGCTGGCTCCGGGCCGAGCCACGCTGGCGCTCTCGCCGGAGTTCAAGCAAGCTGGATCGACTATTTCCCTAGTGGAAGTATCTTGCGATGGTGATGATCTGCCGGATTTCCAGCAACTCAAGCGAGTCGCCGAGCAACTCCATCAGCTAAACGCCGCCGGCAAGCTTCTCGCGCTGCATCACATTGGCCAGCCCGGCCTTGCTGCCGCCCTCGCAAAAATGGCCTTCGGCAACGCCATCGGCTTCCAAGCTAGCGCGGACTTGAGTCCGTCCGAATGGTCCCGCCCCCGTTACTTCGCCTTCCTCATCGAGCAAGGCGAGCCCCTTCCACCCGCCCTCAACGCCAAGCCCCTCGGTCACACCACTACCGCCCAAACTCTCGTCTTCCCCCACGAAACCCACTCCCTAACCGACCTGCAAGCCGCCTGGACTGCCACCCTCGAACCGGTCTATCCGACGAAAGTGGAGATGCTGGATAGTGGATTGCAGATACTGGATGGTGGATTGAAGAGTGCAGTCGCTCCAAATCTAAAATCCAAAATCTCAAATCTAAAATTGCGAGGCGGCAAGCCTCGCGTCATCATCCCCACCTTTCCCGGTACCAATTCCGAATACGATTCCGCCAAGGCTTTCCGCGAGGCCGGTGCGGAGGCCGATATTCGGGTCTTCCGCAACCTGACGACCGCGCACATCGACGAAAGCCTAACTGCCTTTGCCGCGCAGATTCGGCGTGCACAAATCCTGATGTTTCCCGGCGGCTTCAGCGCCGGCGACGAACCGGACGGTTCTGCCAAATTTATTGCCACCATCATCCGCAATCCGCGGGTGGCCGATGCCATCATGGACCTGCTAGCCAACCGCGACGGTCTTATTCTCGGCATCTGCAACGGCTTCCAAGCGCTTATTAAAACCGGCCTGGTCCCCTATGGTCGGATCATGGATAGTGGATCGAACCTGGAGGATAGTGGATTGAAGATCGCTGGCACTTCTTCTATCCACGATCCCTCCGCCGCGCCCACTCTCGTCCACAACGATATCGGCCGCCACATCTCCTGTTATGTCAACACCCGGGTCGTCAGCACGCTCTCGCCGTGGCTGGCCAACAGCCGGGTGGGCGATCTGCACACAGTCCCGATGTCCCACGGCGAAGGCAAGTTCTATGCTTCCGCCGCAATGATCGCACAACTCGCCGCCGCCGGCCAAATCGCCACCCAATACTGCGATGCCAACGGTCAGCCATCGATGGACATTGGCGTGAATCCTAACGGTTCGTTAGGTGCCATCGAAGGCATCACCTCGCCCTGCGGACGGGTCTTCGGCAAGATGGCCCACTCCGAACGCGCCGCCACCCAGGTCGCTAAAAACATCCCCGGCAACAAGCATCAGCCGATTTTCGCCGCGGGCGTGGCCTATTTCGGATGCTAGCCTCTGGGTGGGTTCACCTGTCTCCGCCATCGCGGGAGATCTTGGCGGTCTGGGGCGAGGCGGGTTCGTAGGGCTGGGCATGCTCGAGATGCGCCTGCCAGTTAGCCGTGTACACCTTGGCCAGAGTTGCATCTTGGATCACCAGCAGGTTCTCCGCGTTGCTGCCCTCGGCGGCTTTGGTGAAATTGAACGACCCGGTCAGAATCGTTGTGCCGTCGATCACCATGATCTTGTTGTGTGCAATCGCGTGCTTGGGGTCGATGTAGGTCGCAATATTGGCATGCGCCACGAAATCCACCGATGAGTAGTGGCCCGTGACGTTAGATTTATCCAGAATCACCCGGACGTTGACGCCGCGCTTCTTGGCATCGGCCAGGGCCTTGGCGATCGGGGCGCTGGTGAATGAATACGCCTGCACCAAGACACTGGTGGTGGCCCGATTGAGGTTTTCGACCACCGCCTCCGTGCATCCGCCGTGCGGCGAAAAGAAGACCTGGATGTTCTCGGCGGCTCGAGCCGCTGCCAGGGTCATCACTAAAATGACGCAGGCCGAAAGCTGGAGTGGGCGGATGTGGATGGCTGGGTTTGTACGCATGAAATTATTGAGCCTGGATGGAATTAATCGATTCAACGGTGGAGGTCAAACCATACCCTCGAGGGCTGCGCAGAGGGGGCTCATTTTTGGCCGTGCTCTAGCGTTTTTTGCAGGATCAGGCTGGCGGCGGCTAGGGCACCGGAGTTGCGGTCGTGAGCGGCGAGGGCGAGTTTCATGGCGCGCCAAGTGGCCGCTTGGTTGCTGAGGATGGCGCGGAGGCTTGCCCCGAGCCTTTCGGGGGTGGCGGCGAGGCTGCCGCCGCCGATGATTTCCAATAAGCGCAGGTTGCCTTCTTCCTGGCCGGGGACGAGGTGATGGATGAGCATCGGGCAATGGGCGGCGATGGCTTCGTGAACGGTGGCGCCACCGGCTTTGCCGACGACGAGGTGGTGTTGGGTGAGTAGGCGTGGAATGCGGCGGGTCCAGCCAAGGATGCGGACGCGGCCGGGATAGGCGAGTTGCAAGGCACGGGCATCGGCATGCAAGAGTCGCAGGTTTTTGCCGAGCACGAGGGTGAGGCGCACGGCGGGGTCGGCGTTGAGGATAGCGGCACCGCAGGAGGCGACGGAGTTGCGGCGGGCGGTGGGGAAGAATAGAACGCGGAAAACGTCGCAGGGGTCAGCCGGATCCAGTGGGGTGAGCTGTGCAAACTCAGGGTTGACGGGAAACCCGGTGTCGATGATGGCGCCGGCTGGCAATTGCCTGCCAATCATCGCATCGCGGGTGCTGGCATCGGTAACAAGCCAATAATCGCCAGGTGCTTTGAGCCACGCGGAGTTGATTTCAATCGAGTCGGTCACCACAATAAAGACCGGTAGCTGGGCGCCGGCTTGTTTCAGAATCCGCTCTAGCAGATAGGGGTAAAGTGGATACGTGCTGACAATCGCGGTGGGCTGAAAGTCGGCGATAAGCTTGGCCAGCGTGGACTCGGGCTTGCGGGTGAGCCAGGTGCCGCTGTGCTTGAAATCCACCCGGTCGATGGAATGGTAGATTTTTCCCCATACCTGTGGGAGGTAATCGGTGGCGAAGCGGTAGAGTCGACTGAGTGTGCTGGTGAGAATGGGGGTGGCGAGCGAGCAAGGGTCGCACACCTGGACGTCAGTGCCGGTGGCAACGAGAGCCAGAGCTAGGTTGCGAGCTGCACTGTTATGGCCTTCCCCGAAGGCGGCGGTGAGGATGAGTAGACGAGGGGGCGTTGGCATGGGGCAGGGTCTCGGCGGGGATTTTAGGTGGATTGGGGCATTGCGTCGATCGAGTTTTTGGTTTTATGTTGCGGCCGGGAATGGCGCGCGAAAAAAAACCGGTGGAATTGAGAGCCGTGGACGACGAGCCGATGCTCGGATTGCCGGTGCTCAGGCTGGGTGTCAAAGAGCAGCCGCTACGGCTTATTCCTGAGAATCATGATACCCGCCGCACCCCGGCGGCCCGCCTGGTGTTGCCCAGTGTGAACGTGCTGGACCATCGGCGCGGTCATCAGCCGGCGCTTGATGTACTCATCGAGCCAGAGGAGGCGGCTGTAGTGGAGGAGGAAGAAGGTTGGAGCCGGGTGGAGGTTCGCCGCCAACCGATGCCGTGGGGTTGGTTTGCGTTGCTGGGGCTGGTTCTGGCTGGCGCCCTCATCTGGTCGCTGAGCCACGTCCGCCAAGCCGAGTCGCGGGTCGAGTCGGAGCGTCGGCAAGCGGTGGAGGTGGCTGGGGAAAGCGCCGCGAGTGACCGAGCGCTGGCAGGCATGATCGAGGGGATGCGGCGGCAGGTGAAGGCGTTTTGCGAAGCGGACTCGCTGGAGGCGATGTTGCCGTTGGTGCGCCATGCCAAGGCGACCCGCCCGTTGATGGAGCGATATTACGCGACAACCCCGCTGCATCCACTCGAATTCAAGGGGCTGAGGAATTTCCAGGGGGCAATGGTGGGCGGCGCTAAACGCAATTTTTGGGTGTTTGTGGTGGAGTTGGGGGATGGGCGGACGCAGGAAATTCAGGTCGAGCAGGCGGCTTCGGGGGCGATCGGAGTGGATTGGGAGACGGTGGTGACATACCAGCCGATGAATTGGGACGAGTATGCCCGGCAACGCCCGCTGGGTAGCACGATGGATTCCCGGGTTTATGTGGAGGAGGATCATTTTTTCACGCATGAGTTTGCTGATGTCAGTCGCTGGGTCTCGTTGCGGCTGACCGCGCTGGGAGGAGAGGAGACGCTATTTGGGTACGTGGCACGGGGAGGTAAAGAGGCCAGTGAGTTGCTGGGACTGATCGAGCGCAACGAACATAAACCTACGGCAGTGATTTTGCGCTTGGCCTTGCCAGCCGCCACCCAGTCGCGGCGCGGGGTGATCATCGAGAAGGTCGTCAGTCCACAGTGGATTTATGTGGACCCGCCGGACAGTGAGTCTTGATTTTGGCGGCTGCCGCTGCAAACTTCGCCGCCTTGAGCAAGCCCCCCACACCCGATGCAGGAGCTGAGCGCTCCCGTTTGCCTGTCCGCTATGCACCGGTATTGGCCGGGGTAGCCGTGTTTTTCGCATACCAATATGCCAGTGCGCTGTGGCGCTTGGCATCCCAATCGCAGGGAATGGAGAATAAATTCAGTGCCTTGGCGCGCGACAAGTATCTGGGGTTTCTCATCGGACAAAACCTACAAATGCTCCTAGCCTACGCGATTTTGGCCTTGGTCGGCGCGTTTTTATTGCAGCCCTTCGCGGTGTGGTGGACGGGCGGCTCTAAATACCGCGGCACCTGGGTGAGCGCCTTGCGCGGCTTGTTGCTCGCGGGTTTCTTGCAAGGGTACTGCACGTTGCGCTTGGTCGATACCCGCCCGTATTTCCTCAACGAGGCAAATTTTGGCGACGGGTTTTACCACATGCTCGACGTCATCCCAGTGGCTGCCAAGCCGGGGGTCTTCCTGGTGCTTTTCAGCGTGTTGCCCATCGTGGCGTTGGCTGCCGCGTTGCTCTGGCAAATCCACCGCCGCGGGCGCCGCGGTTGGCTCATTGCCGCAGTCGGACTGGTGGTGGCGACGGGCTTGAGCAAGGGCGTGGCCGGACAGTCGCGTAGCCGATCCGCACCCGAGCCGGGTCAGAAACACCCCCCGAATATTTTGATTTTGGCCTCGGATTCCCTGCGTGGCGACAAACTCGGCTGTGCCGGCTACCGCCCAACTCGCTGCGAGGGCGCGGCCGCCGCCGGGGTGTCTCCCATGATTGACGCGTTGGCGGCGCGTTCCGTGCGCTTTGAGCGCTGCTACACGCCGATTGCCTCGACGATGGAATCGGGTATTTCGCTGATGACTTCCCAATATCCACAGACCCACGGGGTGCGCCAGATGTACCCGGATCGTGCCACCGTCGAGGCCACCATGCAACGGGTGCAACCGATGGCTAAGCTGCTGGGCGGGCACGGCTACGCAACCGCGGCCATCGGCGATTGGTGCGCCGGCTATTATCACGTCGCCCCCCTTGGATTCGAGGATATTTCGGTTTCCACCTTCGACAATTTTAAAATCTACATGAGTCAGGCGGTGGTGATGGCGCATTTTGTGGTGCCGCTGTATTTCGACAATGTGCTCGGCTACCGCTTGTTTCCGCAGATTGAGTCATTCGCGCAATTTGTCACGCCGGAGGTGGTTACCGCGCGGGTAGAGGCGCGTCTGGAGCAGGCTGCCAAGGTGCCGCAGCCGTTTTTCTGGCACGTATTTTTTTCCTGCAACCACCTGCCTTACCGCAGTAAGGAGCCCTATTGCAGCCTCTTCGGTGATCCTGCCTACCGGGGGCGGAATAAAAATGGGGTGGATTTCGATATCGATTCGTTCATCGGCGGCACCGACCTGGAAAGCAAGTGGCAAGCCCTGCCCGCGCCGGAAGTGGCCCAAATCCGTGCCCTCTACGATGGCTGCACCCGCCAATTCGACGACTGCGTCGGGCGCGTACTCGCGGCCCTCAAGCGCAACGGGCTGGAGGACAACACGATTGTCATCGTCACCGCCGATCACGGCGACGACCTCTACGAACCGGGCGTGACTCTCGGCCATGGCCTAACGTTCAATGGCGGCGGCCAAGCCAATCACGTGCCCATGATCATGCACATCCCCGGCGTGGCCCCGCGGGTCATTCCCGAAACCGTGCGTATGCTCGACATCATGCCCACTCTAGCCGATTGGGTCGGCGTGGAAAAACCTGCCGTCTGGCAAGGTCAAAGCTTTGCCGGCTGGCTCAAGGGGGGTGAAACGCCGGTGGTGCGGCCGTTTTATGGTGAGACCGGCTTTCCGTTCATTCAATTCAAGGTGCCCGGCATCGATCGGCCGCACTTGCCCTCCATGGACGAACTCACCGGCATCGACCCCGCTTACAATTACCAATTTGTGCTCAAGGAGTCGTACCGCGAGCGCTTGGTCCAGGCAAAACAACGCTGCCTGCGCACCCACGCTTGGAAACTCGTCTGCACCCCAACCGCTCAAGGAACCCGCCACTTCGGTTTGTTCTTTTTGCCAGCCGATCCCCATGGCGAACACGATCTGGCCGCCGCTCGCCCCGAGGTGCTCGCGCCGCTGCGGGCCGCTCTCGAGCGTTGGATGGATGAGCAGCAGGAAACCTCCATCGCTGGCATCTTCCCCTCCGGCGAGCCAGAATTATAGCGGCGTGTCTGTGACCGCCGCTAGCCAATAGGCCTAGCTCACCGCTTGCGCATCGACGCTTACAGAGCGCTCCGTTGGTCTAACTGGTCGCGTCGGAATCAAGTTTCTCCGGCGGCTTACCGCGGCCCTGACGCCCCGGCCTCTGACGGTGCCGCAGGTGCCGGTGTGGCAGGTGCGGGTGCAGGTGCGGGTGCGGGTGCGGGTGCGGCAGGCACTGGTGGCACTGGTGGCAGTGGTGGCAGTGGTGGCAGTGGTGGCAGTGGTGGCAGTGGTGGGCTGGGCTTGGGCAGGGTATCGGGCCATTCATGCAGCGTGTAACCTTGGCCGATGCCGCCAATTTCATTGAGAAGTTCGGAGCAGCGCTGCTGCCACTTGGCATAGTCCGGTGCGGCGCGCTCGGCATCGTGGCTGCCGGGAAAGATGACATAACTTACTTTCAAGTCGGACACCGGACGATTGTTAGACGCGGAGCGCGGATTGATCTGTTGGGCGATCCGCAGTGATGCCTCACCCACTTTGTAGCTCGGACCGCCGTCGCCGACGATCGCCGGATAGAGGTGGTCGCCGTGGATGACCACCGCGAAGTCGCCAGTTTTCGGCGCGAACGGATCATTGTGCGCGGCGAGCAGGGGCACCGGAATGACAATGAACGGATCATGCTCGGCAATGAGAAAACTGCGGCTTTTCAAATCCGCCACCCCCCGTTTGAGATAGGCGAGGTGCTCGCGCAAGCCTTTCTTGCGCTCCGCGAGTGTAGCCCGCTCCGCCAATTCCTTTTCCGTATCCTTGATCCGGCACTCCCAACCGGCGATCATCGGATTGGCCACCGTCCCGCTCTTCGGCCACGCATAACTCGTGAACGGCTGATAGTGCATCGAGTTGACAATCGCTTCGGGCATCGCCGGCAGGCGGTCACCGTCCGAACCGTCCGACACCACATCCATGTCCGCCTGCAGGTAAAACACCCGCCGACCGTTCTCCGCACGCAGGTTGAGCATCGTCTCACAGTCAAAAAAGTTGTGCTTGGATAGAATCTCGCTCAGCAGCGTCGCATCTTTGCGAACACGCACAATTTTGTTAGCATACAACTTGCCATACCAGCCGGACACTTCGGCCTTGGCCAGCAGTGCTGGCAAGCCGGGCAATAGTTTGGATAGATAAGCGTTTGAACTTTCCAGCTCGGCGAGCGTTGTAGCGGCGGCCGGCAGGCGCAGGCTTAGTTGATAGAGAGCGACATAGCTGGCCGCATCGACCCGTTCCTTGGACGCGATGCCGCCTTTGTCGAACTTGACCTCGGTTTTGAACGGGATGCCCTGGCGCAACAGGCGCACGTCGCTCACCGTGCCAGGCAGGCTGGGCATCACCGGTGGCGCGGTGTCCTCGCTGTCTGGCCTGTCCGCTTCAGGTGGCTTTTTGGCGGCCGCGGCGCTGGCTTTGCGCATGGCGGCGAGTTCGTTGTCGAGTTTTTCCTCCATTTCAGCACGCAAGCTCGACTCGATTTGGCGTCGCAGGTCGGCTTCATCCGCAGTGACGAGCACGGGTTTTGGGCTGCGCAGTTCCCGCAGGCCGCGTTGGATTTTTCTAGGGATGGAGGTGAACAAGATGCCGAGCAGGCCGCTGGCGACTAGCAAGGTGCAGACGTGCAAGCACGGGAAGCGTGGCCGCTGGCGGTTTGAAATGCCTCGGTTACCACCCAGCAGCAAGTTGCGCAAGTTGCCCATGGCCGGGACCTTAGCAGGAATGCGCCGCCCATCAACCCCCATCCGCCGCTGCCTTCACCCCTACGCCCATGCCCCATTGGGATAGGCGATTGACAGCCAGAGAAAAACCGCTATGCATAGCTGGGTGAACCTCATCCGTCTGCTGCCGCCCACCGTGGCGCTGGTCATCGTCGGGGCTTGGCTCACAGTCCTGCACCTGTCCATCGCCGCGATGGAAAGTCAAAACCGGATGCTCGGCCAACTCATCGCCATCGCCCGCAGCGGCGGCCCGCCGGGTAGCCCGCCCCACGCCGCTGCATCTGACAAATCAGCGAAAGCCAGCGGTCCACTCGATTGGCGCAAACTGGCCGGGCTGGTCTTGGAAAGGCAGAAAAGCGGTGGTCTGGGCGATTTGCGCACGCTGCTGCATTTCCAGCAGCGCCTGCAAACTATGACCCGTGAGGAACTCGTCGCCGCCTTGGACGAAATTACCGCACTCGAATTGCCGGCCAACTCGCGCTCCATGCTCGAACCATTGCTGCTCGCGCCGCTTATTGACAAAGATCCCGCGCTGGTCCTCACCCGCTTCACGTCCCGGCTCGACGAGCTCGACGAGGCAATAAACCGACAACTGGCCATGGCACTCAGGGCCTACGCGCAAAGATCGCCGCGAGAAGCGGTGGATTGGTTAGGTCGACAGGTTGACTCCGGAAAATTTGCTAGTGCGGCGCTCAACGGCAGGAACCCGACGCGGCTGCAGTTGGAATCGGCCTTGCTCGGGGCCTTGCTCACGGCCGACCCTGCCGCCACGGTCGACCGCTTGGCTGCACTGCCGCAAGATCAGCGCGCGGAAGCTATCGGCAATGCCGCGTTGGACCAGAATATGCAGACCGACCTAACATGGTATGCACGCTTGGTCCGCGGCCAAGTGCCAGCGAGCGAGCAAGCCGCCGCTTTCGCCCGGCAGGTGGCGCTGTGGGTGGCGCAGGGTGGTTATGCCAGCGCCACCGAATTTCTCAATGCAATCAAACTTACCCCCGAGGAGCGGCTTGCTTGCATCGAGCAAGCCGTGACCACCCAGATTTTTTCAACCACCAAAAAACTCGGCACTGCAGATCTCGACGCCCTGCGCGACTGGGTCAACTCGCAAGCTCCGCAAGAGACCGCCAGCGTCACCGCCCAAGTCCTCTGCACTGCAGCCATGGGCAAGCGCAAACTCGATTTTTCCCAAGCCGCCCAACTCGCCATTCAATCCAGCCAGGCCAGCGGCAACGACGACGCACTCATCGGTTTTGTGGAATGCTGGGCTGCCCGCTCCAACAAGGATGAGGCACGCGAACTGGCGGAAAAAATCACCGATGCCAAGCGCCGCGCCGCAACCCTCAAACGGCTCGAATAAGCCGAGCTCCAACCCATGCGCACTCCCATCATCTTTAGCCTCGTCATCCTCACCGGCGCGGCCGGCCTCGGCTGGCACTCGCATCAACAGCTCGCCGCCTTGCGCCTAACCCATGAACTCCTGCTGGCCACGGCCGCCCAGTTAGGCATCACCATGGATCCGGCACACCCCGACAAGTGGCTCTACCTAACCAATCGAGGGCGCTTGGACCGCGAGCTGGGCGTGCAACTGGCCGCTGCCGAATTCATCGAATTTGCCAAGGATATGGCAGCCTACACGGAAGCGGGTGGCAACCCGCTCGCCGGCCCGATGCAGCAGCGACTGATGGAATTCATGGACCGCATGATGGCGCTCAATTCTGCCCAGTTCAAGGCGCTCATTGCCGAGGTGGCAGCTAACAACGAGCTCAAGGATGAGATCCGCCAGGACCTCATCGGGTTTTCCATCATGACGCTGGCTAACGAACAACCGCATGCCGCGCTGAGGATTTTCGGGGAGTCATCCGGCGTGTTCACCGACGCGCAGGTTGGGGCGCGGGTGCTCGCCACCTCGCTCGCCTGTTGGGCCAAGGATGATCCGCTCGCCGCGCTCAAGTGGCTGCGCCATCACACGGGAAAATATGCCGAACTCATTACGGAAGATACCAAACTGGGCATGGTCTCTGCCGCCGCAATTCTGTATCCCAAATTCGCCTTCAAACTCATCGCCGAACTGGACCTCAACGACGCTCAGCATGCCATCCAAAGCGTAGTCGATGCCGCCGATACTCCCCAACAACGCGGTGCCACCCTCGCCGGCCTGCGCGCCTATCTAGCAACTCTCAACGATGCTAACGCCAGCGAGACGACCGCCAGCACTGTCTTCCACGGGCTCGCCCTCGGCAGCATGCGCGACGGCTTCGAGTCCGCCAGCCAGTGGCTAGCCAACGCTAGACTCACCCCCGCCGAACTCGAAAACTTCGCCGACGGCTTGACGCCCCAGCCCAAGAGCGCCGACACCGGCCGCTGGATCGAGTGGTTAGGCACCGCGCTGCCGCCAGCGCAAGCCGATGAAAAGATTCGCGGATTTGTTAGCACGTGGACCCAGAACGAATGCGAGGCCGCGGGCCATTGGCTGGGCTGCGCGGCCGATAGCCCGGCCAAGCACAGCGCCATCCGCGCCTATGCCGAAACGGTGGCCAGCTACCAGCCGCAAGTCGCCGTGGAATGGGCGCTGACGCTGCCGGAAGGCGACGAGCGGGACGCCACGCTCAAACAGATCTATCAAAACTGGCCGAAGACCGATGCTGCGGCGATTGAAGCCGCCGACGCCTTTGCTAAAGACAACGGTGTCGAGTAGCCGCGGTTACAAGCCGCTGGCCTGCCAACAGGCGAGGAAGCCGGCGGCGAAATCTGCCGGGCTGGCGGCGATCCAAGCCTTGATTTCCGCCACCGGCATCCACAGGGCGGCGCTCACCTCGGCGCAGGGGAAAAGCACTGGGCCGTCGTGGTTGGCCTGATAGACGCGGACGTGTTCCCAGCCGGTGGCGGCGGAGGCGGGGAGGCGGGCGACCTCGGTGGGCGAGGCGCCGCAGATGGCCATTTCCTCGTCGAGTTCGCGCAGGGCGGCGGCTGGGTAATCCTCGCCGGCGTTGAGGTGGCCACTGACGCTCGAGTCCCACAATCCCGGATGGACGTCCTTGAGGTGGGACCGGCGTTGGAGCAACAGATCGCCGCGTTTGTTGAAAACGAACACATGCACAGCGCGGTGGAGGAGTTGCTTGGCGTGGACATCGCCGCGGGTGGCAGTGCCGGTGACTTGATCGTCGGTATCGACCACATCAAAGAGTTCGTCGACGTTTTGTGGGCAATTCTTGAGCGGATGCGGATC
>Ga0114962_10001079_pt1 | contig 23738 bp, 44 predicted proteins | sample C_130820_MF_Meta_FD_87017 | JGI IMG/M metagenome (GOLD analysis project Ga0114962, IMG submission 87017) | Freshwater microbial communities from Lake Croche, Canada to study carbon cycling - C_130820_MF_MetaG | ecosystem: Environmental > Aquatic > Freshwater > Lake | place: Lake Croche, Canada... | reverse complement strand
TTCTTCCTTTACAGGCTTACCAGCAACCAGAGCAGCCTTAGCCTTTTCAAATGAACGATATCTTTTTGGATGATCATTAGATGGCTTATCAAGATCACCCTTTTCTTTATCACCGAAACGAACACGCCAAGTATTGTATCCACCTTCGCGACCGTGGTACATCATACCATTCTTATGATAATACTTTGCTTCTGGTCCTGTTCTAGGGTGATTGGACTGGACAAAAGAGTCATCATGTGGAGCCCTAAACTTGGCTTCATCAAGTTCAACTTCTTCCTTAGTGGCAAACTTCTTTTTAGCAGCATCCATCTTTGCATCAAAATCGCGCAACTTGGCAGTAAGTGCATCTTGTTGAGCCTTTGGCAATCCCTGACCAGGAGGCAGACCAGTTGGGCGATGCCCGTTGTAAACTGCTTCATCAACATCATCACAGGAACAATCTTTGGTTTCTTTCATCTTAGAGGCAATCTTCTTATTGCGAAGTTTCTTGAAATCGGACTTTTCAAGTTTGCCGTCTCCATCAACATCAAGTTTAGCCTGACCGCCAATCAATGCTTCGCCAAGAGCCTTCTTTTTCTTAGCCATAACTTTTTCAATATTGCGTTGTGTAGAGTTCTTGCTAGAATAAGTATTGAGTTCATAAGGGTGTGAACCACCTCTGTTATAAACTTGCATATGGATCGTGTGATCTTTTCCAGTTGTGTGATCTTTTGCTGGAAGATTTACAGTTGTCGTATTGCCTTCTGAAGGCTTCTTTGACATAAGACCAATGTGATGGAATCTATCATCATCAGATGCATTCAGCCCATACTTGGAATGATGTGATAGCGCATGATCAACCGCATCTGTATATGACTTGTGGTAGATTGCATAGTCAGCACCACCGTGCTTTTCGTCAAGCGAAACTTCTTCAGTCTGAGAGGCTTTCAGATCAGCAGCCGTTGGTGCACCTTCTGATCCAGGCTTACGCATATGCTCACCAGAACCATTCTTAATACGTTTTTGCTTGGCATGGATATTGTCCCATAGGCCACGCTTCTCATCAACCTGTTCGGCTTCTGTGTTCAGGACCTTTGATACCGCCTCAATCAGATCAGCGGAGAATTGATTTTTTAAGTTATTGTCTTCCATCTTAGTCTCCGTCTGTGATCTTGATTTTGCGCTGCGCGGCTTTTGATCTATTGATTAAATATTTCTTTACATTATCCACATCTCTATCACCTTGTGGACCACCTTTTGGATCGGGCAGTTGTTCTGCAGGAGGAGAGTGAAATCTTGGATCGTCTACTGGGTTTTTCTCTTGTCCCGGCTTGATAACATTTGGGTCGCTCTTCAAGCGCCCCTTAATCTTGTTCAGGCTACTATCTGCGATAGCAGAATGTTCCTTATCAAGATTCATTTTCTTGCCAAGGTCTTTAACTGTTTTAGCCAAACCTTCAGCATTATCTATATCATTCTGTGTAGATGAATTCGTTGCTTGTGATTCTTTCTCAAGAGCAAACAACTTGTCCAGATGAACAGCGGCTTGTTGAACATCATCAACGCTTAAATCTTTAGGTAAAGAACTATAAAGAATCTGTGCTTTAGGAGACATATCAAATGCTTTGGTCGTATAGGTCCCTGCTGCAATCTGATCATTCTGATCAGATTCCAACTTCTTTTCACGGAGCATAATGTCCATAATGGAATGTTCTAGTGATCTATACTTTGACATTACTTTCTTTCCAGTGTAGCACGAAGGAACCATGCATGTTTCTTGTGTGCATTGATACGATCTTGCAAGAAGTTTGACAGACCAACTTCCATCTCACCGCATGATCTGTAAGCAGTTTGTAATGAAGCCAAGACAAAAGTATTTACCATTTGCAACTTTGCAACCATTTCTAATGCAGTTGGAACAGTGTCGTCATCTTGAATGGTAGCAAGTTCTTTGAGACGACCAAATGATCCAGGCGCATATGCATTCAATGCTCTAATCTCTTCTGCAAATGCATCAATAGCGCCATAGACTTCTAAGTAAATAGTTTCAAAAAGTAAATGATATTCGTAGAAGTTGGGACCTTCAACATTCCAGTGGTAATAATGTGTTCGCACATACATAGCATATGTATCGGCAAATGCGCGTTTCATATCGTCAATCAAAGTTTCCATTAGTTACAGTTCCATCTTCTTAATGACATTGCTTTCCGAGTTGGTCTGCCTTTTTCATCCTTCATAGGACCAGGCATTCCACCCATTCTAGCACAAAATGATCTTCTTCTTCCAGCAGCCTTGCCCTTTGGGTCAAGTTTGCTAGGTGGTGTTGTTACAGCAGTCTTGATGCCGAAGTGTTTAGCGCCCTTGCGTGTTATTCCAGCGCCATCTTCAGTGGAACGATAATAACCCTTAGAGTCTTCGCCTCTTTCTGTAATGAACTCTTTAAACGTTTTCATCATCTTCTCCATCGGTTAGGTTGCCAGATTTAATAATGGCTCTTCCTTTTTTGATCTTTGCCCAATGTGGAGGAGACATAGTGCCGTCTGCTTTGCGTCTGCCAGCAACTTTCACAGCCTTGACATCAGCGGTTGTTACTTCTTCTTCAATCTCTGCTTCTTCAATCACAGATGGATGCAAAGCAAATGCGCCCTGCATCTGCATTCCAAGATCAGCGGATGTCAGTGTTACGCCGATACCAGCAGCATAAGCGATGTTGAAGGATTCGTCCAGCGATTCATTCTTTGCTGTCTTAGCGGCTTTCATGTATTTCTTCTTAGCGATCATCTTAAGAGTCTTTTCAGGAATGCCCTTTGTCTTAAGATCGTGAATCGTGTTAGCCAGTCTTTCTTTTGATAAAGAAGACAGTTCATGCAAACGATCTTTATCTTCGTCCAAAGATGAAACGAAAGCACCGAACGCATCATCAAGCGTCTTGGCTTCATGGAGATCGGAATCGACCTTATAAGCCTTGCCAGCCGAGATGTATGAGTTAACTCTAGAGAAAGCATATTGCTCTTGTGTCATCTTACCGATAGGCTTCCAATCGTTTAGCCCACGAGCATAAACTTCTTGTAATGTAGAGAACTCAATACCAGACTTAGCGGCTTTCTTCTGAAGTGATTCAGAGATAGCGTCTTTTGGTAGAATCGCTTCTAACATCTTTTGAAGTTGTGCGGTAAATGGTGTGTTGTCTTCTTTGATCATCGCCTCAATGATCTTGATCAAGTCGCTTTCGCTATGCGATTCAAAATCCGCAATAACCTGTTCAAATGATTCGTTAGCAGACATCTTGGGCATAATGCCCTGTGCTGCTGGATTCGGTGAAGTGATACTCTTGAGTGCGGTGCCCTTCATGAAAGACTGCAGCCGTGTTGCTTCAGCCTTTCTGATTGTGGGCAACAGACGAGCGGCAATCTTCTTGACAAGTTTGATTTTCTTATCAACGATGCGGTCAACCTGAATCTTTTCAGGTGTGGAAAGTGTCGCGTAATCTACGCCCTTGCGAGCCGCAAATCTTTTCTTGACGATATTCCGAGCAGCAACCATTGCACGGCTCTTGATCTTATCATCAGATGCAAGTTTATGTTTTGCTACTTCTTTTGCGCGTTCGAGTTTAGGCTCGTTGCGTCTTAACGTTCGTGATCTTTGTTGGCGTTGTGCAAGTGTTAATGCTTTACGCTCTTGTAATACAGGGGAGTTGACTACGGCATCCTCGCTTTGTGTATTCACATTTTTCTGCTGAGGATTCATAATGATCTGATCAAGAGGTTTACCAGTCATCGACTTCTTGGTACTCTTAATCGCTGTTTCTTTTTCAAAAGACTTATTAATGTCTTTCTTGATTGGTTTAGTGGTCTTTTCCAATTTCATCTCCGCGAGGATTGCCGTAGCCTTTTGACTCGTTATACTGCTAGGTTTGGCTTACCCTTACTAGCATTGTTATTTATAATAATGCATTATGCAAGTTCTTTTATTGTAAATGCAAACCACACATCCAGTTTTGTAGCATTATCAACACGTCTCATACACAAAGTTAACATGTTTGGAGTATTTCCACCATAAAGAGACGCAGGACCTTCGTCGTTTGATGCATTTTTACCAATAATGATACCACTGTGTCGCATTATAGCACCATTTGGCGTAAATGTTGTTGCTGGATTGCTTGAATATTTGTCTTGATATACTCTATATTGGCTGTGGACGCCAAAAGTTGTCCACGCTGGAATTGTCCCAGTGATGGTTATATCGCCTTCATACCATTCGTAAATAATAGTGCTTGCGTTTGCATTATTATTTCCTATCTCATATTCGACTATTTCAATCAAGTCATTAATATTTGTACTACCGTTTCTAAAACTTACAACAGGTCTCATCGTATCATCCATGGTCCATCCACGGTTTGCATTTGTTGCGTGATTGTTGAATGAATATAAACTTCCCGCATCTTGATTTATAATCGCACTCACAGGAAACCTATTGTTAACCGAAACAGGCTGACCAGACAATGTTGCGATTTGATTAACTTCAAACAGCGTCTTTGCTTGTGCCTGAAATGCACCGTTCGCTGTGTTATATTGAGCCATTATTTCTTACCTTGATCTGCAACCCACTTCTTACCAATTGGGTTTCTGATTGCACCAGCAGCAATCTTGCGGACTTTCTTATGGACGTGATGCAGATGATCACTGTCATCCTTACTGTTATCGACAACAGTGAAATGTTCATCACCAAACTGCTTCTGGAAATGACCGATGTTATTCTGTGTCTGGTGCCACATCTTTTCGACATGCTCATCAGGCAAAGAACGATCACGCATTCTGTTGCGCTTCTTAGCAGTATTCAGGTCGGTGTTAACAAAGATCATGTGTGTGTCATAACCCAAAGACCGAAGATGATCTGAGTGTGCTTTGATCTTCTCTGGATCTTTACCAGTGCCATCGATCACCATACCCAACTTGTTCTGTGCATAAATGTCAGACCGCTTCTTGGTATTCGCTTTGGCTCTATTGCGAATCGCTTGACCTTTTTCAGAATAGATATTTTCTGGTGTAGATTTCATGCCCTGTCTGGCCATGCCTTTTTCAAACACATCATCAGAGTTGACTTGTTTAAATCCAAGACCATGTGTAACATTTCTTGACACATAAGACTTACCAGAACCTGGACCACCAGCAAGGAAGATTGCCTTCAACTTAGCAGGATCATGGACTCCTTCACTGATAAACGCTTCAGTGAAAAATGTTTTAAATCTAACAAATGTGCTCTCTTTCAACTTCATTCCTCCTCTGACATCATTGAACAACTCTGTAGCGTGTTCATGTGACATATGTTTCGGCAGACCTTTCTTGAAGGAATCGAGGTCATTGTTCTTTGCATGTTCGCGCATCTTCGAAGCGGACATACCTTCTGTTCCTTCAGCGTCTGGATCACGATGCCCAGCAGACACGACATTGATGCTCTTGAAGTTGAAGTCTTTTCCTGGACCATTGTACTTCTTTACGATCTTGTCATATTCAGGAACACGATCAGAGCCAGCAACCATCGTAACATGGCTGTAACCTTTCTGGTGCAGATTTCTCAAATGCGAAATGAATGACGGGCTTTCTTTATCAGAGACTGCAATGTTTGCGCCAGGGAATGCTCTTCCCAGATGAAGTTTCTTTTGTTCAGGAGTAAGAGGGTTCTTCTTAGCGTCTTGAGTATGACTTGCTACGATCAGATGATCTGCACCTTGCTTATCTGCAAGAGACTTGACATGGTTGACAAGTTTCTCATGCCCAGTTGTAGGCGGATTAATACGACCAAAAGTGAAGACTACTTTCTTAGACATTCTTATTGTTCCCTATTGAAGTTAGATGCACTGAAATCCGCTCTGTCAACAAGTTTGGTTGGGCGATTATGCCGCACAACAACGAAACCTTCTGGCTTGGATTTCTTACCGCGAATATGATGCTCGAATTCGGAATTGGATGAAAGCGTATTTACCAGCACATCTTTTGCTTTTTGCAAGTGCTTGTGCATAGTTAAAATGTTTTCAAAATGATTTCTGTTCTGTGTGACATGGCTGATTGCTGCATCTCTTTCAGCAGTCTTAGCCATCTTGGCTTTGTCACTTTTCACCGCATCGATCTTTTTTCGATGTGAGTTGTCGTAATGCTCAATGAAACCATTAACACTAGGCGTCGTGCCAGTGCGTACCGTGTGGTTGATGTATGTCTTGAGAGGAACTTCATGCCCCTTGATTGCTTCATACGATTCAGAAGGCGTATTTTTATGCGTCTGAGCAGCGGCTCTCATATGCTTCGCAAACTTAGCCTGTTGTTCGGCTGTGTAATCCAACTTGTCCAAAGGATGTTCGGTTGAAATCAGGTGGACATCTTTGTTCTTCTTGAACGTGGTCGCTAGATCGGGCGCATATTGTGCTGCCATGTCTTCCATATTCTTACCCTTATACGCAGTATGCACCGCAACTCCTATTTCAGAGTTGAGTGCTTCTTTGCCTTGCTTAGAGTTTTTTGGTGCAGAATATGTGATGGTGTTTGGCGTGAACCTTACCTTATTGCGTGTCTGTGTGACATCGCCTCTGGTATGCATGATATCACCTTGATAGACGCCAGTCTTGGGCGCAACTTTAGGCAGATGCTCTAGTGCAGCAGTGAGTTTTGACACAAGCCCAGGAGCGTGCCCATGATTCTTTATGACATCTTCTGGCGTGTAGTTCAGTTTTGGGTTCTTGTTGAATGCAGACTTTGATGCAACAAAGAACTTCCCGTTCTCTGGATTGGTCCCAAAAATGACAGAAGGTGACCCATCATATTTCATGGTCACCTTCGTCTCATTATGGTTGCCCGTGAGTCTATCATGGACATCTTTTAGGTTGTGGAACGCATGTGAAAATCCTGCATGACCTGCATTGATTACATGGTCTTCAGCATGTTCTAGATGCTTTAACTTTTGCTCTGATTCAACAGACGATTCAGATAAGAAAGAATAGAAACTCATGACAACCTCATTGATATTTCTATTATTTAGTCTATTTCTTAAGTTGCAGTTTCAGTTCCTTGATTTGGTCCATCAGAGCAGACATTATTCTGGTTTGTTCATTGATCAAAGCAGTTGCTTTAGTTCTCTCATCTGCATGTGCAACCATAAGTTCGGCTGTCAACTCTTTAAGTGCCAGAAACTTCTTTGTCTTTTTGATATCTTCTCTGATACCAACATACGCAGCAATGACAACACCACTAGCAAAGAACATGAGGTTTGGAATAGTGTTTGGGTCAAGCGTCAATATCGTTCTCCCCACAAAGCAAAGTTATCATATGCTTCAATATCCAAATCCGAGTCTTCTGTATTGTCTGCATTATATCTATCCCAATATCCTTGTTGCCATCGTGCAGAAGAAAATGATTGGGTTAGAGATGAATAAGGATTTTGGTTATACCCTTCTTGTTGTGATAACCAGCCATCCCAATATGCGGTAGATTTATTTTCCATCACTTACATTCCCTTGTTCAAAATCATATTCATAATCTTCTAGTATGACAGTCGCCCAATACCGCTTCATAGCATCAGATAATGTTCGACCCTGGACTAGAATATCGATGAAATCACTACCAACGAGAATCATACCTTCTTCTTCGTATACGTGAATATCACCAATGTGCTTAAGTTTGTTTTTTAGGTCACGGATTGAATGTTCGCTCATCCCTCCCCCTCCTTAGGCTGTAGGGCGGCGCGGGTGCCTAAAGTATATGCTTCAACAGCATCCAAACTCCTCGCTTCCCAATCCCAAGCGCGGCCATTCCAAACAACATATCCCGGCGTAAGGGGGCAAACTACCATGCCCGGTCGAGGGTCAGGCTCTGTGCCGCCAAGCGCGTATCTACTGACTTGTCCAATAAAAACTAAACCCTTAAGCGGTCCACTTAGTACTCTCCCCTTATTCCTCATCCCTCCCCCTCCTTGGGCTGTAGGGCGGCGCGGGTTTCGTTTAACAAAACGTCGATTGATGCCAAATTTTCGTTAAAATCGTAGCCCGAATTGATCTGCATTCTTAAAATGATCAACCGTGTTTGAGTTATCTTGATGTGCGCCCGCAGCCGCTCGATCTCCGCCGCCTGAGACGCAATGGCATCTCTAGACCACTTGAAAGCATTACTTATGTCTTCTTGCGACATAGAAACTTTAAGTGTGTCACTCATGCAACTTCTCCCGTAATGAGTTCGTAGACTTCTTTCCAGTTAACGACTGGTTTGCAGCCTTCTGGAACATTGCCGAAGTTATGCGATTGCATCATCAGAATGGACTTCAGACCGATAGCAGCACCAGCAGCAGCGTTTTCTGGCTTGTCTTCAATCCAGAACATTCCGCTATTAGCATACTGTGCTAGGGCTTCGTCTTTATCAGCACCCGTATCAAGACAGATAACGCTATCGATAGCAGCACCAAACAACCGCTTCAAGTTCTTCTCACGCAACTTAGCCGCATAGGGATCTAGACTCAAACTCGTGATCACTCGGAACACATAGCCGTGTTCTTCATGCAATCGCTTGATGTACTTAACGCTATCTAGATAGGGAGCCAAGTAGCCGATGTTTGCAGATTCGTTGAACTGCTTAATCATCTGTCGAATTTGCCACTTCTCCATACCATATGCAATAGCCATATCGTATTCGTCGTGAACGAACTTCCAGAAGCCCTGCTTTGCCATCCAAGGATCAAAAGCACCGAGCCAGTTCAGAATGACGCCATCAGCGTCGGTTAGTATCATCTTTTCCATAACTTAATATAACTCTTTTAGATTAAAAATGCAAGTTAAAAACAACCTATTCTACCTCTTCATCTAACCACTTTTGGATCGAACCATACTTCAGAGTGAAGAGGTATTCCAACCGTTCATAGCCATACCAAGCAACTCGCTCGGTCTCGCCTTCAGCATCGGCAATAATCGCGATGGCGCCCTTGCGGTCGCAGTTCTTGACGATCTCCATCGTATCTTCAACACGATAGACGAAATCGATCCAGTTCTCTTCTTGCTGCATAACTTCGTCATCTTGGTACTTAGACCACTGCTTAGAGAGGAATTCCATATCCTCATAGAAGGATTCAACAGACTCAAAGTTTGCATCGCAAGGGCGCGATCCATAAACGTCTTTGAAAAGATCGGAGTAGATCGAACCGTCGTGAGACGAGGTAAGAGCATTGATTTGCATGAGGTTCAACATTTTCATTTTCCATTTCAAACGAGAGCGAATTCTCTCTATAACTTAATATAACTTATTACGAGAAATAATACAACCGTTATTTTATCCACCTTGCAATGATACTATGACCCATAAACCGACTTACGAGAACCACTGGGCAACACTCTTGTAACTCAGGATTCTTACGCAGATGGCGCTTGAACGCTTTGAACGAACGGCAGTTAGCGGTGTTGCTGTACCCTTCAGAAGGATCAATGTCGCGACTCGCTAGCCACTTCTTTTGCACCTCTGCGAACCACTTATCAACCATACCGTCTTCGCAGTAGTGCTGAATACCAAAGAAACGATTACGCAGGATCCGCATCTTTACAGGAGCCTCAAACTCAAACTGCCACATTATGCGTTCCAATCTTCGATTTCTTGTTCTGCACTAGAGAAGTAACCAGAAGCATCAATCTCAAAATCACTCCAAGATTCAAGATCACAATTGTTCTCAAGATTCCAGAGCAAGTCTGACTTGACAGCCTGAATCCACAAGGAGTTATCGCGACCGTTAACCTGAACATAAATAGGACCCTTGAAAGCCTTGACTGCTTTGATGAGGTTCTTGGTAATCATTTTATTTTTCCATTTCGAACGAGGCGAGAGCAAATCTCTCTATAACTTAATATCGCATATCCAGATAAATAACGCAAGAGTTATTTTCATAACTTTACATTTTTTCGCGAATAAGAGGACCCCTTGCCTTTCTTGGGTAGGATGACCTTAGCGACATTGAACTTGTATGCATTCTTTGCGATTGGGTTTCGCATCACATCACCTCTGTTGGATAATGAAGTTTGATATCTTCGTAGAGCGTATCAATCGTCCACTCAAGGAAACTGATATGGCTATATTCTTCACCAAGCGCAATGCCCTCGAAGATTTGACATTCAAGTTCTGCGATATTCTCATTGATGTATGCACGAGTTGGCTTTAACATTAGATCAGTTCTCCAGTCATAATGAATCTTTCGCCCACAGACGTTGCGTCTTCTTCTGATAGGAAGTTATTCCAATCTACTCTGATACCAAATTCGGACAATACCAAAAAGAACATCTCTTTCGAGACATGGCCGTCATAGTCGCCGTAGCAGACATCAATGTCAACAGTCTCAGGAGTGATGGTGTATGTGCGAGTCATTTGATTTCCTTTTCAATCTATAACTTAATATAAACCCGGCAGGAAATAAAGTCAAACGGTATCACGGTATTTATCTAAATAATGATATCATATCATAGGAGAAAATGATGGCAGGAGAATCAGCCGAGCGACAGGAATCTGGATTAGTCAAAGCGATTAAAGATGCCGTCAAACTGAATAAAAATAATCCAGTAACCATAGTTGCGGGTAAGACCACGATTGCGGGAGTTATTAACGCAGAGAAATATACTGGCAGACAGTCAAGTGGATCAGAGCCATATACCGATGTTCAGATTTTTCTTTATGATACGAAAAAATCTCCTATCAATCTATCAATGAAAGGAGAGTCTGCACCATCTCTTGCTGGTGGTGGATTACGAGGATTAGAACTAGCAGTTCCTGGAATAGCAAAAAAGTTTATGAAAGCGGCTTTTGCACATTTAACTACACGCTTAAAACTAAAACTAGGAGATAAAGTTCCTGATGTGTTTGGTAAAATTGGTGCAGTCGCAAAGTTGAAAATTGTTATTGGTAATAAAGCAATGGGTGGTCCAATTGATTATATGTATATTGGACCTATGAATGTGATTGCGCCTTACGATCAAACAAAAAATGTTGTAAACTTTAACGGCAATCTAACCGATGCAACCGAATACGCAAAAACTCATGATTTGTATTTTAGATTTAGAGCCAGGAGAGAAGATCAACGATTTGATCCATTAGCAAAAGACGCGGATGGTACTCCTAAAATCTATGGAAAATCTCCATCAAAAGGAGATTCAGCAGGAAGAATAGTTGTTACCGATAAAGTTCCTGTTAGAGCCGAAGTGGTTAATATTATTTAAATCCAGGATGGAACGTCTCTAGACTTCCATGAGTGCATTCTAGCCTTTGATGTCCGATAATACTCTTGATAGTTCAATACAGGATCATCACTGATCTTGCATTCTTCTGGCATACACGATGGCATAGGAGTTGCGTCCCATTCCTTTAGTGAAAAAGGTGGAGACTGGAGTGTAAGACCGAGTTTAGTAATAGAAACATGACGCTTACCATAACGATAATGATACTCATCACCAAGAGCGAAAAGGTGATCCACAAGCCAATTATAATTCTCAACACTTTGCCTAGCCCAAACGCTAGAAGGATGGTTTTTGTGTGTGCATTTATATAAGATATCTTCGCGACTATCTTCTAACACCCAATGTGTAGTTTTTCGACCTTTTTCATTTTTTCCTACAACTTCTTTACCGTCAAGAACACGATGTGCGGTGGATAGAATCTGTGCAGTTTCAAGAATCATCTTGACCACATGCTTATCAACCATCCACTCAGCCGCTTGCCGTGGGTCTTCAGACAAATAAAAGATATTCATTTCTTTTCCTACAGATAATAGGGAGTCCGTGTACCTTTGTAGACACGAACACCAGTGCCGTCATATTCCCATTCGCGCTCATCAGAGTCCAAAGAGAACTTGTTAACTTCAGTATAATCCACTTTGTTGATTAAAGATAGTTTTAATTCGTCTGACCAGCGAGAAAAATCACGGTTATCTTCATCAAACAACCTCAGATACTCTTCATCATCGATTTCTTTTGAACTTTGGATCGTTTCACCAAGATGCATTTGGGAAAACTCAATGATGTCCATGTCATCAAGATGATCAATCAGTGCTACAGCATCAAACTCATTGTTTGCTTCCACAACATACCGACACCGATGTGACGAAATAGTTTCGATTAAAAACTTTGGCATTAAAATTCGCTCCAAATATATTCGCTGTTGCCAGTCTTGAAGTGGATGCATTTGCATTCGTCGTTGCCACGAGTCTCAACCCACTCTCTAATGATTGCAGTTACAGGAGTTGTCTGCCAATAATCCTGCGCCGAATACGAGCGAGCCATATAAGTTCCAACGACCATAACAGCACCTACGAATGGACGAGCATTTTCGATTCGTTCTGGTTGTCCGTTTTCATTATAAAAAACAGCAGATGACATAGGACCGCTATCTCCTGCATCATCTCGTGTTCTGCGTAGTGAGTATGTCATCAATCAATCCTCTTGTAACGATGATAATTACCGTGTTCATCTTCAACTTCAATTTCGTTTATACCACCATTTCGTGAAACGATCCAGCCATATTGCGTAAAGGATTCCATTGCTATATCAAATCCTTCAATCCATTGACTTCTATTTGGCGCATTAAAAAATGCAGCACACATTTCACCAACAAACATACCGGTAAAAAAACAACCAAGACCAATAAGAAACAAACCAAAAGCCATTTTACAACATCACTTCATCGGGAAATGGTGCATAGATAGTCACATTAGCAACCTTCTTATGTGCGCGTGCTGGAGGAATCATATCTTCACGAATACGTCTAAGTGCATCTCCATAAGTATCAGAAGACGATCCACGAGGATACCACTTATATTCTGCTTCAGCATCATCTGCTGGCAAACACATCCAATTATTTACGCCACTTGTATAGTCTTTAGGAACTTTCGCATATACACTCCAACGAATCAAGTCCATTGGAAAGTCAGTGCTGTCCGCATTGGTAACATAAGGCTTGATGCAGTAGTTCTCTTCTAAAGAGAGATCATATTTGTATCTATCAGTCATTTTATTTACTCCGGTAAATGTTCAGGGAAGGGTGCATGAATAATAACATTATCCAATCGTTTCATTTCAATTCGTGGTGCAATGATCTTTTCTCGTAGGTAGGCAAGAGCCTTTTCATAAGTTTCAGAATCACACATATCAGCAGAACCACGGGGAACCCAAACATAGTCTGCATCTTCAGGATCGCCTTTGAAGTTTTCACCAATAAATCGCCCTAGATAAGGCGATTGTGGCTTTTCTACTTTCAGATAGACACCCCAGCGCCATTCTGTATACCAAAAAGGCTTGATGCAATAACTCTCTTCTAAACCTGGATTATATTTGTACATTTTTAAACTCCATTAATAATAAAATTGGGACCATCAACGGTCACAAAAACACGCTCGACATCTTTGAAATTGCCCACCAATTTGGTGTAGTCACGACCGCCATCAATATCACAAACATCGCCAGTGCGATAATCATGCCGCCAGCGAGAAATGATAACTTCTCCGTCATTATTTACAATCCCATCCATAGTTTCTGAGAACGCACTTTCTGCGTTAGTGATATACGCTTCACCATTCCTGATGAACATACCAAAATAGTTGCTATGACCCTTCGAGCGATCTGGGTCAGCGACATAGAACACATCCACAGGAGAGTTGTTCCATCCGTCTCTGGAACCTTTGGTACACCAGTAGCCCATGTACTTAGCATTGTACTTTTCGCAAATCTTCTCGATGCCATCTGGAGCAAACCAGAAAGCCTTTTCAGGAATCTTTACAAAATACTTTTGCAAGCCAACACCGCTACCGAGTCCGCTTTCATCTTCAATCATCACTCAATCATTCCGTAGATAAGGAGATAAATGGCTGTGGCTGATAATCCGATTAATACTGCGCTGGAAGTCATTATCGCAACAATAGGAAATAGGCTGACAACGAAAATAAATCCCGCAAAGCCCAACATAACGCATAGAGTCAGCAATGCTGCTTTGAGTTTAAGGTTCATTGTTTATTCTCCATATAAGGCCCTACCCAAGTGAAATCCTTTATCAATCCCCAAACATCAGAAGTGGGATTACTGCGCTCGATACAATCTTTCAGAACCAACTGTGCGAATCTTTGCAACTGATCATCATAGTTGCAAGACCAGTCGATTGTTGCACCTTCAGGCTTCCATGACTCATTAGTCCAGAAACAAAATCCCGCTTCCTTGGCAAGTTCTTCAATACGCTTGTTCATCAGTCACCTTCAAACAGTTGTTGCAAATCCAAAATATGCTTATCTATGTCATCATTGTATTGGCAAACATCTAACTTGCCAGTAAAAATATCACAACTCTTAGCAGTCTCAAGCGAGGTAATGCACTCTTGAACAATCAAGTTTGTGAACCTAGTTACTCGCTTTTGCCACTTGGCTCGATCATGACCAAGCCCATAGACATCAAGCCCAGATTCTTTTGTGATCTGGTTAATCAGTTCGTTCACGCTACATTCCAATCATAACCATCTTGCGTCATCACAGTTTCCCTACCATCATATTCATCGATACGATACAGAGTACCAGCAGGAACATCTTCAATGCGCAACTCAGCAAATTGATCACCAGCCGCGTCACCAAGTTCCTCTACAACTTGAACCAATGCAGGATCGGCTCGGTCAATATCGCGATCATTAAAGTATAATGCGCTTGACCGAGAAAACCGACCAGGAGCAACAGGTGTATCACGTTCTTCGGCAATGATTCGATCAAATTCCTCAACGGGGCAGAGATAATAACTCGTCATTCCAAATTTTTCATCTCTGTGAGGATACAAAGTAATACCCTTGATCTCGGCATATCGCATCATTGCCTTATGCGAAAGACCGAAACCACCGTAACACGCATTATAAACAATTTTTGTCATTTTAAGATCCACACTTTCCACAATCGCGACCAGCATCAAATGCCGCTTCTAGCCAAGAGCCAATGAACGACAGTTGATAATCGGTCAAATAAAGTTCTTCGAAATCTTCTTCAAGCGGCTCTGAGACCGCATCAAGCCATTCTGTGTATGCGCTCATTACAAAGTCCGTGTAATAGCAACAGCATTCTTTGTTTTGAATTCTGTCATACTCACATTGTACTTGCGACCATACTTCTTACCAAGAATATACCCAGGACCACGACACTTGTCGGCAAGCCAGTGAGCGCGATCACGTTGAGGATCAAGTTTCTTGATACACTTGCTCCTATTATAGTTTTCAGCAAACTCTTCAAACTTAATATAAAGAGTTTGACCAGACTTCATATCGGCAATCTTACTCATCAAAGTCTTTTTTTGTGGCATATCCAGCCCATTGCCAATGACGGGCGAGTGCATTTGCACTGGACTAGCCGCGTATGACCGCTTTCGTGGCGCAGGCTTACTAAGACCAAAATATGCACTAAGGTATTCGCGTACTTCTTCACGGATAATCCGCTCAACAACAGCAGTCATTACAAAATCTCCTCAAATCCAAAAGCCATTACCTGATAGAACGTTCCATCAAGTTTGCAGACATCACCAACACTCATACTATATGAGCGTTCACCGGGAACTGAAATCATCTTTTCAGCGGGTCCGATATTACCGATACGGAATGCATCCTCTAGATCATTCGCATCAATCTCAGCCACACATTTATAATAATGTGTGAACTCTTCAAAACTTACTTTCTTGCCACGCAACATGACATCCATCTTACATGCATAATCTGGAAACTCTAGTTCAGCAGCAGCATGACCATACTGATTGACAGCGGTGTAAACCAGATCATGCATTTGATTTTGATAAAGCCTAATCATTTCTTTCCATTTCAAACGAGAGCAAATCTCTCTATAACTTAATATCGCATACCACGAGAAATAAGTCAAGCGGCTACTTGGCTTCTATAAGCCTCAGAACGATATTATAAGCAGCCTTATAACAATCATATGCATCATCGTCATCATATCGCGCCCAAGAATCAGACGCATCTTGTTCCAACTGAGCCGCATTGGTAGGCTCAAAGCCATAGGCTTCAACAATCTTTATGTAAGCCATCTTGAAGTATTCCAACGCTTCGTCGGTGCGATCACATTCGTAAGCATTTTTAGCAAGTTCGCGAAACTCGACGTAGTTCATTTCGGAGAATTTCTTAGACATTTCTTTTTTCCATTTCGGACGAGAGCAAATCTCTCTATAACTTAATATACCATATGCATTTAAATAATGCAAGCGTTATCTTTCATGCCACCAACTTTTTGTGGACAACGGTAATGTGCTTGCACTTACCATGGAAACTGAAACCGGGACAATCACATGTAAAGCCCTTCTCGGTCAACTCAGTCTCATAGACTGTACCCTTGCTGTTGACATATGGCCAGATATAGCCATTTAGAAAATGGCCCTTGAACTGCATATCAGGAAACGTTACAGGGCGCTTCTGAAACTTACTCTTGCGCTTGAAGTTTGAACCGCGTGGATCTGACATTACGAACCTTTTGAAAAAATCTCTCTATAACTTAATATACCATATGCATTTAAATAATGCAACCGCTATCTTTCATAGTTGATCATTTCATCCAGTTCAATGAACCAGAACTCGGACTTTGGCTCAAGCATTTGCAACCTAACGAGTTCTCGCTCGGCACGTTCTCTGTGTGCATAGATAGTCGAACTGGTTTCTATCCAGTTGCTATCACGATTTTGAGACTGAATGATATACATTAACGCTGTACCTAAACTGTGGAACGATCTCATCTGGAATCTGTGTCCAAGTGTAACCGTTTTCTGTTGAACAAATAAGAATATGATAATCTTTGTACCGCTCGTCTGCTTTCAGCGTTGCAGCATTTTCAATAGCAGAATACTTGTTATAATAACTGATGGCACAATCTGAAGGAATCTCAAGAGACATTGCTGAACCAGTCTTCAGCCGCATAAAGATTCTATAAGTGTTCATACTTTTGCCTTTCGCATAAGACGACCGATATCTTTGTCTTCGTAGTTGCCTAGACGATACCAAACACGAACAGCAACACATTCTTTTGTGCCAATAGAACAGTAATCTGCTAGACTACATGTATCGCATGGAACTTCACGAACATTAACAGGAGTGTTAAGAACAATACTTGAATGAGTACAAGGACCATTCATGAATGACATATCAGTTGCAATAGAAAAGTTTTCTAGAGACATATTAAATCTTTCTTTATTATTACGCTACAGTTCATTATACCATCGGTATAAAAGAATGTCAAGCATCTTTCCATGTTTTTCGGTAACCGAATGAAGTTTTTTCTTGGACACCTTGTTCGGCGGTAAAGCGATCTGTATATTCATAACGGAAAGCATCTTTACTGACACGGATGCCATCGATATAATATCGCTTTCTATAGAGGTTACCCCATAGAGAATCAGTTTAAATCAACTTCATAATCCCAAACCACCAACTTATAAGGAGCGTCCCAACGACCGATGTGAATGTTGATGTACCAGCCCACATCAAAGTAGTCGGATTGACTGTTGCTGTTGTTGTGATTGTCCTTCATCATTGCATCACGGAGTTCAGTCAAAGCCTTTCGAGCCTTATCACTGAAATAATCAGCAATGTAATAGTGATTGACTTGGATGCAATCTTTCTCAGGCACATAAGCAAAGCGCCCGTGAGCCGATTTGTTGCTTTCCAGATTATCGTTGGCGTTTTGAATGAAATCGATCTCGCCTTCCTTGATCGTAAGAACGAGGTTAGTATGATCGCGGACAGAGAGACTGCCCTTTAGACCGTGCTTCTTGAGGATAGCCTTGACGACTGGAGCGATGGACTTCTTGCGTTCTTGAGACATATAAGCCATGATATTTTTCCTTGTTTCTATCTATAACTTAATATCGCATAGCCAGATTAATAAGTCAAAAGAAATGATGGTATCAAAACAAAAAAAGAGGCAGTCCGAAGACCGCCTCTTTAAGTTTGATTTTAAAGATCGTTATGCGTTTTCAAGTTTCTTTGTTTTGATGAGGAAGAATGACGGAGTCCATCCATCAAATACCGCACCAAAGTTTAACTCCCTGCACCGCTCCTTAGCCTCAACTGCTGGGATGTTAGTCACAACTAGTTGATTGGTTGCGGTCTCTAGGATGTCACAGTACATCTTATTCACGCTCATATTCACAATCTTGTACGATACCATTATTTAAAATCCTTGAATGTGGGTTTGTTGAACTTTGGCTTAGGCTTAGATTCTTCTTCATATCGATGCCCATAATCGGACTTGTCCATCACAGGGCGATCATCCACGATATCTTCTTGTGCAGACTCTTCTACATCATAGAGTTTCATCTTAGCACGATTGATACCGACGACAAACTTCTTGTAGTAGTTTGGATCACCATATCGGTTCTTCAGTTGCTTCACCATGATCTGGTTCAACGCTTGAAGTTCTTCGCTAGTGATTGCAGCAATCATAAAGTCGGCTGTGGCTGGTAGACCGAAAGATTCGGACGTATCTTCCAAGCCAACATCAGAGTTACTGAAGCCAGATCGAGTGGTCTGTGTCGCTGATATCAGAGGCACATTGAACTCAACCGCAAGACCACGGAGTTCTTCTGCAATAGACTTGACATAGGTATAGGAGTTGACATTCGCACCAGCCTTGATCCGAGAACTGGAACAGATATTCAGATAGTCCACATAGATGACATCTGGGATAAAGTTCTTCTTCAGTCTCAGTTCTTGAAGCAGATAGCGGAAGTTGGCACTACCAGCCGACGCTGTTGGATATTCCTTGACGATCAGTTTGCCAGTTGTCTTCCGCTTGATCCGCTCAATCTTCTTTTCATAAGATTCCAGAGACATCTCTTTCAGTTGGTCAAGAGGTGTGTCCATCAAGTTCGCATCGATACGCTCCGCAATCTTCTCTTCTGACATTTCAAGAGTGATATACAGGACATTCTGACCTTGTGTGAGGTTGTGTGCTGCCATGTGACACATGAACAGACTCTTACCAACACCAGTGCCTGCTAGGATGATATTGAGTGTCTTTCTAGGCAAGCCACCGCCAGTAATCTTGTTAAGATAATCAAGGTCGAATGGAATGCGGACTTCTTTCTTATGATAGAAATCATATCGGCTTGCGGAGTCTTCAAGGAAATCGTGACCGATGTTTGTGTCAAACGATACAGCAAGAGCATCAGACAGAATCTTTGGGATTGCTCCCACTGATATCTTATCATCTTTCTTGTCCACGATCTTGATGGACTCGATCAAGGCATTGTAGATAGCCTTGTCTTTACAGAACGATTCTGTCTTATCGATCAGCCATTCCATATCAATGATATCGGTTACTGTGATGGCTCTGATATTGTCTTTAGCATTCTTGTACACTTCTTCATTTAGACCGCTCTTATCTGACAAGTCAATTTCCAACGCTTCCTTTGTGGGGAAAGCGTTGTACTTTTTGACATATTCATCAATCAAGTCAAACATAATCTGGTCTGACTTGTTGGTAAAATATTCGGTCTTTAGAAAGGGAATGACCTTGCGAGCGTAATCTTCATTGTGGATTAGATTTTCAAAGATTACATTCTCAATGTTCATTAGTTATCCTCTTCCAGGTCAGTGTAAACTTCAGCCGTATTATCTTCGGCAGAGATAAGAGCACCGTGAGAGATGCAATACTTATTCTCCACATACTTGTTGAACGATGGAGACTTCAGAATAGGCAACCAGAACTCCTTAGTGTCTGTGTCGGCTTCACGGTAGTTCTTAGCACCATCAACAACTTCACCAGTTTCTGGATCAACAACCTGATACCAGCCAACCTTAGGCTTGATCACATGACCAGATTCCAGAGCCATCTCTAGTAGACCAGACCACTTAGACAGACCACCGTCAAACGATACCGTAATAGGAATCTTTGACTTCTCACGGACATAGCGCGACTTCTCCACATTGATGATGAAGTTGTAGCCCGTCAGTTCCTTGCCGTCCTTCTCTTGTTGGCGACCAAGAATGAAGATATTGTCCGATGAATAATACGAGCCAGTACCACCACCAACAACGTCCTTAGCGTAGAGTTCCATTGTCTTGTAGGTGTGATTGACCACAACCATTGGAATGTCTTTCATGGTCAAGTGTGGTGTGACCATGCGGAACAAAGACTTCAGTTGCTTGGCTCGCGACATATCAGCCTTGGAACTGCCATCCAGAGCGTCTTCAACTTCTTTCTTAGAAGCAAGATTGCCGATAGAGTCGATGACAATAATAACACGATCACCACGGCTAATATTGGTAATCTGCTGCATGATATCAAACTTCAACTCTTCAACATCCAACAAAGGAGTGTGCATGATCCGTGAAGTGTCAATATCAAGAGACTCAAAGTAAGCCTTGGGTGTACCGAACTCGGAGTCATAGAACAACATGACTGCATCTTCATACTTGTCCATATAACTCTTAGCCATGATCAGACTGAACATGGTCTTGAAGTGCTTAGAAGGACCAGCCCACATCGTCAAACCAGGAGTTAGACCGCCGTCAATCTTGCCTGATAGAGCGATGTTGATTGCTGGCACGCTGGTAGAAATCATGTCCTTCTTATTAAAGAACTTGGAATCCGAAACGATTGCTGTGTCTTTGATAGTACTATTCTTCTTCAACTTATCTAGTAGTGTTGACATAATGTCTCCTTTGTTGTCAATGTTTCAATATACATGGTATCTGTAACTAAGTCAAGTATTTTAAGAGAACCAATCATCTAGTGTTGCTCTTTTCTCAGTATTCCATCCGATTGTGCTAACAATACTCTTGATCGGATCTTCAAAAGACTTGGTAAACTGTGTGTCATAGTCAATATAATCTTCTAGACCAAACTCTGGTGGCAACGCATTTGAGCATGATAGCACCGTAATGTCATATGGGTTAGGGCGTTTCATGTAACAGAACTTGATCTTGTCACCATCGGCAATGGTTTCGTATTTATTACCGAGGTTCTTTTGCTCAATGATATTGTTGTGGAAGATACCGCCTTTGACATGGATAGGTGTGCCACTATCGTATGCAAGTGACTTGTTCTTGTTCCACTTCTTCATATCGCTGATACCACGAGGGAAAGCGATCTGTTCAAAGTCCATGGCTTTAAACTCTTCACGGAACTTAGCCACGAATGTGTGGAGATCAGCCTCAGTTCCATTCATGATGATACTAAGAGCAGTCTTAATGTTGTCACGGCATGCTGCTGGTGTTGATGACCGAACCGCTTCGATGCCCATCATCTTAAGTTTGGGTGCGTCATACTGCACACCTTCACTGTTCCAGACGTTCAAGATATACATCTTCTTGGCTTTCCAGATGCCCTTGTTGGCAATGTTCTCTCGTTTCATCTGCATCTTTTGAGCATATGCATTCATCTTCTCGGCTAACTCTTGGTAAGCCTTGTCAATGAATGGCTCAATCTGTTGCTTGCAAGCCTTGTCAATGAATGCCACGATCTTACGCTCATCAGTCTCGTTAGGCAATGCCATATTGACCAGTGGCTCAAGCGTCACATAGATGGAATCGGTATCAGATGCAATCACATAGTCCACATTATCTGTTTTGAAAAGTTTATTCAGATACTGGTTGATTCTCTGTTCGATCCAGCGAATCGACAACTGACCAGACATTGTGATTGCTTCAGCGTGGTTGATATCGTACCAACGGAACCACTGATTGCCAAGAGCACCATAAGCAGAGTTCAACTGAATCTTCTTAGCCATCTGGAGATTATCAAGACGTGAAATCTCTTTAAGCAACTCAGGGTTCTTAGTCTTCTCATACTCCTTCTTGTGTTCAATCATCTGCTTTTTGTAGATGGTTCGATCATTATACATCTTCTCCATCAAAGCAGGGAGAAAGCCTTGCTTGGTTTTGGTATAGAGACAGCCGTTAGCCGCTGTTGAATAATCAGTATCAGGAACAGAATAGCCAGCCAAGATTTGATCAATCGTCGGAAACACCAACTGCTTACCAACAAACATCTCTGGGCTGATATTGTATTGCATGATCAAGTGCGGATACAGGCTGTTCAAGTCAAAAGACACGACCCATTTGCTTAGACCGGTTCTAGGTTCTTTGACGTGACCACCAACAAGCGGTTCACCATTGTTCTTATTCTTGAACTGTGGAATAACACGGTTATGTTCCATAAGATAGTTATGAATAAGAATATCCCACTGCTTCACAGAGGTAAGTGTATCTTCGTAGTTGACCTTGGCATCATAAGCCATGGCAAAGACAAGTTCAATCAACTTCATCTTATCTTCTAGACGCTCAACCAAATCAACGTCATGGATATTGTATTCCATATAGAGTTGGAAGTTTCGCTCATACAAATCTTGTAGACCTGTGTATTCGGAATAGTCCAACTTATGCTCACCAAGTTCTGTGAAAGCAATGTGGTCTAGTTTATAAGACTCTTGTTGATTATAGGTAAACTTCTTGTAGAGTGCCATGTAATCAAGCACGTTGACGCCGAGTGGGCGAAACGCTTGGTTCTTTCTGCCACGAGTTTCAACTTCATACTCACGCAACACACCCCACGGTGATAGTTTGTTAGCCGCCTTTTCGCCAAGAACACGGCGAATGCGATTGATCAGATATGGAATATCAAAGAACTCAATGTTCCAGCCGGTAATCACATCAGGGTCAAACTCAGAAGACTGCCAGATTTCTAGGAAACCATCCAGCATAGCCGCTTCGTCTACAAACTTGTAGTACTTAATGCCTGGCTTGTGTGGTGTGTAGTCTTTGTAACCAAAGCACACCTTCTTGCCATTACGACCAAGAGTGATTGCAGTCACTGCGTTATCAGCAAGACCGATATCAGGGAAGCCACCTTTGACTTCTGTTTCAATATCGATTGAACACACCGATACCATAGATGGATCATACTTCATCTGTGTGCCGAAACGATCTTGGATGAATAGATAGACCCAATCGTTCAAACCATAGACGGACATTCCAGCCACATCTTTGTATGTGTCGAGAAACTCTTTGGCTGCTGACATGGATTCAAACTCCATCTTGGCAACAGACTCATCTTTTAGTGTCCTGAACTTGGTAACTTCTTTTGACGGAACGAATAAATATGGACGATACTTATATGCCTTCTTGTAAGGCACACCGTTATCAATACCACGGACTAGGATTTCATTACGTTGACGAATAACACTTGTGTAAAACCGCATCGGAACTCCTTCTTGCTGGTTACGAAAGTATAGAATATCACACCATCAACCAATAGTCAATGAGGATAAAATGATTAGTAGTAGAAAGATTGAAGACCTTCACCCAACAGTAGCCGCAAAAGCACACGCACATATCGCAGCATGTGCTGCTGTTGGCGTTGATCTTCTTATTACATGCACATATCGCGACAGTGAAGAACAAGATCGACTGTATGCCATTGGCAGAACTGCACCAGGGTCTAAGGTAACGAATGCCAAGGCTGGTCAGTCAATGCATAACTACCGTGTTGCATATGACGTTGTGCCGCTTCGTTATGGCAAGCCTGTTTGGGGCAACAAAGGCGAAGACGGCGTGTTATGGCAGAAAGTTGCTGCTGCTGGTAAAGCGCAAGGATTAGAATGGGCTGGTGACTGGAAAACTTTTAAAGAGTTTCCTCACTTCCAGTTTACAGGTGGACATCCATTGTCACACTTCCAAGCAGGCGGTTCGCTGTAATAATAAAAAAGAGGGGATTTCGGTCCCCTCTTTTCTTTT
>Ga0114962_10001078_pt1 | contig 23746 bp, 44 predicted proteins | sample C_130820_MF_Meta_FD_87017 | JGI IMG/M metagenome (GOLD analysis project Ga0114962, IMG submission 87017) | Freshwater microbial communities from Lake Croche, Canada to study carbon cycling - C_130820_MF_MetaG | ecosystem: Environmental > Aquatic > Freshwater > Lake | place: Lake Croche, Canada... | reverse complement strand
GTGTATGAATTTTAAAAATTTTCCCTTCAGTCCAATATTGTTTTTTGTGGCTAATATTTAAAACGGCTTCCATAGCCGTTACAAATTCTTCACTTTTGTCACTATTAATTTCATCCTCAATAACACCAAAATAAATATCCGTAGCATATTGAGCTGCACATAAAATTAACTCAGCATTTCTAAAAGGAATAATTCCAGATGAATGTTCATAATCAGCTATACTATTTGTGGTTATACATTCTAACTGTGTATTTAATTGAACAGCTAATTTTCTAGCAGCTTTAAGTTCTTTAGTTACATAATTTTGTCCTAAATGAACAAATAATAATTTTGCATCTTTTAATTCAGGCTCATGTGCTAATAAAAAGCTATCCATTCCGCCTGATACTAATAATACTTTATTACTCATAATTGACCTAAGAATTCGATTTTTGTGGTTGCATCAGTTAATATCAAACCTTTTAATGCAGTAGTAGTTGTATGATGCCCTTGTTGGCAAGTACCCCTAGATTCCATACATAAATGCCTAGCCTTTATACTAACACCAACACCTAACGGTTGCAAGTGTTCAAATAAACAATCAGCAATCTGTGAAGTCAAACGCTCTTGTACTTGTAGTCGTTTGGCGTACATTGATACAATTCTTGATAACTTTGATAATCCAACAATTTTACCATTTGGGATATATGATATAGTTGCTGTGCCAAAGAAAGGAGCGAGATGATGTTCACAATGACTATAAAAAGGAATATCTTTGACTGTAACCATTTGGTCATAAGTTTCAGCTCCATCTTCAAATACTTTTAAAATATCAGATGCACTTTGAGTATAACCAGCACACCATTCTTTCCAAGCTTTAGCTACACGTTTAGGAGTTTCAAGCAAACCACCCCTAGCAGGATCTTCACCTATGTATTGCAATAGCCTAGTAATATTGTTCTCAATACCACCTACCGCATCACCTTCCCATGGAAATATTATCCATTTATCCATTAAATCATAATTTTCTGATTTATCAATTAAAGCAAAGAAAGGTAAAGTGGGGTTACTATCTAAAAACTCACTCCAAGTAGCACCTGAATCTATAATATCATCTATAATAAAATCAGCTTCTTCAGGGCTATCAACTATTTTGTACCATCCTGGATTTGTTGCCATTAAAGCATAAGCAGCAGGTATTCCACCTCTAGGTACTGGGTACATTTTTCTGTATGAATTAGAAATTTCATTATTTAAATCATACGCTAATTTAAAAACATCCTTGTTACTTAGGTAAACGCTATTATTCTCCATAAGTCACCGAACATTTTCTTGTTTCATCAATAGTAACTGAAGTAACTATTATTCCTGTATCTAATAATTGCATTGGTGCAATAACATTAACCAGATATTCAGCCATATTTTCAGCAGTTGGATTAAAAGGAACTGCAACTACTCCTTCAGGATCAATATCCTTTAAAAATGGTAAATTACCATCTTCTGCCCAAGCTAAAAACTTATGATCCCAGTTATCTTCTAACCACATACAGAGTTTAGATTTAACTACACCGAAATCTATTACACGACCTACTGAATCCAGTGTATCGTTTTCTGCTTCACAAACAAAATGAACACGGTAATTATGCCCGTGTAAGAAACGGCATTTACCCTCATGCCCAACAACTCTATGACCACAACTTATATCATGGTATCTTTTTACTTGATATTTGCTCATTTTAATTCCACTATGTGTCTATTTGTCATTAAAGCTACTTTAATGTAGCTTGCATTTTTAAATTCTGAAGCAAGTGCTAATGCTACATCTTCCATAAACATAAGTTTACCTGAAATAAGCTTTCTCATACGTTTACGAACTTCATATAATTCTACAAATTCATTTTCAAAACCCAAAGTTATATAAAGAAAATCTGGTAGTTTATTTACTGGGCAAAAAGTTACAATAGGCAACCAATGTGAAATCAGGACATGTTGATCCATAATAAGCTCCATAATATTGTTAGTACAAGACCTGTAAACCATGAAGTGGAATACCACTCCCATTCATTATTGCCTAAACTAAATCTTTTATTTTTAAAAGGGTATAACAAAGGTGGAGCCCAAGTTGTACCGTGAGTAGGTATATCCAAAAGTAAATGGCTTAATAAAGCAAAAAATATTAAACCATCACCCATATAAAACCAATAGGAATAGCCAAGTACCGTAGTGAAGATAAGGCTATGTGTAATATTATATAGTTTAGTAGGGGTAAGCATACGTTTAGCCCCTAGCACTAAATCTGGTATAACTGCTACACAAGCTCCTAATATCGGTTTACCATAATAAGTACCTGTAGCTGCTCCTGCTAAAGCATGACTAAAAATATCCATTACAATAGGTTTCTTGAGATATTATAGTTAGAAGTTAATGGTAGTTCCATTAAACCAGAATTCCAAGCTCGAATAACTAATGGGTCTGGTAAACCAGCTTTTTCAAAACCATCAGCCCTTAATACATTGGCATGATTCATATCAGTAGGTGGATACTTACCATCATAACTTGTGTGGCTATAAGCTAATGCTTCCCAAGCTCCAGAAGTTTTATAAGCAAGTTTTACAGTTTCAGCTTTAGTTAAACACATTAAAGGAGCTACAATTCTTAATGCACCTACTTTTAAAGGTTCTAAACCTAATGCAATATTAGCAGTATCTTCAAATAAAGTTCTAAAGTTATCAGTACAATCAGGGTAATTAGCATTGTCCTCCTGACATATACCTATATAAATATGGCTACAACCTAATGAAACTGCTCTATTAACTGCAATAGTTAGAAACAGCATATTACGCATTGGAACAAAAGTATCCTCAATCCTATTACCGATAACTGATTCCATTTGTTCAGCACTTTCGTAACGCTCAAGTCCTATACCACCTTGCGTTAAAGGGGAGGTTGAGACTAAAGTATTTCTAATATTGATAATTTCAAAACTATCTACTTCAGCTAGAATGGCAACTTCACCAGCAGCTTTTAATTCAATAATATGATTCTGCCCATAGTCAAAACTAATCGCATGGACTTCATCAAATTGTTCTTTTGCAAGGAATAAACAGGTTGTAGAATCTTGCCCACCTGAAAGGACAACTAAACATTTACTCATTATTCAACTCCAATTATTTTATGGATTTGTAGGTTTAAAATATGCCCAAACTTTAAACAGCTATCTATAACAGCAGTTAGATTTTTACAGTTTTCAGTTTCATCATACGAATCTTCTGGTTGCAAATAAGTTAAACCAATAAAATCATTTCTAGGTCTAGCAACTTTAAATGAATTAACAGGAAAACCCAATACTGCATTTGGCAATCCATCATCTTCATTTACGTCATTGTGGTTAAGAACATATTTATAAGCACATGCTTCTATTTCTATACGTTCATTAATTTTTATGGTCTTTGGTGAACAAACAATATAACAACCATGTCTAGCAAATATATTAGTAGCCCAAAATCTATCGGTTGGTACTATACTTCCATTTGTTTCAACTTGAACATAAAAGTTTTCTTCAACTAAAAGTCTTAACAATGTAGCAAGATTTTGTCTAAAAGGTTCACCACCAGTAATAACAACTAAACCTTTCTTTTGCCAATCCTGGACAATTTTTACAATTACTTCAGATTTTAAAGAAGTTCTGTGAGTAGTGTAATCTGTATCACAATTTGGACATTGTAGATTACAACCAGCTAGACGAATAAACACACAAGGCGTACCAGAAAAAGGTCCTTCACCTTGGATTGTTTTAAATATTGAATGTACTTCTAATAGGGGACTATCCGAACGATGTTCAGATTTTTGATTATTTTTCATTTTAAGCCTTGTGTTTTCTTAAATAGGGAGAACAAAACTTTAGGGGACTAAAATATTAATCCCCTATATGATTATTTTGATTGAGTTAAACCATAGAATTTTTTATAAGCCCATAGTTCAGGTGATAAATTTGAAGGATTAATAAAAGCTTCAACTCCATTTTTATCAATATAGGTAGGTGCAGTTACAGTTTTTAAATCTGAAATTTTACAAATTTCACCTTTTTCATTTGAAATTGAAGTAATTAAACTCCAAATAGCTAATGCTGAAGTATGTTCTGAAGGAAGTTTTATACCATTCATGGAAATTCTTTCAGGTTTAGGTGCATTTTTAATAGCTAACTTTTCAGCTTTAGCAGATTCTTTTTCAAAAGCTTTAAGAGCTTTTTCATCCAGTTTAGCTTGTTTGGCAGCAATACGTTCTTCATCTTTTTTAACTTTTTCAGCAAATTTAGCAGTTTCTTTATCAGACTTTTCTTTAGCTTTTTCTTGAGCCAATGCAGTTTTTAAATCAACAGAACCTTCTAGTTCGTCAATACCTTCTTGCATTAAATCTAAATTTTCTTGATCTTGTGACATTATTATTATCCTATTTGGTTTAGTGTGGTTGTTTTTTACAGCATGGTTAGTATATTTTACCTAATACTTAATTGCAAGCGTTATTTTAACTTATTTTTAAAAGGGGAATTCATTTATATCAAAATGTACAGAACCTCCAGTTAAAGGAATAGTGTCATCATATTCTACCCATTTAACTTCTTTTTCAAAAATTACTTCTACTATTTCAGGGTATTTCTTATTAGTCCAAACTTTAATATGACTTGGTTTTCTTAATGAATCTATTAAATACATTGCAGATAAAATAGTATCAGGTGATCTAGAATCAGCCCTTAATTTCCACCATATATTAGCTTTATTCTTTGCATAACCCTCATGCTCTATACAAATATATTCGCTAAAGATTTTTAGGTTACTATAGTAACTAACTTTTAAACTAGGCTTAGAACCTGCTTTGATATGTTGTGCATAAGTAATATGATCTACTTTAAATAAATCTATTACTGGTAAATCACCTTTTATAAGTTCATGCGTTCCAGCCTCAGTATTAATTTTGACAACCATTGTAAATTCAGCATCACAATAGGTACAATTCCTTGCACTGGCATGGTTATAACAACTACAGCTATTACATAGCTTAACTGGTGCAGTACCAGCCTTGTCCCCTTTTCTTTTTGGTATCAAAGGGTCATTAATAGGTCCTAAACGTCTAGTATTACCAGCAAAATCTAAAACTAAACAATTTTCTTTACCAGTTTCAGGGCTAGGTCTAGTTCCTCTACCTAATAATTGTACCCACAAATTAATAGAGGTAGTTGGTCTTAATACTATGATTAAATCAATAGCTTTATGATTAAAGCCAGTAGTAAGGACATTATTATTAACAACTGCTCGGAGTTTACCAGATTTAAAATCTTCAATATATTCATCACGTTGTTTAGCTCCTATTTTAGAGTGAATTGCTTTACATTCAATTCCTAGTTCAGTCAATATTTCTGCAATGTGGTCACAATGTTCAATCCCTGAACCAAAAATTAGCCAATGTTTTCTATCATGGGCTAACTCCATTGATTCTTTTAAAGCTTCAAAAGTAATCTCATATTTGTCTACTGCTATTTGTAAATCTCCTTTAGCATAATCACCATCACTTCCTAACTTAACACCAGTAGTATCCAGTATTAAATTAGTTTGTTTTGGTATTAAAGGAGCCATATAGCCTTCTGCAATCAAACGATTGAATGAGTGCATATCTGTAATATCATAGCAAAAATCAGTAAAAATACCATCTTCTGTTATTTTGCCATGCCCCATTCTATAAGGGGTAGCTGTAAATCCTATAACTTTTAAATAAGGATTGAAAGCCTTTAATGCACCAAGAAATTTCTTGTACATTGTTTCATCATTAGGATTAACTAAATGTGCTTCATCTATAATGATAATATCTACTTTACCAAACTTAGCAAAGTCTTTATGAATGGAAGCAATACCAGCAAAAATAATCCTTTTATCATAATCCCTTTGATTAAGCGCAGCGGAATTAATACCTGCCGGAGCAGTAGACCACATACCTAATAACTCTTTAAAATTTTGTACAATCAATTCTTTTACATGGGTAAGAACTAAAACCTTTTGGTGGGGATAACGGTAAAATGCTCTCATTAAAAACATTGAAATACATACAGATTTTCCGCAACCCGTTGGTATAGCACAAACAGGATTACCAGTATGATCTTCAAAATAATTAAATAAAGCATCATTACATTCTAATTGATAATAACGAGGTTCAATCATGCAATTCTCGAATAGGTATTACATCCTTTAAGTTGTAATTCTTTAGATATTAATTCACCAGTAAATGTACATAACCATTCTGCATTATCTATAGGTTTTGAAAATGAGCAAGTACGGCAGTTATAATCTGGTTCACCATTAAGATGACATACTGGTTTGTGGTCACAAAATCTACATTTATAGTATCCAGGACTACTACTTATTTTGTTAGGTGGTTCCGTTGAAAATACTAATTCAGTTCCTAAATCAAGATGGCTACTAGCAATTTCTTTATTAGCCACAATAATTTCAGCATACAATTTATCTGTATTTTTATTTACTGCCATGTAAAGCCCAACCGGAATATTCATTTTTTCCATATAAATATTCATCTGTACTACATGTTCAGGCTTAGTTTTTTCTACACCATCTTTTTCTAAAGTTATGAAAGATTTCTCACCATGCGTTTTAAATTCTGCCAAAACATATTCATTAGGATAATCAGGAATGTTAAAGACGATACCGTCACTACTGCCCCCGAAATGCCCAGAACTATGGCTAATACGAAACTGTTTTCCGTTACCATCTTGTTGATATACCTCACATCCTATAGTTAATAAAATTGCTATAAATCTAGCTTCTTCAAGATGTCCACGATTAAATAAACGTAAAAGACGCCCATCATAATTAGGACGAGTAAACCATCGAAACCCGTACCAAATAGCCCGTTTACATTCTCCACCAATGAGTGAAGCTCCCATGTGACTTCTGAATGGTGTGTTATCGGGAGAATAAGCATCCCCGATATGACTAATAACTTTGCCAAGATTTTCACGATACTTTGAACCTTGATCTTCATTGATTTTTTGCTCGATAAGAGCAAGTGTTTTGTGTGCGATATGGACATTATTATTCATAATATAAGCCCACGTCTTAGGTGGGCTTAAACTCCTATGTTAAAGGATTATTTTGTCATCCAAGCAGGTGGTTGACTTGGGTCAAATGCTGCTTCCGTAGCTGGTTCAGGAGCAGGTTGAGCAACTTGTGGAACTTCAATAGCAACTGGTTGAGCTACAGGAGCAGGTTGCGCCCATGCTTGCGCTGGTGCATCACCTAAAATAGCTGGAGCAGCACCAAAAATAGCTGGTGCAGCACCAGTAGCTAATGCCATTGAAACAGGCGGTACAAATGTAGGGATTGGTTGAAGAACAGGTGCAACTGGTGGCAATATAGCTACAGGTGCAGCTTGTGCAACTCCTACAGCTTCATTGATATTCTTATAAGCAATAATTTCATTGCTTGGTGAATAACCTTCTTGTTGTTCAATTTTAATTCTGATTTTTAAAGGTATGCTATGTAATTGCTGACTATCTGATACTTGCATAATTCCAACTGCATGTGAGATAGCTGATAATTGTGCAAGTGCAATTCTTTGTGCAATTTCATTAGCATTACGAATATTCAATCTACCATAAACTGAACGATTGGCAAAATTGCCATCCACTACTTTAAATCTAAGTTTTAAAATAGCTCCGTCACCATTTTTGGTAGGTGAGATTTCGCTATTATCAATCATCACATTATACCAACCTTCCGGTAATGGATCCAATACACCCATGTCTGGTGCTACTTCTAGAGCGTTAAAATTTAATGTTGCCATTCTAATTTCCTTTGTTACAGGTTTAAAAAAGAGTGTCTATAACACCTGATAAGCTATAGACACATTATGTTATCGTGTATAAACGTCAACGCCAGAAACAGCATGTAACGCTTGTGCAAACGCATTCCAACCATTAGTAGGAGGTGCTGGTATAGGTAATTCACCTATTAAACCAAAACGGTTTCCAGCAAGGTAAGCAGGGGTTCTTGAAACTGCTAATACTCTACCTTTATTTTGTGAAATACCTCTACTTGAATTAGTTGTGGTATTTTCTATAAGGTAAAGAGGTTCATAAAGAAAACCAATAACGTCTGCCCATTGGGTAAATATTTCTCGTTTACCATAGGTTTTTTGATTCTTTGGTGAATGTAGTAGTAATTCCCAACTGTCATATTCCCCAACAGTAGGATCACTTATTTTAGCACTAAAAACATGTGCAGTAAGGACGATATTAATTCCACCATACACAGCAAGAACATCAAGTTGTTGTAGAAATTCTTCAAATAAAGAATTTGCCATTGTGTAAGCCTTGCCATATCCACCATGAGCTGATTCCATTGTAACTGACTTATTTTTACCACCTTTACTACTTACATCTAATCTTAAAACATATTCATGTATTAATCTTTCTAACGCAGTAACAGAATCAAACACTAATGTTTTATAAGGGAATTGACCAGATTGTGCATAAGTAGTAATCTCAGTTATTAATTGTAGTACATCTTCATACTTATTCAAAATTGGAACTTTAGCAACATTTACACCAGCATAACCTACTTCCATAGGAAGCAGTAATGTATTAGGAGCATTGCAAGCTAATGTAGTCTTACCCATTTTTTCTTGTCCAGCGATAACCATACGAATACCCGAACTGGATACACCTGTGGTTATACTATTTAACATACTCATTTTATTTCCTTAAAGTTCAACGTAACTGTTTTCTAACAACATTTCTATATACTGCCTTGCTTCAATAAAGTCAGCTTTTAATTCTGCTTTACGAAGTATATCCATAGCTTCAGCAATAAAGTCTTTGCAAAACTGCATCTGTTCATAATACCGTTCACAACGACTATTTAATACTTCAATTTCTTTTTCATAAACAAAAAGTTTATCTATTGTTTGTTCAATTAGGTCAGAAGTTTGTTGGTCAAAGTTTCCACAACTCATTCGTTCTTGTAAAGTAAAGTTACTGGGAATGTTCATTACATATCCTCTTCATTTCTAATTGATTGGTAAGTTGCAAATCTTGGTTTATCTTTAATACCTTTAGGAAAGAATTTAAACTTAATTGTTTTACCAAGTATTTCTTGTTGATTCCCAAAGTAATGTAATCTTTCAGTATGTGGCATATTCCCAGGACTTACAGTTATAAAATATCCTTTATTAAAAAGGATAGTACCGTTACTATCAAAAACATCATCTTTTAATTGGCAAGTTAAACTTCCAACCATGCCATTACCAATTTTATTTTCTTGGTGGCTACTGCGAAATGATCTTCCTAATTCATTAACTTGTTTCTCATTTAAATTTTCTTCACCTTCTACAAGTGCAGCCACAATAGCTTCAGCATCCATAAAACGCTTAACACGAAGCAAACCGCCTTCTTTAGCAGTACTACGTCCCTGTTTATAATTGCCATGAGGATCACGAATAATCAATCCCTCATAACCTTGCATAAGCCAGTTATCTTCCCATTCATTCAATTTTTCTATACTATCAACTATAATAAAAGGTAATACTTCTAAATGAGAACCTAATAAACTATACTTTTCTTTAATAGTAGAAATAACCTTTTCAGCCATTTGCAATCTTTTATAATAAGGTAAACTAATAGTTTCCTCAGTAATGTAATCAAAGATATGCCAAGTAGTGAAAGGAGTTCCTTCATAACTACCTAAAGCACTACTGGTATTTCTACATAAATCAGGGTGCATTGGATAATTACCTACAATCATTTCCCCATCAAAGCCCTTAAACATAGGGTCACTAAAGAAATGATTAACATAATGGTTCTTATGTTGCTTAAGGCTACGACCAGTAAGTTTATCTTCTAAGTACATTGCACGAACACCATCAATCTTAGGTTGTATCATACAAGGGAATTTAATTTTTTCTAAATTTGCATCTGATGCTAACATTGGTTTCATTATTATTCCTACCGACTTTCTAAATAAGTTTCATATACATTTTTCATATTAGATTCTGGTGTTCTAAGTTTTCTTAATGCTCTATCTTCAATTTGTCTTACTCTTGAACGCGTAATGTTAAAAACTTTTGCTATTTCTTCAAGTGTTTTACATTCTCCATCTATTCCATACCTTAAATTAATTACTTTTTGTTCTCTTGAATTAAGAGTAGTTTCTAATGAATCATCAAAATCTTTTATAAATTCATTATTTTGTATCATTTTTAAAGGGTTAATTGATTTTTCTAAACAAATAAGATTTTGATAGGAAACTTCAATATCTTTTTTATTTGTTTCTAAAGCTATTAATTGATTTTCTGACCAAATCTCATAAGGCATAGTACAAAAATATTCACATATTTTTTCTGCACTAATTTTTAAGTTTTCTGTTTTTCCTAATAATGGTGATATTGTCATATTGATATAGGAGTTTAAACTTTGGTAAGTTATTCCTATAAGTTCTGCTGTTTCTATTACTCCAAATCCATTATGTTCAATTAATTTTAAAAGGTTATTATTTCTAACTTTTACTGTTACTCTATAATCTTTTTGAGTATTCATTATTCCTCAAAACCTTGTCTTTTTGCCGATGCAGGAAGTACTACTTTCATTTGTGGTGAACCTTCTTTAATGATTAGAAACTGGTCAACTAAATGTACTTCTTCTTCAGTTAAACAACGATATTGCTTAATTTCAAGTTCTGGTAAAAACTTAACCATCTTATCAGGGCTAATATGAGCTTCTTCAAGTTGTTCTTTCATTGCAAGAAAAGCTGCAATATCAACTTTTCTAGTGATTGGCAAAGTTGCATTAAGAATCCAACCTTCCCCTAAATCAACTTTATTTGTACCTTCCTTTGGTGATGGGAATGCGTCCTTAAAAATTTCATTTCGTAATGAAGATTCAGCATCACGAAGTATTTTTAAATCGTCCTGCATTTTATACCATAACTCTAATTTCTTAATATTTACTGACATTTTCGTACTCCAGTTGGATTGGTGTGGTGGATTATTTTTATTTTTGGTACAGCTAATAATAACACAACTGTTATTAATTGCAACTGTTATTTTATGTTACTTACATCAAGAATACGGTATGCCTTACCGTGGAAATTAAAAGCACTAGAAACTTCAGCAGTAGCCATTTCTACAATATAACCACTATCGCATAAAGATTTTATTGTGCTGTCTAGTGCTCTACCAGAACCATATTGATATTTTTCAAATGGTGGACAATTAGAAATCTTCATTTGTAGATATTTTCTAGAAACAATACCTAAAGTTCTCATAGACTCTATTACTTTGTAACCAGCGGAAGGTTGTTCTTGTAAATACTTCTTCATTATATTAAGTAGTTTACGTTCCCTAGCATTATCAGTAACACCGATTTCTCCACTAGCCATTTTATTTTCCATTAAACCTATATCTTTACGAACTGCTTTTAACGCCCAAGCTACATCTGTGTCTTGAATAACAGGGAACATAAAATTATTTCCTACCGCTAGTAAAGCTGACATCTTTGTAACTTTTAAAGCAGCACGATTCCACATTTGTCGCCATGATTCATCTTCTGAACTATTAATTTGTTTATCACATTCTAATTCAAATTGTGCAATAATTCTTGCAGCTTCACTAGATCGCTGAACACTTGAATTATCACCTTTATTAATTAATACAGAGCAATGAGAACATAATTCAGATAATTGATCCGATAATATTGCATCTGGTTGTCTTATTTGTTTTGTGTTCAAAGGAGGTCGCTCCCCTGAATATTCAAATAAGTTAAACCTAGATAAAAAACCATCAGACATCATACTAGGTGTTAAACATTCATAGAAAGTTCCAGGAGTTGTTTCACCAATCATGGAATATGAGACACCAGAAATTGAAGCCACATTATTATCTTTACTAGAATAGGTTAAGCCACCCACAATAGATTGAGGTCCCGACTTTTGGTATAAATCCGTCATAACAGTTCTTAAAGAGTGCATGGCAGTATCACGACCATCATCCTTAGCTAAACGTGTTAATTTACGTCCCCATTCTCCAGCCACATTTACAAAACTATTATTATCTATAACAGTTTTTATTAAAGCTGGACCTGAAGCAAATTCTGTAAAATTAACAAATCGCATACAAACAGGATCACGACTTGTAACAGCAGTCATTAAAGATGATATTCCACTATGCAAAGCTTCTTTACCAATACCTGATCTAGCTATAAGTATGATATACATATTAAGCCCAGACTGAGTGATTGAATAAGCCTTGCCACATATACCTGACATTAACCCTAACGCAGCCACAATAGCTACTTCCTTTACAGGTCTAGGTGCTGAATTATATATGTAACGTGCAATTTTGCCAGTAAGCCCAGGAGGGTAATCTAATACATTAGGGTCATTGGATACTTCATCATTATCTAAATTAAACTTTTCCGCAAATGCAGCACTTGTAGGTTTATCATAGATTTTGTCATTAGTATTCTCAGTACTATGTAAAAACTCACTAGCTTTCTTAAAACCTTGTAACTCCATTACTAAATCAGCAGCAATAGATATCTGACTTAAATCAGCCTGTACTGTATTTTGTTCCCTTGTTCTTATAACACGCAAAGTGTTATTAAGATAAGTATCATTTTTTACAGCTTTTTCTCTTTGACCTAAACTACTCATTCTAAATAAACGTCTACATTGTTCATTAGAAGGGCTATAAAAAGTAAGCATAGACAATAAAGCTAAATCAGCTTCTGATTGTGACGGGTATCCTGTAGTATCACCTTTACACAACAGATTAAATTTATCCTTATTAGAAGCATTAATAGCCATTTCTATAATAGCGTTATCGTCCATTTCTTGTGGTAACTCTTCCAAACCAGTCTTAACAATCTGAGGTTTCATCTGCAGTTGCATACTGTCTAAAAATGCTTGTGCATCCACAATAGGGTGATTAATTAATGTGTTTCCAGTACAAATCATATAGCGTTCTTGGCTATATACTTCAACACCATCCCTACGCATACCAGAACCAATATTACCTCTTACCCAAATATGAATACCTTTTCCATATTTAGAATGTTCAGTATATGATTTTAGATTTTGAACTATGCTCCAATACCGATTCAAATGTTCTTGTGTAGTCCATTTAGTACGGTCTATTGGTTGTAACTTTCGAGTTTGACTTTCCTGATCTACTACATCTAAATCAATGCAAGTAAATGGGTCATCTTTAGTTAGTACATATCCAAAATTCAAATTAAGAGTTTTTGAATAATGTACAGCTTCTTCAAAAGTTAATAAATAAGTTGGATCAATAACTGATATATTAAATACGTTTGATCCGTTTGTTGATAAAGGAGCTTTATTTTCACCACTCAAAGCCCATTGCCGTCTTTCTTTTAAATCATTTGGAATTTTACTGAACGGCATACCGTTTCCTTTATTTTTCTAAACCACGTCTCTTATTGAGGTTTTTTTGTAATTCTTTTAACAATGGTAATAAAGGTTCCCTTTCCCATATTGTTAATTGGATTCCTGGAACTTCAATGGCATTGGGAAGTTTACCGTTATTTTTCCATGAAACTATAGTAGCTCTCGGGATATTTAGCTGTTTGCAAATTTCACCAGAGGTTATATACTTAGTATTAAATACTTCTAAATGACTCATTATAATTTTCCTATTTTGAAAAGCGTTACAGTTTAATAGGATTAAATTGTAATTGCAAGTGTTAATTTTTAATCTATTGTATTCTTTTTCGCCTATTTTTTAGTTCTCGATTAGCATAACAAATCATTCTGTTTATATCAGAAGCATGCTTTTTAGATATTTCAATTATTTGTTTTAAAGATTCTGTTGATTGACCAACCAACATTTCTTGTAATTGCTCTTTTGACTTTAATTCAGGATACATACTAATTCCCTACAGCTAAAAGTGCTTCAATTCTTAATATTTCAGTTAGTACGGTTTCTTTTTTCCATAATCTAGTTGTCATAGGAAAACTTTTAAGCCCGTTTGAAAGTCTATTATCCCTATTTATTACTCTTTTAAAATCATTTTTAGGAAAATGACCTTTTGCTAATCTTAAATTCAAAGCACTACTTGTAAATCCAAAAATATCACAAATATCTTTTACTCTAATAGGAGAATTAGAAGCTACCGTCTTTAACCAATCATAGTTAGATGGTTTACGGTAATTAAAGTTATTTGCTCCAGCATTATCACCAATCTTAAAAGTCATATAAAATTCCATTAGTTAATTAAAAAGTTCTGACGTATTAATTATCCCGTACATTCAAGCCACTGGGGTTCACTCCAAATAATAAGCATGATAAAGCCCGCCGTCCTTATTATTAGAGCATTAATACTATTTCAAGCTGTCAGAGTAGCCTTAAGCGTCCTTGCAGGAAATATATCCTGAGGAGTAGTGGCTCCGGCAATCAAATTAGTTAATCGTAATCTCGGTCAACATCGTTATGACCATTGGAGATTTGTTCTTCAATACTGGCTAAACATTCCTCATTCAACACAAGGATTAAATCTACTTCACCACACATTACTGATAGGATTTCAATTACTTCGCATGAATCAGGATAACTACCGTCCCAAGGACCTGAATAAATTCCTATTGTGGCAGGTTCAAAATTATATTCGACTTCCATGTCAAATCCTGCAACAACGCACTCCGTTATGAGGCTCATTTCTCATAACCTATATCTTGGTTTTGGAATGAAGCCTTGTTTGTGGGTAGCTCCAATACTTCAAAAATGTGGGAACCTTTGCTATCATGGTCATCTATGATAAAAGTTCCACTACGAGTCTTGTGCAGTTTAAAACTTTTGTCATCTTGCATAAACTTAGCTCCAATAACAAAACCAATTATAAGACCTATTAACAGTACAGCTAAAATATTTTTCTTATCCATTTTATATTCCCCTTAGTATGATATTACACGAACAATTTGATCTGTATAAGCCCAACGACCATCGCCAGACTTATCAATGTAGTCAATGGTATTTCTACCATTCTTACCGCCCCATTCAAAACCATCCAAGGTAACTACTTCTGGTGCATCGCCACCGAAACCTGATCTAACCACAACAACTGATCCAGGCGCAAGGCGTTCCTCATCCACATTTATTTTGGTAGATGACTGATTAGACATTAAAGCATTTAATAACATATTCATCTTAGTTCTCCTAAATTAAAAGTAATTTCTACGCCATTCACAAAAGTCATCATCTTCAGGATGAGCGTACATACCACCATCTTCACCCAAGTAACAGTACCCGTTGTAGCAATTCTGGTCGTGAAGCAAGCATTCTAACATCACGTTAGCACCTTCTGCCATACCAATCCATCGGTCTTCTGATTGCCTAATCCAACTGGCAACTTGTTCAGGTCTTTCACGCTGATCCTTAAGCCTATCACTACAGTGACGGATAAAATCACGGTGTTGTTCTACCGCTTTTACTACTACTTTAGTTGGATTCTTTCTAGCCATGCTGTTCCCCTTTTGTTAAGATAATTTAATTTTTACTACAGCTATAATATACCATGTAAATTTAACGCTTGCAAGTTTTATTTTACAAGCGTTATCTTTATAATTCTACATACTTTCTATGTATTTGGTAAGAGTAGCAAAAGTTACTGCTCTAGGAGTACCGATTCGCAATCCTAACATTCGGCAAGCTGTCTTATTAGCTGAAGTTCTAAACTTCAAACCTTTCATTTCTAAACCTAACGCACTTCTAATAACCGCAAGTCTATACTTTTCAATTTGTTCTGGTGTATTTAAAATTGGCATTACACGTCCATCCCATGATTAACTATTACGATTAATTGATCTTCAGAATCACCTTTGCGAAACATAGTTACAGAATTACAAAAGTAGACACCGTTGTTATAACAATGTTCTTGTTCAAAATACTCTTTGTACTCGGCTAATTCTTCATCAAGAATATTTTCATTTAGGTTTGTGACAAGAAGCCATTCATAAGTATAGAAATCTTCTTGAACATTACCAATCTTCGTATATTTTAAATCGCTATTTTTCTCAAACATTTTCTTCATCCTCGTCAACAGTATCTAAACCAAAAAACATGTAGCATTGTTCCCACAAATCTTCATCTTCAGGGCATACTTCAATAGAATTATCTATCACAACAGTCATATCCTCAACACCCTCAAACATAGTTTCTACAGCAAGTTTATAACCATCATCATCTAAATCATCAATGTGGTCAACACTCCAATAAAGGTCAAGAAGCATGCTTTTTATATCTGCATAAGTAGTCTCACCATCAACAACAACTTGGACTACATCATTGTGGTAGCCACGGAAGTAGTCTGGCGTACAGGTATCTAAATGATGCAGGAAATATTTCTTTTTCATGTCTTACTCCTATTAATTAATGATAACGAATGTCATCCAAATAGGCACTGTTTCCAATGCCTATGAAGATTAATTAGCGTTAGGAAAAACTACGAAACTTTTTCTTAAGTTAGCGTACCGGAATATAATGCCAGTAACCTTCTCACTAAGGTCACGTTTAGAAACATAACAACCCTCAGGAACCAGTTTGAAATCTTTACCCTCGTCCCAATCAGCTAAAACACCAGCTTTAGATTTGTAGTCACGACCATAAGCCGGAATTAAATGTAAGTCCCTCATATTGTTTCCTCAAGTGGTGATAGAATTAACCAGCCTTTGTTTAACAGTTCTGATATAGCATCATACGCATCTCCATTTTTAATTTTAGGATTAGCATCAATAATTTCTACTACTTTATTGTGGTTAAACGCTTTTTCCCAAGTGTTAAAACGTCTACCGTCCATAGCTTCGTACAATCTTACTTCTGTTATATCACTCATTTTTATTCCCCTAATTTTATAAAAAACCAACGATCTGCACATGAATCAAATTGCTCAGGATTAAAATACATATTTAATTCTGTAGCATGGGTAGCCACATTATAAGTAGCTACATAAGTATCTGGACAAACATCAAATAACTCAAGAATAGGATAATCATTTATGTCCAGAAACAACATACCTTTATTTACTTCATCATGGACAATACTTCGAACTCGATAGAATTCTTTATCATCATATCTTTCAACATAAAGATTCCTAGGTGTCACTTCATAGACCTTTGCTAAGTGCAAAGCTGGGATCATTTTAATATTTCTAAGATCAATCATTACCATTCCTCATTTAATTTAACTTCAACAATAATTCCAGATTCAACCATACCACATTCACAAATGAACTTAGTCCATTCGCCTGGATTCTTACCGTCAACCCAATCCGCAGTACACCATTTTTTGTGGCAACCTTGGAACGCATCAGTTTGAGCCTTTGCTTTTTCCATAGTGTCAAAGACACCATGATTACTTTGACCTGTAAAGGACGTTGCGATAAACATTTTCATTTTGTTACTCCAAAAAATTAAGCCATCCTTGGCAATTAGATATTAACCTATTTTACGAGTTATTTCGTCTACCCAAAACTTGTTGATTAAAGAGTTGATAGATAGATACTCAGCACCATTTACTTTTAAAGTGGACAGATGCTGTGTTAAAGATCGAATGTATTTTGTACGGGCTGGACTTAGATAATTTTTATTTGCTTTCATTTGGATAAACCTCATATTTGGACACATAAGCAACATTGCTTAGGGGTTATATTACACCTGTTATATATACATTGCAACTGTTATTTAAGCTATTTTATGCTAAGAGTTGAACGATAATTAGGATGGGCAAGCTGGTAGTAGGCTAATGGGATAAAAAGCCTACCACAGCTAAAAATGGGCTAAGAACGGGCGTGTTTGCGTAAAGGTTTAGGGATAGGGTTAAACTTACGGGATAACAGTAGGACTTCTTGTACTTTATTGAAGTTTATCCCAAACTCGGACTTCAGCCAACTGTCAATGTCAGACTTAAGATATGAGATACCTCGTCTACCGGATACTGAAGATGAGACTTGTGCTGGAGCATCAGGGCTAGATAAGTATTTGCGGACATAGTGTTCCGACCTGCCAATGTAAGTCATTATGTCTACTATGGATAAGTATTCGTCAGAGGTCATTTTTAAGGTCATTTTCAAGATGAGTAGTGATTAGGTTGCAGAATTGAATGCCCACAATTACAGTGAAGATTAGAATTAGTGTAGGTACAAGGAGTAAGGAATAGATTATTGTGCGTATCATCGGTAACTATCCATTTCTTTACGAGCTTCTAGAACTTCACGGTCTAATTGGGATACTATTTGCTTGCGTCTTGTAGTAGCGTCACGCCATTTAGATTTAGCTTGTTCAAAAGAATTTTGAATTAATGTAGAATTAGTTGGATTATTTAAATCAGTTAATTCATATCCTTTAGCTCTCATCTTAGCTCGCCATTCAGCGTGTGGATGATTTGCTTCAAGATCAGTTTCAGTTTCAGGATTGTATTCAGGATTGTATTCAGGGATAACCACATTATCAGGTAACTCGATTGAATTAAGATCGTTAATTGCTCCGGGTGTGAAGTCAAGATTTAAGAGTGCCATTTTGATACCTATATTAGAATTTTAGTGAGTTTGTAGTGTACCATAAAAACATTTTATAGTAAAGTATAAAGTATAAAGTATAAAAGAAAACTATTTACTATAAAAGAAAAAGAAAACAAAGTTATAAAAATTATAGCGAATAATATAAATACACAAAATAACTTTTCTTTTAATGTTTAATGTTTTCTTTTAGTATAAAATAAAATACTACTTAGGTATATACTTATAGACCTATTAAATGCTGGGCTCCAGAGCCAAATGGTACATACCGCAGGCTATATTTAGTAGCCCAAAGTTATAGATCTTCGAAATAACTTTTCTTTTATATAAAATGTTTTCTTTTACTATTTAATGTTTTATTTTAGCTGCGTTATAAAAGTTATAAAGTTATATATTTAGCTTGTTTTTATGCTTAACAAGTGTTAAAATGGTTTTGAGTTAAAAACTCAATTCTATAACTTTAATTCTGAGGTGTAAAATGAAAAAATCTGTATCTAAATATGAATTTTGCGGTGATTCTGCATTAAATGATAACTTTTCTTACAATGGTTTGAATGCTTTATTTGAGTGGTTTGAGGAATATGAAGATAGTTGTGGTGAGCAAATCGAATATGATCCTGTGGCTATAAGATGTGATTTCACAGAGTTCGCAAGCATAGAAGAAATATCTAATTACTATACTGAGATTCCACTTCCACCAGAAAAACTGGAGGAGGATGATGATACGGACTATGAAGAAGAAGCATTAGAATGGCTCCGAGATCATACTGCGGTGATAGTGTTCGAGGGTGGAATAATATTGCAGGACTTCTAATGATTATATTCTTGACATTGATATTCATTCTTGTTGTCTTATACACAATAAGAATAATGGTAATGGTGTTCATGGCAATAGTTTTCCCAGAACAGCAGAAACAAGTAACGCCAAGACGCAGAAGGTAACAGGCACAAAAAAGCCCTCGATTAAGAGGGCTTTATTTTTAAAGGACGTAGTTCTTTTCCGCAGGTGGTTCTGGGAATTCAGCAGCGTTATCCAGAGCTTGTTGTGCAGCTCGTTCTAAACGGCAACCTCGGATTGAATCTATGTGGCAACCAATAGTATGCCACTGGACAAAACCCATGCTATTCACAAAGCCTTCTATTCCATCTAAGATAAAGTAGTTCATTATTCTTCCCCAAACTCAAGATCAGCGGCAACATCAATAAGTTCTTTCAGTCTCGTTCTTATTGCCTGTAGTTCATAATATAGAGCATCATCTTCCCGCTCGTCAAAGACTTGGGCGATTTCGCAGAACTCACTAATGTGGTTATTCCAAACCTTAATATATTGTTGTCTATTCTTTGCAGTACTCATTTCGCATCTCCTTCAACTAAGACTTGAGTTTCGTTACGATACTCTTCTGTGATCTGCCATTTAGCAGATTGTTTTTTAGCAAGAGATATTAGTTCGTGAAGATCGCCAATGGCGATGTCGAACCAGTCCCCTTCTAGATTAAAGTATTCTTCGTTGATCCAAACCCATAATGTACACATGTTTTACTCCTAGAAATGGTTAGGCTGGACACAATGCCCAGCCAAGCTATATATTAACACACGTTAATGTTCTTGTCAATATTTAAATTATCCGCAACGTCAAAAGCATCGGATACAGTTTACTTCCAAGAGCATGGAATTCAAGCTCCTGTAGTTCGTTTTGGTCCAAACATTTCGCACTATCGAAAAGACGAAGCGCTTGTGCTTCAGTCATTTTGTCTTGCACGAACTCGGCAATCTCAATTAATTGTTCCAGATTAAAGTTCATTCTTTTCATTCTATTCTCCAAAGTAGTTGTTCTCCCCGAATTCAAGATCAGCGGCAGTATCGACCAGTTCCTTTAGTCTCCGTCTGATTGCCTGTACTTCGTTGTACAACGCATCATCGTCTTTCTCCCAAAATACTTTACCTAGTTCAGAAAACTCAGTAATGTGGTTGTTCCAGACTTTAATGTATTGTTGTCTATTTTTTGCAGTATTCATTTTATTCCCCTTAAAATTGGTAAAGATAAACAGCAATGGTAGACAGAAATAGTGCAATAGAAAGAGCAGCCATTCCAACCTCAGTAAGATTGAATAGCTGTCTTTTTTGTGCAGACGGAAGGTTTTTGTAGTCTTTCATTTTTGTTGCTCCAAGTTAAGCATAGCGATATTGCTATTTTATACAGTCTAGAATAAACCATATAAAATAGCAAGGTAGCGAACTACCTTGCTATCATTAGCACTTAGGCGTTATGGTTTTTTAGCCATTTTTTATAATTATTAACCTCAATTGCAATATTGGCGGGGTTTACACGCTTACCGTTGGCGCAAATTAGCGCCATGTTATCAATAGTATCAATATACAGTTTGGTAACACTTGTTTGAGTGATACCTAACTCAATACATGCTTGCCTAATCATAAAGCCACTAGTACCCGCTTTCAACGTTGAGTCACCATAACCCTTGCTATTACCAAAGGCGTTCAATTTTGACGTTGTTGGCTTGTTAGGCGTCACAGTTGGCTTAATGCCGCTCATTTCATTTTTAGCTGCTTCAATAGCCAGTGCTTGATATTTAGCCATGTCACTTGCTAGCTTGCTAGCTTGTACCGTATGGGCATATTTTAAAGCGCTTGTTTTGAACTTTGTAGTGCCTTGATATACGTCAACCGACCAGTCAATTAATGGTACTGGTAAGTTTGTTTGAACTGCCGCTTGAACTGCTTGTACTGCTTGATTACGTTTAGCCATGATATATACACCTATAGTTTGAGTTGACACTAACACGCGTTAGCTACCCATATACATAGCACCTTCCATGCCAACTATGCTAATTAAATTAATACCTTATTAATCAATCACTTATATTAACATAGTATCGTACTAGGTTATTATATTGCACCATTAGTGGGTGATATACACCATTAGTGGGTGTTTTGCACCTTATTACTGGGTGATATACACCATACCCCCCCATACCCGATTATTTTGAAAAAAGTGGGCGGTCTACCACCCTGCCACCAGACTCTCATTTTAGCTACCTAACACATGTAAGGTAGTATTACATGTAAGGTACTATTCCAATATCCCCATTCTCAAAAATATGGATGAACCCTATTTAGCCGCCTAACACATGTAACAACTAATATCACCCACACCTTCACCTTGCATTGTGGTCATTATTGTGCTACTGTACCTAAAATTCCTAATCCCAATACCCTATACCTTATGAGCGTTATATCTTATTCTGAATTATGTGAACTTGTTGAAGCTGGTGTTATCAATGCTAAACCCAGTCAAATTAATGGAAGTTCAATTGACCTAACATTAGACAATATCATTCGCACTGAATCACCTAACACTCACGGCAAACCAATCGACTTAGCCATTAAAGAAAACATCATCACCGCAGCTATTGACCTTAACAATAGCCCCTATCATTGTGGTTACATTTTGCAACCAAACGAAATGATACTAGCCTCATCCTTTGAAGTTTTTAACTTGCCGCATAATATCTCCTGTGAATACAAATTAAAGTCATCAATGGCGAGGAATGGTTTAGAACATCTAAATGCTGGTTGGTGTGATGCAGGATGGACAAATTCTAAACTAACCCTCGAATTAAAAAATATGACTCGCTATCATAAGCTTCTAATTAAAACTGGAATGCCTATTGGTCAAGTTATATTCTTCAAACATGAAACTGTTCCTGTTGATAAATCATATTCAGTTAAGGGACAATATAATAACCAAACAGAAGTAACTGAATCGAAAGGAATAAGGTAATGTTTGAAAAAGAAAGTGAACATAGAGAATTGATAAGGGAAACTGTAAAGGAAACTTTACTATCATTGGGTTTGGATACAGATGATCCTATTAAAGTACAAAAAGATTTTCAACATCTTCGTGAATGGCGAGAAACTACTGAAGCTATTAAAGATCATAGTTTGACCACTGTAATAGGAATTGTGGTTGCTGGGATTCTAGGGTTTATTTGGCTTGGTGTTAAAGATACTATGGGTGTAAAATGAATAAAATTATAATTTTTGATGAAACTATTAAAAAATATCATGCTCAATATAAATTACCATTTGACTGGACTTTATTAAAAGCTCAGTTAATGGCGGAATCAGGTTTGAATCCTAACGCTGTGTCACCAGTCGGAGCAAAGGGACTTGCTCAATTTATGCCTGATACTTGGACAGAATATTTGTGTAAATGTAGCCTACCTGCTGCAACCTTACCTTGTAATAGTGAAGCGTCAATTAAGTGCTGTGCTGCTTTTATGGCTGACTTAATTAAAGGGTGGAAATCACCTCGTTCAGATGAAGATCGTTATAATTTAGCTTTGGCTTCTTATAATGCTGGAATTGGAAATCTGATTAAAGCACAAAAAATGGTGCATGGTGCAGTTGACTATGCTACTATTATTTCAGCATTGAAGTTTGTTACAGGAAATGCTAACGCTAAACAGACTACTGATTATGTTTTTAAAATAAACAATACCTATAATAAAGGAAAATAAAATGAGTAAAGTACAAGAATTAATTAAAGAAGTGTTTGATATACCTAACATAGTAAGTTCAACAAATGCTATTTCTAATAGTATTCTTACTACATTGGAAGAATTGCTTAGTACAGGTGATTTAGTTGGTGCTACTGCTTATATGGTGGAAATTAAAGAAAGTTTAAGCTTACTAATTGGTGCTGTATTTGCTAATACGTCAGAGGCTACCTTAATTGAACCTGCTGTAGCTCAAACTGTAGCTGATATTAAAGTTTTACCTATTACTGAAACTGAACTAAAAGTAGTAGCTGAAGCTAAACCAGTAGTAGCTGAAAAATAATTGTATTTAGTCCTAGGAAACTAGGGCTTACAAATGTGGTAATTGACCTTGGATAAACTCAGGTATGGACTTAAGCCGCCCAGTTACCACATTTGTAGGTTGCATTAATTAAACTTCTATCCTACAATTTATTATGATGATTATATGCAACCTCAACTTATAAAAAGGAAATTAAAATGAACTTATGGGGTGATGAAGGCTTTAAGCCACTATCCGAGAAGGAGAAAGCTCTTAGGCATGAGTTTGTGCGTCAATATCTTATAGATTTTGATCCAGTACTTGCTTGTATGAGAGTTGGATTTACTAAAAGTTTTGCTGAAG
>Ga0114962_10001077_pt1 | contig 23766 bp, 14 predicted proteins | sample C_130820_MF_Meta_FD_87017 | JGI IMG/M metagenome (GOLD analysis project Ga0114962, IMG submission 87017) | Freshwater microbial communities from Lake Croche, Canada to study carbon cycling - C_130820_MF_MetaG | ecosystem: Environmental > Aquatic > Freshwater > Lake | place: Lake Croche, Canada... | reverse complement strand
CCTCAGCAACACCCTCAGGCACCGGTTGGTACATTGATATTTAATACATTTTCCAACCTGATTGATTGCATAGGTAAAAACCAAGATAAATCCCCTTAAACTCTCGCTTAATCCGAAGAAAGAAATTTGATAAATTATGAATTTACAATAGCTATAATTCCTTTTAGCTCAGAATTCATCTTTCACAACTCATCACTCACTCAGGCATCGGTTAGTATGGTGATTTTTATTTACATACCTCTTACCTCTTATCTCCCTTCTTTTTTCCTTTTACCTTTTACCTTTTACCTTTTACCTATTACCTATTACCTCTCTCTTTTCTTCTCTTTTCTCTTTTCTCTCTTTCTTTTTCTTCCTAAATTAGGATTTTAATACCTATTTAATCGATGAAAAAATACAATGTGGCCATTGTGGGCCTAGGCTTTGGTGCCGAATTTATTCCCATTTATTTAAAACACCCTTTGGCAAACATGTATGCCATCTGTCAAAGAAATGAAGAAAAGCTGCATTCCATTGGTGATGCCTATGGAATAGACAAAAGATATTCCAATTTTGATGAACTTATTCAAGATCCTTTGGTGGATGTCGTTCACATCAATTCCCCCATTCATTTACATGCACAACAAACCATCTCGGCCCTTTTAGCAGGCAAACACGTGGCTTGTACTGTTCCCATGGCTACTTCCGTAGAAGAATGCAAGGCCATCGTAGAAGCTAGTAAAAAAATGGGCAAAAAATACATGATGATGGAAACGGTGGTCTATTCCCGCGAGTTCCTTTACATCAAAGAATTATACGAAAAAGGCGAATTAGGGAAAGTACAATTCCTGAAAGCTACCCACCAACAAGACATGGATGGTTGGCCAGATTATTGGCCGGGATTACCTCCTATGCACTATGCAACCCATTGCGTGGGGCCAGTCGCCGGATTATTGCGCCTAGAAGCCCAATATGTTTCTTGCTTTGGTTCAGGTACCATCCGCGATGAATTGATCGTGCATTATAATTCTCCTTTTGCTGTGGAATCGGCACATATCAAGTTCCGCGATTCAGATTTAAGCGCCCATGTTTACCGTTCTTTGTTTGACGTAGCCCGTCAATACAGAGAAAGTTTTGAAGTATATGGTTCAAAAAAATCAGTCGAATGGCCTTTGATTGAGGGGGAAGAATTAGTGGTTCATACCGGCAAAAAGCCAGAACCAGAAATTCCAGAAAAGGTAATAACACCTGATTTTGCGCATTACCTGCCCGAAGAAATTCAACGTTTTACTACCAAAGGAGTGTATGACGAAGAAGGAAATACTCACCTTTCTTTTACTCAAGGCGGAGGCCACGGAGGTTCTCATCCGCATTTGGTGAACGAATTCCTGCAAGCCCTTGCTGCCAATCGTGATCCTTTTCCAAATGCTCCGCAATCTGCTAACTGGACTTCCGTGGGTATTTTAGCCCATGAGTCGGCTTTACAAGGCGGCGCTTTAATTGAAATTCCAAAATTCTAAAATACTATAATGCTCTTGGTCGAAAGATGAAGAGCATTTTTTAATCTAAACCTATGAAAAAACTTGCTCTATTGTTGTTGTTACTTCCAAGCTTGGCATTCTCGCAACGCCGCTTGGAATTATTGTTTTTAGGCGATAACGGCCATCACAAACCTTTTGATCGCTATCCTGCCCTTCAGTCGGCGGTAGGTGTGAAAGGGATGAATGTTACCTATACGGAATCCCTAAAGGATTTAAACGAAAATTATTTGAACAAATTTGATGCTTTGATCATTTTTGCCAACCACGATTCTATTCCTGCAACTCAAGAAAAGGCTTTACTGAATTATGTGGCTTCTGGCCACGGTTTGGTAGCAATTCACTGTGCATCTTTTTGCTTTAGAAACTCCAAAGAGTTTGTTAAAATGGTGGGCGGGCAGTTTTGGCGACATAAAATGGACTCCATTCGCATCAAAAATGATTTGCCAAATCATCCAATATTGAAAGGATACCAAGAAATCAAAACGGTGGATGAAACGTATTTGCACAGCCAATTACAAGCGGACAATGTGGTCATTCAGTCCAGAATCATTGGCAAAGAGCAATCCAAAGACAAGCCCGGTCAAAGTTTAGAGACTTACACTTGGGTGCGTAATTATGGAAAAGGCAATGTGTTTTACACGGCTTATGGCCACGATGAAAGAACCTGGGATACCGAGGCATTTCAGCATTTGATTACCCAAGGGATTTTACATGCAGTCGGCGCTGAAAAAAGAGCACTGATTGAAAAATTAAGTTTGGCTGATTTGAATTTTAGAGAAGCCAAATTACCCAATTATGAAAAAAGACAAGGGCCTCAATTGCAGCAATTGCCTTTGAGTCCAGAGGAATCGGTGAAATTTACGCAAGTACCTGTTGATTTTACCCTATCCGTTTTTGCGGCAGAACCGAATGTGATGCACCCAATTGCCATGACTTGGGATGAAAAAGGTTTGTTGTATGTGTTAATTACCAAAGATTATCCGAACGAAAGAAAGGAGTCGGGCGGAAGCGATTACATTTTACGTTGTGAAGATACCAATGGCGACGGAAAAGCAGATAAATTTACTCGTTTTGCGGATGGATTAAGTATTCCAACTGGTATGGTATTTGCCAATGGCGGTTTAGTGGTTTCACAAGCGCCCTATATACTATTATTGAAAGATACCAATGGAGATGGAGTGGCAGATGAGAAAAAGAAAATCATTACCGGTTTTGGGACTTTTGATACCCACGCAGGACCTTCTAATTTGCACTATGGTTTTGACAATTGGATTTGGGGATCGGTGGGTTATTCAGGATTTGTAGGGAAAGTAGGTGCAGATAGCATCAAGTTTTCTTCCGGATTTTTCCGTTTCAAACCGGATGGTTCCAAATTGGAATTCATGACCAATACATCAAATAACACTTGGGGATTTGATTTCAATGAAGCAGGAGATGTTTTTGGTTCAACAGCCAATAACTCACACGGTTGGTACATGCCTATTCCCAACAGAAGTATTTGGCAAGCACCATTTAGCTTGAGTGGAAGCAAAAGCACAGATACACACAAAGACATGAAGACCATCACCAAACGCGTTCGCCAGGTGGATGTTTTTGGTGGGTATACAGCTGCGGCAGGACATAATTTTTATTCAGCGAGAGCCTTTCCAAAGAAGTATTGGAACAAAATTGCTTTTGTAACTGAGCCAACAGGCCACGTAGTACACCAAAACAACATGGTAGCAACTGGAACGGATTTCAATGACAAAGAAGGATTTAATTTCTTGGCAAGTGCCGACGAATGGGTTTCTCCCGTGTTCGCGCAAGTAGGGCCAGATGGGGCACTTTGGATTGCAGATTGGTATTCCTTCATCATTCAGCACAATCCCGTTCCGAAAGGATATGACAATGGTTCTGGAAATGCGTATCAAACAGATTTACGGGATTATACCCATGGTAGAATTTACCGAGTGGCTTACAATGAAGCACCTAAATACGTGGCACCTAATTTATCTACACCTGAAGCCTGTGTGGCAGCCTTAGGAAATTCCAATTTATTTTGGAGATTGCAAGCACAACGTTTATTGGTGGAAAGAGGCAAAAAGGATGTCGTTCCTGCTTTAATTGCTGTTTTGCAAAATACTAAAATCGACGAAATTGGATTAGCGCCAGGCGCTATTCATGCCTTAAGAACTTTGGAAGGTTTAGGAGCCCTAGAGGATGCCAGCGTAAAAGCAGCTTTGACAGGAGCTTTGACACATAAAAGTGCGGCAGTTCGTAAGAATGCGGTACAGGTATTGCCAAGAACGGCAGCTTGGTCAAATGTCTTGTTGAGTAAAAATTTATTGGCCGACAAAGATTCATTGGTGGTGTTAAATACCGTTTTGGCATTCATCGAAATGCCAGATAGTCCAGCCATTGAGTCTGCAATGTTAAATAAAATTGAGAAAGAGCAAGAAAACAAAGACCGTTGGTTGCCAGAAGTTTATACTGCTTATTTGATGGCGCATGGTGCTGGTCGTAAAATGAAGTTCATTGAGCAGGAGGGAGCTAAAAAAGGAGCGGTAGTTGCCGAGAAATTAGCCAAAGGAGGGAACAATCCCAAAATTGATGGAATTGCAGAGGGAGTTGATTTGGTTGTGGAGGAAGTGCAAATTCAACGAGGAAGTTTCAAAATAAGAGAATACAGCAATTTTGTGGTTCGGGTAAAAAACCGCGGGAAAGTCGCAATAGCCAAAGGAACACCTGTTCCCTTGGTCGTGAAGATTGAAGGACAAGGAAGAAGAATGGATTATGAATCCTACACCTTTGTGGATGGCATTCCTGCCGGAGAAACAGTTTCTGTTACACGCAACAACAATGGTCCTTGGGTAGGTAATTTAGGTTGGACGGCAGATGCGTCCGGTAAGTATGAATTGGAAGTGCAATTGGATAAAAATGCGGTGCTGGGAGAATCGGATTTGTCTAATAACAAATACCGCTTGTCGATTGATGTCGCAAAAGGACCCAATTTGAACGTGTATGCGGTCGAGAAAATTTTTCGTGGAGGCGCCAATGCTTGGACAGGAGAGGAGATGGTTGCGAATTTAATGAAAATCAGCGAAGTAGCGAGTCCAGCTTTTGGAGCTGCCTTGAAAGGTACAGCAGCTGTTTGGAACAACAAAAACGATCCGGCATTATCGGCAAGTTCCAAAGAATACATTCAGCAATTGGTTGACAAGGTTCGTCCGGTGGATGCAGAGTATTTGGATCGTTTGGCATCGGTTTGGAAGATAGAAACCAAGAAGGCGGATGCCAACGTGGTTCGGATACATTTGAAAACGCTTCGTGAAGCCATGAAATACGATTTGAAAGAATTTTCGGTACCTGCTGGAGCAAAAGTGGAATTGATTTTTGAAAATGTAGATGCGATGCAGCACAATTGGGTCTTAGGTGCGATGGGCAGTATGGAGAAAATTGGTGCGGCAGCGGATAAGATGATTACGGCAGCGGATGGATTAGCGAAGAATTATGTACCGGAAATGCCGGAAGTATTGGCATATACCACCTTGGTAGAATCGGACGGTGTGGTAAAAGTGGTTTTCAAAGCTCCAGCCAGCAAAGGCAATTACCCGTATCTTTGTACCTTCCCAGGTCACTGGAGAATCATGAATGGGGTGATGAAAGTGGAGTAGGAGAGAGGAAAAGGTAATAGGTAAAAGAGAAGAGAGAAAATTCGAAGAATATAATAAAAATCACCCTACCAACCGGTGCCTGAGGGTGTTGCTGAGGCTCTCGAAGCACTCGAAGGCACCGCTGAAGAAGTGAGAAGACCGATGCCTGAGCGGAGTCGAAGGCGGAGGGCGTAAGATATAAGAGAGAAAAATTGAAGAATATAATAAAAATCACCCTACCAACCGGTGCCTGAGGGTGTTGCAGAGGCTCTCGAAGCACTCGAAGGCACCGCTGAAGAAGAAGAAAACGGGAAAAGAGAAGAAAAGACCGATGCCTGAGCGGAGTCGAAGGCGGAGGGCGTAAGAGGTAAATTAAAATGTTTGTTGCAATATTTATAAAATGAAAATTCAACTTAAGAATTACATCAGAAAAACCAAAGTTTATATAAAAATCAGGTATTTTTTGTCCATTTATTTAATATATATCGAAAACAAAAATAGTTTAAAATTAATTTTTGGCAATTCTATTCCGACAATTTTAAATGGCCCTTTTAAAGGTCTAAGATACTTAAGTTTAAGTACAGGCAGTGTATTACTTGCTAAAATAATGGGTTCTTACGAAGAACCCATTAGGCATATTTTTGAGAAAATTGTTTCAGAAAAAAGGTACAAGAAAATAATTGATATAGGTTGTGCAGAAGGTTATTATGCAGTAGGCTTGGCAATGCTACTTCCTCGTTGTCAGATTACTGCCATAGATAATAATTCATTTGCTTTGTATCTGTGCAAGAAATTAGCAAAATTAAATCATACAAAAAAACGTAAATTTTCTAAATGAATTCACTGAAAACATTATTCAAGATTCAAATTTAGTAGATACCTTTATTATCTGTGACATTGAAGGGGATGAATTAGTTGTTTTGAATCCAAATAATGCTAAGTTTCTTTTAAATTGTGATTTACTAATTGAGTGTCATGATTTTTTGATAGAAGGAACGACCCAATCGTTAACAGAATTTTATGAGAAAACTCATCATATAGAGGTTATAGTAGATTATCCGGATAGAGTTCATAATTACGATATCCCTAAATTTAGATATCCCAAAAATGTAAATTTATTTGATGAGAAGAGGCCCGATGGAATGAATTGGCTTTATTTGAAAAAAAATAAATGAAAATGAATATTATTTATGGCTCAGATAGGAATTTTAGGGATCATTTGTTTGCTTCAATTGAATCATTTTTGCATTATCACAATAATATCGATGTAAAAATTTATGTAATTAATGCTGATTTTACTTCTTCAGATTTTGACAAAATCAATAAAAAAGTCAAAAATCAAAATGCTCAGGTAATTGATTTTAAAATTAATGACAGTTTAGTGAAAAATTTAAAGTTGAGTAGCTATTATAAAATAGCTAGTTATTACAGGCTTTTTATTCCATTCTTGCCCATTGATTTTGGATTGTACATTGATGCTGATACAATAATTAATGGAAGTTTAGAGGAGTTATATACGATCGACTTAAAAGAAAATATAATTGGAGCTACGAGGAATTTGGGATACATTAATTTTACCATGTTAGACTTACCATTAAATCTAGGGTATTTTAACAGTGGAGTGATGCTTTGTAATATTGATTACTGGCGCCAATTTAATGTTTCCTCAAAAGTGATTGAATTCGTAACTGCAAATCCAGATAAAATTCAATATGTGGATCAATGCGGCTTAAACTACATACTTAAAAATAAATGGCTACCATTAGGGATCAAATTTAACTTTCAATTACATCTTAGATATAAAACTAGTATAAAGCCACTTATCCTTCATTACTCTGGACCTAGAAAACCATGGCACCTACTTTATATAAATGGATATAGATTAAATTATTGGTTTTTTCGACTTAAATACTTGCTTAAATAAAGGTGTTCCATGTACCCCTAACAGCTATTTTCTCCGTAAATTCCATAAAAAAATAACGAATACCTAATAACTAATAACTATTTTTCTTATCTTTGCACCCCAAATAAAAATTGATTATTAACTAAAGTTCAGCATGTTAGCCCAGCATGTTGATGTAATTCGGGCGACAAATATGTCAAAACAACCAAAAGATTTCGACTGGGATTTAGTTGAAGGAAAAGGATTCGGTGGAAATTATTCTGCTGATCAAAAAGCAACAATGGAGGCCGCAATTGAGGCTACATTGAATTCAGTTACTGAAAAAGAAGTAGTAAAAGGTGTTGTTGTAAGTAAAACAGACCGCGAAGTTATCGTAAACATCGGATTTAAGTCTGACGGTTTAGTATCTGCTTCTGAATTCCGCGATATGCCGGATTTGAAAGCAGGCGATGAGGTAGAAGTGTACATTGAGAATCAAGAAGATGCCAATGGACAATTGATCCTTTCTCGTAAATTGGCGAAGGTAATGGGAGCTTGGACTAACATCGAAAGAGCGTTAGAAGAAGATACTATCATCAACGGTTTCGTTAAACGTCGTACAAAAGGTGGTTTAATTGTTGATATTTTTGGAATTGAGGCGTTCTTGCCAGGTTCACAAATTGACGTTAAGCCAATCCGTGATTTCGATATTTTTGTTGGTAAAAATATGGAAGTTAAAGTGGTTAAAATCAACCACACAAATGATAACGTAGTTGTTTCTCATAAAGTATTGATTGAAAAAGATCTAGAGGCTCAACGTCAAACAATCTTAACTAACTTAGACAAAGGTCAAGTATTAGAAGGTGTTATTAAAAACATGACTAATTTCGGTGTGTTCATCGATTTAGGTGGTGTTGATGGATTACTTCACATCACTGATATCTCGTGGGGACGTATCAACCATCCACAAGAGGTCTTGAAGTTAGATCAAAAAATTCAAGTAGTAGTTTTAGATTTCGACGAGAACAAGAAGCGTATTTCTTTAGGTATGAAGCAATTACAAGCTCATCCTTGGGAAGCATTAGCTACTGATGTGGAAGTTGGATCTAAAGTGAAAGGTAAAATCGTTAACGTTGCTGATTACGGTGCTTTCTTAGAAGTATTGTCAGGCGTTGAAGGTTTAATCCACGTTTCAGAAATGTCTTGGTCACAACATTTACGTAATCCACAAGATTTCTTGAAAGTTGGTGATGAAATGGAAGCAGTTGTGTTAACATTGGATCGTAATGAGCGCAAAATGTCATTAGGCGTTAAGCAATTGACAGAAGATCCTTGGACTAAGACTGACTTACTTTCTAAGTATGCAGTTGGAACAAAACATAAAGGAACGGTTCGTAACTTAACTAACTTCGGATTATTCTTGGAATTAGAAGAAGGAATTGACGGATTGGTTCACGTTTCAGATTTATCTTGGACGAAGAAAATCAAGCATCCATCTGAATTTGTTAAAGTTGGAGATGCTTTAGATGTAATCGTTATCGAATTAGATGCTGAGAATCGTCGTTTAGCTCTTGGACACAAGCAATTAGAAGAGAACCCTTGGGATACTTTCGAAAGCGTTTTCACCCTAGGATCAACGCATAAAGCAACTGTTATTTCTAAAAATGACAAAATGGCTGTTTTAGAGTTGCCATATGGTATTGAAGGTTTAGCTCCATTCAAGCAATTAGTGAAAGCAGACGAATCAATCGCAGAGATTGGTGAATCACTGGATTTCGTAGTAACTGAGTTCCAAAAAGATGATCGTAAGATTATTCTTTCACACACACGTACTTTCACAGAGGCTACAGCAGAAGAAACAGCTGCTGCTGTAAAACCAGAGAAGAAGAAAGTTGCTAAAGTGGTAGAAAAAGTGGCTGTTGCTGCTGAGAAATCTACAATGGGAGATATCGGCGCATTATCTGCTTTGAAAGAGCAAATGGAAGGTGCTGAAAGAGAGCAAGCGATCAAAAAATTAGAGAAAAAATCTAAGAAAGCTGAGTAATCGTTTTTTAACACAAAGAGCACAAAGTTAAATTAAAAAGGGAATCCAGTGATGGGTTCCCTTTTTTTGAAGAGGAAAGAGAAGTTTTCTCTCTTCTAACAGAATCGATAATTCGTTCTCGAATCAAATTTCTCTCCTGGACGTAAAATAGTTGTTGGAAATTGAGGTTGATTAGGGGAGTCAGGGAAATGCTGCGTCTCAAAACAAAAAGCAATTCTACGACTGTAATTAATTCCCATTTTACCTGTTAATCGTCCATCCAAGTTATTGCCCGTATAAAATTGCATACCAGGTTCAGTGCTACGAACTTCCAATTTTCTTCCCGAATTCGGTTCAAATGCGGAGGCCACTAATTCATACGAATGAATCTCTTTGTCGAAAGCATAACAATGGTCATATCCGCCGCCCTTAATAATTTGTTCATGATCAGCATCAATATCATCACCTATTTTCTTAGCTTGAGTGAAATCAAAGGCAGTGCCTTTCACCGGCATTAATTCTCCTGTTGGAATAACCGTTTCATCCACCGGAACAAAACGAGTAGCATGAATTTGTACTTCATGATCCATAATGCCTCCTTTGATATTTCCAGTTAAATTGAAATAAGTATGTTGTGTCAAATTAAGAATGGTTGTTTGGTCTGTCGTGGCTTCATAATGAATGTCTAATTCATTGTTCGACTTTAAAGTATATGTCAATTGTACATCCAAATTACCTGGGTATCCTTCTTCTCCATCTTTGGAAAAATACGTCAAAACCAATTGTGCTTCTTGATCATTGGAAGTTGCACTTTTTACCTTCCACACCACTTTGTCAAATCCCTTTAATCCACCGTGCAAATGGTTGCCTTTGTTTTGTGCCACTAATTGATAATCTTTTCCTTCTAAGCTGAATTTGCCTTTAGCAATTCTATTAGCATATCTGCCTACCGCCGCGCCGAAAAAGGGACTATCCTTTTCGTATTCTTCCAAAGTATCAAAACCCAATACCACATCTTCTATGTTACCTCGTTTATCTGGACAAAGAATTTTTGTAACGATACAACCGTAAGTCATGATTTGTACCTCTACGCCTTGTTCGTTTTTTAGGGTAAATAGTTCTACTGATTCGCCGGAACGACTAGTGCCAAATGCTTGGGAAGAAATTTGCATGATTGAATTTTGTAAACAAATGAATTATAAAACGTTGAATTTGTAAATAGTTGTTGAGTGGTATTTTTGACCTGCCTTCAAGACAGTTTTTGGGAAACGTGAATGATTGGGTGAATCAGGGTAATGTTCTGTTTCTAAACAAAAACCCGTACGATGTAGGTAGTTTATACCTGATTTTCCCTTAACAGACCCATCTAAAAAATTGCCTGTATAAAATTGTACGGCTGGCTCAGAGGTAAGGACCTCCATCATTCTGCCTGAATTAGGCTCATATACCTCTGCAATGGAATGTAGAGCATTGGTATCCTTGGCGATATAACAATGGTCATACCCTTTTCCATATTCTAATTGCGTATCTTTTTGATTAATTCTCTCGCCAATTGTATGTGTTTTTGTAAAATCAAAAGGAGTTCCTTTGACCTCTTTTAAAATACCCGTTGGAATCAAACCTTTGTCGACGGGTAAAAATTTATCTGCCTTGATAATCAGTTCATGGTTTAAAATAGGCTGTTTAAAATTACCAGAAAGGTTGAAGTAAGCATGATTGGTTAAGTTAATAACGGTGCTTTTATCGGTTGTTGCTGCATAATCAATGGCTAAGGCATTATCTTTTTTCAAGGTATAAACGACTTGTACTTGTAAATTACCCGGAAATCCTTCTTCTCCATCTTTGGACAAATAGTTCAAAATCAATTTTGGCTCTTCGCCTTCGATCACTTTGGCTTGCCAAACCACTTTGTCAAATCCTTTTATCCCACCATGTAAAGAATTTTCTCCATTGTTAATAGGTAAGGTGTACCTTTGACCTTCTAAAATAAATTTTCCTTTCGCAATTCGATTGCCGTATCTCCCAACCAAGGCTCCAAAATAAGGCACGCCTTTGATATACCCCGATAATGAATCGCAACCCAAAGTGATGTCTTCATATTTGCCATTTTTATCTGGGGCAGTCCAATAGACAATCGTTCCTCCATAATTGGAAATTTTGACGGTCATTCCATTGGAATTACTCAAGGTATATAAATCCACTTTTTGTCCATTAGCTAACTGGCCAAATGGCTCTTTACTGATATAAGCGTTTTGATTTTCTTTTTGTGAACAAGAAATAAGAAATGAGAATACCACTAACGATAATAAAAACTTGATTTTCATATTACCAAAAAATTACATAGATTAAAATAAAGAAACTGATAATAGCAATGGATCCAATTCTAAATGATTTTGAGACTTTGAACCAATCTCTTTTTACTTCAAATGCATTCGGATGATCTTTTCCTTTTAAAACCAAATAGCTGATGCCAACTTGAACCAAAGCGCATATCCAAAAAGCAATCCCCATTCTATTCAAGAAAGGCATTTCTGGGAACCCAATTTCCAAGTAAGTGGATAAAACAATGCTGAGGATTGCCGCAACAATGGCACCTTGCGTGCTGTTTTTCTTCCAAAAGAAACCCAAAAGAAAGATGGAAAGAATACCAGGAGAAATATATCCCGTGTATTTTTGAATGTATTCGTAAGCTTGCCCGAGGTTTTTTAATTGTGGACTAATCACTAAAGCAATTGCGAAAGCAATAACAATGGCAATTCGTCCCACCCAAACGGTATTTTTTTCTGACAAATTAGGATTGAAATATTTTTTGTGAATATCCAACATGTAAATAGTGGAAATGCTGTTAGCTTTCCCCGCTAAACTCGCCACAATGGCCGCCGTTAATGCAGCAAAAGCTAGGCCTTTCAAACCCACAGGCAATAAATTTAATAATACAGGGTAGGCGTTGTCGGGTTTGACAATGCCATTTTGGGTGATCCCATTCACAATGTTAAGATCCGCATTTTCTTGAAAAATCACATAAGCGGCCAAACCTGGCAAAACAACGATGATCGGCATCAGCATTTTTAAGAATCCCGCAAACATGACTCCGTTTCGAGCCGTATGAATGTCGGCCCCTAAAGCTCTTTGAGTCATGTATTGGTTGCAACCAAAATAATTCAAATTATTAATCCATTGCCCTCCAATAACAAACATCATGATGCCGGGCAATTGTTTGTAAGCATCGATAAATCCACCTTTCCCATCATGAACTTGGTACTGATTCGGGCTAAACATCATGTGTAAATGACTATCTGCTTTGTCTTTAATCAAAGAAAGACCTTCCCAAATTCCAGCACCGGTTCCTACTCGATTCGATAATAATTCTAAGGCCAAATAGGTAGTAGCCAATCCTCCAAAAATCAAACAAACTACCTGAATGACATCCGTGTAACCAATCACTTTCATACCACCCAAAGTGATGATTACAGCAAAAACCGTCAGAAAAACGGCACAAGTCATAAACTCAAAGCCCGTCATTTTCTCTAAACTCAAAGCACCTAGATAGATGATAGAAGTTAAATTGACAAAAATGTATAAAAACAACCAAAAAATGGCCATCATAGTGGCTAATTTGTCGTTATACCGTTTAGCGAGAAATTGAGGCATCGTGTAAATCTTGTTATTGAGATACATCGGTAAGAAATAAGTGGCGACAATCAATAAAACCACTCCACCGAAAATTTCGTAGACTGAAATGGCAATTCCTAATTGAAATGCTTGTCCGCTCATTCCGATAAATTGTTCTGCGGAAATATTGGAAGCAATGATGGAAGCTCCAATGGCCCACCAAGTCAATGACCCTTCTGCTAAAAAGAAATCTTTGCTATTTTCTGATTTATTGCCTTTGTTTTTATAAATCCAATATCCATAAGAAGATACTACCACAAAATAGATAAAAAATATGGTGTAATCGAGTCTTTCTAATCCTAATTTCATATTCGGTTAAAAGGTAAATTTTCAATTTGTTCTAAATTATCTTTAAAAAATGACATCTGCAATTTTTGAAATATGTTTTGTTTCACTTTCTAATGCGTCATTCTAATAATGCCTCAACAAATACTTGATTTACAACTTGTACCATTACGTATTATGCCGTGTAATTCGATGTCCATCAACAACTAAATCGGTTGGTTTAATTCTAGAATAATACTAACTTTAAATTTTATTCTAAGATTTAAGACCGATGAATCTATTCAAAGCTTCTTTCAATTGGGGCTTGTATTTTCTTTTGCAACTATTGATAGAAAATAGTATAAAATTCCCTTTGGTGGATGGTAATTTACATTTTTCTGTTTCATTTATTTTTTTACTCAATACAGGTTTATTATTTATTAAACCCAATTTTAAGGTCTTTTTTATTTTGCAGTTGATATCCATTGCAACTTTTGTCTTAGCCTTGTTACCTCACTTTTTCTTTTTTAATATTTTCAGTTTTGTTTCCCGTTTCAATTATATCTGGTTAAAACCGAATGAATTTGTATTTGTTCTGCTATATATTCTTTTTGCCATTTTTGTTATTTATTTGATCGTCAAGGCTCAGTATAATTTGATCAAAAATCACCTTGATTATTCATTCGAATTTATTGTGTTATTGGTGCTATTATTGTCTTATCGTGTGACTGTAAAGACAAAGTTGATTCATCGATTCCATATCAATATCTATTTGAAAGGAGTCAATGAAAACAAATTAGATTTATTTGTTGATGATTTCGCTACTTACAAAAAAGGAGCCAATGCCATTCAAAACTACACCTGTGATAATTCCGAAACGATAAGTCCAAGTATTCGTTTTTTCAGCGATAATCAAAGTAATAAGGAATTATTGATGATAATGGAAAGTTGGGGCGAATTAGTGAATGCTCATAATCAAGAGAATTGTATCAATTTTCTGAATAATTATCTTCACAAATCTGCTCATTTGGCAACTAATTATCATTTTGAATTTGGGAGGATTTGTTTTCATGGAAATACTGCCTCCGCTGAAGCTAGAGAATTATTGAACATGGATAATGAAGAGTCATACCGTGCCTATTTAGAATTCTCTCAGCAACCCAAATACAATTTAATAGCCGATAAAATCAAAGCGGGATATCACACAATCGCCTCCTTTCCTGCCTCAAAGTTGTATGGCAGTAATCACAGCAATGCAGAGGGATTTAGAAAAAAATTAGCATTCAAAAGTCGATTTTATTTTGAAGAATTAATCAACAATAAAACTTCAACAATCAATCATGAAAATGGCTATTATTCTGTCTATGATGAAGACATGGTCGATAGTATCATGCATGAAAGTAAAAATTATCTTAAAGTTTTTGCTTATGGTTTAACCATCAATACGCATTCTCCATTTAATTTAGATATGAGTCGAGTGGATCAAAAAGATTATAAATATGCTAAATCAGTTTTACTAAAAAGCTTTGACAATAATGTACATGCTTTTGATCAATTCTATCGTATTGTCATCACCATTAAACACACGCTAAATCATTTAGATAAGGATCCTACCTTATTCGATAAGGTCTTATTTGTTGGAGATCATTCCTATCCAGATCTCAGATGTATGAATTTGTATAATAAAGAATTTGTACCTTATTTAGTACTTTCAAAAACACACTGAAACAACAAATTTTACACTAAATGAATAGATTATTCCTAACTTTAGGCTTCTTTTGCCTAAGCTTTGGGTCATTGAACGCACAAAAGCTAGCTTCTGACCTTTTACCTTTACCTCAGACAATTGAGTTAAAACCCGGTTATTTTAGTACGGATTCTACCATTAGAATTTTTAGCCAAGGGCCAGCAAACCTTTTGATTCAAAAAGCGATCGCTCGCTTCAATAGTCGTTTCTCCCAAAGGACTTTTTTGCCCATTCATGTAGCAAAATCTTCCAATCAAGCCCAAATTATCATTCAATCGGATGAAAAAAATCTAGCGAACGAGTCCTATAAAATAGATATCTCAGATAAAATTAGTATTTCCGCTTCCTCTTCATCAGGAGTCATGCATGCCCTTGAAAGTTTAATTCAATTGGCTGAAAAAACCAACACAGGCGTCCGATTTGCGCATGTTCATTTGGAAGATTACCCTCGCTTTGCATGGCGTGGAATGATGGTGGACGTAGCTCGTCATTTTATTCCAATGGAGGTGATGAAGCGAAATGTAGATGCCATGGCAGCATCGAAAATGAATTCCTTGCATTTGCATTTAACAGATGATGAAGGTTTCCGAATTGAATCCAAACGTTGGCCTAAATTACACCAAATGGGTTCGAACGGTAAATACTATACGCAGGCAGAAATGCGTGAATTAGTTGCTTATTGTAAAGATCGAGGCATTGAAGTGTATCCGGAATTCGATTTGCCAGGGCATAGTCAAAGTTGGTTTGCAGGTTATCCAGCATTAGCAGCAGAGAAAAAAGTGTATGAGCCTGGACTTCGTTTTAAAAACTCAGGAGATAAGCCTTTGACTGTAATGGCTGTTATGCAGATGATGAATTCATCTCCATTGCCCACCATTGATCCTACCCAAGAATTTACTTATCAGTTTTTAGAGGAGTTATTAAAAGAAATGAAAGGTATTTTTCCGCATGGAAAAGTACATATCGGAGTAGATGAAAGCAATGGCGTTGCTTGGAAAAATAATCCATCCATTGTACAATTCATGGAGAAAAATAAGATTAAAGATGTCCATGCTTTGCAAGATTATTTCGCTTCTCGTTTGATTAAAATTAATCAAAAATTAGGTTTCCAAACCATTGCATGGGAGGAGGCTTTCAATGAACATTCTGATAAAAATTTAATTGTCCAATTATGGAAACCGGGCGGAATGATGGGTGCTGGATTGGAAGTTGAAAAAGTAACTGCACAAGGAAATAGGGCCGTATTATCACGGGGTTTTTATTTGGACACTTTTTTGCCTGCTTATGTGCATTATTTAAATGAACCAATGATAAAAGCTGAATCCCCAGCAAACTTATTGGGGGGAGAAGCGGCTATCTGGACAGAAATAGCCGATGAATTCAATTTTGAAAATCGCGTTTGGCCAAGGGCCGCAGCCATTGCAGAGCGTTTATGGTCTAGTCAATCTACTCAAAATGTGGACGATTTGTACCGTAGATTAATTCCATTTAGTCATCAATTATCATGGAATGGTTTGGGTCATTTGAAGTCGGCCAATGCTTTCTTAGACGAATATGCGAACGGTTCTAAAGGGTCAACCAATGAATTATTGAGTATTTTAACTCCCATCAAAGGATACCGTCGATTAATGACTCGAATGTTGAGTCCACAGAAAACGCAAGTAGAAAATATCAATCAATTGGCAGATATTTTACCTGTTGATTCTGAAAAAAGATGGGCCTTTCGTGAAAAAGTTAGTGAATTTTTGAAGACACATTCTGACGAGAGCAAAAGTCAAATTATGGCTACTTTGATGGCTTGGAAAAATATTCAGTTGACAGAGAATCAATTGGGCAATATTTTTCAATTAAAAAATCATGCGAAAAACATTTCGGTTATTGCTGGGAAAGTAGTAGAATTTATTCAAAATGAGCGTTCTGTTGATAAAGAAGCATTATTGAAACAAATTAACTTGACTAAGAAAATTCAAGATAATGACGTTGAATTAGCTGTTTTGGAAGAATTGGAGGCCTTAATTTCAGGTAATTTAAAAGCACCTGAAATGAAAATTAGTCTATTTTAATTGTATGCACAGAGCGAATCTCTCCCAAGCGGTATTAATTATTAAAATTTCAAGAATTTGATTTGTGTTTTGGAGAATTTTAACCAAATTTACTTTTGCCTTTTTTGAGAGGCTAGAATTGATATTAAACATTAAAAACTAAAAAGCTATGAGTAATAATTCTAGGCGTGATTTTATCAAAAGCGCTTCTGTGGCTGCGGCCAGTTTTTACATCGTCCCTCGCCACGTTTTGGGTAAAGGGTATAAAGCTCCTTCTGATAAATTGAATATCATGGGAATCGGTGGCGGCGGTAAAGGCTACAGCGATATCACAAATTCGTATAACAAAGGTTCAGAAAACATTGTCGCAATTGTAGACGTGGATGATCGTCAGGCGGTAAGAGCTAGAGCAGATCACCCTAAAGCCAATTATTATAGAGATTTTCGGGAAGCATTAGAAAAAGAAGGAAACAATGTTGATGCCGTTATTGTATCTACTCCAGATCATACACACGCAACCATTGCAATGGAAGCGATGCGCCGTAGCAAGCACGTTTATGTTCAAAAGCCTTTGACGCATGATATTTATGAGGCTAGAATCTTGGCTGAAAAAGCTAGAGAGATGAAGGTAGTTACTCAAATGGGTAATCAAGGTTCATCAGGTGACGGCGTTCGTAAAATGGTAGAATGGTTTGAAGGCGGTGTCATTGGTAAAGTTCATACGGTTCAAGTTTGGACAAACCGTCCAGTATGGCCACAGGGTATTGCTTATCCATCTGCAGGTTTTGAAGTGCCTAAAGAATTAGATTGGGATTTATGGTTAGGACCAGCTAAATTCCGCGAGTTTAATCCAGCTTTCGTTCCATTTAAATGGAGAGGTTGGTGGGATTATGGTACAGGCGCTTTAGGAGATATGGGATGTCACCTATTAGATCCTCCTTTCAAAGTATTGGGTATCCGTGATGCAATAGATGTAGAATGTTCTGTAGGTTCTGTTTTCTTAAAAGATTGGACACCAGAGTGGATTCCAGAAGGATGTCCTCCTTCTTCTATGGTAACATTGAATTATGGTCCATCTAAGAAAAATAATTCCCCAGTTAAATTGACTTGGTATGATGGTGGGCTTCGTGCACCGCATCCAGATGGAATTCCATCGTCAGAAGTAATTGGTGATCCGGATGGTTCAAATGGAGTTATTTTAATTGGTACAAAAGGTATCATGACTTGCGGAACTTATGGTATGTATCCAAAAGTATTCAAAAATGGCAAACAAGTTCCTGAAGAGGATTTGCCAAAAGCAAGTCTTCCACGTGTGGAAAGAGGAGATGCTGGCCATAATACACAATGGGTAGAAGCTTGTAAAGCAGGCTTTGGAAAAATGGAAGTAAGTTCAGGTTTTGATTATTCTGGACCATTTACCGAATCTGTTTTGATGGGTAACTTGGCGATTCGTTCTTACATGCTTCGCGAGGGGGATGGAAGAAATGCTAAATACATTGGCCGTCAGAAATTGAATTGGGATGCTGCCAACATGCGCATCACCAACTTTGATCTTGGTAATCAATTTGTTCGTAGAGATTACAGATCAGGTTGGAAGCTTTAGAAGTATGAATTATGATTTATGAGTTAAGTTTTTAATTCATAACGCATAATTTAAAATACGTTTTAACACAAAGAGACGGGAAAACCTCCCGTCTTTTTTTTATTTTTGTAAAAAATCATACATGCTTAACAACATCACAGATAAATCCTCCATATTTGGAAACGTAGAAACGTATATACTATCCAAAGGATATGAGATTGTAGCCAAAGATCACTCTAGGCCTTGGGGTGGTTTTTTTGTTTTGGCAGAAGGACAAGCCTCTCAATTTGCTGCAGAATTTTTTCCGGAACTAAGTTTTGAACAAATTCAAATTACCCAAAAATTAAGTCCTAAATTTTTAGTAGTTGCTCCCCAACAACGCCTCTCATGGCAATACCACTTCCGTCGTGCTGAAATATGGAAGGTTGTTTCTGGGCCTGTCGGAGTTGCAATTTCATCTACAGACGAGCAACCAGAACCAGGAACGTATCAAGACGGCGATTTTATTAAACTAGATATTGGTCAAAGACATCGATTGATCGGGCTCTCTAATTGGGGATTAGTAGCTGAAATTTGGCAACATACGGATGTAAATCAACCCTCGGATGAAGATGATATTGTAAGACTTCAAGATGATTATTTCAGGTAGAATTAATAAAGTGTATTCCTAATTCTACATTTTTAATTCTACATTTCTCAACTTTACATTATCTTCTCTCTTCTCTCTTCTCTTTTCCCGTTTTCTCTCTTCCTATTACCTATTACCACCTCCGGCTTCGACTCCCTCAGGCATCGGTCTCTTTACCTTAAGACGCACCGCCGTGCGTCTCTACACCATACTCATACATCATACATCATACATCATATCTCTTACCTCTCAACTCATTTCGATTTCAAAAACTTTACTACTTTTTCTTTGTAATTGGGTAACAAGTTAACTGGAACTTGTTGGTACAAATCTTGATTGATGGCCTGTTTTTTCAAATATGGAATTAAATTGGGTGGTGGATTTTCTTTCCATTTCTGAAGGGCAGATTTAGCTGCTCGTTTGGTTTCTTCCCCTTGTTCCTGTAAGGATTTTTCGGCCTCTAATAAACGGGGTAACAAGGTATTTTGCAAAACATTAGTCAGTCGTTTGTTGACTAATTCTGTTTCATTTTTATCCATTTCTTTGGCTAAATTTTGAAGTGATTTTTGTAAATCATTTAGTCCAGGTAAGCCATTTAATTCTTGCATTTTTTGTTCTATTTCTTGACGAATCCTAAACTGCTCTTCCGCCAACTTCATCCATTCCTCATTCGATTGGCTTGAATTCCCATCTTTCATTTTTTGAAGTTTTTCATTCAATTGCTTTTGCCTTTTACTCCATTCGTCTTTATTTGATCTCGATTTTGACTTTTTCTTGCCTGGTTTTAATTGCATTTGTTGCTCTTGAATTTGTTTCAAAAGATCAGAAAGTAAGATGGCCAATTTATTTGTTGAAGCCATTGCTTCCTGTTGCCGATAGGTAACCATCGACCATTTTCTTTCCTTGATAGCGGTGGCGGCATCATCCATTTTTTGACGCAATGTGACTCCTTCTTTCGTAATTATTTGAGAAACGGGCATTAATTGTTTGGCTATACTTTGGAGACTATCTTGTACCAATCGAACTGTTTCACCTAATCGAATTTGTTCTTGCATGGATTTCCTCAAAGCAGGGTCATCTGGATTAGTCGATCGAAACACTTTCATTAATCGTTCTTGTTCAAATGAAATTTGTAACAGATCTTCCATCATTAATCGCAATTTAGCGATGTTCATGTTCAATTCCATGGCATCCTGCTTCTCCATTTGCGATTGCATTTTCTGTGCCAATTCATACAAATTTTTACTCGCCTTTTTCTGTTTATCATTGGCTTTGGAATTTTCTTTTTGTTTTAAATTTTCCTCAGCTTCGTTCATTAATTGATCTATTTCTTTTTGTAATTCTTTTTCTGGATCCAATGCTTTTCCATCTTCTAACTTTTCTTGTTCTTTTTCCGCCTCTTGGATATTATTTTGATCTTGTTTGAATTGCTTGGTAAGCTCTTCTTGTTTTGAAAGTTTATCCAGCTTATTTGATTGATTAGATAAATCTAATTGCTCCTTAGATAAATTTTTCAAATCGTCTATTGTTTCGTTCACTAATTTTTCAATTTTCAACTCTTGATAAAACTTTTCCAAGCGTTTTAATTCATTTTCAATCGATTTTCCTTGTTTTCGAATTTGATCTAAGTGATTTTTCCATAAGCTTGGATTCTCATTATCAAAATTCTCTATCATCTTGTCTTTTTCTTTGTCTAAATTAGGGTCCCACAGTTGCTGAATAAGCTTTTGTAAATTATCCATCTTTTGCTGCCAAAAAGGATCTATTTTTTGAAAACTCATTTGTTGTCCTAGCCATTCCTCATTCAATTTTTTCAGATTGTCCACCGCTTGCTTAAATTCTGCTTCCTTTTTGCTCAGTTCATTCAAGGTATTTTTATTGATTTCTTTTCCTAGCAATATGCGTTTATTGATGTCTCCTATTTCTTGTTTTACCTCTTGTGCTTTCGATAAAGCCCGCTGTACCTCTTCCCCAATTTCATCCACTTTTTCACTTGTTTTTTCTAATAAAGCTTGCTTAGAAGGGTATTCCCAAACTACCTTTTCACTTCGACCCATTTTAGATCCATGAATTCCATCGTTATCAAATACCTCAAAATAATACTCCAGCTGATCTCCGGCTTGAAAATTCAAGGAGTCCTGCTGCCAAACATAATCTAATGAAATACGCGATAGTTGTAAAGGAATGGACACTTTACGTATATACTGATACGTAGCTTTCACACCTTTTCGATGAATTTGATAATGCAAATTCAATCGATTGATTCCATAATCATCTTCTAAATCTAGTTTTATTACTTTGAAACGATAATACAAAGTATCTTCGATTACACGAAAATTCACCTTTGGCTTTTGATCCCTTACAACCTCTATGCTTTGTTGTAAACTTTTCTGCAAAGGAAGCATTTTATTGCTTGCTAAAATTTGATACCCATTAGAAACAAATAGTTGTTTTTCTATTGTAAAAGAACGTGAAAATGGGAAGTGTTTAGCCCAAATGGTTTCTTTACTTTTAACCAAGTATATGCCCAAATGATCTGCATGATAAGCATCCAATTTCCAAGTAACTTGGGTTCCCTCTGGAATTTTTAAATTAGCTACCTGAAATAATTCTTCATTGGTTTTTTTTAAATAATCAGGGTATTTCAAAGTGATTTTGCAATTTTCTATACCTGGCCGATAAACCATTTCCAAATGAATGGGCTCTGAAAAATATTTTCCTGCCTCTAATTGTATGTTTATTGAAGTAGTAATGGCAGGTAAGGTGCCTATAAAATGATGTTCATCCCCTTGCATTTTCATTGGAATTCTTTCGCCATTCCATAAAAGAAAAGCTTCGTTGGGGTGTTTCTTCCCCTTCAAAAATAATTTAATTTCAGTGGGTTCTCCAGCAATTGCGTAAAACGGATTGTTTTGAATGATGAATTCAAAAGGCAATTCTTTGGAATAATGAAAAGAATAATTCCACAAACGTAAAGCGGGTTTTTTAAAAAGAGTTGGAAATGAAAATTGACCCAAAGCACTGAGAAATAGAAAAAAGCATAAAGCGATTAAAGGCTGTTTCAAATCGTCTTTTTTGAGGAAATCTTGAAATTTGAATGCAATCAATTGCACTTCTTTTTGCATTATAGCAGCTGAAATCAAATCATTTGAATGGTAATGCATTTGCTCATTTAACTGCAAATAGTTGAGCAATTCATCGGAATATTCTTTGGGTAATAATTGTCCAACTTCTTTGGCTAAATGCTTAAAATCTGAATCACTTAATTTTCGAACTAATTGATAAAAAGAATTGTATGTAAAAAAAACAAAAATTATTAGCGAGCAAAGGAAGAAAACATAAAAAAATACCTCCCGAATTTGCACAGAAAACCAAGCAAAATATTCAACAAATATTAAGGCAAAAGCTAAAGAGAAAATCCATAAAAAGACCTTAATAAGGCCTAAAATTAATTCATTATACCATTTTTTGAAATGGTATTCCCGAAGGCGATGCAATATGTTAGAGGGTTGATTTTTCAATTTTAGGAAGTTGAACCATGAAAATACAAATTTAATTTTATGCTAGAGATTGATTGAAGAAGAAAATAAAATTGTAGCTAATCGCTCATTTTGGTAATTTCGAGAAATAATAGGGATTTATGTCGCAACAATCACAAGAACAGTATCAATTTATAGAACGAATTTTACAAATTCATTTGGGTCAATTTGATAAGATGGATGAATTTGAGTTTTTCTATGGAGGGAACTTTAATTTGGCTGTTCGGGTAAAGCTACAAAAAGGAGAATTTTTCATTAAATGGAATCAAGGAGACCATCAAGGTCATTTTGAAGCAGAAGCAAAAAATTTGCATTTAATTCATTCCACAAAAACCATTTCTGTTCCCCAAGTAATTGGTGTTGGAAAATTAGATGAAAAAGAATACCTCATGATGGAATGCATTCCTTCCATTCCTAAAGTTGAAAACTATTGGGTAGAGTTTGGTGAAAAATTAGCTGAATTACATCATAACAGCCACAAGAAGGGGCATGGTTTGGATTACAATAATTACATAGGAGATACTATTCAAATCAACGATTGGAATATAAATGGCGTGACATTTTTTTTAGAGAATCGTTTGCAAAAACAGGTTGAAAAAGCAATTTACGATCGAAAGATAGACAAAACGATGGTCGATAAATTTGAACAAATTTTTCAAAAAATACCATCCATCATTCCAGGGGATTCTTCTGCTTTGATTCATGGCGATTTATGGTCCGGGAATGCTATGGTGAATCAAGCTGGATTAGTCACCTTGGTTGACCCCTCGTGTTATTATGGTTTGCGGGAAGCTGAATTAGCCTTTACTACCATGTTTGGAGGATTTGAAAAACAATTCTATGAGGCATATCATTCGAATTTCTTCATTGCAAAAGGATTTCATGAACGCATTCCCGTTTATAACCTATATCCTTTAATGGTGCACGTTAATTCCTTCGGTGAAGGTTATTTAGATACGGTTAAGAAAATATTGGATACGTATTTGTAATGATGAATGATGAGGTAATACGTAAAACAGAAGAAAAGAGAAAAGTTATTTCCTATTACCTTTTACCTATTAATGTGAATTAAGAGTTAAAAAACATTCGGTCATTCGTTATAAATATTTCATTTATGGCCAACGCTTAATCCTAACGAAAGATTGGATTAAGCAGAAGAAAAAAGTTTTTTTGTTTCTTTTTTTTCAAAAAAAGAAATGCCACAGAAAAAGAATTAGCCCATAAATTGCATTTCT
>Ga0114962_10001074_pt1 | contig 23780 bp, 21 predicted proteins | sample C_130820_MF_Meta_FD_87017 | JGI IMG/M metagenome (GOLD analysis project Ga0114962, IMG submission 87017) | Freshwater microbial communities from Lake Croche, Canada to study carbon cycling - C_130820_MF_MetaG | ecosystem: Environmental > Aquatic > Freshwater > Lake | place: Lake Croche, Canada... | reverse complement strand
CGGATTTTAATGTATTTAGCTTCTAAATTAACAGGTAAGGATGCTATTATAACAAAGGAAACAATAAGGTCAATAGAAGAATCCTATTCGTATAATGGTGAATTGGTTTTGGAATATACCGATTTAAAATATACCTCAATTCAAAAAATATTAAACCAAATTTATCAATATGGCGTTAAAAAGGATTGAATTTGTTTACAATCAAAATTAATAAATTATATAATCCATGTCATTTACCTTAAATAGTAACTATAAACCAACAGGAGATCAACCAGAGGCCATTGCCAAATTGGTAGATGGATTAAATAATGGTGAAAAAGCTCAGGTATTATTAGGGGTAACAGGTTCTGGTAAAACCTTCACCATGGCAAATATTATTGCTCAAACTAATAGACCAGCTTTAATATTAACTCATAATAAAACGCTTGTTTCTCAATTATACGGTGAATTTAAACAGTTTTTTCCAGATAATGCGGTTGAGTATTTTGTAAGCTATTACGATTATTATCAACCTGAAGCATATTTACCTACTTCAGATGTTTACATAGAGAAGGATTTATCTATAAATGAACAAATCGAACGGCTAAGACTACGAGCAACAACATCATTACTTTCAGGTAGAAGGGATGTAATTGTGGTGAGTTCGGTTTCTTGTATTTATGGTATGGGAAATCCAAATAGTTTCCGTTCAGCAATTACTAACATTAAGGTTGGTGATGTAGTAACAAGGAATAAATTCCTTTACAAACTAGTGGAATCCTTATACACTAGAACCACTGCAGTTTTTTCAAGAGGTACATTTAGAGTACAAGGGGATATAGTTGATGTGCATCCACCCTACATGGATTTGGCATTCAGAATTTCTTTTTGGGGAGATGAAATAGAAAAATTGGAAGTCATTGAACCAGATTCTGGTAAAAAAATCCAAGATAGGGACATGATATCCATTTTCCCAGCAAACTTGTTTGTTACTGCCCCAGATACTCTTCAAGGAGCAATAAGGAATATTCAAGATGATCTGGTAATGCAGTTAGACTATTTCCAATCTATTCAAAAATATTTAGAAAGTAAAAGATTAGAGGAGCGTGTCAATTTTGACCTAGAAATGATGCGAGAACTAGGCTATTGCAACGGAATCGAAAATTATTCAAGATATTTTGATGGTAGGAATACGGGTGAGCGTCCATTTTGTTTAATTGATTATTTTCAAGACGATAGTCTAATATTTTTAGATGAAAGTCATCAATCAATTCCTCAAATTAGAGGGATGTATGCTGGTGATAGAGCCAGGAAAATCAATTTGGTGGATTATGGTTTTAGGCTTCCGGCGGCGTTGGACAATCGTCCTTTAAATTTTAATGAATTTGAAAGTTTAATTAAGCAAATTATATATGTAAGTGCAACTCCTGGGGAATATGAACTCAAACAAACGGAGGGAGTAGTTGTAGAACAAATTATACGTCCTACAGGATTGTTAGACCCAGTAATCGAGGTGAGGCCTTGTGCCAATCAAATCGATGATCTGTTAGATGAGATTGATGAAAGAGTTAAAGTGGATGAACGTGTTTTAGTTACTACATTAACAAAAAGGATGTCAGAGGAGCTAGCTGCATACTTTACTAAGCTAAATATACGTTGTAGATATATACACTCTGAAATTGATACTCTTGAGCGGGTAGAAATTCTTAGAGATTTAAGATTAGGGTTATTTGATGTACTAATAGGAATCAATTTGTTAAGAGAGGGTTTGGATTTGCCGGAAGTATCATTAGTGGCTATTTTGGATGCTGATAAAGAAGGATTTCTAAGGTCTGAAACAGCATTAACTCAAATTGCTGGAAGAGCTGCTAGGAATATCAACGGAAAAGTGATAATGTATGCAGATACAGTTACTAAATCTATGCAAAGGACTATAAATGAAACACTAAGAAGAAGAGTCCGTCAAACGGCTTATAATGATGAAAATGGAATTACTCCAAAAACGATTAAAAAATCAAGGGAAGAAATTTTAGAACAAACCTCGGTTGCAGATATAATGGTAAAGGATAGCAAATTAAATAATAACTATCCTGAGTTTGAGCAAGTTTTAAATATTGCAGCTGATCCGATAATTGAGTCGATGACCACCAAGCAATTAGAAAAAATGATTGAGAAAACAAGGACAGATATGGTAATTGCAGCAAAAAACATGCAGTTTTCTGAAGCAGCAAGGTTAAGGGATGAAATGTTTCAGTTGCAGAATTTGTTAACTACAAAAGTGTAAATAATAATACTATCATAAAGGAAAATTAATTAATTTTGTGAATTACGTTTTGATCAATCTAAGTTGAAATATAAATTAAACTACTCTATTACAATGCCTTACGTCAAAAAAGTATTATTACTGCTTGCTGTTTTTTGTGGGATGTCCTTAGTTGGCTTTGCCAAACTTGGGCTTACTGTTCAAATTAACGATTCCTGTAGAGGAGCGGAACTCAATTTTAGCTATACACTAAGTGGCTTGGCCGCAGGTGATACCATAGATTTCAAACAATGGAAATTTGATGGACGAGGAACTAACTATACCTCAGGTTTGGATACTGTAAAAGCAGTAACATTTTTAGACGGTAGTAAAACCAAAGACTCTAATTATGTGACTTTGATCATTACAACCATGAAAAATGGAAAAAGAACTGACTCAGTTTATTTTAGAAGAAAAATTTTCATAAAGTCAGCCCCAGTAGTAAAGTTTACAGCAAAGAATACATGTTATGATTCTGCAGTCTCTTTCACCAATACTACAGACTCCTTTGGCGATGCATTATCCTATCATTGGAAAATTAAATCAACTACCACTTTTGCATATAATCAATATTTTGATGTTAAAAATCCTGCACCTGTTAAAATACCAGCTGGAACATTTGTGGCATATCTTAGAGCATACGATGCAACTACTGGTTGTGCCAATGCTGACAGTATTAGTGGTTTCCAGGCATTCACCGTTCAAGATTTCCCAGTAGCAAACTTTTCAGGTGATACTGCAGTATGTCAAGGTGTGACCAAAATTTATAAAAGCTTATCCTCTGTAGGTTATGGAAACGCTCCTGACTCATTTGTTTGGGATTTTGGCGACGGTAGCCCTATTCAGTATATTAGAACAACAGATAGCGTTTCTCATACATATAAAGGGTCAGGTCCATATAACTTAAAACTTAAAGCTTATACAGATTTAGGATGCGTAGGAAATAAATCCCGTGGAATTACTATTAAAAGTACTCCTATCCCTAATTTTACCTACTTAGGTCAGTGCCAAGGAGCACCCGTAAAATTTACCAATAGCTCCACAGTTGGAGGAGCAGGTACTTTGTCCTACATTTGGACTTTTACAGGAACGGATACATCATCATCCAAAGATCCATCATACACATTTGCGAATGGAGGTTCTTATAGAGTAAAATTAGAAGCAAAAGCGTCAACTGGTTGTTTTGATACTATTTCTAAATCAGTTAATATTATTAAAGTAAATCAACCGAAGGTTTCCTTTACAGAAGCTTGTGCATCCGATACAAATACATTTAAAGACATTACAACTCCAAGTGCCACAGATACTGTAAAACAAAGGACATGGGACTTTGGAGATGGAACAACATTAACAACAAGTCAAATTTTTGTCAAACACAAATATGCTAAAAGCGGACTTTATACTAGTTCTTTGACCTTAGTTACCCAAAGTGGATGTACACTTACAAATACTTTTAAAACTGGAGCATTTGATGTTCCTACTGTAGATTTTTCGTCAAACTCAGCATGTACATTTAATAAGATTAATTTTAAGAATAATTCAGTTGCAAGCAAAGGAGATACAATTACAAAAGTAATATGGGATTTTGGGGATACTTTATCCACTTCAACCAATCCTAATTCGACTACGTCTTTTAATCCAACCCATGTTTATATAAAATCAGGGATTTATACTGTCAAATTGACTGCCATTTCCGGCAAGGCATGTTCTAATAGTTTTACAAAATCAGTTACTATTTTATCATCTCCGACCACCACCTTTACAAATGGAGCTGGATGTCAAAACTCAGATATCAATTTTAACTATACTGGTGATGGTTCTTCCTATCTTTGGAATTTTGGAGATACAACTACTTTAAGTGATACTTCAATATCTAAGACACCAATTTATAATTATAAATATGGTGGAATAGTAAGAGTAAGACTGGCGGTTAAAGGTTCTAATGGTTGTGCAGATACAAGTTATAGAAATATTCCAATTTATAAAAAATCCGTTCCTGACTTTACGGTTTCTGGTAGATGTCAAGGTGAACTCCTAACATTTACATCTGTAACTGATTCAGCAGATAAAAACCCTCCACTTATTGGTAAATATGTATGGGATTTATCAACAGAAAAAGATTCAGGAGCCAATCTAGACAGAATTTCGAGAGGGTTTAAAGTTTTCGGGACAAAATCAATTTCATTAAAAGTTACTACCAAAGAAGGATGTTCCTCCTCGAAAACAAAATCGATAACAATTTCTCAAAAACCGAAAGCAGATTTTGATTACACAAGGTATTCTTGTAGAGAAGATGGTGTGTCCTTATTAAATGGAGCTTCTGGCAATACTAATCAATGGTCTTATGAATATAATGATGGATCCTTGCCGGATAGTGTTCCATCACCAAAGCATATATTCCCATTAAATGCTGATTCTGTTCAAATTACCTTGACAGTAAAATCGAGTGCCGGATGTTACGACACAATAAGTAAGTACGTCAAGTTTTATAAAAGTCCTAAAGCACTTGCAGATGTGAGTCCTGGTGATGAAAATATGTGTTTGGGTCAACCATTCAATGCAAATGACTTGTCAACCGATGCTGATGGAAATGCCAATGTTACACGATTATGGATTATGGGAGATGGTAGTACTGCCACCAAAAAGAATCCTCAATATGTTTATGCTACTTTTGGTACCTATAATGTTAAATTAGTCACATATAGCAGCCAAGGATGTAAGGACACAAGTAAAAGTGTATTAATTACCGTTTTTAAACCTCCATTTGCAGTTATAAGTCATGATACAAAGTTGTGTTCTAATTTCCCTGTAACCTTCTTTGCTGATAGTTCAACCGATTTTGATCGTGATGCGTCTATTTGGACAATTGACAATAATACTCTTAATGGAGGTAGAGTCAATTACACTTTTACCAAGGATGGTAGTTATCAAATTAGATTGATTGCCAAAAATAATGTTCCAGGATATAATTGTGCGGATACTGATTCTGTAACTATTAATATCTTACCTTCACCGACACCTTTATTTACAGCTCCAGCAGTATGTTTTGGACTACCCACTACTTTTACAAATACAACAGCTGATACCGTTGGCAAACATATCAAGTTCAATTGGTCTTTTGGGGATGATATAGGTGGTACTTCAGATTCTGCAAGCCCTACATATCAATACTTTTCTGCTGGAACATATCTAGTAAAATTATTTGCTTCAGCTGATTACGGGGCATTTAAATGTAAAGCATTATATCCTGATTCTGTTCAAATAACAGTCAACGCAAATCCTAAGGCCGCCTTTAGTATGAATCCTAATCCTATGGATAATCTAATTGCAGAAAGTACTCCAATAGATTCTTCTAGTAGTGACGTTACTAAATGGACATGGCTATATGGGGATGGGGATACCACTACAGGACCAATCCCTGCTACACATAAATATCCAACTGTTCCTTATGATACAGGTACATTTATAGCAAAACTATTTGTAGAAAATCAATTTGGATGTAAAGACTCTGCTTTTCAAATAGTAAAACTTAAACAATATTTAGTACCATTTATACCTAATAGCTTTACACCCAACGGAGATGGTTTAAATGATTATTGGAAGCCAGTTGCAAAAGGAGTTTTAACCTATAGAGTCACCATACTTGATAGATGGGGTGAGGAAGTATATTATTCAGAGGATTATAATGAGAAAGGATGGGACGGAACCTATCGTAAAACTGGTGATAAAGTCCCTGAAGGAATGTATATGTATTCAATTGAGGCTACCGATTATGATAACCTGGAAATTAGAAAATATAAAGGAACAATTGTTATTATTCAATAATCCTTAATAAATAACATAAAAAAAGGCGATTCTTTAACTAGAATCGCCTTTTTTATTTTCTAACCTAGGTAAAATCCTTACTTTTTGATTAATTCCTTATTGATATGATCAGATAGAATTTTAGCAACTCCTAACTGATATTCTTTTGTTTTGTAGCTTTTCACAAACTGTACACCAATAATTGCATTCGTTACGAATATTTCATCTGCTGTAAACAAATCCTCAATAGATATAGGTGTTTTGGTGTAACGAATTCCATTGTTTTCCATAACGCTTATTATGTACTCTCTCATCACGCCTCCAATACAACCTTCAGTAGTGGGAGGAGTAGAAATCTCTCCATTTTTAACTATGAAAATGTTGCTATCAATTGTTTCAACTATTCTTGACTTTGAATTCATTAAAAAACAATCATCTAGACCATGTTCTTTTTTATAGATGGATGCCAAAACATACATCAACGAGTTGGAAGTTTTATATGTAGAAAATAGATTGGTTGGTTTTTCTAATGCAGTATATAAATCTACCTTCAGACCTTCAGGTTTTAAAGGATACCCTTTCACCTTCATATCTTCAGCCTCAATTATAAACTCTGCCTTATTGCTAGTAGGCGCATAATAACCTCCTTCAGTACGAAAAAAAGAAAGCCTTACTCTTGCATTATCTGATATCTTTTTTTCACTACAAAGGTCAATAATTAAGTCATTAAAGTACTTTTCTGTGTATTCCTTTGCAACTTTAAATTTCAAGTTTTCACAACCTGCCATCAATCTTTTATAGTGAATGTCTATCAGGTGAACACTTCCATCCACCACTCTAATGGTTTCAAATAAGCCATCTCCATATCGAAACGCTCTATTTTCTGTAGTTATGACAGGTTTTGAGGCGTCTATTTTTTCGCCATTATAGATTATTAAATGTTTTTTATCCATTTTGTCAGTAAATCAAAACAAAATTAACAACTTAGAAGTTACTTTTGGTTTTTGGTTAGAGATTTGACTAATAATTTTACCGATGATTCAATTTCAAAGTAATCAATATGATAAGGTGAGGGATAAATCCAAAAAGATTGCTTCCGAATATTTTGGTCAATCCTTGGCACTTTACTTTGGTGTTTTTACATTCATAATCTTCTTTTTAATGGCAAAAAGAGAATCTTTACTATATCCAGGACTAATTGGTTTAGGTTTTACAGTCATTTTAGCTCAAATATCCTCTAAGTTAAAAATGAAAAGAGATGTTATTGAAGTAAATTTTTCAGGTCAATTCTATTGCATTGTAACTGTATTTGATTTTATAAACAATATACCAATTGATTATCAACCAGTTGCGCATTGTAATTTGAATTATTTGAAGGATAAAACTCAAATTAGTTTCGGTTCGACCTTTTATAAATTATCGAATAACGAGTTCCCACAATTAAATACATTAATCCAAACTATAAAAGAAGGAGGAGAATACATTCCGCCCACAATTGAACCATTGAAAAACGCTTTGGAAGATTTATGGTAATTTTAAATCTTACCTACCAAGTATCCATCCTCTAGGATAAGTTTTAATAAAGTATTAATGCTTAGGTAAGAGTTTTTCATTTTTTCTTTAAGGGTACTAATTTCATACCAGCCGGCTTCCTCAATTCCTTCTTCTTTTTGTGGAGTTAGCGGACCATCATCTTTACTTATCATTTCAAACCAAAAGGTTTCTTTAATTATCCAAGTTCCTTTTTCTGAATAAATGTGATAAGTATTTTTAAAATGTTGGAGTATGCGCAATTTACCAACACCACATTCTTCTTCTACTTCTCGAATTGCGGATGTTCTCACTTCTTCACCTTCCTCTACTTTTCCTTTAGGCAAATCCCATTTGCCGCGTCTATAAATCATCAATAACTGATTTTTTTCATTATAAACGATTCCTCCGGCAGCCAAAACGTTTCTAAATAATGCCCTGAAGTGGTGTAAGGTACTCTCTGGATTGTCTGATTCTATCACATAGTATTGAGATTCTTTTTTAAGTAGCATTTCTGCCAACTGACTACTTGTATCATAATCAGATAATTTAATAATTGTTACTGACGAATTGCGGATAAAATCGGCAGGCTCTACGATTTCTATCGTGCTATCCTTGAAAAATATTTTATACATTTGAATATGATTTACAATCAGGCTATTTCCAAGCAAGTTGCACATTTTTTACTTGATATCAAAGCAGTAATTTTAAAACCCGATGAACCTTTTACTTGGGCAAGCGGATGGAAGTCACCGATTTATTGTGATAACAGAATGCTACTCAGCTATCCAGATATAAGAACGGAGGTTAAAAACCTGTTTACAGAGGTCATAAAATATAATTTCCCACAAGCTGATTTAATTGCTGGAGTTGCCACAGCAGGAATTGCCCATGCTGCATTAATTGCAGACAAACTTAGTTTGCCGATGGTTTATATTAGATCCAAACCTAAGGATCATGGAACAGGTAGATTAATAGAAGGTAATGTTAATGGGGCTTCCTTTCCATTAGTGATAGAAGATTTAATATCCACAGGAAAGAGTTCAATCGAAGCAGCAAATCATTTAAAACCTGAAACCAAGAACTCTATTTATGGGCTTTTAAGCGTTTTTGATTATGGTTTTCAAGTGGCAAAAGACTTAGCTGATCAAAATAATATTAAAGTTTATTCATTAAGTGATTATGATACTCTGATTGAAGTAGCATTGGAGGCAGGGTATATCACTCCAAATCAATTAGAGTCATTAAATAAATGGAAAGTCAATCCATCTCAATGGAATCCTTAGAATCTATATATCAGAAGTATTTACAATATCCCAATATTGTAACAGATTCTAGATTAGCAGTTCCGGATTGTATTTACTGGGGGATTAAGGGAGAACGTTTTGACGGTTCATCCTTTTGTAAAGATGCCTTAGATAAGGGCGCTAGGTATTGTGTAATCGACAATTTTGATTACTATCACGACTCAGAGCAAATTATTCTTATTGAGAATTCTTTAAAAACGCTTCAGGACTTAGCACAACATCATAGATCGCTATTAACTATTCCTGTTCTAGCAATAACCGGAAGTAATGGTAAAACCACAACTAAAGAATTGACTCAATTGGTATTAAGTCAAGGATTAAATACCTTTTCAACCCCTGGCAACTTGAATAATCATATTGGTTTACCCTTGAGTTTATTAAAAGTTAGCACCAATCATCAAATTGCTATTTTAGAATTAGGAGCAAATCATCAGCAAGAACATCAGTTTTTACTTGAGATTTGCCAACCTTCTCATTATGTGATAACCAATATTGGATTAGATCATTTAGAAGGATTCGGTGGATTTGAAGGTGTCATTAAAGCTACAAAAGAGGTTACAGATGATTTAATTCATAGAAATGGAATTCTATTTAATAATTTGGATGACCAAGAAATTCAAAATCTTGTCAAAAAGTATTCTAATACGGTCAATTATTCATTAGAGGGAGCAAATGGTACTGATTTAATAGAATGCATGGATGTCAACTTGTATCCTTTTTTAACTGTGAAACTCAAATTTCAAGCTGAAGAGGTTGAGATATACTCCCATTTGTTTGGTCAATTTAATGCTATAAATATCATTCTAGCGTCCACGATTGGGGTTTATTTTGGTATTTCATTATCAGAATGTAAAAGAGCGATAGAATACTATATCCCAACAAACAATCGATCTCAAAGAATAAAAATTGATACTAATGAATATATTTTGGACGCTTATAATGCCAATCCTTCGAGTATGAGTTTGGGAATAGTTGACTTCCAAAATTATCCGCACCCAAATAAATTCTTAATATTAGGTGATATGTTTGAATTAGGGAAAGCGTCTGAAAATGAACATAAAAAGATAATAGAACTAATTGATACAAATCAATATAATATGGTCATCTTTGTTGGACAGATTTTTAAGAACTGCCTAAATTCTGGTTTATTGGCAAACCAATTTGTTTTTGACTCTACTTTGGATTCGAAAGAGTTCTTAAAGGAGCAAAACATCAAAAATGGCCTATTTTATTTGAAAGGTTCACGAGGAATGAAATTAGAAACATTATTAAATACATAAAAAAATGACCGGAACGATTTTATTAGTAGCTGTTATTTTGTTGGTCCTTGCTATTGCATTTGGATCATTTGTAACCGTTCAACAAGGTATGGTAGTAGTAATTACTGTCTTTGGAAAGTTTCAAAGGATTTTAATGCCTGGATTGAACTTTAAAATTCCTTTTATTGAATCAGTCTATAAAAAGATATCTATTCAAAATAGATCGGTGGAGTTAAATTTTCAGGCAACTACCTTGGATCAAGCCAATGTACACTTTACTTCCATGTTGTTGTATTCTGTTATCAATCAAGATCCTGAAACCATTAAAAATGTTGCATTCAAGTTTGTAGACGAACGCAATTTTATGCAAGCTTTGGTTAGAAGTATAGAAGGCAGTATACGTTCCTTTGTAGCAACTAAAAAGCAATCGGAGGTACTTTCTTTAAGAAAGGAAATTGTAGAAGATGTAAAGGGTCAATTAGACGCCACTTTAGAACAATGGGGATATCATTTAATCGATTTACAAATGAACGACATCACATTTGACGAAGAAATAATGAAATCCATGGCAAAAGTGGTTGCATCAAATAATTTAAAAGCAGCGGCTGAAAACGAGGGTCAAGCTTTGCTTATCACAAAAACAAAAGCTGCTGAAGCGGAAGGGAACTTTATCAAAATATCTGCTGCGGCAGAAAAAGAAGCTTCACAGTTAAAAGGTCAAGGAATCGCATTATTCCGTCAAGAAGTAGCCTTAGGGATGACCAATGCGGCCAATACTATGAAGTCTGCTGATATTGATGCATCTTTAATCCTGTTTAGTATGTGGACTGAATCCATCAAAAACTTTGCAGAACACGGAAAAGGCAACGTCATTTTCTTAGATGGTTCTGTTGATGGAATGCAAAAAACTATGAAAGAAATGATGGCCATTAATCAAATGGATATTTCTGACCAAAGGAAGGGTTAGAATAATTTATAGGAAATTAAATTTTATCGACTTGTAGTTAGGATATAAGCCTAATTACAAGTCGTTTTCTTTACGGTAGTATAGTTAGATTTGCCGTTACTACTATTTGTGGTAATGGTTTTGCCATCCACACTATTAAGTTCACCTTCACATAATTGACCTTCGTTTTTTGTGATTGTTCCAGTGGAATCAGGTACTCCTGCTTCCTTTTTAGTGGTGGTTATGGTGGATTCACACTCTTTACATTTTTTACAAGCAGCAAAACCAGTAAATAGTGCTGTAGCAAATAATAAATAGACAAGTTGCTTTTTCATTCTGTTGATATTAAGTTAGATGGTTCTATTCAAATCAAATCCTTCTAAATAATCCGCAATTCTTCTTAGGAAAGAACCTCCTAGCATTCCATCAACTACTCTGTGATCGTAGGAGAGGCTTAAAAACATCATTTGACGAATTGCAATCACATCACCTTGGGGCGTCTCTAAAACTACAGGTTTTTTTCTGATCGCTCCTACTGCTAAAATAGCAACTTGAGGTTGATTAATAATGGGAGTACCCATAACATTTCCAAAAGTTCCTACATTGGTTACTGTAAAAGTCCCTCCTTGGATGTCATCTGGCTTTAATTGATTATTTCTTGCTCTATTGGCAAAATCATTTACCTCTCTAGTTAAGCCAATTAGATTTTTTGTATCGGCATTCTTAATTACCGGAACTATTAGGTTTCCAGAAGGCAAAGCGGCTGCCATTCCTATGTTAATGGATTTACGTTTAATAACAGAGTTTCCGCTTACAGAAACATTAATATTAGGGAAGTCTTTAATAGCCTTCACAACTGCCTCAATAAATATTGGAGTAAAGGTAATTTTTTCACCTTCTCTTTTTTCAAATTCCTTCTTGTTTTTATCCCTCCATAGTACAAGATTAGTGACGTCAGCTTCAACAAAGGATGTCACATGAGGAGAAACATGCACACTCATCACCATGTGATCCGCAATGAGTTTGCGCATTCTGTCCATTTCAACGATTTCGTCTCCAGGATATAGTTGAACATCTGGGGCTTGTATTGTCGAGGTAACTGGAGAAGATTTTGGTAGGGGAGGAGTAGGAGCATTCGAGTTAGCCGATCCATTTAAAGGAGCAGTTTCAATGTTTTGAGGCAATGCGACATTAATTTGCCCTTTAGATTTGGCATCTACATAGTCTAAAATATCTTTTTTAGTAACCCTACCTTCTTTGCCTGAACCATTAATAGATTCCAACTCTGTCATACTGATTTTTTCGGATTTAGCAATATTCATTACTAAAGGGGAATAGAATCTGTCTGAATCTGAATTAGAAATAGATGAAATATTTGAATTTGACTCTGGTTGTGAAAGAGCTACTGCAGGTGTGTATGGAACTTCCACTGCAGCAGTTACAGAATTGTTGGACGGCGCATTATTTTCAGCACCACCAGTGTGTATAATTGCTATAGCCTTACCCACTGGGACAACATCACCTTCGTTAAAAAATATTTTACCCATTATTCCGCTATTGGAAGCAGGGACTTCAGAATCAACCTTGTCTGTCGCGATTTCAAGAACTGGTTCATCCATTTCAATGGAATCTCCTTCCTTCTTTAACCATTTTAAGATAGTGGCTTCTGCTATACTTTCGCCCATTTTAGGCATAATAAGTTCTACTTGATTCATCTGAAATCGTTTTATGGATTCAATAAAATTTAGAGTTCAAAATTAATACATTTTAACATTAAGGAATCCCTTATCCTAATCAAATAGTTTAATGGAGTATGAAACAATTTTAAGCTAGTTTTTGTACTTAAAGTTCATTTTGAATTATAAGAATCAAAATATTATTTTCTTTGACGGCTATTGCAACTTATGTAATGGATTTGTACAGCTAATTATCAAGAACCTAAAGGATAGAAATGCAATAAAGTTTTGTTCTTTACAGAGTTCAATTGCAAGGATAATATTAGATTCTATAGAAGGATTAGAGGTAAATAATGACGATTTTACTACTGTAATATTTTACTTGGAGGGATCAGTATTTACTAGATCTAAGGCTGTTTTTAAGATGATACCTTTTTTAAAATGGTATTTTCAGCCATTTTTAATTTTTAATTTAGTTCCAACTACGCTTTGTGACTGGTTTTATGGTAAAGTTTCTAAAAATCGATACAATTGGTTTGGCAAACAAACAACCTGCCTGGTACCTACACCACAATTAAAATCAATGTTCTTAGAGGAGTTATCAACTACCTAAAGTGTCTGTGGATGTTCAGATTGTGCTTTAAGTGTTCTGTCTATTAATTTTGTAAATTAACATGGTCAATCAAATTGCAGTCATTGGTGCAGGAAGGAGTTCTTTGCATTGTGTTCAATATCTTTTTGAAAATCAAGACTCATTTGGATATAATTTAGTTGTTGCAGATGCTGACATAACTAACCTGATTCATTTGCAATCAGTAATGTCTCCAAATCTGAAAATTCTAAGATTAAATGTTTTAGACGATGTAGAGAGAGCAGATTTGGTAAAAAAATCGAATGTTGTAATTTCCCTTTTGCCTTCTAAGTTTCACGCTTTGGTTGCACAAGATTGTATTCTTTTCAATAGACATTTGGTCACTCCGTCCTATATTTCTAACGAATTGAGGTCTATGGAACAAGAAATAAAGGATAAAGGTCTACTTTTCCTTTCAGAACTAGGTCTTGATCCTGGGATCGACCATTTATCTGCAATGAAGTTAATTCATCAAATTAAATCAGAGGGAGGAAAAATCAACTCTTTTAAATCTTGGTGTGGCGGATTGATATCACAGCAAGATTTTGATAATCCTTGGAAGTATAAAATTACCTGGAATCCACACAATGTTGTTCATACAGGGGAAGATGGAGCAATTTTTAAAGACAAAGGTGTTATTAGGCTAATTCCTTATCATAAACTTTTTAAGGAATCAATTAAGGTTTTAGGAGCAGGAACCGTGACACAAAATTTTGATGGCTATTTTAATCGTAATTCATTAACCTATATCCCGATTTACGGTTTAGAGGATGCTATGACCTTTATTAGAGGCACTTTAAGGTATTCAGGATTTTGTAAAAATTGGCACATTTTGGTCGATTCTGGTATGACAAATGATAAAATTATCCTAGAAACAGAAGTTAATTCCTCAGAAGAATTTTTCAGATTGTTCAATTTAGAGGACAACCACAGTGAAAGGATGCAATATTTAAAAGAAACCAAAATTGACTTTACTAAATTTAGACACCAAACGCCGTCTTATTTACTAGAACAAATACTTTTAGATAAATGGAAACTTAATGAGCATGATAGGGATAGGGTAGTTATGATACATGAAATCGAGTATGAAAAGGATGGTCAAAACAAAAAAATGACTTCTATTTTAGACTTAGAGGGAGTTAATAGCTCAGATACTGCCATGTCCACCACAGTAGGTCTTCCTTTAGCAATAGGTGCAATCGGAATTTTAACCAATAAATATCCGCAAATTGGATTGCATTTGCCTATCCATGAGGAAATGTATAATCATATTCTTCCAGAATTATCTAAAAATGGAATAACCTTTCAAGAAGTGGATTCCAATCTATAATTAAGATGTAAGTTGATGAAAAGAATTTCCGCGCTAATATCCCCTTCCATTCTATTTGCAGGACTTATATCCTTAATGATTGGGTTTATTTTGGCGGATTCTTTCCTTAAAATACAAATTGACAAAACCAATCAGCAAAGTGAAGGATATATTTTTGTAAAGGAGTTCAGTCAGGATGATTTCACCCTCCTAAGTACTCAAATTCACCAATCTTTTAAAGGAATTCAAATCAAATTAATTGATCCTAAGGACGCATTAAAAACCTATTATTCTAATGCTCAAACCATTAATCAATATTTTGATGAAAATCCTTTGCCTTACACCATTGTACTATCTAATCTTAAAGAATATCAGATAACTAAATTGAAATCATATTTAGATGCCAACTGGTCAGAAAAGGCTTCCATGGATTACTCTTTTACCCCTCAAATTGCACAAGATGCTCTTAGACCTTTTAAATTAATAAGAAAACTACTTCTGATTGCCTTCGTTATCCTTTTTATGATGTTTGTACTTTCTGTAAATAATGCTTTGAAGTTGCTATTCATCCCAAAAATTAATGTATTAAAAGATTCAAAGGTCAATACTAAAGATTTGAATAAGAATTTGATTATTGATGGCTTATTCATTTACCCTGTAACCATATTAATAATCATTTTAGGCTACTCAATGTTTTGGATTTTACTGCAAGACGATCAACAGGTGTTTTTATCCTTTGTGGCACAGAATTCCTATTCTAAACGGGCAATATTGATTGCCTTTATTACAATTTTCTTTCCTTTTGTGTTAATTTTTTGGGACTCTAAACGTTTAATAAAACATCATATTAAAAATATACTTTAAATTTGTAGCTATGGCACAGAATGATAAACGTCCAAAACCTAGTCCCTCTATGGGCAGTGCGAATAAATCAGGAGTTGGGAGTACTCCTAATAGTACCTCTAATGCCAAAACAGCCCCTCTTAATAAAGGAGTTGACTTGTCAAAAACTATTTCTAAGGTAGAATATAAACCAGAAGATTTTCCTACACATCCATCTAATTGGAAATTTATGCTCATCGCATTTGGACTAATTGTTTTAGGATTTTGCCTAATGGGCGGTAGTCATGAAGATTTATATAGTTTCCGCACGATTACTTTATCTGTCATCGTTGCCATGGCAGGATTTATTTTTATGATTTATGCAATCATGAGAGAACCCTCAAATGCTCTTGCGGAATCAGAGCAATCCCAAGTGGACGCATCATCTAACTAATTTATTTAGATAAAATACTATCATTCAAACGCCGGAAGCTCCCGATTTAGCAAAAATTCACTCTGGAGGTCAGTTTTTATTGGTTAATAAACCTTTAGATTGGACATCTTTTGATGTTGTAAGGAAGCTTAAATCTGTGATTAAATCAAAAATTGGGCATTGTGGGACTTTAGACCCACTTGCTGACGGATTATTAGTCATTGCTACAGGGAAAATGACCAAACAAATTGAAACCGTTCAATCCCAGTTTAAAGTTTATACTGGAGTGTTTTTTTTAGGAGCAACTCGACCTTCATTTGATAAAGAAACCGAAGTTGATAAACAATATCCAATTGCTCATATAAATAGCTCATTGATTGAAAGTACTGTTGCAACTTTAACAGGTGAAATCATGCAAAGCCCTCCAATGTATTCGGCCATTAAAAAAGATGGAGTTAGGATGTACGACTTAGCACGAGAAGGAATTACTTTAGATATCCCTTCTAGGCCACAAATGATATATGAATTTGAAATAACGGATATACAATTACCATTAATACGCTTTAGAATAAAGTGTAATAAAGGGACTTATATCAGATCAATTGCCAATGAGTTTGGGAGACTGTTAGGTTCGGGTGCTTATCTTGATCAGTTAACACGTACTCAAATTGGAGATTTTATGCTTTCTGATGCACTTAATCCTTTGGATTTGGTGGAGCTGTTAAAAAATCAAAAATTATCATTAGAATCTGATTTGGTTGATTAAAAATGGAAGTCATTTTTGAAAACAATTTACCAAAGACATTTCAATCCTTTGACCCCTCGGTCGTGACTATTGGCTCATTTGATGGGCTGCATTTAGGTCATATTGCCATTCTTAATCAAGTACATCTTATTGCAAAGGAGGAAAACCTTAAATCTATTCTAATTACGTTTTGGCCTCACCCAAGGCAAATCATTGACAAGGAATACAGCGCTCCTAAACTCCTAAATACTTTTGACGAGAAAGTAGAGATTCTAACTCAAAGTGGATTGATAGAATATCTTTATGTAATTCCTTTTGATAAAGATTTAGCCGAATTAGATTACCTACAATTTGCTGAAAAATTCTTCGTAAATCGATTAAATGCAAAAGTTATTTTAATGGGATATGACCATCGATTTGGCAAGAATAGAGATGGAAGTTTTGATAAACTTAGCCAAATGCAATTAAAATTCGGATTTAGACTGATTCAAATTCCAGCTCAAAAAATCGATGAAGTCAATATTTCCTCTACTAAAATCAGAAATTTTTTAAATAATGGGGATATTATTAATGCCAATCGTTTTTTAGGATATTTTTACCCATTAGCAGGAAGGGTTGTTAAAGGGAATCAACTTGGTAGAACTATTGGTTTTCCTACTGCAAATATTGAGGTAATTGAGACTGAAAAACTTATTCCATCGGATGGAGTATATGCAGTTATTGTACATATTAATCAAAAATCTTACAAAGGCATGATGAATATAGGCTTTAGACCGACCATAAATGGACACCATAAGACATTGGAAGTCAATATTTTAGACTTTAACGAGGATATTTATACCAAAAAAATAGTTTTGAAATTTGTTCAAAAAATAAGAAATGAGCTTAAATTTGCATCTATAAATGATTTAAAGCATCAGTTAGGTTTGGATAAACAAATTGTAAACGATGTCCTAAAAGAATTTATTTAAGTACAAAATGAAGTTAAAATTTTTCCTTCTTATTGTTTTAGCCGCGACAACCAATTCTTTTGGGTTATTTGCAAGAGGTAACGCTTCTGATATTGATACTACAAATATTGTACCATCCTCAACCGTTTCCCCTGAAATTAAAGATATTAGTTTAATAACCAATCTTTCTGATATTCTTCCCTTTCAAGATAGATATCAAGTTTGGGATACAATAAATCCATTCCCATATCACGTTGATTTAAGAAACATGCCGGATACTGTCAACATTGTTCTAAATGATGACGAGGATTGTAAATTTTCCGCACCTTCAGAAGGTTGGGTTATTTCTGGTTTTGGGTACAGAACTGCTCCTAGATTCAGATATGTTGTTTCTGGTGCTCGAAGAAAGGGAAAAAACGGTAGATATTCAGTTAGAAGAGTAAAATCTCATTTTTTAGGATTCGGTAGTCATATCCATGCAGGAGTAGATATTGTAATTCACACGGGTGATAGCATTTATGCCGCTTGGGACGGTGTAGTTAGAATTTCAAACTATAATGTTGGAGGATACGGAAACTGCGTAATTATTAGGCACTATAATGGCTTAGAAACATTATATGGTCACCTTAGTGCCAGAAACGTGCGTCCAGGCCAATTTATAAAAGCGGGGGAATTAATTGGATTAGGAGGCTCAACAGGACATTCGACCGGTCCTCACCTTCATTTTGAAACTAGATTCTTAGGTCAAGCAATTGACCCAAATAAAATAATTGACTTTGGTCAATCAAATGATGAGGAAGGTTTCAAACTAAAATCTGAAACCATTGCATTGTGTAAATATACATTTGGAGCTCCACTGCCTTACAACAATTTTTACAGAATGAATAGATATGGCAACCAATATGCTAAATCTAATGTCAGAAATAAAGTATATGCTTATTCTGGAAATGTTCATAAAGTTTCAAAAGGTGATAATATCTCCAAAATTGCAAAACGTTACGGAACCTCTGTTAACAAGCTATGTCAATTAAATGGGATCAGTAGAGATGGAGTCTTAGCTCTAGGACAAAAAATAAAGGTTAAGTAAGCATTTGTCATTACTTGCTTGAATTAATCCCTGATTTTACTAACCACTATTAAATTTGAATTTCAATCGGTTGCTTAGTTGCTTAATTATTAAGTTGACCCCTAAAGTACATTTATTGATTCAATGTTAAGATGTTTAAAAAAGGTACTTATTTACTTATTTCCTTTATGGATCGGTGGCTTTCTTATATTGTCAACAACAAAAGTTAAAGCGCAAAGAGATGCTAATGGAATGTATCCAATCATACCGGATGATTCCATAACCAATCATAAAAATGTTAAAATTTTATTTGGATTTGATTCTAGGTTTTCAACGATTGGAAATCAGTTAGTAAGCATTAATGGGGTAAAAGTTGGAGTGGAATTATACAATAAATTTAGAATCGGATATGGTATTTATTTTTTGGGTACACCACTTTTTTATGATATCAAAGTGAGAAAATATGATACTCTTAAGTTTTCTAAAATGAGGTTCAATTATATGGCCTTTAGTCTTGAATATATTCTTTATAATAAAGGAGCATATGAAGTATCATTGCCCAATCAGTTTGGATGGGGATCAACCAATTTTGAGTATATGAACTCCTCAGGTAAGTTAGAACAAACAAGAAAACATCCTTTACTTTTATATGAACCTACTTTATCTGGATATAGACGTATTTTTTATTGGGTATCTTTGGGAGGAGGTGGTGGATATAGGTTTGTGTTGGGCTCTAGAACTGCCGACAAATACTTTTTAAACGGGCCAATCTTCTATTTTAAGGTTAAATTTCATCCAGTGGAATTTTTCAAATGTATCAAATATGGAAAAGTATTTAAGTTTGTAAGTAATAAACATCTATTTTAGAACTAATTTTGCCCCCTTGTAAATTGAACATATAATTGGGAGGTAAAAAGGTAGGTCTAAAAGAAGCAACTTCAATTGTTATTGCTAATATGGTAGGGACAGGTGTTTTTACCAGTCTTGGATTTCAACTTTTTGGACTAACTGAACCCTTTACGATTTTCTCTTTATGGCTTTTAGGTGGTATCATAGCCCTTTGTGGAGCATTTACCTATGCGGAAATCGGTAGTTATTATACTGATTCCGGGGGGGAATATAATTACTTATCAAAAATATATCATCCCTCAATTGGGTTTTCCTCTGGTTGGGTGTCCTCATTGGTTGGATTTTCAGCACCAATAGCTTTGGCATCTTTTGCTTTAGGTAAATATGCCTCTAACATAATTAATGTTGATAGCAAATCCATTGCTATTTTAGTGGTAGTATTAATAAGTCTTTTACATGGCATCAATGCCAAATCGGGATATCGATTTCAGAATGTATTTACCTGGTTAAAAGTCGCATTGATTATTGTTTTTATTATTGCAGGTTTGATTTTCACAAAGCAGTCATACCTGTTTTTCAATGATTTGAGAGCGAGTTTAATAGAATATAAATCGAGTGCCTTTTGGATATCCTTAATGTATGTACTATATTCTTATAGTGGGTGGAACGCGGCGAGTTATATTTCTGGAGAAATTGAAAATCCGTCTAAAAATCTTCCTAAATCATTAATTACAGGTACCATATTGGTAACTATATTATATGTTAGTATCAATATGATATTTCTATATTCAGCACCTCAAACTGCATTAAAGGGAAATATAGAAATAGGAAATATATCTGCAGAGTACATTTTTGGCCATTTAGGAGGTTTAATTATGTCTGGAGTAATCTCCTTACTATTGGTTTCAACAATTTCGGCAATGATTATTGCTGGACCTAGAATAACCGCTTCAATAGGAAAGGATTTAAAATCTTTACATTTTTTAGGTAAAACTAATAAAAACGATTCCCCATATATTGCAATTTTATTGCAATCGTCCATTACTATAGTTTTAATATTAACTTCAAGTTTTCAATCGGTATTGACATATATAGGATTCACTCTTAATTTATATTCCTTGGCTACGGTTATAGGAGTGTTTGTTTTAAGAAGCAGAAAGGATTATTATCCAAAATTCAAAATGGGATTCTATCCAATATTACCAATAATATACACTTTAATGATTGTTTTCACTTTATATAATGTCTTGATGGAACATCCGAAAGAATCATTTATAGGTTTGGGAACTTCTATTTTTGGAGTAATTTTGTATTTTGTTTTAAAAAAGTTTCAATTAGAAAAAGAATAATTTAGGTAACAATGATAAATTTTAAAAATGCAGGAAAGACTGCGTTATTGGTGTTTTTAACAGGATTGATTTCTGTAAGTGGAATTTTTTATAGCTGCAGAGGCACTCAAACAAGCAAACAGAATGACCAAGAACCTTCCAAAATCAATCCGATTGACTCTACCAAAGTGGAGCCAAAATCAGATTCATCAGCAAATAACACCTCTACAGATACAAGTAAAAGTGATCAAAACGGAAAACCAACACCAGATAATTCAAAAAATGATTTAAAATTATCAGATGTAAAGCAAAATAGAACCTATGACGATATTGCTAGGTTAATTGCTGGTTTAAAACCTGATTCAGGAAGTGGTTTAGATTCTTTAGAAAGTTTTGACGCTTGGAAAAAGCATTCTGTTTATTTCAATGCAAATTGGTCAAACATCAAAAAAAGACGTTTAGCACCAATGAATCAATGGGGCAAAACTGAACTCGCTGACATAAACTCATCAGGGAAAGATATTTTTTATCCGTTCAGTGGAGCAGATTTTATGTCTGTTTTCTCATTATTTCCTAATGCTAAAACCTATACAATGCTAGCTTTAGAAAGACCAGGTGCATTGCCAAATGCAGGTAAAATGAATGAGGAGCAGTTTTCAGGATATCTTAATGCTGTTAAAACATCCTTAATTGATATCTTTATGCGTTCCTTTTTTGTTACGCGTAATATGCAAAAGGATTTAATGAAACAAAATGTTAACGGAACACTACCGCTTATATCTATTTTCATGGTTAGAACAGGATGTAAAATTCTAAACATAGAAAGGGTAAAAGTAGACAAATTAGGTAAAATCGTCAATATTCCTGAAGATTCAGCCAATTCAGTTTTAAATAGAGGCGTTAGAATTACTTTTACACCTAGTAAGAACAGTTCAGATGTTAGAATACTTTATTATTTTTCTTTAGATTTAGTTGACGAAACCTTCTCTAAAAACAAGGGGATGTTAACTTATTTAAAAGGAATGGGTTCAGTTAATTCCTATATCAAATCTGCTAGTTATTTATTGCATTTTGGAAACTTCTCTTTAATTAGAAATATTATTCTTGCTAATAGCGACCATGTTTTACAGGACGATTCTGGAATCTCTTATGCTTTTTATAAAAAAGATATCTGGGACGTAAAACTTTATGGAAGTTATGAAAAACCAATTGCGCAATTTAAACATCAAGTACAAAAAGATTTAAGAGATGCTTATAAGGATTCAGTCAATGTAAAAGCATTGCCATTTATTACTGGATACCATTGGGGAACAAAAAATCCGAATCTTCAATTAGCTGTTAAAAAGACTCATAATAATAAAAATTGATTCTTAAATTAAAATATTATTTACTAGGGGTACTTACAACGGTACCCCTTTTTTGTTTTGCCCAAAATGAATACCCTACTGATTCCTTGTTTTGGCATCAAATATTAATTGAAAATCCTAATCCAATTTTAGCTAGAGTTCTTAGTGCGGAGGATACTTTTAAGACTCAATTGATTTGTACTCAAATAAAGCGTTCAAAAAAAGGACATCCTACAAGGTTAATCAATCATTATTTTGGAGTTAATGATACCCAATATTTTTATCCCGCAAGTACTGTTAAACTTCCTACGGTATTAGTAGCAATTAATAAAATCAATGAGCTTTCAGAAAATTATAATGTAAGTCTTAAATCTAAATTGATTTATGGTACCAATGGAACTTGTCAAGTACCCCAAACAAAAGATGATACCAATCTGGACAGTAAAAAGATCACTTTAGAACATTTTATTAAAAGAATTTTTTTAGTTAGCGATAATTCCGCTTACAACCGACTTTATGAATTTAACGGCATTGACTATGCACATAGATTATTAGAGTCTAAAGGCTACAAAAAAACTAGAGTAATTCAAAGGTTTTGGAATTGCGATTCCGCCGGAAATTGTTGTACTAATCCAATAGTTTTTACCAATGACAGGAAGGATACCACCTTTTTTCAATCTGGAGTCTGCGCCTCTACCCCTGTGGTTAATCCTCTAGTCAAGCCTAAATTAGGTAATGCTTTCATGGGTTATGATGGTAAGCTCTATCCTCCTATGGAGTTAAAAAATGCTAGTTTTTTTCCTTTAGCAGACTTGCATCAAATGTTTATTTCCTTAGTTTATCCTAAAGGAGTACCAAAAAGGAGTAGATTTAATCTAAAAACAGACCAAAGAAAGTTGATATTAGACAATGCACTCCTTTTCTGTACTGATAGTAAAAATCCTGTTTACGATGCCAAAGGGGGATACTATCCTACCTATAAAAAGTATTTTTTTTATGGTAGGGACAAAAATTCAGTAATAGATTCCTCTTTAAAAATTTACAATATTGTTGGTTGGGCTTACGGTACCCTAATAGATTGTGCTTACATTCAAGATACTAAATCCAGTACAGATTTTTTCTTAACGGCATATTTATATTGTAATAAGGACGAAGTTATCAATGACAATCTTTACAATTATGATGACGTTGGATTCTCTTTTTTAAAGAATATCAGCATTGCAGTGCGTCAATACATGGCTAAAACTGCAGATCATTATATTAACATTCCTCTTATTGAGGAAGAATAAGTAGTTAATCATTTGATTGTCATATTATTATAATGTTAATAAAATAATATTAAATTAATTTGCATCCTATTATTTAGTGCATGTATCTTTGCACTCCGTTCTTGATAGAAAGGCGGTAAAGGGAGATTTAGTTAGACGATAAGTTGGATTAAATTGAGTTGATTTGTTGGAAAGGGTTGTTTTAGATGAATTTGGTTTGAGAAAATCTT
>Ga0114962_10001073_pt1 | contig 23780 bp, 33 predicted proteins | sample C_130820_MF_Meta_FD_87017 | JGI IMG/M metagenome (GOLD analysis project Ga0114962, IMG submission 87017) | Freshwater microbial communities from Lake Croche, Canada to study carbon cycling - C_130820_MF_MetaG | ecosystem: Environmental > Aquatic > Freshwater > Lake | place: Lake Croche, Canada... | reverse complement strand
TTTTATTGATTATGCATTTAAATTAAACTTGTCTGCCTTTGCCTCAAATTCATCTGTACCAATATAAGTGAGATGCATCCTGACTTCTTTCCAATACGTTATGTCTTGGTTTAACTCAATGAGAGTTTCCATTATCTCGTATACGCACATTAATGCACATTGTTTGTTATGAAAATCATTGGATTTGTTATTGAAATCAAATCTGTCAAGTAGTTGTAATGCTTTGCTTTCTGGTGTCATTGTTTTTAGTTATTTAAATATTTATTTAATTTATTAGTTATTTTCTCTTTGGTATCACCCCATAACCTAGTGAACGTGAACGTTTTCATTTTATCTGATTTGTAATACTCGTCACTTAATTCAAAGAATTCAATGACTGCGTAATGAGAACTGCTATTGGCTCTCATTATTAGCAGATTTATTGTACCATCTAATTTTAGATATGGTATCCCGTGAAGGTTTAGATACTTCTGTATCTCCTTGCTTGCTTTAATTTGTTTATTCATCGTCGTATGATAATAAAAGGGTTTTGATTATTTTTTCTTTGTAGTGTGCTCTTTCCCATTTGTCGTTTTTATCTATAAATAAAACAAATTCTGCATCCTCAATTCTTTTATAATTCTTGTGAATATATGAATCAAACTTTGATAACATATCTTTTTTAGAATCAAGAATAGCTTTATTTTTTAAGCCACCATTCTCAAGTCCTCTTCTGTAAGCCTCCTCTACGGAGCTTCCTACATCTGTAATTAAATCAATAATTTCTTCTTTCATTTTTGTTTTGATTTATGGTTAATTAACATATCAATGATGTATTGATATTCTTTGCATTCGATAACATTGTATTTTTCTTGCTCTTCGTGAATATGAACCAGGTAGCATCTGCCGATCTTCAAATTTGTATTCTTCTCAATAATATATTTATAAAGATTTAATTGAATAGAATAAGTCTCAAGCTCACATTCTTGTAAGAAATTAATTGGTGCAAGCATTCTTTTCCTATACTTTGAGAATTCTGCAATCTCCTTATTAGTTTTATAGTCCCATATCTGAAGTTCTCCCATCTTTTGATTCCAAAATAATCCATCTACCATGCCACCTATCCCTATGTTAGAGTCTCCTACCACAAGTTCTAATGCTATAGGGTTGAGAGCGGAATTTGAGTCTTGGTAGAATTGATGAAACATCCTAAGACATTCTTTAAGTCTGCCCTCCATTAATCCTTCGCCAAACTCTTGCTCATATAATTTGTAGTCAATAGGATACACTTTATTCTGCCAATAGTTTTCAGCATAATTATGTAAAAGAGTCCCTTTGGTCCTGGAGAAGTTACCTTTAAAAGCCCAATCGGAAAGGATCTCTTCTACGGGAACACCCTTCTTTTTAGCAGATGACTTTGCCATATTTTCAGAATCAAACTTCTCCTTAAACTTACCAATAAATGCAGTTCCAGATGTAAGCTCTTGCTCGCCTATAAAGTATTTGTGGAATTCGTCGTGGTACTTAACGTTCTTAAACTTGGCTAACTCTTTGTATATATTCATTCGGGTAATGATTTAAGTTTGATTTTTAATTCATCTATTTTTTCATTAAGGCTTTCTATATGTTTCTCAGCTCTAATTATTTCTTCTTTAAGAAAATGAGCTTCTGAACTATGTAACCTTCCCTCTGAAAATTCTTGGTATTTAAGTTTGCTGTCTCGATTCCTAAACGAAGTATAATAGTCTTTATCTACTTTATAGTTGACAAAATATGTATCAATGAAAAAATGGATAATAATATCATCTATTCTCCCTTTATCAAAAGACAAACCGTTTTCATAATATACGCAGTCTCCTATGTTAAACTTGGTTTCAATTATCATTGTCTTGTTCGTTTAAAATCATTTCAATACATTTATTTGCTAACAATTTATCTTCATTAGAAAAATTGTTATATCTAAAGTCATCAGTCAAGATGTATGTCATCGCAATAATTCGTTTTTGTTTTGAATAGGAACTGCCATCTAAAGGATGTCGCCAATTTTTCATGATAGTATATTTTGATAAAATATATTCTTTATTGTCCATTGTCTTGTTGTTTTATAATTTTTTTATTTCTTCCTTAACTTTGTCCCAATAGTTTAGTTTATCAATATATCTTTCATTACCTATATCATGTATCACATCAAATTCGCATTGTTCTATTAATTCCTCAACTGCAATTAATGCACATCGTTTGGCATCAATGCCATCAATATCTATACATCTCCAATATCGAAATCTTAATTCAATTGCTTTTTCTTTTGGTGTCATATTAAAATGGTTTAATTGTTATATCATCAAAATTAGGTTGAATCTTATTAATTGCTGACTCTTTAAATGCTACCTGGGGTTCCTTAAATCCAAACAATTCTGATTCTTCATCGGCAATCCTATTTGTTTTAACGTCAACAATTCTGTTAACATCGCCAACTTCTCCGTCTCTATTCTTGGCAACGATATACAATAACTTATTATCCATTTGAGCTACGGGCTGATTTGATTCTTTAGCTTCAACATATTTGTAATAGTCGTCTCTGTACAATAGAATAACCACAATTGCATCTTGCTCAATATTACCACTGCTTCTTAAATCGGATAACATTGGGTGTTTGTTGGCCCTGGATTCAACGCTCCTAGATAATTGAGATAATGCTATAATTGGGATCCCCAACTTACGAGTAAGCTTTTGAATTTTATTTGATACGGATGATACCTGGGCGAAGTCACTTTGATCTTTGATTTGATTGTCGCGTATTAATTGCAGATAGTCAATAACAATTAGTCTTATGCCATTCTTCCTACACTCCTTAATTAATAGCAAATTTAAATAGTTAACGTCTCTATTATCAGAATCGTAAAATGAAATAGGTAATTGCTTAAGGACCCTAGCATTAGAATTTCTAATCTTAGTTACATCTTCTTTACTAATACGATTTGCTTTTAAATCAGAATACTTATAATCCTCAAATTCACTAGATATATATCGGTAAACCAAAGATTCTTTAGGCATCTCTAACGAAAGAAATAATACTTTAACGCCCGTCTTTGACGCGGACTTTGCATGCTCTAATCCTGCAATAGTCTTACCCATACCAGGACGAGCTGCAATGATTGTTACTCCTGGTTGCCATCCTCCCAGGACGTAATTAAGTTTACGCGAACCAGTGTCAACGCCCGAAAATTTAAGCACCCCAGCGGTAGCTTCCATTTTATCCATGACAGATTCATAAACATTGTCCAGGGAATATATTTCAGTTGACAGCGGACCATTTTGAATTTCAGCCAACCCTAGTTCTATTACGCTTGAAAGTTTTGTTATGTCGTCGCCATTAGCTAGACTTTGTTGAATAGATATTGATAAGTCATTAGCAATCCGTTTAACTTCTAATTCTTTAAGCTCCCCACAAACCTTGGTTAGCTCTACCTTTCCTTTAGGTAATAAACTTAACAAGTTTGAAGGATCTACACCTAAATCTAAATTCTTTGATTTAAGCAATCTAAAAACATCGTAACGATTGAATACCTTATTGTCAATAGATAATTCAACCATCGCGTTAAATGACGCCTTAAATAAAGAGTCTACGAAACAATTGTCAGTTACAATTTTAGAAGCATCTTGTACCATGTGAGAATTCTCTAACAAGTATGCAATCACATCCTCCTCCAGGAAAAAATCTTCAATTACTATTTTTTTATTTAAAGCCATTTGTCTGGTATAATTAATTCAAATTGTTTTTGATCAATTGGTTCTAATTTAACATTCAGATTGGAACCTACAATCTCATCTTCCCAAACTCTATTTTTTAAATAACGCTCCGGGTCCTTACGATAAATTATATCGGGCCTGGATTGGGTGTACTTCGGGATCGCCAATAAGCAATCATCTTTTTCTTTTTCTTTTAGCTTAATCCAATTAATCTTTGCTTTTTCCTTACCTACTTTCTTCCCATACAATTCCCAAAATTCCTCAAATCGATTATTAACTATTTCTTCTTTTTTATTCTCTTTATTATTAACTCTCTTATTATGTAGTGAGTTCTCGGCAGAGGGGGGGTGAGAATTAGGCAGAGGGTATAGTGAGTTCTCACTAGGGGTATGGTGAGAATTAGGCAGAGGGGTAGTCAACTTGATTTCCCTTATTTCAACCTCTCCAGACTCTTTTTTCTTTAAATCCCTGGAAATAATATCCTTATCCTCTAAAGATTTTAGGTATTGTCTAACCGAACTTGCTGATATTCCAATACATTCAGCCATATAAGAATTACTTGCAAAGCAATGTCCTTTTTGATGCGATAAACTTTGTATTAATCCAACCAATAATTTCTCATTAGCAGACAAATCTTTTCGCACCAATATCTCCGAAGAAATCACCGCAAACCAACTCATATTTCTTTTAATTTATTTTCGTAAAATTTAATCTCTTTGACTAATTCTTCTACAATTTCTAACAACTTATCGAATGCTTTCATTTCGGGTGTGGCAAACGATAATGCTTTTTGATAGTCAGCCAGGTTCATTTGAGTATGAACTAACTTAACTTTTACCACCGACATGAATGCCATTAATTCCAGATCCATTAAAGATAAAAATGCCCAAGTCCTTGAGGGAAGAAACTTGGGCGATAGGATTTTAGCCTATACTTTGAATCGCATCCCTCAATGCAATTCAAAATACTACTCACAAATATAACTCAAATTATTTATCAAACAAATGACGTAATTTGGAAATATTGTTTGTTGGTACAATAATTCTCCTACCCTCTCCTTTGCTTGGATGAGTGAAGATCAAACTTCTCATGTCAGGGGTGCAATCAATGTATTCTGCGACAAAAGTCTCTGAACTATTTTGCCCAAATCTATACACTACTTCATAAGTGCTATAAGGTGTAAGCAGATCTTTTCTAACAAGAGGGTTTTCTACTGCATAAATATTGATAATGTTCCCATGACGGGAAATAACCGTCGACTCAATTCTTTTTTCCATTTTTATTTTATATTTAAAATTTTAATTACTCTTCTCCTTTGTATTTAATTACTTTGCCACTTTTAGTGTAGGGCCTTTTAAGCATGTTATCTACATAAATGTCACTAGATGTTTCTATGCCAAACTCTTCATACGGCACATTCTCTTTGATATAAACATCTTTCTCTTTAATGGTAAGGTTAATCCATATTACTAATAAACATGTGACTAAAATAGCTATAGCAATAGCCTTGATTACGAATATTTTTTTCATTTGGTTTAATTTAATTGTTGACAGCGGAATTTCCGCATTATTATGGGACGATTAATTTATACACTATAAATAAAATTACATAAGATAAGATCGCCCAAAAGTATTCTGATTTAGTTGGCTTTTCTTTAAAACTCATCTTTGCTAATAATTTTATATTTAACATGGATTGAATCATCTTTATTTATCAAAGTATTACTTTCTGTTGCCCTATAGATATCGATTTCTAATTCTCCATCATATAAAAGGCGTATATCAAACACTTCATCATCAAACATAAATGTATGCCATTCGTCTAAATCTCCGTATTCAATAATCGCTTCATGACTTATCTTATTAATCCGCGCTGACACTAACATCTTACGCGTAAAAGGATTTACTAAAACATTGAAATTTAACATACCTCTTTGATGGCTAATTTGATTTCTAATTCCTTAATTTTCTCTAACATTTTATTCTGATCTTCTTGCGCTTGATTCAAAAGATTATCATATGAATATCTTAATGAATATAATTCCAGGCCCAGGTATTGTGTTAACTCCTCATCATCGAGCGTTGCCATTTCAAATACCACATCGATATCTAACTTGTCTAATGTACAATCCTTGATTGCATTGATTATTTTTTTTCTATTTTTCATCTTTAATAAAATTTATAAATTCGTTAACGCCAACTTGATCGACATGCTTTTTTGCTAAAAAAAATAATTTATTACGCTCATGCTCATCAGAAAAATAATGCCTAATAAAGTCTTTAATTATCTCTATTTTCTTTTCATACATATCATTCCTAATGCTACATAATAAAACCCAATAATCATTTCCTTCGGGGGTTTCCTTAAACCAAAATGCCTGGTTAAGAAAGTCTTTAAAGGAATCAAAATCCCTATCTAAATATTCCCATAAATAATCTTCAGTCATTTGTTTAAGCAAATTACTTTTGAAAGCATCTTGCTCTTCATCAGTTAAATAATACTCAAAATAATCTCTTGCTAACATAAAAAAGCCTGGTTAACCTATATCACCAGGAGGTGGCTAATTGTTAAGTTATTTATAATTCAAAGGTAATTTAAATGCTTTAATTAGTCTTAATTTGTAGACAAACGAGAGCAATTTATAGACGTGCTAGCAGAATACTACGTCGCCCATTACTATCAGCTGTAGCCATACATCGCAATCATCTGCGTCATAATCACCACTAAAAAGTCTATCATGCATGTCGCTATAATTTTCTTTCATTAGGTGCATACCCCTAACAATATTTGCCAAAGATATTTCTCCAAGTAATGCACCGCTCGGATCTAAATCTAAATCTTCTTCATCTTCACTAAAGTTTTCGATGTCATATATTTTGATCGAAAAATTAGGCGTTTGAAGTAATGATTTGGCAAAGTTATCTATAGTACAAAGCTTCTTATCAAAACCACTTTTATCGTAGTCATTAATTATTAAGTACCAATAATTTGAACCGCCTTCGAGCGCGCCCGACAGCCAATATTCTAAATTTTCTTGTGTTATTTCTTTCATTTTATTATTCTGTTTTTATTTATCTTTAAAGTTCTATCTGCAAAAAAATCTGTTCTCTGTTTAGTGGCACAATGCATAAAGCATCCAATGTTATCGTCTTTTCCTCCTATGTATTGCAGTATATCACCTTTGTTATGATTAACATCATAGTTATTCAAATAATCTGTATTCATAAGCATTACTAAATCTCCTATAAGCAATTCTTTGCCTTTTCTATCTTTTATTGGCGGCTCTATCAATAATTGCTGTTCTTTTGTTAAGTCTTTCATTTTTGGATTCTATTTATTAAAAATTGTTTTCAATATTTGATATTTGATTTTTTAGGTATTCAATTGCCTGGTATTTTACTTCATCTTCCGACAACTTAAAATTTCTTCCCGATTTAAGTTCGATATATAAATCATTGGAACCAGATATGAATGTTTTAATACCGTTTTCTTCGGCTATTTCGTCAATGTTATACTTTGCGAAATACAAGGCTGTTAGATTCATTTTGTTAGTCATGTTCGATTCTATTTATTTGAGTTAATAATATTTCTTTATTTTCTTCACTAAGGTCCGTACAACTAATTGGTGAATAATCAGTTCCTTTGGAGTGCAGTATTGCATCTTCTTTAACTCCATAAATGGCAATATCACCGTCGCTAAACCTTTCAAATTCTTCCCTTACATGGCTAAATAACACATAGTCTGATGCATATAACTCAAACTTTATTCTAGGTTTGGGGATCTGAAAATTTTCCATTAAATAATCGAGTAATTCTCCGTCATTTAAATCTTTTGCAAAAATGGTTGTATTTATAAATTCTCTCCATTTTGATACGTTATTTTTTAGATTGATGTATTTTATTTCATCTTCCTTAATTTCAACGTAGTCGCCCCAGGGAACGAATGCATCCATTAATTTTTCGGGATTGCTATGATTGTCAACCCAGGTGAATAACTCGTATCCATTTGGAGATATTTCAGTAACCGCGTTAATGCCTTTGGTTTTGTAAACGTTGATGGCATGTTTGCCAAATAAAAAATGCTTTTTCATGTTAATTTTTGGATTTTAGTTAAAAATATTTTTTGTTCTCTAATATGTCCAGGACTATAGCTATTTCGTTAATATCTAAATCCATTAATAATATGCAGTCAGAACTACCTTCCGAATTATTGCCTAAAATATATACGTTTTCTGCTATCTCTATTTCATTGGCTTCAAACTGCTCATATCTAATTATGTCGCTATCTTCTCCGTATGTAGGCACCAACTGAAAGCACCTAAATTCGTCGGCTTCCTTTAAGCTTAAGAGAGTCCCGCCTAGATTTTGCTCCTTGACTATGTTAAAAATCTTTGTGATGTATTCATTTCTCAAATGAATTACATGATTCGCATTTATGTTTTTCATGATTAGTTTTTAATATATGATATCCAATTTTCTAATTCTATACTCATTTGATCGAAAACACTAGTTTTTGAAAGTTTTGATTTCTTAACTGAAGTCATTAGGATTTCATGTTTCTCATTAAATGTAAGCTCATTATATCCTATTTTGTAATAACTCATGGCGACTTCTACGTCGATAACGCTCGGCGTGTCTTCTATGTAGTGCCCGCGCTTTTCTAGTTCGTTAAGCAATTCCATGTCCGAGAAATTACTTAAATCTTTTATTTGATTTGTCATTTTTAAAATATTTAATTGATTGATTTATTTTTGCGAATTGGGTAGTAATGTTGAGAGCGGGAATTTCCTAGGATTTTAGCCCTAGGAAATTTCTTCCGTCAAATAATTTAATTCGTTTAGGATTGGGGTGATGTAGTCCTGGAAAATAGTGATTAAGTCTAAATTGCTTCCGAGTAATTCACCAGGTTCCAAATTCATAGAGTCCATTATTTCGCTAGCTTCGTTAAAATCGCAGATAGCCAGGTCCGTTAAATTGTAATAAACTTCGCCTAGCTTCCAGGTAGTAACTTCGTCCGTCTCTTCGTCCGTCTCCTGGTAATTTTCAAAGCTTGTAACCTGGGCCAGGTCCTGGACTAGCTTACTTAATCTTTGTTCCCTAGCTTCGAATTCAAAAATTAACTGCATGGCATTATCAATACCTTCAATCATTTCTTTAACATGCGCATTCTCTTCATTGTCTATATCAGTATAAAGTACTGAATCTATCCAGGCAGAAGCTTCATTTAATTGGGTTAAAATTTCTTTTGTTTCCACTTTTTTTTGAGTTTATGGCCCAGGATTTTTAGCCCCTGGGCCTGGTTTATTAATTAATTAAATTACTACAAATCCACTCGTTTTATCTTTGCGCGCTTTCCCTTTAGCTTTTAAGCCTATAATGGTCCCAGGTTCAGCAGTTAGCATAATATCGTCGGCTAGATCGCCGTCAATAACTTTCGCGCCCAGGTAAACTATAGGCATAGGCTTTTTATCGTCAAATACTACAGAAACGGGAGCGCCCAGGCTTAAAGCTTCAATACATTCCGATTCGTTTGTTTCACTACGCGAAAAAGTTAGTTTATACCTGGTCCCCGCGTATTTTTTTACCTTGCCTAGAATCTTTGTGTAATCGTAAAATTCAAGGCCAGGAAATGCGTCCAGGATATTAAGATTAAAACGGTTTTTAAGGATAGCTATAAAATCCAGGTCCGAGGTTCCATTTAACCGCACTGCGATTTGTTTACCTTCCTTTAAAGCTTTTTTATTAAGCTTTGTTAGTTCATTTAATAACATGTTTAAAAAATAATTTCTATGCTGTATGTAAAGCTCCGTTCTGCGGGTCCTTCCTTCTTGTACGGGTGCCATTACTCCGCGCCCGGTTGTATAAATACAATCTAGAATACAATTATCGGAAGCCCCGGCACAAAGATTAATACCTAGTGAATTTTGCTTCCAGGGGTTAAGGTATAAAATATGCGATTCTAAAAAGTTTTTAATCAATTTCGCGTTTGTGTCTCCTTTGCTCAAAAGATTATTTGAAATTTGTAATTCGTTTCCGTTTGGTGCTATTATTGTTTTCATGGGTATTTTTTTTTGTTTTAAATGATTAAAAATTAGTTATTAAAATGGGTTAAAATTTCGTTTGAATTTTCGCATGACAAAACGTAGCGATTTATAAAAAACTTATTTTGTTTTACCTGGTCCCTTTTAGGATTAAAGTAAAATAAATTATTTGATGAAACGCCCGCAATATCAACTGAAATAAATTTTTCATTTTTGTAGAATTGTAAAACATGACATTGATATTTTGAAAAATCTAATTGAGCAATAAAGCCCGTAAATTGGTTTTTTTCTTTGCAAATAGCTGTAAATTTCATTTTTTTGGGTTTTATCCTGGGAATAGTTCCAGGCAGTTAGATAAATAAATGATAAATAAAAAGACGCGAAAAATATTATAAATGCTTCCATGGGTACCTTTTTTCTATTAATAAGGTAAAAGACAAAACTAGGGCCATTAATACAGGAAATGTAAAAACCATAATAGCCACCAAATTTGAGCTATCATAGTGCCTAGTAAATACTAAGTAAAAAATTTGTCCTAAGGCTAAAAAGGATAAAATAAATAAAATTGATAAAAATAACGTTTTAATTGCTTTCATGATTTTTTTTTTGTTTAAATGATAGGCCGAAGTAATACTATAGGATTTTTGTATCAAAAATAATCTCGACGAAATAGGGTAATTGTGTCGACGAAAAAATGAGAATACAATGAATTATAAAAAAAGTTATATGATTTTACCTTTTTTACCTGGGTTTTACGTCCTGGGTAAAACCTGGTTTTAACCTGGTGAATGCTTCCAGGTGAATGGTTTTACCTGGTGAATAGTAATTTTTTAGGACCTTTGAAAAATAGTGTATGCAAAGAGTATAGAAGTCCTAGGCCATTCACCCCTTTTGCGGTTATTTTTCTTGCATAAATCCTGGGAGCGTTTTTTCTTTTTTGCATATCTATCCTGGGAAAATTAGATCTATGGGAAAAATATATGTTTTAACATATTTATGCTGAAGGAAAACACGCTCTAGGACCTGGAAATTAGGATTTTGGATTTGAAAAGGTAATGCCACCCAGGGAAATTTTGTCGTTTCTTTTTTGCGTCGCGCGCCCGTGGGTTTTAATCTATAACCTTTGACTCATAAGCCTACGCTATGAAAATTACTTTTTATCGTATATCTTTGAGTTTACAAACCAAACATATAATAAAATGCTTACATACGAGCTTAAACAATCACCCGTAAACACTGTCATAGTTAAGGTAGATTCTGCGCTAGAAGACACCGTAGAATATGGTAGTATGAAACTCCATATTGATCCATTATTCAACCCCACAGAGCATGCTAAAATATATGGTACTGTTATTGCGGTACCTAAGGGAAAGTGTGTAAATGAATCCGGATTAGAAATTGAGAAAGAAGTAGAAATGGGGGATAAAATTTATTTCCATTACTTAGTAACGAACAATGAAACAAATTGTATTTATGGGAACTATTATAAAGTACCTTATTATTGGATCTTTTGTGCTGTCAGGAATACTCGCATTATACCTGTTGGCGCATGGACACTTTGTGAAGAAGTGGTTGAAAAAGAAAATGAATTTGATCAAGTGGATGTTTTTTCAAAAAAAATAAATGCAACAGTAAGTGCTTCCGGAATTGTAACAAGTTTGCATAAAACTTCATCAATTAGAGTTGCAAAATTAAAATTTATTGGAAAAACATTTATTGGGGAAAAAGAACTTGATGTAAAACAAAATGATGAAATTGTTTTAGCAAAGAATGCACACTTCAAAAATAAGATTGAAGGAAAATACTACTACACGGTACGCCAAGAGGACATTTTAGGAAAAAGAATGGGGTACCCCCCTAGTGAGATTTAGTCATACCCCCTAGTGAGAACTCACTATACCCCCTAGTGAGATTTAGGCATACCCTCCCTCTAGATCTCACTACACCCTCCCTCTAGATCTCACCACATAATAATAGAATATAATAATAGATTTAATAATAAAAAATATATTATCAATTATTTTTAAAAAAAAGGAAAAAGAATTTTTCCCTTAGTTGATAAAAGAAAAAAATAAGGGATTACGGCCTCGCCGGCGCCCGCTAAAAAATAATACATATGGCAACATTTACGCAGAAGGAATTTGATGATTTAGCGTTACCTATTAACGATAAGAATTTTCAAAACAATGTTATGGTTAAACAGATCTTTGGGAGCATTAATATTTCTGAGGTACCTATTATTAAGTATGTTGTTTTGTTGTATGATTTAAAATCTCCTATGAGATTAAAGATCCCTGATATAAACTTGAGAAAAGAGGAGTGTGCTGAGATGGCTGAATTAAAAACAGGTACTGATAAAATCTTTGATTTAAGCCACGATAATATACTGGGATATATAAACTCCTACCTAAGGTTCCAATCGTCCAAGGTGTGGGCTATATTGACGGCTAACGAGGAAGTATTGTGGCAATACCAACGAGAATTATTAACTCCTATTGTTAATTTTAAAAATGACAAGGATAAATTACAAGCACTTGAGATTAAAAGTAAGTTAATGAACGAGTGCGATGCAATCATTAAAAGGATTGATGCTTATGAAGATAAAATCTTTGGGGATAACAAAGAAAAGAAAAGTGATATTATAAATATTACACCTGAGTCTATAGCTAATTTATAATATGTATCGTAAACATAAAAGAAATAGAGAGATTGAGATTAATGGGATAACGGTTAATCTTGCTCCTAATGGAGTTGTTTGGAATATTGTAACTAGTGAATGGGAGACTAGAGAAATTATCCAACGTTCTGCAAAGCCTGCCTACCAATACTGGGAGCGTCCTCTACCGCCAGCAGATTACGAGCTTAAACGTAAGAAAGAAATATTGGCACAAAAATCTAATCCCGATTACTACAACCCTGAATTACAATCGTATCGAAATCAGGAATGGGATAGAAGACTTAATGGATTTTGGTTTATGAATAATGGTAAAGGAACTTATGTTACTGGATTGCATTATTTTTATTTGGTTCACTGGAAGATTGATGTAGGGTATCCTGACTTTAGGATGACTGATTTGCATTTCTTTTATTTCTTAGAGTACTGTATGCAAGATCCTAATTGCTTGGGGATGATTGAGGTAACCAAGCGTCGCCAAGGGAAGACAATGAGGGCAGGAGCTTTTTTGTTTGAGTTAACGTCTAGAAGTAAAAATAAGAATGCAGGTATTCAGAGTAAGACTTTTGATGATGCAAGGGATAACGTATTTGCAAAGGGTGTTATTATGCCATTTAAATATTTAGTTGATTTCTTTGTTCCAATATATGATACTGAAAAAGGGATGACACCCAAGGGAGAGCTTCGTTTCTTTAAAACAAATAAAAGGGGTGCTTCAGATTTTGATTTTGAAAAGAAGGTTGAGTTAGAGTCAATGATTACATTTAAGTCTGCTGACAAGTTTGCTTATGATGGGACAAAGTTACATAGATACCTTGCTGATGAAGCCGGGAAAACAAAGAATGTAAACGTATATGACAGGCACCAGGTTGTTCAGTTTTGTTTACAACAAGAAGAAATGATAATTGGTAAGGCTCTTTATACTACAACTGTTGAAGAGATGGAAGATGGAGGAGAGTCATTTAAGAATTTGTGGCAAGCTTCAAATCAATCTGTTAGGGATGGTAATGGAAGGACGATGTCTGGGTTGTACCAATACTTTATGCCTGCTTATAAAACATTGTTCTATGATAAGTTTGGATATGGTGACGAAGAAAAAGCAAAAGAATATTATTTAAATGCAAGACAAGCTCTTGAGTCGGACCACAGAGCTTTAGCATCTTATATACGAAAGAATCCATTTACTATTGAGGAGGCTTTTTTCAGCGAAGCAGAAAGTTGCTTGTTTGATGCAATGGCATTGAACCGTCAGATAGAAAGTGTTACTTGGATTGATAAAAAAGAATTATATTTGCAAGGTGAATTTATGTGGGAAAAGGGTGAACGAGATTCTAGGGTTGTTTTTAAAGAAACGTCTAATGGAAAGTTTCTTGTTCATAAAAAAGTTAATCCTTTTGACACAGATTTTTACAACCAAGTAAAACAATACGGAAGTAAAAAAGAACCAGACAGTGATAGAAAGTATGCAATTGGATCTGATCCTTTTGATCATAGTATCACAACTGGAACAAATAGATCTGATGGCGCGGCTTATGTTTATCGTAAGTTTGATGCTATGGATGAATTGAGTGAAACATTTTTAGTAGAATATTTAAATCGCCCAGAAAAAGCGGAGATATTTTATGAAGATATAATTAAGCTTGCTCATTTTTTTGGATGCAAAATACTTCCAGAAGATAACAAGGTTGGGTTAATTAAGTACTTTGAATATAGGGGTTATGATAGATTTTTAACAAAGATGCCGGGTGCCAATAAATATGGGATATCGGCTACAGTTAAAACGCATCAGCAAATAGCTGAAGAGATTGAAGCTTATGTAACAGACAATGTACATAAAGTAATTTTTATAAATCTTTTAAAGGATTGGTTGATGTTTGATATTAATAAAACAACTAAATTTGATGCAACAATGGCAAGTGGTTACACGTTAATTGCCTCAAGCAAATCAAAATTTGCACAAAGGATTGAACAAAAACAAACTTTATACGAAATACGAGATGTATTTCCGTTTTAATTATGGAAGATAACGTAAAACAAACCCTTGGTTTTCCAAGTCACTTAGTTGAAAATTCTAAGAAAGATAAGTCTTGGATTTCTCAATATATAAAATCTGCGTGGACAGATTTCTCAACTTATTATCCTAATCAATTATATAACGGGAGGGATAGATATCATGAGATAAAATTATATATGTTGGGAAAACAATCAATCACAAGGTATAAGAAACTGTTTCAACCTAATCAGACTGCTAACGAAGATCAATCTTGGATTAACATTAACTGGGATATCCTTCCAATCATCCCAAAGTTTAGAAGAATTGCATTAGCAACATTAATTAAAGCTGATTATAATATTTCAATAGATGCAATTGATCCATTAGCTCAAGACGATAAAAAAGAATTTTATGCTCAGAATGCCGCAAAGATTTTATTAAAAGAAGAGTTTGCAAAACAAGGGTTAGATCCTTCAATGATTCCAGATGCAGAAGTTGATGCTGAAAGCATTAAGGAATTAGATACTTATATGGATTATTCATATAAGCATAGGATGGCAGTTGAAATGGAACAAGCTCTTGAATTAATTATGAACCTTAATAAGTTTGATAATATCAGAGAACAAGCAATTGAGGATTTACACGACTTAGGTATCACTGGTTACAAAGAATATTTTGACGGAGAAGGCAATATTAAAATAAGAAGAGTTAATCCATCTAACATGGTTACATCTTATTCGATTGATCCCCATTTTGAAGATGTTCAGTATATAGGAGAGGTTATTGAAATAACTATTTCTGATTTAAAACAATTAGCTGGAGATCAAATTACTGAAGCAGAATACGAAATGTTAGCAGAGAAATATGTTAACAAATTAGGAAATCCCGGATTACTTCGAAATATGAATTCTAATCAAAATAGAAATTATGATGGATTTAGAATTCGCGTATTGGATTTAGAATTTTACTCTACCAATAGTTTAGTTTTAGAAGAAAGAGTTAATTCAAAAGGAAACATTGTTGTTGGCAGGGCATCTAAAGTTAAAGACGCAAAAAAAGAAAAGAAATACACGAAAACTAATTATAAGGTTGTTTATCAAGGGAAGTGGGTTATTGATTCAGATGCATTCTTTGATTGCAAGTTAGCTACAAATATGAAGCGCGCTAAGTCATCAATGACGGACACTTCATTATCTTATCATATAGTTGCTCCTAATATTTACCAAATGAGTACTTATTCATTAGGAGATCAGATGAAGGCAATTGCCGATCAAATACAAATGGCTTGGTATAAATTACAAAATGTAATGTTAAGAGCTAGGCCAAGGGGTATAATGATTGAGCTTGGTGCGTTAGAAGGAGTTCCATTAGGCAGAGGCGGGCAAGCATTAAAGCCCATGGAGATTATTGATTTGTATAATCAAACAGGTAACCTTGTTTATAGAAGACTATCTGAAGAGGGGCAAGCTAGTAATTATAAGCCTATTGAAGAATTAAATAATGGAATTGGTAGTGAAGCTCAAGAATATTTTGGAATAATTACAAACAATATTCAGTTGTTGCGCGACATATTAGGATTTAATGAGATTACTGACGGATCTACTCCGGATCCAAGAACATTAAAAGGAGTTGCAAAATATGCGTCTGAATCAACTAATAATTCATTAGATTTCTTGCGTAGAGCAGAAAGAAAAATATTAGAAAGGTTGTGTTATTCGTTAACATTAAGAATTCAAGATGCCGCAGTAAATGGAACCATTGAAGGCTTTACTAGGGCATTAGGAACGAATAGTGTTAATTTCTTTAAATTAGATCCAAATGTTTCTGCATATGAATGTGGTTTAGTTATCCAACAAAAACCTAACGAATATGAAAAAGAAAAATTTGCACAAAGGATTGATTTAGCTATTCAAACGCAACAAATTAATTTGGCTGACGCAATGATGCTAGAAAATGTTAGCAATCTAAAATACGCTGAAGCATTACTTGGTAGTAAGATTAGAAAGAACCAAGAAGAAACACAAAAGAGAAGCTTAGAATTACAACAAGCAAACGCGCAAGTTCAGCAACAGTCAGCAATGGCAGCAGAACAAGCAAAACAACAGACTATTCAAGTTGAGACGCAAGCTAAATTGCAATTGATTCAAAAAGAAAAAGAATTGGAAGCTCAAGTTATTACTACCAAGTTGCAATTAGAAGCACAAATACAACAAATGGTAATAAATGGTAAGATTAATATGAGCCAGATAGAAGCATCTTCAAGGGAATATATTGCTCAAATAAAGAAAGGCTCAGAAAAAAACAAAGAATTAAATAAATAATTTATAGATTTGCACAACCAAACATAATTAACATGAGCGAAAGCCCAATAAACTTAGATGAACTTTTAAATAAAGGTGAAACTATAATTGAAGAAACAACAGATTCAACAACAACAGAGACTTCCCAGGAAGTTATTGCGGAAGATATTAATTCTGAAGATAATGGAGGTGTTGAAAATATTGAAAATAATGAGCTTCAGGAAGATGGATCTCAACTAAACGAGAGTACAAATACTGAATCAGAAAATACAACTTTTGAAACTGAAACTAATGCTGAAGATCAAACATCCGATACGGAATTATTTGATGAATCAGATTCAAAAAAAGAAGAAGTAAATACTGAGAAGGTTGAGTATAAATTCAAGGATGACTTTATAAAAAAAGCTGTAGACTACTACGAGAAGTTTGGGACGTTACAGCCATTTTTAGAAGCCACCAAAACAAATTACGATAATGTGTCCGATGTGGATGTTTTAAAAATGAATTTTGAAAAAGAAAATTCTGATTTAAGCCCCAAAGCACAAGCTCGTTTATTTGAAAAGGAACTTGAAAAATATAATTTGGAGTCATTTGACGATGAAGACGTTGAGATAGGCCAAGCTTTATTAAAGCGAGATGCGAATAAGCTTAGGGTTTCTCTTAAAGAAAACCAAAAAGAATTTTTGGAATCTGTCAAACCTACAAATGAAGTACCCGAAATTTCATCAGAACAACAAGAGGCAGATATGCGCAAAAGCCGAGAAATTGTTCAAAGTGGGATTTCAAATGTAATAAAAAATAACTTGATTAAAGTTGAAGCAAATGGGGAAGGTATTAACTTTCAAATTGATGATTCTAATAAAGTTGTTGATTATGCATTAGATCAAGCTAAGTTTTTGTCAACCTTTACTAAAGACGGACAAGTTGATTGGGCTAAATGGACAAAGGTAGTAGCGTTTGCAGAAAACCCTACTTTATTTATTAGTGAATTAATTAAACACGGAAAATCTTTAGGTAAAAAGATGATAGAATCGGAGTTAAAAAACGCAACTCCGGAATTAAAATCAAAAGATATGCCTCAGGTGGAAAGTTCCGACAATCCATATGATGATAAAATTGGTTTTCTAAAGGAGATGAAAGTTATTAGAAAATAATTTTTACTTTTAAAATTTTAGAAAAAATGGCTATTGCAGCAGGTAATATTGATCGTACCTTTTTATCAACGGTATCGTTCACAAACACGCTAGAACAGCGTGAAATTTTAAAAGACGTTCTTGACATCTATGATGAAGAAGCGTCTATGCTAGATATATTGGATTGGACAGGAAAATCAAAAGTTTCTGCTCAAACTGAATACTTTACTGTTCAGAACAACTTTTTGTATGCTACAGCTACAGTTAAGACAGCAACTACTGCTGGTTCTGCTGGCGCTTCTGCATCAATTGTATTTACAGGATCCACTTCAATTAAGCCTTTAGTTGGAGAATTAATCTTATTCCCTAACGGTATCGTTGGTTATGTATCAGCTGCTGATTCAGCTACTGATTTTACTTTAACAGTTAAACCTGTTAACTCTGCTGACATCATTCCTTCGACTACTGTTGCTCAGAAGATCCCTTTCTTCTCTAACGCATACGCTGAAGGAACTGCTTCTAACCAAATGCGTAAATCAGATTTGGTTAAGCGTTCAAACAAGTTGCAGATTTTCAAAACTAAAACTTCTATCACAGATATTGCTTACGGTTCTAAGGTTGAAGTTGAGTTTAAAGGAAAACCTTACTACTTCTTAAAGCAACAACATGATGCTTATTTGAAGCATAGAATGGATATTCTTTATTCAGTATTATTTGGACGTGAGTCAGCTGGTTTGACTGATGCTAATGGTAACGCTATTAACACAACTCGTGGATTGCGTGACACTATCGTAAACGCAGGTGGTATTACTTCTTCTGTAGCTTCTGCTGGTACAATTGCTTTGTCTGACTTAGCTTCTTTATCTCGTTTGATGGATGCTAACCGTTGCCCTTCTGAGTATTTGTTATGGGCTGGCGCTGACTTTGATAACCAATTTGATACTAACATATCTGCATTGAATCAATTTGTTAACGGTGGTATTAGCTACGGTTCATTCAACGGAAGCAAAGAAGTTGCTACTGGTTTAGGTATCTCTTCTTTATATGCTTACGGACGTACTCTTCACAAGAAGCGTTTACAAGCATTGTCTCATCCTTTAGTTTCTTCTATTGGTGGTGCTACAGTATTCTCTAAGGAGGCATATTTAGTTCCTGCTGGTAAGGTTAAAGTTGAGCAAGGTGGTGGACAAATTGATCGTATGCAAATGCGTTATTTAGAAATGGCTGATGGTATCAACTCAAGATTCCGTGAAAAAATGCTTGGTGGTTTAGCCCCAACTCCAACTAGTGATACAGACACACTTGATATTGTTTATAGCAGCATCGAAGGTTTGGAAACTGTTGGTAATGAGCACTTTGTGAAATATTCTATCTAATTTTAGATAAGAATAGTTTAAAGGGAGGGGGCTAAAAATCCCTCCTTTTTTTTAAAAAAAAATAATTTTAAAACCAAACGATAAAAAAATGAAAGCATCAGATTTTAATCAATTTAGCGAAACATTAATTCGCAAGTTAAAACCCGAAGAAAGTGCAACGTATCGAGTAATGAACGTAAGGCAAGATCCAGATAATTTTGGGAAATGGTTAGTCCCGGCAGCATTGCAGATTCCTTCTACAGACATTATTTATGATAAGAAAAAAGGAGAATTTGTAAATATTGCAGCTATTGAACGACAAGATATAAATGGAGCAGCAGAGTTTGCAAACATTGTATTTTCATCAGTTAATTTAGGGTATTTATTTCTAAACGGGAAAAATCCTCTTCATCAAAAAATATATCAGTTCATTGAATTGTGTAATTTTAATGAATCTAACAAAGATAGAAATACAGAAGCAGAAGCTTTTTTTTATCGCGTAGATACTAAGAAAGATGCAATGGAAGAACGTACTTTACGGAAGTTAATTGTTAAAGCAGTTAATACAGCTTTAGAATTAGATGACAAGAGAGCAAAAGAAGTTGCAATGGCATTAGGAATTGATGCAGATACAATTGAAGAGATTCGTAACCAATTGGAGGACTTCTCAGAGCAGAATCCCGAAGAGTTTATGGATATTGTTGAAAGAGCTTCTTTAAGTTTAGAAACAATGATCAAAGAAGCTATTAAAAAAGGTGTGATTAAGAATGATGTTAATGCACAAGTATTTACTTGGACTGAGACGGGGAAGGAGTTAATGAAGTATAAGAAAGCTCCTAATAAAAATTACATAAAGGAATTAACCGACTACCTAGAAGAGAATGCCCCAGATGAGCTAGAAGCTATCAAGAACCGATTAGGTTAAATCCGTCACAGGATTGGCATTTTTTTGTTTGGTTTAGGTTAATTAGAAGGGGCTGCATATTGTAGCTCCTTTCTTTTTTTATAGGTTAATAAATTATAGTATATTTACACAAATTATACTTGGCTTTGATATGGCAGTAACATTCGATATACAATTTACAATAAGCGTTTCAACAAAAGTTATCCGCTTAACAAATACCTCATCAGGGTTTACTTTCAATAAAGGGTGCTTTAAAGTACAATTCCCTAATGGAGTTGTTAGAAACCTACCCGACTTTAGCACCCCTGATATTACTACATCAATCAACTATATAGATATCCCTTGTGAGGTAGATGTAAATGGAAGTGTAATCACAGGGAGTTATGTTATATCTTTTGCTGCTATAGATAACGCAGGTAATGGACAGACTCCATTAGTAAGAACATTTGATTTTAATTGGATTGAACCTACTAATGGAATTACTAACTTCTCAGATGTTATTATTCCCGAGGTAGTATTTAAAGACCTTACGTCTTACTCTCCTATTGGTAGCTTTACAGGAACGCTTACAAGAACTTTATCAAGTAGTTTTCCAAGTACTTCTGAGGTATCGGGGAATGCTCCTATAACATCTACAGTAAGCAATACGATTAGAGTTATCTCAGCAACTAATTATTACGAGGGGGTTTACACTCCTACAAGTAATGTTTCTGTAGCGTATACCCATAGCTCTAATTCTTGGCTAACAATCTTATATACAAGAACTTTCTCAAGCACCTTTGCTATTAAGAAATGCCCAAGTCAGTTAGAGTTGGTTACTAAGATTAATAGCTATAGAGCAATTATAGATGCCTATAAATTAACTAATGATACTCAGTTTAATATACTAAGTAATCAGTATGATATAGTAATCTCTTTATATTCTCATTTGATTGCAAGGTACAATACATCTACTCAAGATGGCTCTGAACCTATCCTAAGGGAGTTGTTGTCCATATTAGAACCTTACGCAGGAACTTATAGCTACCAAGCTACTAAGATGTTACCTTTTGCGTTAAGTGTTTCAGGTAGTAACTCATTTATTATATCGGATGGAACAAATATTGATACAATACCTTTAGGCTCTACATTAACATTTGCTTCAGGGAATAGTGCTTTGTTGCCTATTGTCACAGATAACATTGTTACTTATTCTCCTACGTTTGGCACTGCTTTAAATACATTTGCTCAAGGTAATGATTCAAGGTTTCATAACCCTGTAACGATTGGTACTGCTAATGGACTAAGTATCTCTACGCAAGCGTTGTCATTAGCTGCGGCTACTTCAGGTAGTGCAGGAGCGATGACTGCGTCTGACAAGACTAAGTTAGATGGTATTGCTTCAGGTGCTACTGCTAACGTAGGTACTGTTACAAGTGTAGGTATTTCAATGCCAAGTGCATTTAGTGTATCAAACTCTCCTGTAACTACTTCGGGCACACTTACTGTTACTACAACAGGGATGTCCTCTCAATACATCACAGGAGCGGGAACATTAGCCACATTAAATACTGCAAATGTTCCTGAGAATACAAATTTATACTTTACTAGTGCAAGAGCTAGAACTTCTATAAGTCTAACTACTACAGGAACAAGTGGTGCAGCTACTTATGACAACGCTACGGGTATATTAAATATCCCTTCTTATATAGGCGGTGTAACGAGCTTTAATACAAGAACTGGTGCTATCGTACTATCAAGTTCAGATGTTACAACTGCGTTAACGTATACCCCCTACAACGCTTCGAATCCATCAGGTTATATATCTTCTATTACAAGTGCTAACGTAATAAGTGCTTTAGGGTATACTCCTTATAACGCAACAAATCCTTCGGCTTATATATCCTTAACCTCATTAAGTTTTGTTGCAGGAAGTGGTGCATACGATAACACAACGGGTGTTATAACAATCCCTACAAATAACAATCAATTAACTAATGGAGCGGGTTACTTAACATCAAGTTCTGCAACAACAACTTATGTACCTTATACAGGAGCATCAGGAAATGTTAATTTAGGAACAAATAATATAAGTGCTAATAATTTCTTAAATGCTTTTAGTAATATTACTGCTTCGGGAACTCAAGTAGTTTTAACGGTTGCATCTGCACCCGAAATTGTAGTAAACGGAAGTGGTGGGCAAACAATTAAATTACCTGATGCAACAACATTATCTAATGGAGCAACTTTTTCTTTTAACAACAATCAGAGTAGTGGAGCTTTATTAGTCAACAACAATAGCAATACGTTAGTAGTATCTGTTCCTTCGGGTGGATATTGCGAAGTTATTTTGATTGATAATACTACTGCGGCAGGAAGTTACGATAGGCATTTTGCGGCTCCCGCAAACGTATCTTGGTCTACAAATACATTTGATTATGCAGGTAGTATTACATCTGCTACTTGGAATGGTAACGTAGTTCAACCCAATAGAGGCGGTACAGGGCAATCTACTTATACAGATGGGCAACTATTAATCGGTAACTCAAGTGGTAATACCTTATCTAAAGCTACATTATCAGCAGGTACAGGAATTACTATTACAAATGGTAATGGTTCTATTAGTATTGCAACAACAATTACCCAATATACAGATGCTTTAGCAAGGGCATCTTTAAGTTTCACGGCAGGAAGTGGGGCATATAATAGCACAACAGGTGTTATAACAATCCCAACTAATACATCACAACTTACTAATGGTGCAAACTATATAACGCTAACATCTTTATCAGCTACATCTCCAATTGTATATACCAATACTACAGGGGTTATATCTATTCCTGTAGCAACTACATCTGTTAGTGGTTACCTATCAAGTACTGATTGGACTACGTTTAATAATAAGGCAAATGCTTTAAGTGGCACAACTAACGCAGTTGCTAAGTTCACATCTTCTACTGCAATAGGTAACAGTAATATTACAGATGATGGTTCTTTAGTTACAATAAATGGATTAAATAAATTCATTGGTACTACTGCTTCTGATACTGCTCCTTTAGGTTCAGAACTTGCTGCCGTAACAGGTACAGGTACTTCTTGGACTTTGGCAGGAACAAACCTTAATGTGGGAGGTTATTCCCATACCACAGGAGATGTAACCCCTTTAACTACTTCCTTAGCTGCGGTATCAGGAACCTATTATCAGATAACTTATACCATCACAAGTAGAACTACAGGTTCAATTACAATTGCTTATGGTGGTACATCTACAAGTGGTATAACTTCGACAGGAAATACAGGACCGAAAGCAAGTTCAACTGCTGCACTTACTATAACTCCAACTACTGATTTTGACGGTACGGTTGTATTAAGTATTAAGAGTATTGGTACAAGTTCTGCATCGAGTACTTTTGCAAATAGTGCAGGTACATCCAATATAGAAGTAAGGGCAAGTAGTGATACATCTAATACCTTTATTGGATTAAATGCAGGAAGAAAAGTTACAACTGGAAATAGTAATGCTTTTTTTGGAACAAGTGCTGGGCAATTTCATACAACAGGAAATCAAAATACATTTACTGGTACTAATTCTGGATATTTTAATTCAATAGCTTCTGTAAATTCATTTTTTGGATATGCTTCTGGATATAATAATACAACTGGAGCATTAA
>Ga0114962_10001072_pt1 | contig 23780 bp, 21 predicted proteins | sample C_130820_MF_Meta_FD_87017 | JGI IMG/M metagenome (GOLD analysis project Ga0114962, IMG submission 87017) | Freshwater microbial communities from Lake Croche, Canada to study carbon cycling - C_130820_MF_MetaG | ecosystem: Environmental > Aquatic > Freshwater > Lake | place: Lake Croche, Canada... | reverse complement strand
ATACATTGCTAAAGACATTCTTAATAAAAATTAAGATAATAATTTGAAAACAATTGCAAATAAAAATATAGTCTTTATTTATATATGAATTTTGAAAAGATCATTTCCAAAAATAAGAAGAACCTTTGGATTATTTTAGCGGTGGTTTTGTTCTTATTTTTCTTGACTATTCCAAATAAGTTGAATTTTTTATACAGCACCCCTTTGGGTCGTGCTTACCTTATTGCGTTATTAATTCTTTTAACTAAAATCAACTGTTATTTGGGTCTTTTAGCTGTTGTGTTGGTTGCGTTGATCCATAATAGTACTGATACTGTTTTTGAGAATTTCCAAGAAGGTGCGGACTCTGAAGACAAAAATAAAGATGAAGAGAAGAAAAATGATGTGTCTGGTGCATTGTTGGGAAAATTAGGTTTGAAAAAAGAAGAGAATGATGAAAAGAAAGACGAGGAGAAAAAAGAATCATTCAGCATTCTTGGCAAAAAAATAGAGCTAGGAGGTTTAATGAGAAAGCCTAATCAGTCAAAACAGACAAGCGTTAGCAAAGAAACATTTTCTTTAAAAGGTGGCAGTCCTGCAGCTAACTTTTCTGGAAAAGAAGGATTTGAAGGTCTAGGATTTTCTGAATTCAAATAAAATTATGTATTATATTTTGTTTTGTTTCTGAAAAAAATCTGTGTATAATTATATGAAGAAAATTAATCATTCATTTAATTATATTTCTTTTTTTATATTTATATCTATTGCGGCGTTTTTAACAGCATTTGTTTATGTCCAGTTGATGAAAGATTTTAAAAATCCATCAAATAAAGAAGGATTTACAATTCCGAAGATTAATTCTATTTTTCGGCCAATGATTAGAAATACTAGGTTATCTATTAATAGAAATGTTAATTCTATTAGTAATAAAGTGGATAATTATTTGAGGAAAAACAAGTGGATTGGGTAAAGTAATGGGAGAGAAAACTAATGGGAGAGAAACTAATGGGAGAGAAACTAATGGGAGAGAAACTAATGGGACATAAGAGCTTAGCAAAATTTATTATATCATAGTAATTTAATAGAATGGCCAAAAAATCAAGAAAAAACAGAAATATAATGGGTACAGGTACACAAACTCCTACTGCTCAAAGTGGGCCACCAAATCCAATGTTTCCTCAAGCTGCGCCTCATCAAAGTAGCGGTGTCAGTTTTTTCCAAAATCCATTGAAGTTTTTACACGAACATATTCAATATTTGAATTCTAGTAAGTTTTTTGCAGGAATTGTTATGATATTACTCAATGTAGGATCTAAGTTTATTAGTATTCAATTTAGTAAATCAACTGAGGAATATTTGAAGTTTTCTTTAAGCAAACAATTACTCGTGTTTTCAATGGCTTGGATGGGTACTCGTGATATTTACGTTGCTTTAGGATTAACCGCAGTATTTGTCATTTTATCTGATCACCTCTTTAATGAAGAGAGCGGTTATTGTATTGTGCCACACAAATATCGTGTTCTTGATAAGTTAGTTGATACAAATAATGATCAAGTTATTTCTGACTCTGAAATAAATTCAGCTGTGGCAATATTGGAAAAAGCAAAGAAGGATAAAGAAAAGAAACAACAGAAAGATACATATGCCAAGTTTTTCAACTATGATATTGTTAATAACACTCCATAAACCCAGACTAAAATAATAAATCTATTCATTTTCTTGTGTAATAAATAAAGAATAATATTCTTTATCTATTATAAGTATATGTCTACTGCAGTTCCAGATAGAACCCAAACAAATTCTGATACAAAAATAGATAGCACTCCCAAAAAAATGCCAATACCAAATACAGTTACTATTTTTATTAATACAAGAATTAGGAATTTCCCTAAAATTAAGTTTGAACCCAATATGACGGTTCCAAACTCAAAAAGTCAGAGCGTTTTCTTTGATCCACTCATCAAGCTAAACAACTCTGTTGCAAGAAAGTTACCAGTTGGTGCACCATTGAACGAAAAATATACACAATTTTTCAATAGAAATGAATTCTCTGGACTCATCTCAAGGACATTAACGAGCGGCAGTCAGAAAAAAATGACATTACCAGAGGCAACTTCAGCAGGATATGTTGATAATAATATTCGTGTCACATTAGATCAATTATTTGCACCCAATTCTATTTTTTATATTAAAGGAAAACCTTATAGCGTTTATTCTTATACTTGGAACACAGGTGACTGGAAAGTGGACACAAAGAGTTTTGAAAGAAATCTGCCATACATACCATATGGTTCGCCATTAGCAGATCGTCTTAAAAAAGAAGGTTCCATTATTGAAAGTGAGGCACAACGGGAACTTAGAAAATTAACAGACTCTGGAATAGCTCAAGGTACTGTTGCAACAGCATCATGGTCTAAATTTAAAAGCCCGAATAATCAATTTGAATCTGCAACTGCAAAAGGGAAAAAGTCTACAGAAGAAGATGAGGCTATTGCAAAAAAAATGAGCGAAAATGCACCAAAAGGATTAGAAACTATGGCGTTGGAACTTGTTCCAATTAGTTTGGTGAGCAATCCAGATAAACCAAATTTTACCACTAGTCCACTTACTCAATTAATTTTTTATCAAAAGACAAGTTTAAAAGATGAGGTTGACGCAAATAAAGAGGTTCTGGGTAAGTCTTATATCAAGTTATTAGAGGCATCTGAAAGATATTCAAGAAAAATTATTGAATATAATAGATTAAATGGAATGTATATTGGAAAAGACTTGCCAACTACAGAAGACCTTTCTACTTTTACGCCATCTGAAGATAGTATTTCAAGTAATAAAAAAAAATACGATGATCTATTAAATTCATTAAATCAAAAAATAACATTAGAACTCAAAACCAAAAATAAAATACAAATATTGAGTGACCCTGTTTTAAAATCAGAATTTACAGAAATAATTAAACAAATAAATGATTTCAAGAGTAAAATATTTACAGAGTTTATTGAGTCATTAGATTTATTGAATGAAATAATAGAATCTTACAAAGACTATTGTCATTATTCAAGTGTTTTTTTTGGAAAACTAAAAGAGTTGAAAAGAAAAAAAACAAAAAAACCAGAAAATTTATTGTATAAATTATTTGTTAATTTTGTTGACACTGATAATAAATGTAGGGGTGAACAAATAATGTTTTGTGATACAGTTATGGAAGATAATAAAATAGATTTTCAGAAAATAAAAGAAAATATAGAAGAAGAACAACAAAAAGTCAAACAAGTTAATTATAGAAGTGAATTAGAAAAATATATTGACTTTCCAAAATTATGTGATATTGAAAAATCATTTTTAGATAGTAGTCTTGCAGAGCTATTATCATTTCAACAAAAATTTTATCAAAATATATTTTTGCTATTTTATACAAGTACAGAAGTTTTTTTAAATGATGTATTAACAAAAATTGTTACAGAAAACATTCTTTTAGTTCAAAAAATGATGAAGTCTACAAAATCTACAAAACCAGATTTAGTTTCCATAATAGATAGTGATAGTTCTGGAAAAATCAAACAACAAGTAATTGACACTTTTGATTTTATTACATTATATGCAAAAATGAGTATTATAACTCTTAAAAAAGCATTAATTTATTATGAATCTAATTTAAATTGGTTAAATACAGATAAAGGAATTGCAAATTCAAAGGAAACATATTTCAAATCTATTTTGGAAGAGTGTGGTTTTCCTATTGAAGTTTTATCATCGCACGTTCCTCCTTCTAAAAAACCAGATTTTTTATCAATAAACAGAGTTTATGAAAATTTGAAAGTATTTCTTCCAACTAGATTTTTTTTTACTACAGATCCTAATTATAAAGTTACTGGTGCTTTTTCATTGACTAACGCAAGAGATCCCAAAACAATTTTTGGAAAATGTGTTGACGCTATTATTGAAGTAAATACAATAGACGGTCATATAGTTGTTATCAAACAACGAAAACAAAGTTTGGTTATTAGGTATGAAAGCAAATTAGACCATTTTTTACCAAGAATTACTGGACAATCTATTGATTCAACTTGTAGATACTTAATGCAAAATATTAGTGGCTCTGTTAATTTTTTAAAACATTATTCACCTTCAGCTGGGAAAATGATTCTTATGCAAAACTTATCTGACTATGATGATGAAACAAAGATTACATTTACTGATTTTTTAAAAACTCAAATACCTCCTATAGTTTTAAACAGTTATTTTAAAATTAGTAATAGCGGTACTATTTTTGAAGCATTATCAAATGCATTAAATGCTTACCTTATTTCAACAAATCAAAAATCTACTCACAAATTTTCTAGTAAAAATGGTAGAGAAAATGGATATTTCGTTGCAGAGGAATTAATGCAGCATTTCGTTGATTCATTAGTAGTTCAAGATTTTATAGAAATTGATTACAACGATCAAGCCAAGGTTCTTGGGTTGATTTCAAATATTGAAAGTCGTAGTGGTAGGTTAGATTCTGATATTTTTTCAGAAGAGCTTTATGCATTAAAAATGTTAGGCTCTTTCAAATTTGAAGATGCATCAGCTTTATCTGTTTTAAAGGATGCAATGATGAAGTCAACTTTTATTTGGTCTAAGAAATTAATAGATTATTTATTTTATAGAAATTTTCATATTAATATTTCTTTTATAAAACAAGAACCAAAAGTTGCATTAGGAGGAGGCGTTCTTGCACAAAGTTATAAGTTATTGGTTTTTGATGTAAACAATCCGAATATTGTTTTGATTGAAAAGGCTTATTCTGGAGAAGGTTCAAATCAAAATTATGATTTATTGTATTACAAAAAAGGGTCAGAAGAAGAAATAATGGATTTGACTTTATCTAGTGATGAACCTTCTGATGTAGTTGTTGATATTACATCAACAACTTTTACAAAAGAAAATTTGAATAAAATAATAACAGATGAAGCTAAAACAATTGGAATAACTATGTCTAGTCCTGTTCAAGTAAATTTATGCAAAGATAAGACTTTACCTCCACAGTTACAGAATAAGGATTTATATGTTGTTGCAACAATTGGTGATGGTTCGTGTGCATTACACACATTATTACAAATGATTAGTCCAATATATCGTAGACTTCCAACAAGAATTACTGGGCCTTGTAGCGATACTTCCCCTGAAAGAACGTTAGTTGGAACTTTAATGAGAAATTTTTTAATAGATAGAGCTTTAGTATCATCTATAAATAGTACTTTTGGTTCATCTTCTAATTTATTTGAACTTCCTGGATTAGAAATTGGAGCCGCTGATATGCCAACAATACAAACACAGTTTGGTTTTTTTAAACCCGGATCTAAAGAGAGAGACTTAGATAGATACAGCGTTAATGTCAGCGCTATAGAAACATCTTACTTAGAAGCAAATATTTTTCAATATTTTGCAAACGTTTTTAATATAAATTTTTTGGTTTATGATTCTGTGCAAGTAAGGTATATTCCTTATTATGTTAATAATACTGTAAATAATAAAAAATGGGGAATTATTTATCAATCTGGTGGTCACTTTGAAGCAATTTGTCAAAAAGATGGAAATAAATGCAAGTTTTTGTTTGATCAAGGATTTTTGGATCCAATATTGAATACTATTCACTATAATACTTCAGATAGCACTCCACCAAATTTAAGTAAATTACAACCGAATGGATTTGCTGCTGCTGCTTCGGCTTCGGCTTCGGCTTCGGCTGTTGCTTCCGAATATCCAACAGATAAATATATTTTTGAAGATGGCTTGCCATCATTTTTATTATCTTGGGGTGGATTTGTTACTGGATCAAGAAGTAGAAGTAGTTCTAATGCAAGTTCTATTTTTGGTGGTAGAAAAATTGCAAATGTAAATGGCGGTGCAAATGTAAATGGCGGTGCAAATGTAAATGGCGGTGCAAATGTAAATGGCGGTGCCGGTCCAGTTGTACCAAAGTCAGAATATGCAAATGTATATAATACAAATCAAACATTGCCAAGTGACTCAAAGTTAAGTTATTATGTCATCATTGATATGGAATTATATCCAGGAAAAGAAGGCATTCCTTTATCACAACGTGCAGTACTCAGTTGTCAAACAAAATATGAAAAAATAAGACAATCATATGCCAATCTATTTGGACTTGAATATAGACCCAGTGAATTTAATTCTTCTATTTACACTCCACCAGCCAATTCTAAATCAAATGATAGAGATAGAGAAAGAGAAAGAGAAATGTTAACTCGTCGCAACAGACAAATGAATTATCCTTATCCACAAAAGCAAACGAGACGTGCACAATATTAAATATTATTCTAAACTTTAAATGCAGGTGAAACTACTGTCTGCATAAACTCGTCTGCCAAATTTTTCGGAATACAATCAAAGTCAATTATCTTACGATTGTTTTCATATTTTGCATAAGCATTTTCTTTCTTCAGTCTCTCTTCAAAATAGTAATTGTTTTCAAAACATTTAATCGCTGTCTTTGGACCACACTTTGCCAAGACGCTGCTAATATTGTCGCTTACATCCCCCATCACAATTTTGCAGAACAAGTTCTTTTCTGCATTACCTAGACTGCTCTTCTGTTCACTCAAATTTTTAAACATAAGATCAAATATTTTCACGCGAGGTCCTACCAATTGTAAATAGTCTTTGTCTGAAGTAATAATAGTAATCTCCACATTGGGGCAAGTTTGTATCAAATGTTTCACACAAAGTGCAATGCAATCATCTGCTTCCAACTTTGGATGACAAACAATGCCAGATGCACCACCTTTTTGAAAGAGTTGATCTTCATAAGCCGCCTTGAAAAGGGGTCCTCCATAGAATCCATCTCTCACTCTGGTACCCTTGTAATTATCACAGAATTCATTGCGCCAAATATCTTCTCTTTTACAATCTTTACCAACAATAATAGTTGGGTTTTTGATACCTAACTTATTAGGAATTGATGCAACATTTTGTACAAATGTCTTTTTGAATTTTTCTACAAACTGTGGTGCCAACTGATTGAGATCAGAATTATAAAGAGGTGTATCTGCGTTTGCATTTTTCCACCAAGTGGTGAGAGAATGATAACGGTGGAAGCAGAAGTAGCTGCCATCAATAAATAGTACTTGTTGTTTGCTTTCTGAATCTGAAATCATTGCGTCTAGTAACATTATATTACTAATTATATAATAGTTTTTATTATCAATTTTTTATTGATAATAAATTATACTATTTTTTCTTATGAAAATAGATGAATTCTTATTTTCAATCTGATTCTTCTAATTCATCTTCACCTTCATTCAACAGATCCATCATTACATCCAAATGAAATATTTCATTTAAAACTTCTCTAACCATTTCTAAAATATTGTCCTTGCATAATACAATGCTTATCCCGTGTGCCATTGCAATTCCCATTTGCATTTTAATAAATTCATCATTGACAGTAATCCCATAGCACTTTAAATTTTCTGAATTCAAATACTCATTGAATCTGAGAATAAATTCAAAAAATGCGGTTTGGTCTAGTCTTTTGATTTCTTTTATTAAAGGCGAAATCATATTTTCAATAATATTCAAAATATTTCTCTTATGTTCATGTGGTAAATCATTTATAATTCCTTTTGGCTCTAATAAATTATCAAAAATAATAACCGCAAACTCCATAGGATCACTTGTAAACATTTCAGTGAAAACCTTTAAAAATCCTTTCTTACATTCTTCATTGATTCTCATAACAATTCCAAAATCAATTATCCCGATTTGATACTTAGGTAAGTGTTTTGATTCTTCTGTATCATTTTTAATAAATAATATATTACCTGAGTGAAGGTCTCCGTGAAAGATGCCGTGACTAACAATATTGATACATCCATATTTAAATACTAGTTTTGCAAATTCATAATAGTCTTCTGGTTTTACCTTAGAAAGATGACAACCATCAATATATTCCATTAAAATCGCATTCGGAAAAAGATCATTTACGCCTTCAATAATCTCCGGGATTTTAATGAATTCGTTAATTTTACACACTTCTCTCATTTCTATTGTATTTTGAATTTCTCTCTTGAAGTCTAATTGCTCTTTCAAAATTTCTACATTTCTATTGAATAATAATGGAATCTCCAATGTATTGAACCAAGGAATAAAGGAAATCAAATACACCAAAAATTTAAGTCTGTCAATTCCTTCGTTTAACTTGTACTCAATGTATTGTCTTTTCAGTTTTAATATGGCTATTTTTCCATTCTCTTTAGATTTCAATTTAAATACTAGGCTTATCATTCCCGAATTTACTGGTTCATCGGGTTCATCAACTTCAAGGTTGTATTTATATGCAATTGAATACAGCGTTTTCCAATCAACATCATCAAATGTGTAAGGTACGCAGTCACTATATTTTATGATCTCTTTATTGATTGTTTCATCTACTAATTGGTTGTTCAATGCAAATGCTTGGAACATTTTCACATACAATACATTTTTTGATGCGAGTCTTCTAGTAACTCTAGATATTGTTGTCTTATAATCTTGAAAAATTGCGTAAAATATGTATTCTGTAATTAAAATCATTATCATATTTCCAATGAAAAAAAGTGACTTCATAATACTTATAAATTTGTACAAATAAATCCAAATGTTGTCCATATAGTCATAAGATAATAACTGCGATCCAAAGTTAGCAAGGTCTTCAGCAATTTCTTTTGTCAATTCATAATCAAAGTCTTTTGACATTATGTGCATTTTATTAACATAATATGTTTTCTATAAATTGTTTTGTTCTTATAAACATTTTTGAAAAAAGAGTTAATGAAAATTTTTCCATAAATTCTGGTATGTCAAACTTTGTAGAAAATTTAATATCTTGTCTTGCTTCTACGTTATGTTGATCTATAATGTGATAGTTAACACACATATTATCCATTGGTAAAAGTGACGCATCATTCGGTTTCTTTGCCTCTTCAGGTGGCAATTCATCATAATTGGTTTCAAAAGTATAAAAAATGTCTGTTTCTGTTTTGGTTACCTTGACATTCAAATATGTATATCTTCTTGGCAACCCCAATTCTTTAAAATAATGTTTTACTAAAATATAAACCTTGGCTTCGGTTTCACTTATTTGTTGAATATGACAATCTTCAAATACTTCTTTATTGAGTTGATAAATAAGTTGTATAAAGGTGAAGTTGATGATCTGTGGCAAATAAATATGTGGATTTTTCATAGTGTATAAAATGGAATAGTCATTAGTCTTATTCTTAATAACTTGTAGACTCTTTTTATTTACAATAACATATGGAAGAGCATTTGATTGATTGGGTTTATTTTTAGTTTCTTCTTTATTCATTTATGCTTATCTTACTAAAATATATTTAAAATTAGATAATAACGACTATAAATATGTAAGTTGATATATTATAAAACTATCATTTTACATTATACTTTTTCACTTTGACTTTTTGAATTTGACTTTGACTTTGACTGGTTTCATTATTGAATTTCTCTTTTAAATATCAAGACTCAATGTGTTTTTATCAGACTTCTGTCTACGTCTGCTCTTCTTGGGCATATTTCCATCTGATTGCATCTCTTTCAAATCACTAATACTGATTGTGCTGCTATTATTATCAAATGTGGATGATGTTGATGCTGCCTGAGTTTGGGGTGCTTCTTGAATATTAATGGTCTTTGTTTTGAGTCCAGAAAGGATATCTGAAATATCACTAGGACCCTTCATTTCAGCGCGTTGTTGACGTTTGCTACTTCTATCCGTTTCATTTGTTGAACCATATGACTCATTAATATCAATTCCATCATTTACAGAAGATCTTCCAAAATCAGGTCTGTTGTTTCCTCCGAAATTATTATTTCCACCTCTGTTAACAGAAGGAGGTACAATATTCGGACCTTGTGTTGCCATTGGAGGTGGCGGTCCACGTCCTGAAGATACTTGCGGCTCTGGATTCATCATATTATTCATAAATCCCGAAAATCCTGGACTACTCTGCCCCATACTGTTCACAGCCGCTGACTGGAATTGACGCATTAGATCCGGGTTCTGGCGCAAAATATCATCCATCCCTGGCATTGACGACTTAAACATCGTATTTGTCATATGGATCATCATTCCGCTACCTCCCAACTGGAATAACAACTTGAGCTCTGGTGCCATAGATGCTTTGCCCTTGTATTTCTCATATAATTCGCCGAATATCTCGTCATAATCTGTCAAATTCTCGTTGATTTGTTCTCCCCAACCATCTAACTTGACATCAAAAGGATCAAAACGTCCATTCAAAAACTCAATCCCATTAATACAAGCCATCAACATATTGCCTTGAAACTTTACAGAGTTGGATTTGGCCTTCTCTTCCATAATCATCTCATATTCACCTTGCATCTCAAGGAGAGAAGATTCCATTGAATACTTTTTGGTGAGATTTACACCTTTAGACTCCAGTGCTTCCAATTTTCTTAAATACTTGAATTTTTCTCTTAACATCTCCTCCTTGGACATTTGAGGTTCTTTATTAACAGGTTTATCTGGATTTAATGGAATATTGTTGAACTTCTGAAATCCATCCCAGGTTTTGCTATCTGCACCAGTTTGTGCAGTAGATTGTCCTAAGTTGGATGGACCCTCGTCAAAACGGACAGAGGGTTTTTCATCAAACCCTGTTGAAGAAGACGAAGACGAAGACCCCTTGCTAAAGAAATCCGATTTTCCTTCAAATAATTTCCTAGACGATTCAGACTCATCAACTAGATCATTCAATTCATTTTCTAAATTATTCAAGTCATCTACATCAATATCACTTGTTGGCTTGTTATTTGTTTTTTTATCATTCATTAATAATTCAAGGCCTCCTCCAAAATTAGAAGACTTCATAGAATTTAGTCCACTATCCCAATTATCTTCCAACTCATCAAGTGCAGAGATTTCAATCATATCGTCCATTCTTATGAAATAATAAGAACATATAATTTTAAGTAATACGAATTAAATATATATTATTTATATTTTTGCTTTAAGGATTTTCGTTTAATTTCTCTCTAATGAACCAAACTCCTTGTAAAAAAGAATCTGCTAAATCGTCTTTCTTCAAATGGTTGTTGAAATGATCGCTCCAATTTGGATTTTTGAAATCAGATTCTAAAAATTCTTGGGTCTTTTTAATGCCCAACTTCTTTCGTTCTGTATAAGTTGCCTTAACATCCTTTTTTTCTGTTTTTAATTTGTTGGATGCACTTACAAAGTCTATCTCAATTGTATTGTTTCTCATAATAAAATATTGAGCTATCATTCCTTGGATAGTCTTCATACGATTCGCAATTGGACTGATTTGATTTTCTATTGCCACCACATTTATACTAGATAAATGTTCTTCTAGAACTTTATCCAATCTGGATTGAATATTTTTGCCGATTGTAACAAGATCCAATTTAGTTGCATTTGTTTTTCCTACCTCTTCAAAGCAACTTTTTTTCACATATTCGTTAATTAGGAATACAAGATCTTGTTTCTTAATAGGTTTCTCGTATTTTATATTGTATTTATCTGCCATTTCGTATAAGTTTTGCAACTTTTGCTTGTTGATAAAGGCTGGTTTTAAGTCGGCTGTTAAAACCTTGTATTCTTGTTTTTTGGAATGTTTCAAGCAATAAAATTTGCCTTCTTTTGTGTACTTAGCAGGTTTGTTGCATAGCTTAAACTTGTCTATTATACAACATTTTGAGGTGTCTTCTTTTTGTGTTAAATCCACAACATCCCATTTCATAATAGACCAATCGTTGGTAGTAGATTTGCATAAAAGACAAAATGCTAGGTTTTTTATGCCAACATCAATGCTTAAGATCTTCATCTATTATTAGGAATGATTTTTTTATATTAGTAAGTTTTTGAATATATTTCTGGCATATCACAACCATTAATACTGATTCTGTATCCAGTTATGGTTAAGTTTGGAATTTTTTGTATTGTTCCATTTGTTGGATTAAATTTTTTCCATAATGTATTTGCTGCAATATTTATATTCTCTAATTGTTTTGCTTTTTCTTGCTCAGAACTAATATTACCATAGGCTACTGTATAAGCACCACAATTTCCGTGTTCTACAAGAATTATATTATGAATCTCGTGCAGTGCATATGAAACTTTTACAATATTATCAAAATATTTATCAAAATCTTTGTAACCAGGTAAATTACCATTGTATGCTAAACTTACCCCTGGAGCAGAAGCTGCATTATAGTCATTTTGCAAACCAATTGAATTTAATTGACAAGACATATTATCTCTTAATCTGAAGTCAATGCATTGCAGTGCTACTGTACTACATTTTTTTCTGTTCACTTGAGATATATCACAGCAACTACCCAAAGGTGTTGTCTGATCTTGCACCAAATTTTGTTTAATTTCAGGTTGTGATACACCCGACATTGATGTCTGAAAACAAAAAGGGTATTTGCCTTCTAAACTATTAAATAAATTTGACATTTATTATCTGGTGTTATTATTTTTCTTTACCCATCAACAAATAGATTCCAAAGATAGTCATAAAGATTCCGACAATTTGCTTCCAAGTGTATTTTTCTTTGTAAAAGAAAATGCCTACTAATAAAATACCTACAAGTGGACCACCTCTAACCATCACAGTATTTATGAAAGGACTATTTTTATGTTCATTTTCATAAAATTTGAGAGAAGTATATATCCAAAAGAGGGACATAACTGCCATAAAAACAACATCACGAATATTGACCTTTTGCAAATTATTGAATGATTCAACTATTTCGCTTTTCTTGTAGAAGTAGTTGAAAATCAGAATAACTACAAGTACACCACTATAAATGAACGTTTCCAAATACAAATAATCATTGGAATTTAATGTGTTTGATACTACATGCTTTCTAAAATAAGGATCAATGGTTTTTAAAATAACAGAGCCAAATAAGTGATACATATATATTAAAGGTGGGAAAATTTATGTTAGTGGGAAAATTTATGTTGGTGGGAAAATTTATGTTGGTGGGAAAATTTATGTTAGTGGGAAAATTTATGTTGGTGGGAAAATTTATGTTAGCGATATTAATTATTAGATTTTTTTGATTTTTGTAAAATTAAAAAAACTCCAATAATTGCAAAAACAACTCCAAGTATTTGCATCCAGTTGTATTTTTCATCAAAAATAAACACCGCTACCAATATCATTGAAATGATTGAGAATGAACGCAATAGTATTGTATTAATAAGAGGTGTATTATGTTTCTTATCTAATTCATATATCAAGAGAGAAGACATAACAGTCAATGATGCAATAATAGATATGCAAATAACTTGACTATAGGTCATCTTCTTGTAATTATTTAAAATTTGATAAAATGTCTCGTGTTGTTCACCTGAAAATATTTTAATTATAAATATGATTATTACAATCACAAAAATAATAGTTGAATTCAATAACAAAAATTCGTCACTGTTTAGTGTTCCCAATACGTGTTTTCTAAAATAAGGAACAACTGATTTCAAAAAAGTTGTACCAATAACCAAATGAAACATCTCTTATATAAGATGATATAAGATATGTGACAAATAAATTGTTTCTCAAATTATTACTTGTATTGAGGTGGTATAGGAACAGAAGGCGCAATCAAACGTGCGTTCAATTGTTCGCTTGTTAAATAAAGATTCTTCAAGTCACTATTGCAATATCCAAAACCAGGATCTGAATTATCAAATGTGGATTTGAATTGATAAGGGACATTGGAAGAAGGTGTTTTGTCTGTTTGACTATGACAAGGTAGCCCTAAAGTATAACAAGCTTCCATTGTGTTGTATTTCATCGCTTGAAGTGCATTATTTGTCAAATATTGACGATACTCCCAGTTAGAATGAATATTCTCTTGCTTTTGAATACGTTGGTTGACTACCGCTTCCGGTTGCCAAGATGAATAAATCCTTCCATCTTGCATAATTGGTGGAAAATTGAAATGAATATTATTTGATCCAGAATAACAAGTGCCCCAGTTAGCCATTATATATATGAGTTTAGAGAAAAAGATCTGAAATTAATCTTTGGTTTGATTTATATTTGATAATTTACTCTTGTGTCTTTACTTGCGTCTAAGAACTACCTAATAATTTAAGTAATTCTGGCTTCTTCAACTTATTCGCATCATCAGATAATCCCTTCTCTAAGACAAGGCTTCTTAATTTATTTAATGACAACTTCTTGTAATCAGTTATACTTAAATCTAAATTAATTTGTTTATCATCTGAATTTCCTAAAGAAATATTGAGGGCATCTAGATCATTACTGCTCTCTATTTCAACTAGGTTAATGGAATCGCTTGACGCCGACTTTGAATCATCTGATTCTTCATCACTTTCACTATCACTTAGTTCTTCAACAAATGTTTCAGGAGCAGAAGTTTCGTGAATGTTAATTACCTTAATATTTGCTGAGTTATCTGCATCTACTTCTATATTTGACTCATCATCAGAATCATCGTCAGATTCATCATCAGATTCATCATCGTCATCTTCATCATCCTCATCCTCTTCACCATCAGATACCTCAATCAACTTATTTGGATCTGAATCAAAAAGAGAATAATTATGTAGACCTGATGCAGAATCCAAAGAATTGACAGGAGCTCCGCCAATTTGAACTAGTCTACCTCTAAGATAATTCATTTCTTCTGCCATTGTACTTACTAATCCAACCATAGAGTTAATCTTATGATTTTGTTCTTGGAGCCTTTGAGTAAAAAATAATCCTACAATACCAACAAGTAATAATGTAATTCCTAAAGTAATCAAAAACGGAACACTTAAATAATCTCCTATTGACATATTATTACAGAAAGAAGATATTAATTTATTTATATGTTAAACGAATTATTAGTTATTGATGTTATTTTGCATTAAAAAACTTTGTATTTTCAAGAATCTCTTTGGGATAATTCATATCACTTAATACCTTTATACCTCCGCGAACAAGAGATATACCTTTTCCAATTTTATATAAATACTTAAAGTCCTTTCCATTTTCCGAATACTTTGTTTTCATATTATAATTTTGAATATCAGAGTGTTGATCTAAATAATTACACAACTGAATAAAGTGCGTTGTCAAAATACAACTCACATTGTCATTTTTAATTAAATATTCCATAAATGCCATTGCACTTATTACAGCTTCATCTGGATTTGTTCCTGAGTATAGCTCATCAAATGCGCAAAAATGTGTAGAATCCTTGTTTTCATCAATAATGTCTATTATGTCCTTACACCTTCGCGCTTCTGCCTGGAATAAACTGTCCCTTCCTGAAGTATCCGGAATGTTTAAATAACAATGAATGTACTTGTATGGATGAAGTTGAGCGCTCTTATAAAAACCACACCCCATTTGCTGTGTTATAAAAATATTGATAAGTGCAGATTTCAAAACTGTTGTCTTCCCAGATGCATTTGGTCCAGTAATGATCATATTCTTCTTAAATTTGTAATTATTGGTTATTGGATTTTTGTCAATAAGTGCAGGGTAATATGTGTTCTTAAATTTGTTGCCTTTGTTGCCTTTGTTGCCTTTGTTGCCTTTGTTGCCTTTGGTGCCTTTGGTGCCTTTTTTGAAATTGGTTTCTGTAAACTTCGCAAAGTTTATCTTCTTCTCCTTGATATTTTGAATTAGTCCATCTAAGTTATCAATATAACCATTGAATCCAAAAGAATACATAATAGCATCGTAATAGATTTGATCACTATAAATCTCATAAAAGTATCTTTGCACAACTCCAAATTGTCCAATTTTGTTTAAAGACATTTTCCAAGGTGATATTTTATCCAACTTTTGCTCTAGTTCAATAATAATAAACATATTATTTGTCATATTTTTGTTAAACTCATCATAAGTTTTGAGAGAAGACGAGTATTTCAAAAAATTGTACATAGATTCTCTTGAATATTTCAAATATTTTTTCAAATCATTCATAATAATGTGCATTTTCTTCATATTTTTATGAAACCTTAAACAAGATAATATATTTTGATAAATGGTGAAAATATAAAATGCAGCAGAAAACAATAAATACATCTTTTGATCCATTTTTACACTGTTGAACTCTGTGAAAAGACGTCCAATCGGTTGATTTGCCATAACGGTTTTAAGAATATCTACATATTGTGACCAACAAACCTTGAGTCCTTTGGCTTTTAGTACAAAAAATGGAATTATGAGTACAATAATTGGAGTTATTAATGAAAATACTGGCGACGCCATATCATAAATGCACATAATTTGTAAAAAATTGTCGTGTTTATTCAAAAACTCCCACATTGGCCAATCAATATATCTATAACGCTCTTTGAATCCAGTATCATTCTTGATTTCATCCCATATTTCAATAATATTTTTGTAATCAGGAGAGAAAACTGTCTCTGTTTCTGTTTCTGTTTCTGATCCTTTTTTATAAGTTTTCAGTAATTTTTGACTTTCTTTCAAATATTCCAAGTCTGTTGTGTAATGATTTGCAAACTGATCTAATACCTTCTTACCTAATATGGTCTTTGGTTGAAACGCATATTCCATCATTGGCATACCAGAAGGATCAATAGTTTGCACAAGTTCTAAATCATCCCTAATCTCTTTTTTAAGTTCCATTTTATTATCATTGTAATAAATCGGTAATTTGAAATGATCATTAATAGATTCTAATTTTGATATACTTTGTGTCTGACTTTGTGGCATTGTTGTCTCTGCGCTTGGTGTACTTGACATTATATCAAAATTAGATAATATATTATGTTATTACTACGAATCTATTGTTTTTGTTTATGTTTGTTTATTTTTCTTTATCTCAATGGTAATGTTTTTAATGTGTCAATGTATTGATTGAAGCAGGCATCTCACTAATCTGTGTAGAATAATGTTGCTCAATCTCCCTCAACTTGCTCATATCACGCCTGGTGACCAAGTTAATTCCCACTCCCTTACGACCCCAACGTCCACTGCGTCCAATCCTGTGTAAATAATTATGAACACACTTTGGCACATCAAAGTTTATCACAACGCTTACTTGCTGAATGTCAATTCCACGTGATGTTACATTAGACGAAATCAATACACGAAAACGCCCTGTTTTGAAATCTAAGAATGCCTGGTCACGATCCTTCTTCTCCATACTACTATGAATCCTGCAAACTGGAAATCCATCTTCAGTCATAGCATCATATAAATCTGAAACTCGCTTCACGCTATTTGCATAAATAATACATTGAGATACAGAGAAAAACGAATACAAGTCTTTCAAAGTATCATACTTCTGCATATCATCTTCTACTGCCACATAATATTGGCTAATTCCCTCCAATGTAAGTTGCTCAGCTTTGACATAAATCTTCACTGGATTGCGCATAAACTTACTAGTAATAGAATGAATATAATCCGGCAATGTAGCACTGAAGAGTGCGACTTGTACATCATTCTTCAAATTCTGTAAAATGTCGTAAACCTGTTCCTTGAAACCCGTAGATAACATTTCATCTGCCTCGTCCAGAATAATCAGCTTGATATTTTTGGAAACAATGTGATTACGACGCATCATATCATATACACGCCCAGGACAACCTGTAATCACGTGAGGAACATTATTTTTTAAATTACTAGCATCCTCATCAATAGAGGAACCACCAACAAGTGTCTGAACTCTTAGACCAGTCATCATTGTACCGACCATTTTCATAACATTCGCAGTTTGAATGCTTAGCTCTCTTGTAGGTGATAATACAAGAATCTGAGTTGTGTTGTCTTCCACTTTCACGTGGGTTAATGCGCCAATGGTAAAAGTTGCGGTTTTACCAGTGCCTGATTGTGCTTGACCAATAATGTCCTTTCCATCCATCAATGGCTTAATAGCTCTTCTCTGAATAGGACTAGGTTTATCAAACCCACTAGCAAATATTCCTCTCAATATTTCAGGGCTAACTTCTAATTCATCCCACGAATTGATTTCGGGTGAAGAGTACTCACTTGTATCCTCTTCTGTTGTGTTAATTGCGTCATTATTAGGCTCTCTTTCAGTAGACATATTATACTATTATATTAGATTATATGTTTAAGTGTATTTAGGGTGTAAATATTATTATAAGATTATTTAAAAAAATTGATATAAATGTATTTTAGATGAATATAAGTATAAGTTAAGAGAATGACACAAGTAGCAAGACAATTAAAGTATTCAATTCAGAATTTCAGCGATATTACGTTCAATGGTTTTGATATTGAGTTGCCAGAGGAAACTCTAGCAATAATTTCAGAATTAGCTCTTCAAGTTGGATCCCCTACTTATATCAGAACTCCAATCTTTGCAAAGAGAGATAATATGTGCAAGACGCCTTATTCGGCGTCTGGTTCTGGTTCTGGCTCTGCTTCTTCTCAAGATTTATTCAAGGGTCAAGGTCTCTCTCATAATCAGAAAAAGAAAGGACGTCGTGGAAATGGTGTACAAGAAATCGTAAATGATGAAGATTGGGAGACTATTCGGACATTTCATACTACCAAAATTGAACAAAAGGTCGGCATTGATGCTCAGATTGACTTGATCCGTTCAGCTCTTAATAAAATGACTGATATGAACTACAATGAAAAATGTCAGAGCATCTTTGAAATTTTGGATTCTATTATGTGTGAATCTTCACAGGAAGATATATTGAAAGTTTGTAATCAGATATTTGATATTGCATCCAATAACAGGTTTTATTCCAAGTTGTATGCGGATTTATTTTCGGGTTTGATTCATAAGTACGAAACAATGCGCACAATATTTGAAAAGAGTTTGGACACCTTCTTGGAGCTCTTTATAAATATTGAGAGTGCAAACGCAGATGAAGACTATGACAGGTTCTGTAAGGTGAATTCCAATAATGAGCGTAGGAAGTCGCTTAGTGCATTCTTTGTGAACTTGGCTGCAAAAGAGATCGTTAGTCAAGAAAAGTTGAGTAATTTAATATTGCAACTTATGACTCAGGCTTACCAGTTTATTAAAATGGATAACAAGAAGAGTGAAGTAGATGAAATTGTTGAGAATTTGTGTATCCTTTATAACAAGGAACTTGTAGAAGACTGTGAAGAAGAAATTGACGGTAAGAGTTTGAGTGAGATTATTCAAGAATTTGCAGCTTGTAAGGCGAAGACCTGGCCCAGTCTCACGAGCAAGTCCATCTTCAAGTTTATGGATATTTTGGAGATGTAATCCACCTTTGGGAAAGGTGGAGCCAAAATAGGGAAAAAAATTGGGTAAAAAGGTGTGGATCCAAAAATTATAGTTTATGTTTTGGCTCCACCTTTCTCAAAGGTAGATAAGGTTTTGCTCAACTTTTCCAAAAGTTTATAGGTGGATAATATAATAATAAAATAATAAATTTAAACACAAAGTTCTCTACTATGAATAGGAATGAATCAAAAAGACAATTTCGGATTTAAAATAAATATTCATAAAACAAATGAGGAAGGACTCAAACAGAGCAGCGAAAATATTACTTTCAACAGCAATGAAAATGGAAATGAAATAGAAAATGGAACTGCAGAAGAATATAACATAAATGTAGATATTGCAAATTTTTTACAAGAGTTTGAGAAAATGGCACAAAAGAAAGCAGTCAACAATAACCAAGTAATGGATCAGTCTGAGTTGTACGCAGAAATATCCAACTACGATATGAATTATACTAACAAACAACTGATTCTCATTTGTGAATATTATGGTCTCAATAAAGGTGTCAAGTTGAATAAGCTCAAGAAGCATGATCTCATTGAAAATATAATGATTCACGAAAATAACCCAAAACATATTGTAGATGTTATGAAAAGAAAACAGATGTGGTATTATTTGGATGAGTTGAAAGGAGACAAGTTTTTTAAAAAGTATGTTATTTGGTAAAAAGTTGAGTTGGAATTGGGTTTTGGACATTTGTTTTATATTTTAATTAAATTACAATAATTACAATATAAAATATATTCATAGATTATATTATGGTATTATCCAAAATAAACAAAACTATTAGTTATGTTGAAACGAAAAAAGTCAATCCAAATGATTTGAGTAAAGAGGCAAACTTGTATGAGATCCAAGCAAATGGTGTCAATATTATTGTTGCGATTGGAAATTCCAGGAATGATTTTGAAGATAAAAATGTGACCTTTTTTCCTATTTATTTAGTGAAATCTAACAATAAAGTGATGCAAATTGGCGTCTATGAAATCAAATCTTCTGATTTGATGAACTATTTGGATGATGAGGGGAATCTTGAAGTGGAGAAAATGGAAGACCCACTTATTTATGTTTTTATTACAAAGTCTATGTTAGAAAACTTAAGACTTGTTCCTGACTCTGAATTAGAAGCCGAAGCCAAAGCCGAAGCTCTTGCTAAAGAAAATAAAGGTCAAGAGGATGAACCAGAAGCAGAAGATTTTCAAGAAAAAGCAGTTGCATCTATTCCAGAGGTTAGAAAGGATATATTTAACTTGGTGAATGGTGTTCCAATTCCTGCAATGTTGCAAGAAGAAACTAGACAAGCAGCAAATAAAATTATATCTTCTTATAAAAAATCGGCAGGTGAAAACTGGTTTCAAACATTTATGAAAAATCCAAATTATTATATAGTTGATAATGAAGGTGGAGGCGATTGTTTATTTGCTACTATTCGTGATGCTTTCTCTCAAATAGGACAACAAACTTCTGTTGATAAACTACGCAAGAAGCTTTCACAAGAAGTAACTCTTGAAGTTTATAACGGATACAAAGAAATTTATGATAATGCAAAACAATCTCTTTTGAAAGACACTGAAACAATTAAAAAGTTAGAAGCAGAATATTCAAAATATAGGGCTTTGTATGATAGCACACTAGATCGCAATGAGAAGAAACAATATGTGGAAATATCTAAAAAACTCAGAGAAGACAGAGATCGTGTAATCAATGAGAAAAGAATTACTTATCAAATTTCTCAAGAATATAAGTTTATGAAAGATATTGACTCTATTCAAAAATTCAAGGATAAAATAAGAACTTGTGAATTTTGGGCAGAAACTTGGGCAATTTCCACTCTTGAAAGAGTTTTAAATGTTAAATTTATATTGATGTCACATCAGTCATTTAGTGCAAATGATTTAGGAAATGTATTAAACTGTGGTCAATCAAATGATGCAATTATTGAAAGCATTGGAGAGTTTAAACCGGAATATTACATTATTCTTGAATACACCGGTGATCACTATAAACTCATTGGTTATAAGAAAAAACAGATATTTAAATTCAAGGAGATTCCATATGATATCAAAAAGATGATTGTTGATAAATGTATGGAGAAAAATTCTGGACTTTTCTCTCTTATTCCCGATTTTATTAGGTTCAAAGATGAATTAAAAAGCGGATTAGAATATGTTCCACATTTTGATGAATTGTCTGATGCCAAAATCCGAGGTCTTTATGAGGATGATGTTGTTTTTGTATTTTCAGATACTTCTGATCCAAGGAGACTACCTGGAAAGGGATCTGGAGAGAAAATTGCAATTGATATGGTGAAACAATTTTCTCAACTAGCAGCGATTCCTAATTGGCGTCGCAAATTAGATAATATGTGGATCCAACCTTTTCTGATGGATGGTCATAAATGGAATAGCGTTGAACATTATTATCAAGCAGCAAAATTCAAAGGCACTCCTGAATTCTACCTATCTTTTGCAGAAGAATCGGGGACTGACTTGAGCAAAGACCCGGAAAAAGCCAAGGCAGCTAGTAGTACCAAGGGGAAATTGAAGGGTGAACAAATCCGTCCTATAAATGTTCAAAAAGATGCCGAATATAAGAAATACAAAGAACGAACTATGAACGAAGCATTGTACGCAAAATTCACTCAAAATGAAGATTTGAAAGAACTTCTTAAGGAAACAAAGAAAGCGAAATTGATGCATTATAAGAAGGGGAAAGAAGCTGAACTAGCAGAGCCCCTTATTATAGTGCGTGAAAAAATTAAGAGCTTGTAATATCAATCATAACCCAATATCTTTCGCCAATTTTCAATCTGTTTCATCGCTTGACTATGTAAAAAATATGCTTCTTTTTTTGCATAATCGTGAACAAAAAGATCATCATTACAATATTGAAATACTCTTTTAATGAAGAGCTTGTATGAGTTTTCAAAAGCTTTTTCTGCTGTGCAATTATTTTTGGTCATATCATAAATCATTGCCCTATTGAAGTCGTATGCACCTAATAGATCGGCTTCTCTCACAATATGATAAGCTTGTTGAAACTTACCCAAGTTTGGGTAACCTAATTTTTTAACTTTTGAATAAGACATTGTAGTTATAATGTTTTTGGTTGCATCTACTTCTTCAGATGTCATAGACGTTTCTTTTTTTAAATAATTTACAATATCTATTGCTCCTTGAGTCTCATTCGTGTATTTGTTATCAGCCATATCGTGCAATGAAGCCGCTGTCAAAATTATGTTATGATCTTTCATTAATTTTGGGGTTTTTATAACCTCACTCTGATAAATTTGTTCTGCATAATTTAGAGTATTCATACTGTGCATAATTCCGTGAGATTCATCTATTTTGAGTTTTTGAGTTGTTAATAAAACATAATTGATTAATTTACAGGTTAGTATACGCATTATTGTTTATAGTAATATTATTTTTCTAATTGTTTTGTAAATATATTATTGTTATAATGTATAATTATAAATGAAAGATACTGAAGCTGAAAATGCAAAACAAAACGAATATACTTTTGATCAAAATGCAATTACTCTTACAGGCACAGATTATAAAAAACTACAAAAAGAAACAATCAAAGAACATTCTAAAAAGTCTAAATCTGAATTTGAATCTGAAAAATCTGAAAAGAGTTCGGATTCATCTAAAAAAGAAGAAGGTAATAATGGAGACGAAAAAACCGAACAGAGTGGTGGTCTCAAGAAATCATTAACATTGATGGATTTAATATTCTTTGGTCTAGGAAATGTTACTGGTGCAGGTATTTTTGTAATTTTAACAAAAACTTTATTGTACGGAGGTAAATTTACACTTCCCATTTTCATTGTCGTTACACTGATATCCATTATTATGGGGTTGTGTTATTTAGAAATTTACATTCGTTATAAGTCACCTATTACTGAATATTTGGCTATTAAAGATACGTTCGGTGAAACTTATGGACAAACACTCATTTACACCATTTATTTATTTACTGTTTTCTCTTGTATAACTATTCTAATTGCATTATCAAAGTATATTGGTTCCCTTGAATTTTTCTCCTTCTTAAATAATTATTATTACCAAGTTGGTTTGAGTATTACTATGATCTTATTGATGGCATTTATTAACTATTGTGGAATTGAAACGTCCAAGTTAGTTGGAAATGTAATTGCAGTTGGATTATTAGTATTTTTATTTGGTCTTATTTTATCTAGCTTACGTTTTTTTGACTTGAAGAAAATAACATCTGGACCTAAAGTAAAGTGGGATTCTATTGTATTATCTACAATCATTGCATTTTTCTTGTTTAATGGTTATGATTCTATTGTAAAAATCAGCGGAGAAGTCATCAACGAAAAAGATACTGAAACCGGTCTATATGCTACACTCGGTTTAACATCTGTCATTTATATTTTTATTATTATTTCGTGTTTATGTGTTCTCGGTTTCAGTAAAACAGTAAATACTTTCTCTCCTTTGACCAAAATGTATGAAATATTATATAATCCTGTTGTTGGTTTTATTGCTTATATT
>Ga0114962_10001071_pt1 | contig 23787 bp, 21 predicted proteins | sample C_130820_MF_Meta_FD_87017 | JGI IMG/M metagenome (GOLD analysis project Ga0114962, IMG submission 87017) | Freshwater microbial communities from Lake Croche, Canada to study carbon cycling - C_130820_MF_MetaG | ecosystem: Environmental > Aquatic > Freshwater > Lake | place: Lake Croche, Canada... | reverse complement strand
TTGCCATAGATGGCGATGATTTGCGTTTCTTTGGTAACTGCCTTCGTGCTGATATCCGCTGTAGGCAAGGCAGCCTCTTGGCGAAGACGATCCACAAATTGAATGGTTTGTTCTGTTGATTTTGATTGTGTTTTCATGCGTGGGCGCTCCAGTCCAGAACCATCTTGAGACAAGAAATATCGCCAAACGCAATCTCATAAGCGGCGTTGGCAGAATGAAAGGCATGCACATGTGTGACCAAACCTTTGAGAGAAAGCTGACCGCTGTTCACCAATTGATTGACCGCCAACAAGTCGGATTTTTTCCATTCGGAAGCAACACGAATTCGCGCCTCCTTACTGAATGCAGGCGAATAAGAGAACTGGAGTCCGTGTTTATACAAACCTGCCAACACCACTTCGCCACCGGGCCGAATTCGTTGGATCAAATAATTCAAATTGAAGGTATCGCCATTCATGTGATAAATGGCTTTGTAGTCTTTGCGAAGGTCCTCTTCTGGGCGAATGACTGTGTAACCTTGAGCGCCCAAAGCCATTTCGTCTTGCGTCTCCCAAACAGTCGGGGCTGGACATCCTGCAGCGACCGTCAGCCGGGCCAGCAATCGGCCCATCACGCCGTGACCAATGATCAAATCAGGCGGCGTGAAAGGCTCATGAACACCCCCGCCTGAAACTGCGTGATACGCCGTGGCGGCAAGTGCCAACAGCACAGCATCGACACCAAGTGCATTGGATACCGGCAAAACATTTTGATCCGACACCACCAAATGGGATGCGGCACCACCGTACATACTTTTGACACCAGAGAAGCAATTGGCACCCGGCACGAAAACCATTTCGCCTTCTTTGATTTTTGCCCCTTGAGGCGCCTTGACCACTTGACCCACAGTCTCAAAACCTGGTACCAGTGGGTAACCTACGCCTGCAAATGCGGACAAACTGCCGTCCCACAACATCCGTTCAACATCGGTACTGATACCACTGTATCGAACAGCCAGCTCCAATTGACCGACCTGCACTTGCGGCAGCTCCAGCGCCTGCAAAGACAGTTGCTTGGGTCTACTGAAAACAATGGCTGTAGATTTCATGGGTGTATTTTTAGTCTTACAGATTAATGTGTCAAACTTAATTTACAGTTTTGGATGGAAATTAGGGGAAACACTTAGGCTTTCTGCCTAAAAGAACTTGTGCATGAATCGGCATGTGGTTGGGCAACAGTTCAACGCCCGCAAAACCGGCCTTGCGCATCATCTGCATCAGCACTTCAGGTGTTCTAAGGCGGCCCGCGCCCATGGCGAGCAAGTAAAAATGGAAGTAGGCATCGGTTTGGGTCGGCCCATCCGCACTTTGAGAATAGGTTTTCGCCATGGGCTCCGCCAAAAGAAAGATGCCGCCAACTGGCAAGGCATCGAGTATTTTTTGCAGTAATTGCTGAACCACCTCATCAGGGTGGTCGTGTGCCACGCGCACCAAAGTGATCAAATCAGCCCCTTGAGGTAGGGGGTCGTGCAAGAAATTACCGGGGCACAAGGTCAGGCGATCCATCAAACCTTTGCTTTGAAAGTTAGCCTTCGCCAACTCAAGCACAGGGGGTAAATCAAATAATTTAATTTTCAGATGCCTGGCGTGCAAAGCCAGTTCGCTTGCAAATCGACCTTTGCCTGCGCCAACATCCAGCACACAGCGATGTTCTTCAAAATAATAAGATTTGAGAATTTCTTGAACCACAAACTCTTGCGACGAAGCCATTAAGTCAGAATAGCGGCTGAACTTGTCGTGGGCTGCTCGCTCTGCTGCTTGCGCGTCGTGGGCATAGGGCCAGTATTCAGCCATACCGCCTTGCCAAGCATTGTTTAAAAAAGCCACGGGGTCTTGCATATCGCGGTACAACAAATGGTTGTGCTCGACCATGGCACCGATTCCTGGATGCATGGCCAAAGGCACGCCCAAAGGCCCCAAACCAAATCTTTGATGGCTGCGAGACTCCAGCAGTCCCAGCGCAACTGCCGAGACCAGCAAACGCTGCAAGGCCTGTTCAGTCACTCTCGTTTGAAGCGCAATTTGCTGAAGGTCAAGTGGCTTTTGGTAGAGCATTTTGAACAGGTCTAAGCGAACGCACCCCAGCAAGACTTGCGAGTACACAAAACCCGACATCAAGTCGAAAATTTGCTGGGTTCGACGTTTGGTGATCCAGCGGGTCAGTGGGTTGCTCAACGACCACCGGTACAAGCGAGGACTGGCATAAATACGCTCTAGCCACTGCAGCAAACTATCCTGCCAAGTGCCTATTTCCAAAAGAGCATTAGGCAATCTGGCGGCGTCCATGGGCTTATTCATAGAATGATCTGCTGTTGTTGCTTGGATGGACTTTTTATGGTTCTCGCCTTTGTCGGCTTCGCGCTTGCAGCACGCCTTCGGAAGTCTTCACACATGGATTTCGGCACCAAGCGCTGAGACTCCAACAACACCAAATGCTTGAGCATGTCCTTGTAAGCGCAGTCTGGTACGGAGCTTCCCGCTTGTGCAATGAGCGAATCAAAATGCGCAATAGCGCCCTCCAAGCCCAGGGCTTGCGCTGAACTGGGGCGCTCGTTGAGCTTGTCTTGGCCGACAGGCTTTCCCAGCATGTCAATGTCGCCCAGCACATCACGAATGTCATCGGCAACTTGGTAAGCCTCCCCCAGGAAAGCGCCCAATGACACCCAAGGCTTGGGCGATTGACCGCTCGCAATGGCACCAGCCGACGTCGCAGATACAAATAAAGCACCTGTCTTGGATTGCTGGTATTTGACCAAGTCAGCAGAGTTTTCGCACTCCCATGCCTGCCCTGCCACAATGCCGTGGGGCAAGCCCACACCCTGCGACAGGTTGTCCATCAATGGAATCAATCGATCGGGATGATGTCTTCCGGCATTTAACAAAACTTGATAGGCCATGACAATCAGTCCGTCACCGGCCAACAGCGCCAAAGGCTCACTGAAGGCTTTATGAACCGTGGGCAAGCCCCTTCGAAAATCGGCATTGTCAAAAGCAGGCATGTCGTCATGCACCAGCGACGCACAGTGCATCAATTCCAGTGCTACCGCTGCGGCATCAGTCAGCTCGGGGGCATCATCGCCACAGGCCATAGCCACCGCCAAACACAGCTGAGGGCGGATTCTGGCACCACCTGAAAAAACCGCGTGACGCATTGAAGATTGCAGCTGGGGCGGCGCACCCTTGCCCACTGCTAGCGCAAAGTGCGCGCTGAGCGCCTCCTCGGCCCGCTTCAATAGACTCATAACATCCCCTTTTTAAGGTGTCTGCCATGGTGAAATGAACAGACATTGACGTCAATATAGCATTACAGTAAATTATGTCAACACGAATTGACATTCATTGGCTTATTCATTTCTGGGGGAAACCATATGCACGAAACGCTCAATCCGTACTTACCTGCTGATGATGCACAAAGAGTCTTGCTTCATAACGAAATTCACACCCGCCCTTCTGCAACTTTCAGTTTGCCTTCATTGGTTGTTTATGTCGCCGTACTGAATTCAAAAGTAGCCATATCAGAGGAGCTTGATCATCTCAAGCGGCTGCCTCAAACGCAACTGTTGACGCTTGAGCTCATGAATGGTAATTTTTTACAGCTTCAATGCCCTGGCTACAAAGTGATTTGGGAGAGACATTCAGAGTTCACCCGCTACACCATTGTTCAACCCCTGCCCGCGCATGCCCATTGGGGAAGCCAACTCCCTGAATTTGCGGCTCATGCTGCAACCGGGAACGAATGGCTGAAAAACATTCCCGGAAAAACCATCACTGCCATTCATTTGGGCATATTGAATGAAGGCATGGACGACCCTGACGCGTTTTACAAAGCCAAAAAATGGCTGGGCAATGGCGCGCTCATTGGCTCCAAAATGGGGCGAACCTTTGACCATCTATCGCACTCGCACCTGATGACCAACTTGAAGATTGAGGCCGATGGATTTGAACGCATCCTGGTGCTTGCCGCACCAGAAACTTCAGAAAATCGTGCGGGACGTATCGTGCAACGACTGCTGGAGTTAGAGACCTACCGCATCATGTCTTTGCTCAGCTTGCCAGTGGCCAAAAAACTCGCAACCAAGCTGAGAGAAACGGAAGTTCAGCTGGTCGAAATTACCGAACGGCTTGAAAAAAAGAAAGAAAGTGACGATGTTTTATTGAAAGAATTGGCCACCATGGCGACGCAAGTGGAAAGCATGACAGCCGAACACAGTTACCGCTTCTCCGCTGCGTTGGCCTACGATGCAATTGTCAGAGAACGCATTTCCGAAATGCGCGAACAACCTTTGTCTGGCATGCAAACTGTTGGCGAATTCATGCAACGGCGTTTGGCGCCCGCGATTGCCACGGTCAAAGTCACGTCGGAGAGACTGGCGGCTTTGGCCCAGCGCGTGGCCAGAGCCAGCGGATTGTTGCGAACCCGTGTAGAAATAGCGGCTGAAGCCCACAACCAGCAATTGTTAGAAAAGCTGACACGTGGACAAGAGCTGCAACTCAGACTCCAAGCCACCGTTGAAGGCCTGTCTATTGCCGCTATTACTTACTATGTGGTCAGCCTGGCTTTGTTCGTTGGCAAAGCTCTGGAAGCCTTTGGACTCAACATCAATCCAGAATTGCTTGCGGGAATTTGTACCCCTGTAGTCTTGTTCATTTCCTGGAAAACCATACAACACATCCACGTCAGACTGAAGGATGTTTGAACCTCTTTGAAACTTTGTTAATCAACGCGTCGCAGCGTGGCATCTAAAAACTCAGCCACGTGTTTCACAGCGACCTCAGGTTGCTCCTCCTGAAGCAAGTGGCCTAACTTGGGCAGCAAAATGGTTTGAGACTTCGCCAACACATTGGCATAGCTCTGCGCGTTGCTGCTTGGAATCATCTGATCTTGCTCACCCCAAATGAGCAAGGTAGGTGCTGTTATTTTGAGGAGACGCGGCACCGGATCTGTGTAAATAGTTTGGTTGGAGCGCGCCAAAATCGCAGCACGCACACCAGGCGCTCTCAGCATGTCGTAGTAACGGTTAACCAGACGGTCATCCAGCGCGTTGACGTCAAAAAAAGCAGGCTCAATGGATTTTTTAACCAAGTATTTAGGCAAAGAAAACTTGATCACTCCCATGATGGAAGGCATGGCATAGGGCTTGCTGCCAATGTCTTTGGTGGCAGGGAAGCCATCAGGAGCCATCAGAACCAAGGCCTTAACGCGATTCGGCATTGAAGCCGCAAGACCCCAGGCCATCTTCCCCCCCATAGAGTGCCCAATGACTGAAAAGTTGGATAAACCCAGCTTGTCGACAAAATGCGTCAAAGTGGCCAGATCGTTTTCCTCAGAATAATCATGAACGGGGCTCGGGCCGGTCATTCCAAAACCAGGCAAATCAAGCCTGATGACTCTGTAATGCGGTTCGAGCTGGGTAGACCAAGCGTCCCACGTTTGCAGGCTTGAAGCAAAACCATGCAACAGCAGCAGCACTGGCGCATCTTTGGGGCCCGTATCTTTGTAGTGAATGTGCAACCCATCCACATCCACGACCTGCTGTGAGGAAGCGCCGTAGCGCATTGTGAGTTCAGACAACTTCAAATCAGGAGCCCACAAACCGTAAAGCACACCCGCAGATAAAAACGCACTTGCCAACAAAACACCACCCCAATCCAGGAATTTACGCATACCATCAAGGTCTTGCCAACATGATGATCCCATCATATTATGAAAGCCAAAGCGATTGTTTTTGAAGCCCCGAAATCTTTGCGGATTCGTGAGCTCGAACTCGCGCCCATGGGCCCACTTGATTTGGAAGTTGCTGTCTGTTTCAGCGGTATCAGCACCGGGACTGAGCGCTTGTTGTGGGAGGGCACCATGCCCCCCTTCCCTGGTTTGTCATATCCGTTGGTGCCGGGGTATGAGACCGTTGGCGTCATCGAAGATCATGGCGCAGAAGTCATGGGATTGAACAAGGGCGATTGGGTTTTTTTACCAGGCTCTTACGCCTTCCAAGGGGTTCAAAATTTATTTGGCGGCTCGGGTTCACGTTTGGTCGTGCCGCATGATCGGGCTGTCAAACTGGACCCTTCTTTGGGTCACAAAGGCGTGTTGTTGGCTCTTGCCGCCACAGCACACCATGTTTTCACTGCGGGTCGCGAAGGCGCGGCTTTGGACAGTCCAGACTTGATCATTGGTCACGGCATCATGGGTCGACTGTTGGCCCGCATGGTGGTGGCAACTGGAAAGCCCGCCCCTGTAGTTTGGGAAACGCAAGCCATACGACAAGCCGGTGGGGTGGGCTATGACGTCATACATCCCGACCAAGACACGCGCAAAAATTACAAATGCATTTGTGATGTCAGTGGTGATGCGGGTATCTTGAACCATGTGATCCCCAAACTGGCGCCGGGAGGTGAGGTGGTGTTGGCAGGCTTTTACAAACAAGATCTGTCTTTTGCCTATGCACCTGCCTTCATGCGCGAAGCCACCATTCGTGTTGCTGCGCAATGGAAAAAGCACGATCTGGATGCCGTTGCCTCCATGTTTCACGACGGCAGCTTACCCCTGGAAGGACTGATCACCCACACGGAGAAGGCAGTTCATGCCCAGCAAGCCTATGAGGTCGCTTTTGGAGATCCCCAATGCCTCAAGATGGTGATCGACTGGCGGTAATCTCTTCTTTAGTTAGCATCGATAGCGTCTCAGAAGACGGCTGCACTGGCTCACTGAAGGGGGTTGGAACAGGGGCGCACATCTTCTCCCCGTCCCAACGCTGGCCGCACCAGCAGTAACCGTCTTCATTGATGAGACAAGTGCCAGTACCGCAACATCGAACATCTGTCATTGACTGCTCCCGCAATATCAAGTCATGGTTAGTCGAGCAGCCGGACGCTGGAGATCAGCCCTTTTTGGCCCAGGCACTGCACCATGCTTTGGCTGCAACTTGCTTGCCCGCAAACAAAGGACAAGCGCCTGCAGCGGAGCCTGCTGCGCCTTGATAGAGGGCGCAAGTGCCACAGGCTTGGCCTGTGGCAAATTTGGGTTGTTTGGTTTTATCAACTTTGCTCGCATCGGCTTTGTAGCCAAGAGCCGAGGCTTGGGGGTCGGTTTCAGCAACCATGCTTTGAGCCTGTGCAGACGCAGCCAGCAAAGTTGCAGCTGAAGCCAAAGCTGTGTGCATCACGAAGACGCGACGCGTACTGGAAAAATTAGAACTCATGGTGTTTCCTCAGGTAAAAAATGATGGTGCCCCGAGCCGGAATCGAACCGGCACGCCCGCTATTCACGAAGCGGCGGATTTTAAGTCCGCAGTGTCTACCAATTTCACCATCGGGGCCTGCGATTGCTCGCAATTCGGTAACGTCCTAGTTTAACAGCCTGACACCATGGGGCCATTGGGCAATCCCTTCAGAAATCAAGCGCCTGACAACCCCTCACTGCGTGCTGCGCTCTCACCCAGGAGCTCAAGATAGGCGTCTTCCAAGCTAACCGGTTGAACACTCACTGCACTGACCTGCGTGCCCTCTAGCGACTCAACGATCTCTCGCAAGCTCAGGTCACGAGGCAGCAAAAGTCGCATCTGCCCAGCGCGTTGGCGAACTTGCCAACCCAGATCCAAGGCCCGTTGCATGATGGCTTCGTTGTTTTTCGATTGCACTTTGGCCACGGCTTGACCGGGTATGCGGGCCAACAATTCAGACACACTGCCTTCGGCCACGACTTTGCCGCTTTGCATGAGTGCAACACGGCTACACAGCCGCTGGGCCTCGGCCAGATGGTGGCTGGTGAGCAAGATGGTCGTCCCGCTGTCACGCAAACCCTCAATGAGGCGCCAAAGCTCCATGCGCGCCTCTAAATCCACGGCTGAAGTGGGCTCGTCCAGCACCAGTAACTTGGGCCGGTGAATCAATGAAACGGCCAAGTGCAAGCGTTGTTGCCAACCTCCAGAAAGTTGGCCTACCCGGGTGCTTGCAAAGTTTTCTAGCTCAAAAAAGTGCATCAGTTCGGTTACCCGCTCTTTGCGTTCCTTTTCCGAAAGGCCGTAAAGGCGAGCAAAAAAGTGCAGGTTTTCAGCGGGCAGCAAATCGGGGTACAGGGCGGTGTGCTGCGTGCAAACGCCTACCAGACCACGCGCGTGATAACCAAGTTTGCTCAAGGGTTCACCCAGCAGGCGCACCTGCCCTGCCTCGCAGGTCAGCAGCTTGCAAACGATGTTCAGAACTGTGGACTTGCCACAACCATTGGGGCCGAGCAGACCCACAACCTCGCCTTGATCTACCCGCAGGCAAAAGCCATCCAGCACATGGTGGCTGCCAAACCACTTGTGAACATCATCGATTTGGAGAACTGCTGTCACTTGGATTTGTCCACGTCGAGCAAATGCCGATAAGAATGGATGCCTAAAGCCAGAGAAAGGCCACAAAACACAAGCAAAAAAGTCAATTCAAAACGCAGTTCAAGGAACCCTTTGCCATAGGCTGCTACGCCTTTGAAGGCCTGATTCATGTGCAGCATGGGATTGATTTGCGCCACGGCTTGCATCCCTTGGGGCATGATTTCGAGTGGAAAAAAAGTACCACCTAACACCAACAGCGGCACACCAATCGCCGACAAAGCGACCACCACTTCTTCGCTGCGCCGCGCAAACCGGGCGCCCAGAAAAAATCCCATGCCCACGTAGGAAAACACGGAGAGCAGCAAAACCACGCCGCCCAATAAAAGACTGCCTTGGTATCGAACGCCAATGCACAAGGCAATGCTGTAGAGCATGACCACTTGCATGAACGCCAGCAACAGCTGTGCAATGACGACTCCCAAGAAGTAGGCGGCGGGGTGCAGGGGTGTGGTGAGTAAGCGGGGCAGCGTGCCGCGCTCGCGCTCGGCAGCGATCACGGCAACAGTGCCCCCCAAGCAGCTGAAAAAAAGCGCTGCTCCAACCAAAATGCCAGCCGCTGCGGCATCCAAGCCTGCGCGCATGCTGTCGTTGTGCGCATAGACCAAACCAAACAACAGCATCATCGTCGAGGGAAAAACGGCCCAAAAAATCAGGCCACGCTTTTGCCGCCATTGTTCCAGCAACAGCCGTTGCGCAACCGCACGTGTTTGTGCCCACAAAAAGCTGGTATGCATCACATCGATCGCTTGAAATTTGCCGCCTCAGGCAGCAATTTGTCCAAAGCTTTCGCGGACATCAGCACGCCCGGGATGCCTGCGCCTGGGTGGGTGCTGGCACCCACCATAAACAGGTTCTGGACGTCTTCACTTCGGTTGTGCGGTCGAAACCAAGCGCTTTGCATCATCAGCGGTTCTAGCGCAAAGGCTGCGCCTTTGTAAGACAGCAAATTGTCTTGAAACTCTTGCGGGGTGGTCATGAACGAAACCGTCAGGTGTTCGCTTAAGTTGGGCAGAACCGTCTCTTCAAGTGCTTTGGCGATGGCGGCGCGGTAAGGCTCCGCATGCGCCGCCCAGTCCGTACCGCTTTGCAAGTTGGGGACGGGTGCCAGAACATAAAAAGTATCGCACCCCTGCGGCGCCATGGCCGGATCGGTGGCGGTTGGACGATGCAAGTAAAGACTCAAATCGTCAGACAAATGGTGGCGTTTGAAAATGTCTTTCATCAGCGCTTCATAGCGCGGACTGAGCAGCATCATGTGGTGCGGGACGTCTTCAAAGCGTTTGTTGGTCCCAAAGTACCAAACAAAAAGACCCATGGAATACTGGCCCTTTTCCACTTTGGCGTTGGTCCACACCTTACGGTGTTTCTCCTCGATCAGGTTCTTGTAGGTCCAAGCCGCGTCGGCGTTGCAGACAACCATATCAGCCGCAATGTTTTCTCCACTGGCCAGTGTAACGCCACATGCGCGTCCTTCTGCAACATGGATGCGACGGACCTCAGCGCCAGTGCGCAGAGTGCCGCCCATGCCTTCCATCAGATTCACCAAGCCGTTCACCAAAACACCTGTGCCGCCCATCGTCCAGTGCACGCCAAATCGTCTCTCTAGCGCATTGATGAGGGCGTAAACGCAGGTCACAGAAAACGGATTACCCCCAATCAACAGCGACTGCAGGCTCAAGACTTGGCGTAATTTGGGGTGTTGAATGTGCGTGGCGACCATCGCGTGCAGGCTTCGCCACCCTTTCATCCGCAAAATAGCGGGGACAGCCTTGAAGAGATCGCCCATGTTGTCAAAGGATTGGCAGCTCAAGGTGTCAAAGCACAGATCCAAACAAAGGTCTGCCTGAGCCAAGAAGGCAGCGTATCCCGGCCCCGCTGTGGGGTCGATGCGCAGAACCTCAGCGCACATGCGCTCAGGGTCTCCGCTGTAATCGAAGTGATCCCCGTCGTCGAATCGGATGCGGTAAAAAGGGTCGAGCAAACGCAGCGTGACGTCATCGGCAAATTGGCGACCAGCCAAGCGCCAGAGCTCTTCAAGCAAAAGTGGCGCGGTCACAATCGTCGGGCCAGCGTCAAAAGTGTGGCCGTCGACATGGATCACGCGCGCCCGGCCGCCAGGCTCATTTAACTTCTCGAGCACCTGCACACGCCAACCTTTGGCGCACAGACGTACTGCGGCCGCCAGCCCGCCAAAACCGCTGCCAATCACCAGCGCTGTGGGCGCTTTGGCATCTGACTTTCGCACAGGCTGATCAGTGGTGCTGGCATTCATCGGCATCAACTTGTTGTTTCAGCATTTGGTTTTGTGTGAAGGGCCAATCCATGATAAAGCAAGTCACTCTCGCACGGATGTCCACTTTGCGGATCGGCGTAGTATGCAACTGCTGTAGTATTTCTTTGGTGCGGTGCAAGCGTGCATCGCTTCAACTTTCAAATTTTGTTGTTTGTTCAAAAAGGTCAAGATATGCCGGTTCCAAGTGCGATGAATTTTATTGATCATGGCAAAGGCGGGCTTCCAGACGTTCTAGCACCCAGTCAATGCGCAGTCCCGAGACCCGCGTCGGGTGAAGTTCTGGTGCGCGTGGCCTATGCAGGCGTTAACCGCCCCGACTGTTCGCAGCGCAGTGGGCGATATCCGCCCCCTCCCGGCGCTTCACCGATCATCGGCCTTGAAGTGTCCGGCGAGGTTGTTGCGTTGGGTGAAGGTGTCACGCAGTGGCGCATAGGTGATCAGCTTTGCGCCTTGACCAATGGCGGTGCTTACGCCGAGTATGTGACCGTGCCTCAGGGTCAAGCAATTTCGATTCCCGAAGGCTTTTCGATGTTGCAAGCGGCCGCCTTGCCGGAAAACTATTTCACCGTTTGGGCCAACGTGTTTCAAAGGGGCAAACTCCAAAAAGATGAACATTTTTTGGTGCATGGCGGATCTTCTGGCATTGGTTTAACTGCCATTCAACTCGCGCACGCTTTTGGCGCCAAGGTGTTTTGCACGGTCGGCAATGATGAAAAAGCCCAAGCTTGCCGCGATGCAGGGGCCGACATCGCCATCAATTACAACTCGCAAGATTTTGTCGAAGTCGTCTTGGCGAATACCCACAAGCAAGGGGTCGATATGGTGCTTGACATGGTGGGCGGAAGTTACATGCAGCGCAACTTGCAGGCCCTGGCCATGGACGGTCGCTTGGTGCAGATTGCCTTTTTGCAATCCTCAAAAGCAGAAGTGGATTGGGTCACCCTGATGACCAAACGTTTGACTTACACAGGCTCCACACTGCGACCACGGTCGGCCGCAGACAAAGCGAAAATGGCCATAGAGTTGAAACAGCGGGTCTGGCCTTTGCTCGAAGCGGGTACGGTTAAACCTGTGATTTACAAAGTGTTTGATTTGGCACAAGCCAATCAAGCCCATGCACTCATGGAGTCGTCTGTGCACATTGGCAAAATCATGCTGAAGGTGGCAGACTGAAAAAGACGGCGCAAAAAAAGCCCTCCGAGGAGGGCTTGACTCAATTCCAAAGGTCAATAGCTGAGAATCAACCGCCCTTTTTGGAGCGCTTTCCAGGGTTTTTCTTGTTCCGAGTGGACACGCCACGCTCCAAGCTCACCCGTTGGCCGCGGCCGTGTGTAGGCAAGGTCACGCCAGGCAGGGGCGTCATGGGCGGGGTAAATTTACGATCAGCTTCAGTCACAATCTTATTGCCCATCAATGGCTCCATTAAAAGTTCAACCCCTGATTAAGCCACAGCTTCGGGCTGATTCAGGCATCAGGGGTGATTAATTTTTACTTCAGGCTCATTCTACTTTAGCGCCCGAACTTTTGACTATCAGAGCGGCATTGTCCCAATCGGCACGCAAAATTTGCTGAAACTCGTCGGGGCTGGCGGTTGTCATTTCAACGCCGAGGTTTTTGAATCGCTCAATCACGGCGGGATCTGCCAAGGCTTTTTGAACGGCATTGTTGATGCGATCTTGCTCGGCTTTAGGCAGGTTGGCAGGGCCGAGCAGCCCGATCCAGGAGTCAAATTTGTAGCCTGGCAACCCAGCCTCGGCGACGGTGGGCAACTCGGGCATGAAACGCGAGCGCTTGGAACCTGTGTAGGCCAACAGTTTGATGCGTGGGTCTTGCCGGAAACCAACCAGGCCGATGGTAGCGGCTGTGACACCTTGCACCCGGTCGGCCAGGACTTCATTGACTGCATCCCCTGTCGACTTGAGCGGGATATGTTGCATTTCCAAACCAGCCTTGGACAGGAATGATGCCATGCCCAAGTGGGTGGCGCTGCCATTACCCGCGGAAGCGTAGTTCAGTTGTTTGGGCTTGGACCTGACTTGCTTGATGTAGTCGGCGAGATTATTCACCCCCATGCTGGCGGGTGCCGCGATCACGTAGCCTGAATAGCCCAGCAAAGACACGCCGGCAAAGTCCTTGATGGGGTCATAAGGCAGCTTGGCAAACAAATGACCCGCCAAGGTATGGCTGGCTGCAGCCAAGACCAAGGTGTTGCCATCGGGGGCAGCTTTAGCCACTGCGGCTGTACCGATGGTGCCGCCGGCGCCCGCTTTGTTTTCAATGATGACTGAAGCACCCAGTATTTGACCTAATTCATTGCTGAAGGTCCTGGCCACGGTATCTTGCACGGCACCTGGGCCAAACGGAACCACGATCCGGATCACACGCTGCGCGAAAGCTGCGGTGCTCAAACCCATTGCCATGGCAAGAAAGACCAGCGAGGTTTTGAATTTCATGATGTGTCCTTTGAAAGTTTCAGGAAGTGGCAAGCCAACGCTGGGTCAGGCGAACAAAATAGCTGGCTCCAACGGGAATGATCGCATCGTTGAAGTCAAATGAGGTGTTGTGGATGATGCAAGGGCCTGGGCCATGGTCCGGCAGGCGGTGGTCGCCAAAACCATTGCCAATGAAGGCATAGCAACCCGGTTTCGCTTTGAGCATATGGGCAAAGTCTTCGGCGCCAAGCACCGCAGGGAAGTGTTCATTGACAGCATCAGCTCCCACCACCTCGCGCATGACCTCAGCAGCAAAACGCGCTTCCTTGGCATGATTAACCACCGGAGGCGACGCACGCTTGAACTCCACCACTGCAGCGCATCCATGGGCTTGTGCTGTGCCTTGCGCCAGCTGACGCAAGCCAGCTTCAATTGCATCGAGAGCAGTTTCCGAAAAGGTCCTCACGGTACCACCAACCCATGCCTCATCGGGAATCACATTGGGCGCGCCAGAGCCTTGAATTTGCGTCACCGCCAACAAGGCTCGCTCCACACTGTCGACCACCTTGGGCACCAGGGTTTGCAATTGCTGGCCCAGGTTGATTACCGCAGCCACGGGATCTACACCCGAATGCGGCATGGAAGCATGGGTTCCACGCCCTTTCATGACTACGCGCCAAGTGTTGCTCGACGCCATCAAGGCGCCGTGATTCAGCGCAAAGTGTCCAACCTCTCCAATCGAAAAGTTGTGCAAAGCAAACACAGCATCGCATGGAAAGCGAGTGAACAAGCCGTCTTCGATCATTTTCTTGGCGCCCGCTTTGCCCATTTCCTCGGCAGGCTGAAAAATGAAGTTCACAGTGCCGTCGAAGTCGCGGTGCTGAGACAGATGCCAAGCCGCAGCCAAAAGCATGGTGGTGTGTCCGTCATGGCCACACGCATGCATGCGTCCATCGTGGGTGGAGCGGTGCGGGAAATGGTTTTCTTCTTGCAGGGGCAAAGCGTCGAGGTCTGCACGCAAACCCAAAGAGCGAGAGCCATTACCAGATTTCAAGACCCCAACAACACCCGTACCGGCCACACCGGTGTGAACTTCAATGCCCCAGGCGCCTAACTTTTCGGCCACTATCGCGCAAGTTCGATGCTCTTCAAATCCCAGCTCAGGGTGCGCGTGAATATCGCGGCGCAATTGCGTGAACTGGCTGTAATCTTTCAACGAATCTAAGAGGGGCATGGCATTCCAGTCGAAGTAACAATCGGGATAACTTTACTACAGGACACAAAAAACAACGCATAAAAAAGAAAGGTCCAAAAGAGTCGAAAAACCAAATTTCGGTGAAAATAAAGCATGAATAATCAACTTCGACAATTCTTGGCACTGAGCTTGTGCAGCACCTGCGTTTCTTTCGCTTGGGCGCAAAACAATTTTGCCAATGATGCCGCCAAAGAACCCGGCGCCAAGCTCACACCATCAGGCTTGGTATTTCGCTCCCTCCAAGAGGGCACTGGCGCCAGCCCCAGCGGGACCGACAAGGTCAAAGTGCACTACCGCGGAACGTTTCCCGATGGCAAAGAATTTGACAGCTCCTACAAACGCAATCAAGCGATTGAGTTTCCCTTGAATGGCGTGATCGCCTGTTGGACCGAAGGTGTGCAATTGATGAAAGTGGGTGGCAAGTCCAAATTAACCTGTCCTCCCGCCATCGCCTACGGTGCGCGCGGCGCAGGTGGCGTGATCCCACCCAATGCGACACTGCAATTTGAAATTGAATTGATTGCCATTGCGGGCAAGTAACAACAAGGACCAACCCATGAACACAATGACTTTAGAAACCTTCACCAAGCAATCACTTGACGAAGGCTTTGACGAGGTGCTGGTGCGTGAATGGAAGCCAGATTTGGTGCTCGAAACCCACACCCATCCTTTTGATGTCAGCGCCTATGTGGTCAAGGGTGAATACTGGCTCACATTGGATACGCACATCAAACACCTGAAGGCTGGCGACAGCTTTCGGTTGGCGCGTGACATCGCGCATGCTGAACGTTATGGAAGCGAAGGCGCCACCGTCTGGGTGGCTCGGGCAAATTGAGATTGGAGCGGGAAACGAGATTCGAACTCGCGACCTCAACCTTGGCAAGGTTGCGCTCTACCAACTGAGCTATTCCCGCATTTGCAGCGCAACACAGGGGTTGACTGCTTCATGAATTTGGAGGCTCGGGCCGGAGTCGAACCGACCTACACGGATTTGCAATCCGGTGCATAACCGCTTTGCTACCGAGCCTTGAAACTGACAAAAAAGGGAAGCGGTTGGCTTCCCTTAGACTTGAAAGAGATTGGTGCTTCTTTCAAAATTTGGAGCGGGAAACGAGATTCGAACTCGCGACCTCAACCTTGGCAAGGTTGCGCTCTACCAACTGAGCTATTCCCGCATTTGCGAACAATTTAGCATCATATGCTTTACATCTCGCGTTATTTGATTATAGGTTAAATTTTCGGATTTTTGGCTGCCTGTCGCGAAAATTTCGCCCCCCTTTAACTCAGTGTTTGATCGCTTCTTTCTCGATGGCAGCGACTACCGGAACCAAGGCAGAAACCTCAGCGACTTCCTCCTCCAGCAAAGCTTGCGGCATTCTCTCGAGGGCAACTTCAAGCACTTTATCAATCCACTTGACAGGCACAATCTCCAGGCCGTTTTTGACGTTTTCAGGAATGTCTTGCAGGTCTTTGACGTTGTCTTCAGGGATCAAGACCGTTTTGATGCCGCCACGCAATGCAGCCAGCAGCTTTTCTTTCAAGCCGCCAATCGCCGTGACTTCACCACGCAAAGTGATCTCGCCTGTCATGGCCACATCCGCACGGATCGGTATGCCGGTCATGGCAGAGACCATGGCAGTGGTCATGGCTGCACCTGCACTGGGGCCATCTTTGGGCGTAGCGCCATCGGGGACGTGAATGTGCAGATCTTTCTTCTCAAAGATGTCGTCTTTGATACCCAATAAACGGGCACGACTGCGCACCACGGTGCGAGCGGCTTCAACCGACTCTTTCATGACATCGCCCAAAGAACCCGTGCGCGTGATGACGCCCTTGCCTGGCATCAATGCAGCTTCGATGGTCAGCAAATCACCGCCGACTTCGGTCCATGCCAATCCCACCACCTGACCGACTTGGTTGGTCGCTTCTGCGCGGCCATAGGTGTATTTCTGCACACCCAAGAAATCGTTCAAATTGTCTGGCGTGACGACGACCTGAGGGATCATTTTTTTCAGCAACAAGGCTTTGACGACCTTGCGGCAAATTTTAGACAACTCGCGCTCAAGGGATCGAACGCCCGCTTCTCGGGTGTAGTAACGCACGATATCGCGAACAGCTGCGTCCTCAACTTTCAGCTCGGAGGCTTTCACCCCGTTATTGGTCATTTGCTTGGGCAGCAAATAGGTGATGGCGATACTGGTTTTTTCGTCTTCGGTGTAGCCCGACAAGCGAATCACTTCCATCCGGTCCAAAAGGGCCGAAGGGATGTTCATCGAGTTAGAGGTCGCGACAAACATGACGTCACTCAAATCAAAGTCCACCTCGACATAATGGTCGCCAAATGTGTGATTTTGTTCGGGATCCAAAACTTCAAGCAAAGCGCTAGAAGGGTCTCCGCGGAAGTCGGTGCCCAGTTTGTCGATCTCGTCCAATAAAAACAGGGGGTTGCGCGTGCCGACCTTGGTCAGGCTTTGCAGTACTTTGCCAGGCATGGCACCGATGTAAGTCCGTCGATGACCCCGAATTTCCGCCTCGTCACGCATACCGCCCAAGGCCATGCGCACGTATTTACGGCCCGTGGCTTTGGCAATCGATTGACCCAGCGATGTTTTACCCACGCCGGGAGGACCGACCAAACAAAGGATAGGCGCCTTGACCTTATCTACACGCTGCTGCACCGCAAGGTATTCCATGATGCGGTCTTTGACTTTTTCAAGACCGAAGTGGTCCTCGTTCAGCACCACTTCGGCGTTGCCCAAATCGTGTTTGATCTTGGTACGCTTGCTCCACGGCAAAGCCGTCAGCACGTCAATGTAATTGCGCACCACACTGGCTTCCGCCGACATGGGAGACATGAGCTTGAGCTTTTTCAACTCGGCATCTGCTTTTTTGCGCGCATCCGGCGGCATTTTGGCGGCTTTGATCTTCTTTTCGATCTCTTCAATGTCTGCGCCCTCTTCACCCTCGCCCAGCTCTTTTTGAATCGCTTTGACTTGTTCGTTCAGGTAAAAATCACGCTGATTTTTTTCCATCTGCCGTTTGACTCGACCACGGATTTTTTTGTCAACATTCAATATGTCGACTTCACGCTCAAGCTGGGCAAAAAGATTTTCCAAGCGGTCGCGAATACTCGCCAAGTCCAGAACCAATTGCTTGTTTTCCAACTTGAGCGGCAAATGGGCCGCGATGGTATCCGCCAGACGACCAGGCTCATCAATGCTTGAGATCGAAGTCAAAATTTCGGGCGGGATTTTTTTATTGAGTTTGACGTACTGGTCAAACTGCTGCATCACCGCGCGCCGGAGCGCTTCAATTTCACTGCTTTGCTCGGCTTGCTCGGCTGCAACTTCCATAGGCATCACCGTGGCAGTGAAATGAATCTCTCCATCCACAATGGTTTGCACTGTGGCCCGTTGTTGGCCTTCAACCAGGACTTTCACGGTACCGTCCGGCAGTTTGAGCATTTGCAAGATGGTCGAAATACACCCCACTTCGAACATGTCGGTGGCTTCAGGCTCGTCTTTGGCAGCTGTTTTTTGGGCCACCAGCATGATGCGGCGATCGCTCGCCATGGCCGTTTCGAGGGCCTTGATGCTCTTGGGACGACCCACAAACAAAGGGATCACCATGTGCGGAAAAACCACCACGTCGCGCAATGGCAACATGGGCAGGTCCAACAAAATGGCAGGTAGTGGAGTGTTTCCGGACATAAGGGTTCCCTCAGTTATACGGCATAGATGGTCACGAGACGCCTGATTTCAACCTGAACACACACGTTGTTTCAGGTTGCAATCGCTTGTCCTTTAGCCTGCGCCCCGAAGGGTTCAAGCTTGTTTAGCCGCTTCGCGGTAAACCAGCAAGGGAGATTGGTTCTCTTCGATGGTGGATTCATCCACCACCACTTTTTCAACATTCAAAGATGTGGGCAATTCAAACATGGTGTTGATCAGCGCTTGCTCCAAGATGGAACGCAAACCGCGAGCGCCCGTTTTACGGGCCAATGCTTTGCGTGCGATCGCGTGCAGCGCGCCTGGGCGAATCTCCAACTCGACGCCTTCCATGCTCAGCAATTTGCCGAACTGTTTGACCAAAGCATTTTTGGGCTCTGTGAGGATCTCAATCAGCGCCTCTTCAGTCAACTCGGCCAAAGTCGCCACCACGGGCATACGGCCCACCAGCTCAGGGATCAGGCCGAATTTGATCAAATCTTCTGGCTCCACCTCGTTGAACACATCGGTCAGGGCGCGTTGTTTTTTACTTTTGACGACAGCGCCGAAACCGATGCCCGAAGCTTCAGTTCGATTTTCGATCACTTTTTCCAAACCCGAAAAAGCACCACCGCAAATGAACAAAATGTTGGTAGTGTCAATTTGCAGAAAGTCTTGATTGGGATGCTTTCGACCGCCTTGAGGCGGTACGCTGGCCATGGTGCCTTCAATCAACTTGAGCAATGCTTGCTGGACGCCCTCACCGGACACATCGCGGGTGATGGATGGGTTGTCTGACTTACGGGTAATTTTATCTATCTCATCGATGTACACAATGCCGCGCTGGGCACGCTCCACATCGTAATTGCAGCTTTGCAGCAATTTGGCAACGATGTTCTCTACGTCTTCACCCACATAACCGGCTTCAGTCAGAGTGGTGGCATCGGCCATGACAAAAGGGACATCAAGCATGCGGGCCAAGGTCTGAGCCAATAATGTTTTGCCGGAGCCGGTGGGGCCAATCAACAAGATATTGCTTTTGGCCAGTTCAACTTCGTCTTTTTTGGCCGTTTCTTTGTGACGCAAACGCTTGTAATGGTTATAGACCGCCACGGCCAATGTACGTTTGGCTTTTTCTTGGCCAATGACATAGTTGTCCAAATTGGTTTTGATGTCCAAAGGGGTGGGCAGACCGTCTTTGGCACCCGGCGTCAAGTCAACCGCAGGCAACTCGTCCCGGATGATGTCATTGCACAGGTCTATGCATTCGTCGCAAATAAAGACCGAAGGGCCTGCGATGAGCTTCTTAACCTCGTGCTGACTTTTACCGCAAAATGAGCAGTAAAGATTTTTCTCGGAAGATGTGCCTTTTTTGTCGGCCATAAAACGCCTAATAATTCGTGTAAGCCAATGATAAGCGGGAAACGGCGTTCACCGGTGCCGGAGAACGCCGTCCACTGAGAGACCGGAGGGTCTGTTTAGAACCACCAATCTCAAGGCCGCTTAGCAATGACTTCGTCAACTAAGCCATATTCTTTAGCTTCATCTGCGGAAAGGTAGTAATCCCTTTCGGTGTCGCGCTCAATTTTCTCGAGGGGCTGACCCGTCTTTTCGGCCAGGATACGGTTCAATTGTTCGCGAGTTTTCAGGATTTCTCGGGCGTGGATTTCGATTTCAGTGGCCTGTCCGCGAGTACCGCCCAAAGGTTGGTGAATCATCACTTTGGAGTTAGGCAAGCAAAAGCGTTTGCCTTTGGCGCCAGAAGTCAGCAAAAAAGCGCCCATGCTGGCCGCCATACCCATGCACAGCGTCGACACGGCGGGCTTGATGAAATTCATGGTGTCGAAAATCGCCATGCCTGCGCTGACGGAGCCGCCGGGAGAGTTGATGTAAAAAGAAATGTCTTTTTCTGGGTTTTCGCTTTCCAGAAACAGCATTTGCGCCACCACCAGATTGGCCGCATGGTCATTGACCTCACCGACCAAGAAAATCACGCGCTCTTTGAGCAATCGGGAATAAATATCGTAGGCGCGTTCTCCACGGCCAGACGTCTCAATCACCATCGGGACCATGCCCAAGGCTTGGGTTTCGAGTTCACTCATGTTAGTTCCTATTTTCGTTGGGATACTTTAACCCTTTTGGGAGACCTTCAATGAAATGGGGCTTGTGGACTGAACCGCAAGTCCTTCACAAGCCCCAAGCGCGAAAAAGTCAGATTTTCAAGCCGATTGAGCGGTCAAGCTCAGGCTTGTTGGCCCATCAATTCATCAAAGGACATCGACTTTTCGGTCACCTTGGCTTGGGACATGACATATTCGGCCACATTGCTTTCAATCACCACCGCTTCCACTTCGGCCATGCGCTGGTTGTCGCTGTAATACCAGCGAACCACATCAGCAGGACGCTCGTAGCTGGAAGACAGCTCGTCAATATGGGCCTTGATCTGCTCCGGTTTGGCATGCAAGTCGTTGGCGCGAACCAATTCGGCCACCACCAGACCCAAACGCACACGTCGCTCCGCTTGGGGCACAAAAATATCGTCAGGAATTTCGGCTTTGTCGGCGTCTTTGATGCCGCGCTGCTTCAAGTCAGCGCGAGCGCCTTCTTTCAAGCGATCCACCTCGGACTGAACGATGGATTTGGGCAAATCCAGTTCAGCTTTGGAGACCAGTGCGTCCATTGCGGCTTGTTTGTTGCGGCCTTGCAAGCGAGATTTCACTTCTCGCTCAAGGTTCTTGCGAATATCGGAGCGCAAACCTTCGATTGAAGCGTCAGCGATACCCAGCGACTTGGCTAAGGCTTCGTTCACTTCAGGCAGGTGAGCGGCTTCAATTTTCTTGACTGTGACCATGAAGTCGGCGGTTTTGCCAGCCACATCTTTACCGTGGTAGTCCGCAGGAAAAGCCAAGGGGAACGTCTTGCTTTCACCATTTTTCATGCCGCGTACAGCGTCTTCAAATTCTTTCAGCATCTGGCCTTCACCGACCATGAACTGGAAGTCTTCAGCTTTGCCGCCGGAAAAAGTTTCGCCGTCGATCTTGCCTTCAAAGTCAACGGTCACGCGATCACCCTCAGCCGTGGCTGTGTCCATGGCGCGCTGCGCAAAGGTGCGGCGTTGTTTGCGCAAAATGTCGATGGTTTTATCAATCGCAGCATCGGAGACTTCGGAAGAAGTTTTCTCGACCTCGACACCTGTCAAATCGCCCAATTTAACTTCGGGGTACACCTCGAACACCGCATCAAAAGTCAACTCACCGGAGGGTGCGCCTTCTTTTTCAGTGATACGAGGCTGACCCGCCACGCGCACTTGCGCCTCGTTGGCGGCGACCGCAAAAGCTTCGCCTACTTTGTCATTCATGACCTCGTACTGAACCGAGTAACCATAACGCTGCGCGACCACGTTCATGGGCACTTTGCCCGGGCGAAAGCCGTCCATCTTGACCGTGCGGGCCAGTTTTTTCAAACGGGCATCGACTTCAGACTGGATGGCCGTCACAGGCAGTGACAGCGTGATCTTGCGTTCCAGTTTTTCGAGGGTTTCTACAGTAACTGCCATGGTTCTTCTCTGGTTAATAAGTTGGTGCGCGGGGCGGGACTCGAACCCGCACAGTATTGCTACCGTCAGGACCTAAACCTGGTGCGTCTACCAATTTCGCCACCCGCGCGGGTCCAAATAAAACGGGCGGACAGATCAAGTGCGCATCAATGCCCACCCGAACTGATCGCCCGCATGAAATCGGTCAGCCTGCTATTTTACCCATGAAAGTGGGCGTTTTCAGTTGGGCTTGGCCACGCGGAACCAAGCGGCGTACATTGCGGGCAATGCCAACAGTGTCAGCACCGTGGCCACGATCAAGCCCCCCATGATAGCCACCGCCATCGGGCCCCAAAACACGCTGCGCGACAGCGGAATCATGGCCAAAACAGCTGCAGCAGCGGTCAGCACAATCGGCCTGAAGCGCCTGACCGCTGACTCCACAATCGCCGTCCAGGCAGGAATACCCTGTGCCCGATCCTGCTCAATCTGGTCGATCAAGATCACCGAGTTGCGCTGGATCATGCCCATCAAGGCGATCACCCCCAGCAAAGCCACAAAGCCAAAGGGTCGGTTCAGCGCCAACAAAGCCGCCGCCACGCCGGCCATGCCCAAGGGCCCCGTGAGAAACACCAGCATGGATCGGCTGAAGCTTTGTAATTGGAGCATCAGCAATGTGAAGGTAATGAACAGCATCACCGGGACACCCGCCGCGATGGAAGCAGAGCCTTTGGCGCTTTGCTCCACCGCGCCAGCCACTTCGATGCGGTAATCGGTCTGACCTGCTGCGTGCCATTGGGCTTCCAACGCTTTCAATTCCGGCAGCAGTTGCGCGGTCACGGTCGCGCCTTGCAGGCCTTCGGCCAAGTCGCTTTGCACGGTGATCGCGTAATCGCGACCTTGGCGCCAGATCACGCCAGGCTCCCAATCAAAAACGGGCTTGGCTATTTGCATCAGCGGGACAGATTTGCCCGATGCTGTAGGAACATATGCCTGCCCCAAATCAGAGATCGCATCGCGTTCCGACAAAGGCTGGCGCAACACGATATCAATCAATTTATCGCCTTCGCGGTATTGGCCTACCGGAGAGCCGGACAACAAAGTGCGAGTGGCTTGCGCAATCGACTGGCTGCTCACACCCAATGCACGGGCTTTGGCTTGATCCACCTCCAGTCGAATAACCTTGACAGACTCGTTCCAATTGTCATTGACACCCCTTGTGTTGGCGCTGCTGCGCATGATGACTTTAACCTCGTCGGCCTTCTCCCGCAGCAGGACCGGATCGACTCCCGCCACCCTGAATTGCACCGGATAAGGAACAGGCGGGCCATTGGGCAGCAATTTGACACGCCCCCGAATCTCCGGGAATTCTTGCGCCAAAATACCAGGCAACTTGATGCGTAAACTCTCACGGGTTTTCAAGTCTTGGGGCAACACAATCAACTGCGACACGTTGGTTTGCGGAAAGACCTGGTCCAGGGGCAAGTAAAAACGTGGCACGCCGGAACCCACCCAAGTGGTGACAGACTTGATACCGGGCTCTGCCAGCATGCGCTTTTCAAATCGCTTGGCGACTTCTTCATTGGCGGTGAAAGTTGCGCCTTCAGGCAACCACAAATCCACCAGTATTTCAGGGCGACTGGAGTCTGGAAAGAACTGCTGCTGCACTTTGCCCATGCCGGCGATGCCCAAAGCAAACATCAACACGGTCAAACCCAGGGTGACCCATCGGTACTCCACACACCAGTTCACAGCGCGGCGAAACTGGTTGTAAAACGGGGTGTCGAACAATTCTTGAGGTTGCGCATCGTCTGCGACCCGGTGGACGTGCGCCGGCGGCTTGAGCAGCCAGGCTCCCAAATAGGGTACAAAATACACCGAAGCCACCCAGCTGATGAGCAAAGCCACCACCGTCACCGCAAAAATGGCAAAGGTGTATTCCCCGGTCACTGACTTGGCCATGCCGATGGGCAAAAAGCCCGTGGCAGTGATCAAAGTTCCCGTCAGCATGGGCATGGCAGTCAATTCATAGGCAAAGGTCGCGGAGCGCACTTTGTCGTAGCCCTCTTCCATTTTGCGTACCATCATTTCGACGGCAATGATGGCGTCATCGACCAGCAAGCCCAAGGCAATGATCAAGGAGCCGAGCGAT
>Ga0114962_10001060_pt1 | contig 23872 bp, 18 predicted proteins | sample C_130820_MF_Meta_FD_87017 | JGI IMG/M metagenome (GOLD analysis project Ga0114962, IMG submission 87017) | Freshwater microbial communities from Lake Croche, Canada to study carbon cycling - C_130820_MF_MetaG | ecosystem: Environmental > Aquatic > Freshwater > Lake | place: Lake Croche, Canada... | reverse complement strand
GTGCGCTTCGACACTTCAATCTCGATCAGTGGTCCATCCGTCACCAGTTCGGACCCGACCGCCATCGGTTCTGGGTTTAGCGGACCTAGCGGTGTGGCTGTTGACAGTTCTGGTCATGTTTTCGTGGCTGATACCGACCACAACCGGGTCGTCAAGATGGATGCCGATGGTTCGAATCTGACCACCATCGCTACTGGGTTCTCGCGCCCCGCCGGTGTGGCTGTTGACAGTTCTGGTCATGTTTTCGTGGCGGACACCCTCCACAGTTTGGTCGTCAAGATGGATTCCGACGGCTCCAATCAGACCGTCATCGGTTCTGGGTTCCGCTACCCCGCCGGTGTGGCTGTTGACAGTTCTGGCACTGTTTTCGTGTCGGATTCCGGCAACGACCGGGTCGTCAAGATGGATGCCGATGGTTCGAACCGGACCGTCATCGGTTCTGGGTTCAACTACCCCGCGGGTGTGGCTGTTGATAGTTCTGGTCATGTTTTCGTGTCGGATGCCAATAACGGCCGGGTCGTCAAGATGAACTCTGATGGTTCGAATCGGATCACCATCGCTTCTGGGCTCCAATTCCCCTTCGGTCTGACTGTTGACAGTTCTGTCCATGTTTTCGTGGCGGAATCCAACAACCAGCGGGTCGTCAAGATGGATGCCGATGGTTCGAACCAGACCGACATTGTTTCTGGCTCCGCCCCCTCCGGTGTGGCTGTTGACAGTTCTGGCACTGTTTTCGTGTCGGACCTCGGCAACACCAAGATCATCGCCGTGCCTTCGAATGCCTCCTTCAACATTCCCGATCAGATCCTCCCGCAGGCTTTCGTAGGATCGACTCTGTCCCCGACCCAGCTCGTGGTGGACAAAGTCGACCCCAGCACCTCGCCCAGAGTGACCTCAGTCAGATGGTCCGCCTCGTCCCTGCCCGCAGGTTTGTGGCTGTCGTCCAGCGGCGAGCTTCGTGGAGGTCCACGCGCTTCTCTCCAGGGGGGGTATTACCCCATCTACGTGACCGCCACTGAGAGCGTGAAAACCAAGATCGGCGGGGTCCCAACCGTGACCACCAAAACAGTGTCAAGAAAGCTGTCGCTTTACATAGATAAGCACTAAGGCCAGCTGGGTCGTCGGACGTAGCGAGAGGTTCGAGGCTCTTCGCCAGGATGGCGAGGGCCTCGAACCTCATCGTTCCCATTTGGACGCCTTGTTCGGTTCGTGCGTGCCACCACTCAATCAAGGAAAGGTTCGCGGCGGGAAAGAATCTGGGCGTCAGAAATCCGGTCGATTCGGTCGACATACTTCCGCCATGCGGATCTCGACATGGAACGTGCAGTGGGCAACGCCGAGGTCAGCGCGAGGCAAGCGGGTCGCCGAGATCGTGGCCGCACTCGATGCTGATGTGATTGTGCTCACCGAGGGTTGCGCCGCAGTCCTCCCCGCCGACGGTCACATCATCGAAGCCGGATGTGACTGGGGCTATCGGGTTGATGATCCGACTCGACGCAAGGTCTTGATGTGGTCGAAGCATCCATGGGTCGATGTCGATTCCATTGGTGACCAAGCCCTGCCCTCCGGACGCTTCGTCGCAGGGACCACTCAGACGCCGCTCGGCGAGGTTCGTGTTGTCGGTGTCTGTGTGCCGTGGCGTGGCGCTCATGTCGTTCATGGTCGTCGTGACCGCAGGCCATGGGAGGACCACGTGCTGTTCCTTCAGGCGATCGGTCCGCTGCTCGAGAATTCGCAAGGGCGCACTGTCGTGGCTGGTGACTTCAATCAGCGCATCCCTCGCTCGAGTCAACCATCAGCGGTGGCACAGTCACTCATGGAGACATTGGTTGGGTTCGAGGTTGCCACTGCTGCGGTGAACGATCCGCAGCTGATCGATCACATCGCTCATTCAGCGGATTTCATTGCCGTCGGACAACCGATGCTCATCAGCAATGTCTTGGACGGTTTCGAGCTGTCGGACCACACTGGTGCGAGCGTTCAACTCACCTCGTCCCCACACCCATGATCGGCGGACCGTGGAAGCACACGAAGAGATCATCGGCATCAGGGTTGTCGAACATCGCGGCGGCATCGAATGGTCGTGGAAGGCGCTCTATGACCAACCGCATCGAGGTATCGGGGAATTCCCTATTCATATGCTCGAGGCCGGCGCGCAGCTGACCGTTGCTGTCACCTGGCTCAAGGCCTCGTGGCAGATCACCCGGTTCGTCAACATCGGCGACCACGAACTGTTCGCGTCTGATGAGCCCGAATTCGAGTTCGGCCCCGACGCCCAGCGATGGCTGGAGATCGACTACGCCGAACCGATCAGCCGTGGCGACATCATCACCGAGTACGTACCGTTCTCGGCCAGTGATGGTTCGGGCGAATTCGGCAAGGTGCGGCCGTGTGTGGTGGTGAGCGTGAGTGGTCGGGAGGTCCGGTATCGGGCGGTCCACTCCGCTGGAGGCGCGCTGCACAAACAGGGCGACGGAGTGAAGGTGCGTGATTGGGTGGGCGCCGGCCTCGACAATCCGTCGGTGGTGAGCCTCGAGGTGCGGTTCCTGCTGGTGGACGGACCGGTATCGACCGATCGTCGTATCGGTCGTCTCAGCGACGGCGACATTCGCCGGGTGCTGGGCTGACGCCGGTCAGGTTCGGGGCGCCGATGTCACGGCGCCGGTTCCACAATGCACGAGACGGAACTCATCAGGGGTGAGTTCGAACACCGCTTCCTGGCGGAATTCACGCCCGAGTTCGATCGCCTCGTCACGTGTGAGGTTCCAGGTGATGAAGCTGTCCTCGAAGTGCAGGCCGTCGTTGGCCGAACCCCGTGCGCATGCGAATCGTGCACCACGACGAGCAAGCGCGATGGCGAGTTCGGTGTTGGCTCGGTCGTTCTCCTCGGGTGAGCGGATGATGTTGTACGGGTTCCAAGCCGTGATCACGTGCACGGGTGAATCGAACAACCACTGCTCGCTCGCTGTCGGTCCGTTGAGCGATTCGATGGTGTTCGGAACGATCTCGGCGGTGATTGTCGTCTCCAAATACGCGCTCCAGCGCTCAGCATCGCGGTCGAGGGTGTCACCACCGAACATCGCGTTGAGCATGGGGCTGATGTTCGAAGCCGCGTCGTTCACGCGTTTGAATGCGGTGAAAAGCTCGGCTGGATCGAGCGTTTCGGCGACAAGCTCAACCCGCGCCGTGACGAACCTCCCACTCCAGTTCACTCGGACGAAGGTGAGGTTCGTATTGAGATCGTTGAGTTCCGCGAGCAGCTCGGGTGAACCATCGACGTCCTTGAGGAGCGTGGAGAAGACCGTCAACTGCGCCGGGTCGCCATCGACCAGCTGACCCCAGATCGGTATACCGACCACCTTGATTTGGTAATCGCCGTCGGCGTCGCGCTGGAGTGAATCGGGGCCGAACACGGTGCGGATGACCGCTTCAACGGAGTCGCGCAAGATCGCGGAGTCCTGCTTGATCGCCATGAGCCCGGCGCTGAATCGACCGCTCTCCATCTTCAACTGCGGGACGTGGTCGCCGATGGCGATGTTGATCTCCTCGTCGAAGAGTTGGACCAGTTCAGTCACGTACCGGAGGTTGAATCGCTGCGGCGGCACTGGTGCACCACCCGCTCCGAAAACGGTGATCACAGACGGGCCGACCTCGTCCCAATCGGTGCGGAGCCAGATGTGACCCGGACCTGAACCAACGAGAGCCATGGTGGGAAGATCGTCGTCATCGCGATCAACCGGCGCGATCGACACGGTGGAGAGTGCCGAGAGGAGACGATCGTTGTCGATCGTGATCAGAGACTCAATGCGCGCGAGGTCAGTGAAGACCGCATCGATCTTGGGATACTGCATTTTGGGAGCCAAGCTCTCCGCCTCGCCCTGATCGCCGCGGATGGCAACTGTTGGGCCACCGCGCTCGGGATCGTCTCGCAGTACGAGCTCGGTGGACCCGTCGACATCAGCAACGGTGTTCGCCATATGCACGAGACGAGGAGCAACCAGCACTTCGTAGGTTTGAGAGTCGGCCTCTCCGGCAAATCGAACCATGCGATAGCTATCGCTCACGAACCACCATCGTCGTTCGCCATCAGCGACGAGGCGCACGAAACCGAGCGCTTTCGTCTCGTCACGCCAAACACACGAAAGCATGCTCTGGACTTCACGCCATTCGTTCAGGTGGATCGGGACAACACCGACCACGAAGTCTTCGTCATTGGCCATCACTCCGCCTCTCATCTGTGCGCCGCCGCACGTGTCACCACCCGTTGGCGACGGCAGAACGATACCGCTCTGCCCGTTCGTCGTGAAGAGGAATCAGTGGAACCACGTTGGGCGATCGAACGCTTGGTGGTCAGTCCGATTCCGTCGTCGGAAGAGGCTTGCGTCCTCGTGTCTCGCGCCCTTCGAGACGAAGCTGCAGGCGCCGCAGTGCTCGCCGCATCTCCTCGGTGGTGAGGTGTTCGAGCACACCTGCCAATTCCGGGTCGTTGCGTTTCGGGTCCTCGAAGAATGCCTGGCGGTCAGTGAGCCACCGCAGGAATGCGATCGCGTCTGTCGCCTCTGCGATCAGAGCGTTCTCCTGAGCCACGAGGTCTTGTTCGTCGAGAGCAGCACGGGGCTTTTGGAATCGACGCGACACATCTCCGCGGATCATCCGTCCCCGAATGGCTTCACGCGCTGGCGAGTAACTCCTGTCCGGCGTCTCGTTTCCTCGGCCGTGGTGCATCACCGCTGGCGGTGAGGAAACGACGTGCTCGTCTCCGTCGCTCGCTCCACCGGCAGCAGCGATCGAATCCTCGTCATCGCGCGCATCGGAATCGCTGTCAGTGTCCGAGGTTTGCGGAGTGAACGCCACAGCCCGCACCGGCGCAGAGTCTGCCCAACGGGGAGTTCCGAGGTCTTCGAGTGTGATCTCGGTGATCGTGCGGCAATCGACGAACTCGTCAGTGGTCACATCGATCTTCTGATCTGGTTTGCGGGGGGCTGTCACCAGTTCAGCGGTGCGTCGCAGTTGCGCCGGCATGAACGGAGCGATCGCCGGGTCGTGCACATCGAGCGGAACATCGGCGCCCGGATGCTCCTGCTGGTGGCGGCGAAGTGTCGGGGCGGAATTCATCCGGTGGATCTGGACCAGAAGCTTCGGTCGATCGCTGGCCGTCCGCAGAGTGATGAGTGCTTGGTCGGTGGGCGTGAACACCACGGCGTCAATCTGTGGTTGGAGCTCGCCCCACCATGCGCCGCGTCCGCGGCTGCGAGTCCCATCAATCGCCGGCGGGAACACCAACGATGCGGGGACAGCAACAACGCCGATACCACCCTCGGCGATGAGGTCGGTGGCGCGTGTCAGCCATGGCCGCAGTCCACGAATGCCGAGCCCGGGTTCACTGATGAACTTCGCGAAGCCGTGTGATGGGAGTTCGCACTCGAGGCCGTTGTCGCCGGGGTGACCGAGGTCATGGGCGATCTTGCGCATTCCGAGTCGGATCTTGGCGAGCGTCCAGACGTTCGCATCGAGCTCGCGACCGACGAAGCCGAGTTGCTGCGTTTTGCGCGTCGAACCGGATAGCAACTCGTTCGCCGCAATGAATATCGCTCCCTGACCACATGCAGGATCGACGATGACATCGCCGGGCTTGAGGCTCGCCATGGTGAGCATCAATCGGTTGAGACCTTCGGCTGTGGTCGAGATTCGTGTGGTCGTGTCCTTGGCGATCGAGGAGATCTCGGACTCCACGAAACCGATGAACGTTGAACGACCCTTCGACGATGCGTTCTTGTGGAAGCTGAGCATTTCGTGCAGCAGCAATGACGCAGCCGGCGACCCGGTGTCGATGGCGGCGGTGCCGTTCTCGTTCTCGTCGCTGCTCCATGAGATGAGTGTGCGCAGAAAGTCGCGATCTGTCGCAGGGTTCGGATCCGGTTGGAACCGATCGACCGGGACGGCAACGACTGGGAACTCCTGCTCGAGCGTGCTCACGTGATCGCGAGCAGCGGCAAGGAGAAGTGACGCTCCGTCGCCCTCGATCTGGGTCGGTGACCAACCATGGCACAGGAGGAGTGCGATGCCCGCCACGAGACGCTGTGTCGCGTCGACACCGTGTTCAGAGCTGCAGCGATCGATTGCCGTTCGCAAGGTCCACTGGTTCAGCGCAGCTGAATCGACCGAAGGTTTGATCTTCGCGGCGATGATCCAGACGAGCAGATCTCGAAAGAAGTAGGAGGCCCGGGACTCGGTTTCGCGGATGGGAGTGGGGAAGTCCGAAGCTCGCTCCCGCCGACCGCGAAGCACCGAGGAGTCCACACCGACGACCTGGCTGAACTGCTCGAGGCTGATCGGAGAGGAGCCGAATTCCGCCTCAACTCGGCCGAGCAATTTCATGGACACGGCGATAGCTTTCCACAGAACAGACAGTCAGTGATTTTTTGGCAATTAGACACACATGCCGCCGCGACTGTGCTACTGTCATGTTTCCAAACAACCAATCAGTGACTGTTTGGGAATTTGGATCCTATCCCGAGAGCAAAGGCGGAAACACCATGTCAGTAGAGAACAGCGGCACCCCTGAGCAGGACCCGAACACCACTCCGGAGAACCATCCGAGCACCACGCCGGGCAGCACTCCGGGTACCAACCCGGGCGAGGCAGCGATCGCCGAGGCCGAGGCCGTTCTGGCCGAACAAGCACCGAACCTCGTCATCGCGTTTCACCGCTGGCGGCGTAATCAGCGGGCCATGCACGGGCTCGGCATCCTGCACGCCCTCGGCAAGGGCTGGGTCACCATCGGAGACGACGGGCGCATCCATTTCGCTTCACTCCACGTCGATCAGTTCGAGAAGCTCGTACGAATCTTCGAGAATCTCGAGAACGGTGTGTCGGTTTCGGTGCCTCGGCCGGGGCAGGGTCAGTTGGCGTTCGACTTCGAGCCGACGCCGCCGAGTCTCCCGTCGATAGTCGGCATCAACTTTCACCATGCAGGGGAAGCCCGATGAGCATCTGGTCGATCGAACTCGAACACGAAGAGCTCCACACGGTGTGGAGGATCTTCAACCGGTCGCTCGAGACCGAGACTCCGACCGACGGCCTGTGGGTCCGCAGTCGTGACGGCAAGCGCATCTGGTCGGGAACCTGCGGACCGCTGTTCTGGGAGGTCACCGGTGGCCCATCACCGCAACCGCTCGAGCCGCGTTGTCTGCCGGCCCGCCTCGTGTGGAACGCCGCCGATCTTTCGCTCGAAGCGGATGATCGCTGCGTCACCATCAGCACGCCTGACGACGTTGTGGGCCTGGCCGCGAGCACTGCGGGATCGAGCGTCATCGATCTACCTGTGTCGGCGGAACTGCGCATGTTCCCGAAGTACGTCACCGATGCTGCGACGGCAACGCTCACTCGCAAGCAGCTCGCTAGGTTGCTCGGACGCATCTCGTTCGCGCCGCCGGGAATCGAGAACCCGCATCGGGTTCCGGTGAGCTTCATCGTTGAAAATGGCGAGCTCGCGGCGTACGCCAACTGGAGCACCCAGGGTGGGTTGTGCACCAGCCAGCGCGTGCCAGCTGAGACTCGCGGTGAGGCGGAGTCGTCGATCCCGGTGCTGCATCTGCTCGATCTCATCCGTGAGGTCGATGACGATGAAATCATCACGATCCGGTTCCCTGCGGATCTCGATATTCCGTTGCTCATCGAGGGCGAAGGTTGGCGGGCCACCTCGGATCGTCGGGAGACCACTGCCGTGCGATTCCATGACGAACTCGGCCGGACACTCGCCGATGCAGCAGGGACCACAACACGAGTTCTCGATACTGGCGTGTTCTCGACGACTTGGCGCACTCGCACGATCCGCGCCGAGCTGCACAACACACCGATCGATACCGTGCGGTTGTCGACGGTGGTGCTCGATGGCATCGAACCCACTGTCGATGTGCTGCAACAACTCAACGATGTGAACGCCGGCCTGGTCGGAGCACGGGTGTGGTTGTGCGACAACGTCGTCGTTGCTGGTGTTGATGTTCCGTGCAGTTCGATCAGCGAAATCGGTGGAGTGATCCGACAACTCGATGTGCAGATCGACGGGCTCGATGTGTTCCTCTCGGCGCTGGGAGCGGAGGCGGCCTGACCGGCGGAGGTCAGGTGGCGGGTGGCGGGACGGCGAACCGTGATGGCGGATCACGGTGGCGGAAGGCGGTTGGCGGGTCGGCGTGGCGGAGCGTCGATGGCGGTTGGCGGTTGGCGGTTGGCGGTTGGCGGTTGGCGGTTGGCGGTTGGCGGAGCCGGGAGTGGCGACCCCGGTGGCGGTTGGCGGTAGGCGGGTGGATGCGAGTGCATCGGCGGAGGTTGGCCGCCGGTGCACCCACATTCAGTGGTGACCCCGACCTGATTCGGTGCAGGCCCGCATCATGCGCGGGAGCCACTGAATCGGGGTTCGGGAGCGGATTCGGTGGTTCAAGATTGCGAGCGGACGAGGGTTGATGGTGGGACTGTGGTGAAGGCGGTTAGGACGAAAACGGTGGGCGAGCCATCGGCGGTGGCGGGCGTGTTGATGTCGAGTGTGGCGACATCAGGCTTGACGGCGTCAGGGGTGGCGGCCTCGACGGGTGAGGGGTTGTCGGTGATGGTGACTGCTGCGGACCCGCTCACTGCGTTGTTGCTCACCGAACGATTGAGCGACCTGGAACTCTCGGCGCAACAGGTTGCGTTCGATGACATGGTCGAGCAGTCGCAATCCGGTGGGTTCGATGCAGTCCTCGCCGTGCCACCGCTGTCGTTGCTCGACTACACCGAAGGCCGATGGCATGAAGCGCTCGTCGGCGTCGATCAGGGGTTGGCACTTGCAGTGCTCGCAACACCGCGGGTGCCGGTGCGGGCGATCGCCGGTGTGCGACCGGCCGGTGGTGGCCTGGCACTGCTCGACTCGACGACACCACCGAGCCTCTGGACGGTGATTGCCTCGATCCGGTTCGCAATGACCGGTCGCCACACCATCGACTCCGCGTTCACCGCCTATGGCGAGCAGAAGGTGCTCGGCGGATTCAGCCCGGCGGAACGGCTGGTGTACGAGCTGCTGGCGTGCGGGTATTCGAACCGGGCGATCGCCGGGCAGCTGTTCCTTTCGGAACGCACGGTGGAGACCCACGTGCGGCAGATCTTCATGCGACTCGGACTGTCCGAGGACGCATCAACCAATCGACGTGTGCTGGCTGCACGTCTGGCCCTCGACGGAACCGCTCAGGTGTCGTCAAACCGATCTCGGTGAATGCCGGGTGCAACAACAACCAAGGAGAGAGACATGCCCATCGCATTGGAAGGAATGACCGTTCTGCCCGACCTCGAAGTCGTGCCGCCGGTCGAGGAGTGGAACTGGACCCCGGCGACAACCGACATCGATTCGGCGATCGAGCGCCTGTTCAAGGCTGAGACCCCGCTGACCAGTCGTCAGACCGGCACCATCGGTGGCATTGACCACGGCGAGTTCTACTGACCTTGGCGAACGCACCGATGCAAACCGATCGACCCGCTCTGCTCATAACCGGACCTCTCGACCCCATTGTCGAGGGGTTCGAGGTCGCATGCGAGGAGCGGGGACTACCGCTGCTCGTGCTCGACCGCGAGAAATACGGGATCGATTGGGGCCTCTCCTGGACTTCCGGGGGAGGCCGCATCGAGTGCATCGTCGAGCACGGGCGCGGAACGTTCGACTCGCGCCATCTGCGGTCCGCGTTCGTGCGACGTGAGTTCGTCACCTCGGCGGCCGATGCCGGGCGCATCGGCGCAGAGGCCGAATACATCGACGTGCAGCAGGCGATCCACGTGAACTCGGTGCTCCGCTGGCTGAGCTCGCGGGTGCCATTCATGAATGAGCCGCTGGCAAACATCCGGGCGATGTCGAAAATGGTTCAGCAGCAGACCGCACTCGATGTGGGCCTCACCGTTCCCCGGACGTTCGTGGGTGATTCAGCGAGTCTGGCCGCAGAGTTCCAGGCCGTTGACTCGTGTCCGCTGTGCAAGAAGCCGATCGAGGCGACAAGGCTGCGGACCGAAGCCGGTGGAGTGGCTGTTCACCTCACCAAACGATTCGAACGCCGAACGCTCGAAGAGTTGCAGTCGTTGAAGAGCTGTCCGTGCGTGTTGCAGCAGTTCATCGAGAAGCGAGACGAACTGCGGGTGACGATCGTCGGTCAACGGGTGTTCGCCTGCCGGATAGATACCTCGTCGGCGCATCTCGATGCGCAGGTCGACTGGCGTCACTACGACTGGGCGAACACGGCTCATGAGATCGTTGAGTTCGATGAGACTGTGCGCGCGCAGTTGCTGGAGTTCATGGTCCGACTCGAGTTGTCATACGGAGCGATTGATCTCGTTCGGGGCCACGACGGTGTCACCTACTTCCTGGAGGTGAATCCGCTCGGACAGTGGCTCTGGATCGAGGATCTGACTGACGTTCCGATCAGCGAGGCGATCATCGACTGGATGGAGGATCCAGAACCGGCGTACTCGCTGGGTTAGTTGGTCTATGTGCTGGCACGCAATTTCCCCGAATACTGGATATCCACGGGCAAATGTCGGTGAGTGCCGACAGTATTGGGAAGTGCCCAGCGGAGAAGTTGCGGGGTAGTTCAAGTTTTGAGTCGGGAGACGCAGGTGCATAGGCGGAGTGCGGAATCGGAGCTCTCGCTCGAGGTATGGAGTTGAGCGGGGTGTGCAGCTAATGGCGTCAATAGTTCCTCAGCGTCCTGGCGGATCAGCCGCTTCGTCCGGAACCGGAGGTCCAACGCCGGCCCGGAGGCTCTCGTCCGCACCGGTACATCCACCCTTGGTTCCTCTGGCAATCACAGTCGCTTCTCTTCTGGCAGCGACTGTCCTGATTTCTGCAGCAAGCGGAGACCACGCGGGAACCACCGCTGAACTCTCGGTTCCTGCCCTCGGCGCGTGGTTTGTTGGATCAATCGTTGGTCTCATCGGCTATTCATGGTTCCGCACCGAAAACGCGAAACGACGGATGTCGCGCACCTACTCGGAATGGGTGTGGCGGCCACCTTTGGTTGCGCTCGGAGCATCGGTCGCTGGATGGATCATCGGGAGTTATGGCGCATTTCTTGTGGCCCAGGCGGTGGCGCGTCGATGAAACGGGCCTCAAGGACTGTTGCTCTGGCGGTGGTTGCTCTGGTCACGCTGCCGTTTGTGCTGCCTAGTGTGTCGAGCGCGCAGTCGAAAGCTTCGCCAAAAGGGTGCCCGACGCTCAATGTGCTGTTGCTGATGGACCAGAGCTCAAGCCTTCGCACAACTGATCCGGACAAGCTGCGAGTCGATGGCGCTGAGTCGCTCATCAAGTCACTTTCGAACTCTGCGCGTGCCGGAGGCGAGACGATTAACCTCGGTATCGCTGGCTTCGGAGAGGGAGCGAGTCTCGTCGGCGAGACGAAGCTTCCGGATCAGCAATCTCTAGCAGCGGAGACGGTCAAGCAGTTCGGAGATCGGAATACGGACCAAAACACCGACTACGTCCTCGCGCTGAGTTACGCGGTTGGCTATTTCGCCGAAAGAGCCAGCACTCCAGCGGCGTGCAACCGAGTTGTGTGGTTTACCGATGGTGCCTACAGCATCGACAAGCTCGATGCGCCTGGACTTGCGACGTACACGTCTTCCCGTGACAAAGGGACGATTCAGAACCAGTTGGGTGGTCAGATCTGTGGCCCGCGCCCCGATGGATCCCCACCTCGCCCATCAGTAAGCGAGTCGATCATCGCCGCAGGATTCTCTGTTCAGATGATTGACCTTCGCAACGAAGGTGCCGAAGCCGCGCAGGATCGCGCAGAACGGTCACAGACAGCCCCGGTGATTGAGAGGCTGCTCGGCGGTGACGCAGCGGATCCCTGTCATGTGCAAGGTGGACGAGTTGAAGCCAGTCAGGCGAGCTCGCTTGCAACTGAGTTCTTCAAGCAGGGTCAGATCGCTCTTGGTCATTATGAACTTGATTGCGCTCAGTTGGACGCGGGCTATCCGGCATCGATGGTGAACGCGCTCGCCGTAAAGAATTCGAATGCCGATGAAAAAACCGAGATCCTGATCGATGGTACGTCGCGCGCGGAAGGCCAAGAATTCGCCGATTACGCGCCGAAGGACGGCCCAGCGAAATCCGGATCGGTGACCGTGCAAACAGGTTCGGGCCATCTGGAATCCTGTTTCGCTGATCTGCGGGCTTCTGTCGGCATCCAAGGCAAATCTTCGGTGTTCGGCAAGGCGACCCGCAGCTTCCTCAACTACAAGGTGACTGGCGCTGGTGCCGGCGCTGATGGGGTGGGCGTGCCGGACACGGTGGTGTCGATTGCCGCCAAGGTTGACGGTAAGCCGGCGCTTGTTGACTGGGACGAGGCCTCAGGTTCATGGCGGGTAACTGTCGACGGCCCACGCACTTCGGCGCCATCGGTGACGGTGACGGCGACCGCCACTGGTTGGCAGGGCCCGCTATTCACCGCACCCGTGACACAAATAGAGCTGAGGTCCGAGCCGGCCGCTCCACAGGTTGCGTGGGAAGGTCCCGCAACCATCGAGGGCAAGAAGGCAGCCGTTGGACAACTGCGGGTGAGGCCTGTGGATCAGAACACTGGCGGAACTCTTTGCGTCACGTTCGGTCAACCGACGTCTTCCGTCGACACCCTGTCGCTTGAATTGAGCGATCCCGCCCCGCTGTGCCGGTCAGACAAGGAACCGTTCGATCTCCCTGCATCGTTGCGCACGACAGCATCTTCGAACACAACCGCCCAGATCTCGCTTTCGTTCACCGCCACCTACACGCCGGAAGGCTCGAACACGCCAATCAAGATCGGTGGGACGGAGCACGTGGCGTTCCCGGCGGTCTCCCTCGTCAAGCCGGCAGACAACGGGAAGATCCTCCTGATCTCGCTCATCCTCTGGATCGTTTCGATGCTGCTCTCCTACTGTCTTCTTACTGGGTTGACGAACCGCCAGCTCCGTCTCCCGGAACCGAATTCGTACCGATCGATGAGTGTTCCACTGGTTCTGAATGACGCCGGTCTTCGTCGTGTGGATGACACGCCGCTTCGTATGGAGGACTTCAAGACAGTCTCCGGGGATCGTTCGAAGTATCGACTCGATGGCGGCATGTCCCTCGAACGCCGTCGGACCTGGAACCCGTACGCACGTCTCAGTGCGTTCTCGCGATCGCAGTCCGGAGTGTTGGCGGCAGAGCCCTCAATCAGTAACGGATTCGGATCCCGTGTCGAGTCGGCAATTCCGTTCGACGAGACGGTTTGGGTCACTGTGAATCCGGCTACGAAGATCGGAACGGCCGTGGCCCTCGTTCGCAAGGGTGTTCGAGCGGAGATCGCAAGCCAGGCAATTGATCGGGCGCTTCTCGGCCTGCAGAGGCATCTCGACTCGTTGTCGAAATCGAATGTCAGCGAAGCGGCGCCCGCCGCTCAGGGCAGTGCTGGTGCGTCTCATCCTGCGGTGTCCTCACCTCCGCCACGCTCGGCATCGGCGGTCACGGACGCGACAACGCCGACCGTGCAGGCGACACCACGAACTGGTTCACCAGAGCTGCAGTCGAAACGGGCCGAGCCGCGCCTTCCGCCGCGGCCGGACTGACCACGGCCGACCCTGAACGTCAGTACTAAGAGAAACATCAGTCAAGGAGCAGAGCACGATGCGCAAATTCATGTTTGTTGGTCTCGGTGGTTCTGGAGGCAAGACCCTTCGGTATCTTCGCAATGACCTCACCAGGTGGCTGGATCAGATCGGTTGGCAAGGTGGATTCCCAGTTGGGTGGCAGTTGATTCAGATCGACACGCCATCGGAGCAGGACGGCAAGGAGATCACCGAGGTGCCGATGCTCCCGGCCGAGAACTACGTCGGACTCGTCGGGAACGGGATCACTTTCGAAAACGTTTCCACCAAGCTCTCTTCGGGGGCAAAAGCCTCGAAGGGTTGGCAGGATCTTGCGACGTGGCGTGTGAACCCGACGTTTCTGAACGTCCCGATCGAGACCGGCGCAGGTCAGTATCGGGCGGTCGGTCGAGCCATCGGCCTTGCCTATGCCGAGAGGATCCGGGAAGCCGTAAACACTGCTCAGCGCGCGTTGATGCAGGCTGACGCAGGCGCGCAATTGGCTGAAATTTCTCGATTAGTCAACAGTGAGCGTGGTTCCTCCAACAAGCCGGAACCAGTGGTTGTTGTTGTCTCGTCGCTCGCCGGCGGTTCTGGTGCGGGTCTGCTGATGGATACGTGCGACATCATCCGGCAGATGGGCGGGTCATGGGGCGACGAGTCATTCGGCATTCTCTACACCGCTGATGTGTTCAAGCAGGTGGGACAGGGAACCGCTGGCATCCAACCCAACACTCTCGCTGCGATCAGCGAGGTTCTGAATGGTCACTGGCTGACTCCGACAAGCGAGCAGCCAGAGGGTCGAGTGAATCCGCTCCTCTCTGCCGCGGGGAATGCAAGACCGGTGCAGCGAAGCGGACCGAAGTACCCATTCCTCGTAGGAGCGTCCAACACAAAGGGCGTTGCGTTCGGCGACCAGCACTCGGTGTACAAGATGATGGGACGAGCGCTCCGCAGCTGGACCACCGACGAGGGCGTGCAGGACGAGCTCATCGGCTACACCATCACAAACTGGGACACCCAAGCGAAGGCCAACATGGTCGATGCGGATGTACTGCTTCAGAATCACGAACCAGTCTTTGAGGCATATGGCTTCTGCGAGGTCAATCTCGGTACCGACCGCTTCCAGCAGTATTCGGCGGAGCGACTTGCCCGAACCGCTGCCGATTGGTTGCACGAAGGACATCTGAAGTACCTAGAGCAGACCGATCCGTCCCGGAATGCAAAGGCCGACACAATCGTCGATGAGCTGGCATCCAAGCGACTGCTCACCTTTCTCAACCAAGCCGGGCTCAACGAGCAAGGTCCGGACAACAACGACGTGATCGATGCGATCGATCCACGCGACACCCGGAACCTCTTCTGGTCAGCGGTAGCAAACCTCACCGAGCAGATACGACTCGATGTCTCCTCGAAGGGGATGAACGGTGAGGCATGGATCCAACAGATTGAAAGTTTCCTACCCGGTTTCGCTGATCAGTTCATCCAAGACGCAGAAATGGAGATGCGCAAAGCTCGCGTGGTCGATTGGGCGGCCACGCAGGCCGATCGAACGATCGCGGCAACAAATGACTTGATCGCGTCGTATGGCCTGGCTGTGGCGAAGCGCACTCTCGAGATGGCGATCGAAGTGTCGAATTCAACGGTGAATGAGCTCTACAAGGAAGCAGCTGACGACTGGGACACCGGACCTGCCCGCTACAGCAGTTCAATGGTCTCGCGGTTGAATGTGAGCGGCCGTATCCAGCCGGGGCACGCGGCGCTCTCTGATGCCATCGAGATTGGATTCCAAGAACGAGCACTCCACCCGATCGAGGCAAAGCGGCGTCGGGTAGGCGCCGACGCCCTTCGCGATTTCACCAAGAACTTCCTGACACCTCTGAAGCGTTCCATTGATTTCGCCGCCGGTGAGCTCGATCGGAAGGGGTATGTCGGCGACGGGATCACACCGGCAATCATTCCCCCATGGCCGATCGATGCCGTGCCGACCCGACTTGTGCCGCCGAAAAACGAGTGCCTTGTCATTTCACACACGGATTTTCGTCAGCAGTTCGACACGCTTCTTGAAAAGAGTATTGAAGAGGGCGGAGCCGATGATGCAATGCTCGCAGCGCGCAATGAACTGATTACCGGGTCGTTCCTGAACGAAGAGGATCTCAAGTCTGGATTCGTCACTATGCCGGTGCGGGTGAATCAGACCTGGCGGATCGACCCGAGCCTTGTGTTGGGAGGCATTGGAACCGCGACTGCAGCGACCTTCGAAATCGGACTCGCTGCGGGTGATCTTCTGGACAGGGCGAATCGCTGGCTCCGGAAGCAGGGCAACCCATTTGCTCGAGTCCTCAACGCAGACCTGCGGTCGTATCTGAGCGATCAGGGTGGGATCGATCCAGATGAACTGGCGAATCGGCAGGAGAATTTCCGCAAGGCGCTCCAATCAGCAATCGATTCCGCCGAGCCTTTGGTGGAGATAGATGCCGGACTCAAAGCGCTTCTCCACCCGCTCAGCCCGGAGCGCCCGAAGGCCAAGCTCGGGAAGATCCCATTGAAGGATCATCCACTTGAGGCCGATGTGAAGTCGATTCTCTTCAACGCGCTGGGCGGTGGCACTGCTGATTTCTCTGGGCTGCTCAGTACGGACACAAACATTCGAACGATTCCGATCAGTTCCACGCTTGGCGCGGCGCATGACCCGCTGATCTTTCTCTCGATCAACGATCCCATCATTTCGACCTGGGCGGCAGTTGCAAACTCGCCTGCGGCACGGAACTTCTGGTTGAACCGCCGAGCACGGCCCCTCACGGAGTTCGTACCCGTCTCGCAGCAGTTGTTGGTCACTATGGTGCGCGGCTGGTTCACTGGTCTTTTGTTGGGACGGATCGATCGGGATTCGCTGACGATTCGACGAAATCGCGGCAATCGTGTCGGGTTCCCGAATCCGCTTCTCACGCTCGTCGACTCGGAGAGTCGCGACCTACTTCCGGCGCTTCTGGAATCACTCGGACTCGCTTACATCCAAGTTGCCCAGATGCGCGACCTCAATGAATCAAGTTCCCTGAACGCCTACATCGAACTTCGCGATCTCGGAATTGAAGCGAAGGGCACAGCCAACTTCCGGGAGAACGATGGTTATCTGAGCCTCAATGATGAGCTGCGCAATTGGGTGAACACCGGCTCGTTCGGAATTGAGCCGATTGTGACTCCGATCCTCGCATCAACCGGTGTGACCGAGAGTTCCACTTCTCAGGAAAGGCAGATAAAGGCAGCGGAACTGATCGAGTCGACACGGAAGGGCTATGTCGAGGACTACAAGAAGTACTCCGACGAAATCAGTCGGCGGCCCGAATCGCTCGGAGCTGATGGTGCCCTCTGGCCCGGCCTCTACACCCCGATCGAGTTGTCGCTTCGTCAGTTAGCTGAAGCGTTCCGAAAGTACTCATCGGGTTCAGCGGGAACGATGTGATGGGCGAACCGGTCATCTTGATAGTGGGCGATATCGAGGGTGACCCGGGATTGCGGGGCGCTCTCGGTTGCTTGGTTGACCTGAGCGCAAAGGGACTACTCCACAGATTCTGGTTCGTTGACGCTGGTGCCGCGGCAAGTGAGTCCGTGGCAACGACGCGTGTCGTCAATGGTGAGACTGACACCGATGCTCTCTTTCGGTCGATGGCATCAATCCGTAAGCCGTCGATCACCCGAGTCGTGAGCATTCTCACCGCTGCTGCAACACCCTCAGCGGCGGAGCGAGCAGGCCGATTCGCGGAAGGGCTGCAGATGGCGGTCCGACGGCTGCAGCCGCCGGGTGCGCCTCTCAAGAGTGTGCGGCTCGTGTTCCCCGAGTCTCTGGGCACAGAGTCAGCATTGGCGGGGTTCCTTGACAGCCATGCCGATGCGAACCTGATCGCTGTTCCCGAAGACCGAGCGAGCGATCTTGGATTCGCAGCGCCGGTAACGGTCGCCGATATCAACTCCTTTTCCGGGCACGTTGCTGCCGAGATAGCGACACAGAGCGGACTCTGGATATCAATGTCTGATGCCCCGGTCGACGCGTCGCTCGCCGGTGTCATTGATGGCAATGAGGTGCCGGTTCACTTTGTCCGCAGCTACGCCCGCGCCGCCATCGGTCCCCCGTTGCCACTGTACGAAGCGATGACCCAAGGTGATTCCCTGCCTGTGCCTGCCAGCCCCGTAGGCCGACCGAACACACTCCAAGCGAGCCCGAATCAGTGGGCGAGCGCCCGAGATTTCGCTGATCAGTTGCACGCCGAGATTCCGGCGCTTCAGTTCGCAGCGCCTGACGAATTCGATGCCGGAAGAATCCAGGCCGATGGGATCCGGGGTGCGCTTCGGCTCTACGGATCTGAGGTCTGGGACTACCTCCGAGAAGTTCCGCGAATGCTCTATTCAACTCTGGTCGCCGATACAACGGATTTGGCGGGTGAATCCCTCCTGAAGGCATTAGGGGAGCAGTCGCGTATCGAAGTGGACTGGATAGGGAGAGATCTGAGCGGAACAAAATCGGACACCCTCGACTCTCACATCCAGAAGCTGACTGCTGGACTTAACAGACGTCGGCGCGCCTATGACCTTGAGTCGGTCGAGTCGACACCTATTGATCAGGCGATCTGGGATCGACTTGTCCGAGATGTCACCGGTGCGGTTGACGCTGGCGATGATGTTGACACCAAACTTTGCGCGGGTGATATCACTCTTGTGATCAGTGATCCGAAAGTGATCGGTCCGGATCCGTCTCTCGGCCTCGAACGCTCACTACGGTCCTTGAACTCTGAAGGACTCTCGCCATCATTCGGAACACTCCTCGGCCGATTCGCAGGCAGGTTTCGAGGGGAGATTCAGAAGGGTGAGGACAACTTCAAACAGCACGAAGCTGCGCTGGCCAAGGCAATCAAAGATGCGGAGTCTGCGAATTTTCGATCGTTGCCGTTCCTGACCTGGTCGATCGGTGGTCTGCTGACCCTTGCCTTCACTGCGTTGGTGCTCGGTTTTGGGGTGGTGCAGATCATTGGCGTTGACACTTGGAGCCAGCGGACCAGATACATGGTCGGGCTTGCGATTGCGGCGCTCTGGCTCGGGTTGGCGGCGGTGTGCCTTGCCGCCGCGCAGCGGATGATCAAGTCGAAAGGTAAGTGGGTACCGTGGGAAATCTGTGGCGGAATACTTCTCGGTTCCGGCGTTGCCTGGGTGTTGTTCACGATGTTCGCAAGTTCATGGGCGTTCATCGCTGCGCCAGTGCAGGAGCTTGGGATCATCGCCGGAGTGATCGCATGTCTTGTGGTCGCGTTGGTCGCTGCAGTCAGCGCGCGGGCCCCTGGGCATCGAACCACGGCCAAGCTGATTGGCATCCTGCTCATGAGTTATGTGGCGATCACGCTGATCGGGATACTTGTCCGGCTCAACGGCTGGTTGCCTCAGCAGGCTGAATCAACGGTACGAAGCATCTGTCTAAAGATTGCGCTCTCTGCAGTTGTTCTCGCACTTTTGCTGTTCAGTTCGCTCACATATTTTCGGGTGCGAGACCGCCTGTCATGGAATCTGTCACTGAAGATGATCGGTCACTCGGCAGAATCTGCTCGTTCCACAGCAGGCGAAATTGTCCGCATGCACGCGATCTATCAGCAGTATTTAGGGACTGCGCTCGCGTTGAATCGTGTCCTGCAGATGCCGTTCGGAGGGCGTCCTCCGGAGGATTTCGAGCCTCCCGCCGAGCCGGCGCCGTTCCCGGCGTACAAGGTGTCGCTTCACTACTTCCGCCTTGAAGGCAAGTCCCGGATGGGGGCACTCGCACGAATCCGCCGTTTGGTAGCTGAACGGGGTTGGATGCTGCGTCAGTATCGAAAGGCAGCCGAGGCGTTCGTGCCCGAGTTCGCATTCCAGACCGGCCGCGACCCTGACGAAATTGACAGTCTCCGCCCGGAGATTGATCAAACAGTTGGGAAGGTGACGCCGGATCACACTGTCCCCGGCAGTGGACCTCGTTGGCGATTCGCTGAGATTCTCAACGAGGGAGGCTTTGATGCTGATCTCGAGCGAGCTGGGGTCGAGGCGTCGCTCGATGACGCGCTGACCAAGTACCTCACGCCCAACGCCGACCCGAATGACGAGGAGAGTCTCCACCTTGGGATACTCGAACACGGCCTCGAGCTCGTTTCCGGGGAACGGCCACCTCTCAATGCCGAAGTGTTCACCCACATGGACCTCCCAACCGCGCGTGACGACCGAGCGAAGTTTGCGACCACGGTGTGGTGGCCGACGGTCCTCACTGTCCCCGAGGGTCTCTCGGTTGGGACCGAAATCCGTGCGGCGGCGGTTGACCGGTCTGATCCGAGTCGACTGGTGATCGAGTTTGTTCGATCGGATTGGTCCGTTCGTTTCCCGCTCTCGAGGATCCCTCTGGGGGCTGGGTCTTCGCCTGACATTGGCAATGGGTCCGAAGGGGTCATGTCCAGAGCCGATTCCGGACTGATGTGAACGGCTGAATCGGGGCTTCAGACTGGCCCGATGAGTGTCGCGAAGGTCTCCTTCTCCAGGCGGAGTTCCCTCGTTCGGATGATCACGATTGCTGTGAGGAGCCCGAAGGAAGCACCGATGAAGAGGACCACGTTCGTCATGGCGAGGGTCCCGTCAATCCCGAGCCATATGAGGCTCCCGTAGATACCGACAAGGTCAAAAATGCCGCCGATTGCGAGCCAGAGGCTCAGCCGCTTGTCGCGCGTAAACCCGGAAATAAGCGGTGCGCCGAGCGCACTGAACAGAGCAAGTATCGACGCCCAGGTAAACCACATTGTTCCGGTCTCCCAACGGCTCCCAGCTTGCGCAAGCACTCCAGACCAACCGTTGCCAAAGAACACGACGAGAGTCGTGAATGCAGCAACTAGGCCAAGTGCGGAGATCGGACTGGAGAATTCCAAACCGGTCCATCGTTCGCGTTTCCACTGGATTGAGACAACGATCACGGAGGCAAGGGCGCACCCGGTCATGACCAGAGATGCAAGTGCACCGCCGCCGAACGCTCCGTTGAGTGTCCCGATTGACAGGGCAGCGAATCCCCGGATTGTGCACGAGAGGAGCAGTGGGATTGCGCCGACGACAGGCCACGTCATGGTTCGGTTTCTGAAAACTGTGTAGCCAGCCCAACCCGCTGCTGTGGTTACAGCGAGGGTGAGGCTGAGCTCGAGAAAATAGAACCCATTCGGAAGGAGGATCGTGGTTCCCGCGAGGCGTGTTTCGAGGCGCTGCCACCACAGGATGTGTGACAAGGGAGCGCAGATCGCCGTCATGAGCAGCAGGTACGCAAGGACGGGCGGAGAACCTCCACGAAGGCGCAATTGCGTGACTGCTCGTGGCGGTCGCTGGGGCAGCACGGGTGGCTCGCGGCGGAGGATGGACTGCTTCTCAGCTTCATACGCAGAGCGTGAGATTGAGCCTCTCCGGAGCCGATCATCAAGTGCTCGTATGCGGTCCGCAGGATTCTGGGGCCGACCTCCGAGCTCACCCGGGTTCGTGGTCATGGCTGCTCCTTTGATTGCCGCTGGACCCGCGACACGGCCACCGTTTCAGATGACTCCAGTGCGGCCCCGCCATTGATTTCCAAATACTCATACGTCTGGGTTCGGCGGGACACGAATGTCGAGGGAATATGAGCGATTTACGTGGCACCACGTATGAGAATCGCAGGAAGAATTTCGAGTCCGTCACTACGATCTGCCTCGGACAACCAGTTGTCAACGAGTTGAAGGGACACATCAAAAATGGCGGAATCAGGAAATCAGGTTGCCCTGACAGCGACTGTCAGGGCAGACCCCGTTCAGGTTGCTCAGGCAATTGGACAGACCGTGGTGAGCGGTGGGAACTATCTCGAAGACACTCAGGTCGTTCCGGTCGGTCCCACGACTTTTCGGATTACGAGAAAGTACCTCCCGCAGTGGGCAATTATCACTGGGATCATCGGATTGTTCCTCTGTTTCATCGGCATAGTCGCAGTGTTCTTTCGAGACACTGAAGTCCTGACTATTGACATCCAACCGGATCCAGCTGGCAGTCGAATCGAAGTCTCAGGTGTTGCGAAAGGATCGATCGTCACCACGATCCAATCGGTCATGTCCAGATTCGAGGGGTACGCACCAACTTCACCTGGAATGCACGGTGGTGCACCAGGAGTCTCGACACTTCCGCTTCCGCCTCCGCCTGCCCCGCCAGTTTCCTCGGACGGTTCTGTTTCGGAGCAACCGCCATCGGACATCTGAACTTCAATTAATTGGCAATTGAGAGGCGCTCGACCGGCATCAGGTCTGTGTACTCACCTGACACCCTGAGTTGGACTGAATATCAATCGCGAGTGCGATCGTGAGGATCATCACCTTCAACGCGTCCACGCAGTCGTTGCCGACATAGCGATTCTCTCGACGATGAATTGGAGACGACTTAGCGAGGTGTGGGCTCCGGACTTCCATAGCGCTTCCTAACGCAGACTCCGAGGTCAGATCTCCTTTGATGAGTTCGCTCATCTTTTCGGCGTGCAAAAGATCGGCGGGGAACTGACATGACGGAATGGGTCTGGTGCACGTCTGGTCATCTTCGGAGTGTGCTTCTGCGCCTCGTTCGTGTTCGTGCTGCCGTTCTTCGTCTGCATGGCGTTGAGCACCATCGGCCTGATCGAGGGAATCATCATGCTCGGCAAGAGCGACGCGCAGTTCCAGCAGGAATATGTCTTCCTTCAGAAGGACTGGTTCTAACCAAAGGATCACCGACGCGCTGATCCTCAGCGGCGGTGCGGCAACGTTGTCAGTTGCCTATACGCCGGGCGTGAGCTCCTGGCTGTTCTCGCATGGAGCAACCTGTCCTCTGCAGCGAGCGTTCGGTTGGCAATGTCCGTTCTGTGGGATGACCCACGGAACCGTGGCACTGCTTCATGGTGATATCGCCCAGGTGTTCAGAACGAACCCCTTTGCGATTGTGTACGTCGTGGGCCTGGCGCTGATGATCGCCTCGGTGTTCGGTTTTGTCTGGGCGCCGTTCCGATCGACGCGACTGGAGTGGGCAAAGACTGCTGTCATCGTGGCAGCAGCGTTCACCTTCAGCGCATATTCGATTGGTCGCAACCTCGTGTGATCGCAGCAGTCGAGTGAACAATTCGATCAGCGTTGTGTTGGCGCCGAACGTCACAGGATCCGGGTGGGCGCATCTTCTGAACCAACACAAACAAATCAGGGTGCTCTGCGCGTGCGTATTTGCGTGGTGGCACAGTTGTCCCGTTTCGCTTGGCGAGGTCAGATCTTCCCCGATGAGTTCGCTCATCTTTTCGGCGTGCGATCGATCGGCGGGGGACTGACATGACTGAACCAATGGAACAACAGCCGGCCACGAACAGTGCGGCGATCCCACGGATCGAGGAACTCGCTGGGTTCGCTCAAGCGCCACTCGTCCTTGCCGGAGTGGGGTTCGTCGTGACGCTTCTGTCCACCTTCCTGCCCTACGCCAGCGTGTCCATCTCTGTGTTCGGTGGGAATCTCGGTGCCTACGAGAGCTCGACTCCCTCGCCGTGGTTCCTGTCGATACCGGTGGGCTGGATCGCAGTGTTTCTCGCGCTCGTCGTTCTGGTGAGTGCAGCAGTCACGTCACGCACCGATCAATCCCCGAGCACCAATCGTGTCCTCGCTGCGGGCATGACCGGAGCGGGGTTGATCATGGTTATCGTCACGTTCCTGGAGCTCTTCTGGGTCTCGCATCGGGTGAAGGAAGTCGCAGGTTTCCTCAGCGATGCGATCGACGTCTCTATCGCAATCGGCTATTTGGGATTCTTGGTCGGTGGAGCTGTTCTCGCCGTGAGTGGTGTGGCCGCTCTGGTGCACGCGAACTCGAAACTCCAGTCGACCGCCAGCCAGTTCGGTGAAGCCTGACCGTGCTGAACCGTGCTGAACCGTGCACATCGACGTTGAGGAGCTGCTCCGTTCAGCAGTTGCTCATCGTTTCGAGCGCGGCGCAGATCTCGGATCGTCGAACTCCGAGATCGCCGAGCTTGGTAGTGAGTGCAGTCCGATGGATCCGTTGCATGCTGTCGAAGTTGGCCACGCATTCGGTGTCGAGGCCTTCGTCGGCACCGAGGCGGATCTCACTGGGGATGGCACGGATGGTTCGGGTGACCGGGGCGACCACGATGCCGGTGAGCACCGGCACGGCCTCGGTACGGGTGACGACTAGGACTGGTCGGCGGGCTGACTCCAGCTCGGCCCACCAG
>Ga0114962_10001058_pt1 | contig 23909 bp, 23 predicted proteins | sample C_130820_MF_Meta_FD_87017 | JGI IMG/M metagenome (GOLD analysis project Ga0114962, IMG submission 87017) | Freshwater microbial communities from Lake Croche, Canada to study carbon cycling - C_130820_MF_MetaG | ecosystem: Environmental > Aquatic > Freshwater > Lake | place: Lake Croche, Canada... | reverse complement strand
GGAGATGCCATGGCCCAGTCATTGACCCTTTCAGAAGTCGCGCATTATCAGCAAAGCGGCTATGTGATTCCGTCTTACCAACTGGAGCCGGCCATGTTGACCAAGACGCAAGACGCGCTGGACACTTTGATCCGCAACAACCCGGGCGTGCGGCCCGAAAAACTGGTCAGTGCGCACATTGAGGGTGACAACAAAGAAGGTGTGATTGGCAGCCGCGCCTTTCTGGATTTGGCCATGCACAAACCGATTGTGGATTTGGTTGAGCAGTTGATTGGCCCGGACATCGTCTTGTGGGGGTGCCATGTGTTTTGCAAACCCGCGCAAGAGGGCTTCGAAACACCGTGGCACCAGGACGGGCATTACTGGCCCATTCGTCCCTTGGCCACTTGCACGGTTTGGGTAGCGCTGGAGCCCAGCACCCGCGAAAACGGTTGTTTGCGGGTGATTCCAGGTTCTCACACCGACAAACATTTGCATCCGCATTTGCACGAAGACCGCAATGATCTGACGCTGAACCAGCGGATGGTGGACGGCACTTTCAATGAATCGGATGCGGCGGACCTGGAGCTGCAGCCGGGTCAAATGTCGATGCACGACGTGTACATGATTCATGGTGCCAAGGCCAATACTTCAGGGCAGCGGCGCACCGGCGTGGCGCTGCGCTACATGCCAGCCAGTTCGTTATTTGACCGCCGCTTGAAGCCGATGGACGGTCAGACCGGGGTGCCAGTGAGTTTTGCCACGCGGCCCTTGTGGCTGTTGCGGGGGCGCGATGTGTCTGGTCAAAACGACTTTGTGACCGGGCATGGCCGCGCTGGATGACATGGCCGGGGTCACAACCCAAGGGATTACCTGATCTGGACAGGGCAGTGAGCTGGCACCACAATGGAATTTTGATTCACTCAAGGAGAATTCATGTCCATTTCGCGTCGTGATCTTTTGCAAATGGCCAGTGTGGCCAGTGTGCTCAGCGCTGCTGGCCAGCAAGCGTGGGCGCAAGCGCAGCTGGAGAGTTTGAAAATCGTCACCGGCTTCCCTCCGGGTGGCACATCGGATGCCATTTGCCGGCGTGTGGCGGAAAAGATCGCGCCTTCGGCCTATACCAAAGCCGCCTTTGTGGAGAACAAATCTGGTGCGGGGGGGCAAATTGCGGTGCAGTTTGTGCGCAATGCACCGGCCGATGGCGCTACGCTGTTGCAAACCCCCATGTCCATGCTGGGCATCTACCCGCATATTTACAAAAAGCTGCCCTACGACCCGGTGGGCGATTTGGCCCCAGTGTCGTTGGGCGCGGTGTTTGACTTTGGTTTTGCGGTCGGCCCCATGGTGCCTGCCACCGTCAAGAACATGCCGGATTTTTTGGCGTGGTGCAAAGCCAATCCGATGCTGGCCAACTTCGGCTCTCCTGCAGCGGGCTCGACCCCTCACTTCATTGGGGCCTTGCTCGGCAAGGAGGCCAACGTCGATCTCAAACATGTCGCTTTCAGAGGCACCCAGCCGGCGATTTTGGACATGATCGGTGGGCAGATTGCAGCGGTTTCAGGGCCGATTGGCGAGTTCACCCAACACGTGGCGGCCGGTAAATGCCGGCTGCTGGCGGCCTCTGGCGGCAAGCGCAGTCAGTTCGCACCGAACACCCCGACTTTGGTCGAGCAGGGCTTTAAAGGCTTTGTCTATGACGAATGGTTTGGTTTTTATGTGCCTGCCAAAACGCCAGTGGATGTGATCAACCGCCTGAACGCCGCCATGCGCGTGGCCTTGGCCGCACCGGAAACCGTCAACGGCATGGCCATGATGGGCCTGGTGGCGCAGTCGTCCAGCCCGGCCGAATTGGCCGCAAGGCTCAAGGCCGACACGGACCTTTGGGGACCGTTGGTCAAGGCGATTGGGTTTTCAGCAGACGCTTGAACCCTTCGATTCAGGCGAAGGGCCCAAGCGCCCTTCGCGGATCACGACACGGGCTTAATTCAAACCAGCCTGAGCGCGCAGTGTGGCGGCCAGGTTGGTGCGTTCCCAAGTGAACTCGGGCTCGTCGCGGCCAAAGTGGCCGTAGGCGGCGGTCTTTTGGTAAATCGGGCGCAACAAATCAAGCATCTGAATGATGCCTTTGGGGCGCAGGTCAAAGTGTTCGGCCACCAGAGCGGCGATCATGTCGTCGCTGACCACGCCGGTGCCCATGGTGTTGACGGTGATGTTCATCGGACGTGCCACACCGATCGCGTAAGCCACCTGAATCTGGCATTGTGTGGCCAGGCCCGCAGCGACGATGTTCTTGGCCACATAGCGCGCTGCGTAAGCGGCCGAGCGGTCGACTTTGGACGGGTCTTTACCCGAGAAAGCACCGCCGCCGTGCGGGCACGCACCGCCGTAGGTGTCGACGATGATCTTACGGCCGGTGAGGCCGCAATCGCCCTGGGGACCGCCGACCACAAAACGGCCGGTGGGGTTGATCAGGTACTTGGTGTCTTGCAGCCATTCTTTGGGCAGCACGGGCTTGATAATTTCTTCAATGATGGCTTCGGTGAACGAGGCCTTCATTTTGTGTTGGGTCTCTGACTGGTCAGGGCTGTGCTGAGTAGACAAGACCACGGTGTCGATGCTGTGCGGCTTGCCGTCCACGTAGCGCATGGTCACTTGACTTTTGGCGTCGGGACGCAAAAAAGGCAGGCGACCGTCTTTGCGCAATTGCGCTTGGCGCTCGACCAGGCGGTGCGCGTAGTAAATGGGCGCGGGCATCAGGTCGGGGGTTTCGCGGCAGGCATAGCCAAACATCAGGCCTTGGTCGCCGGCGCCAATGTTCAGGTGGTCGTCAGACGCATGGTCCACGCCTTGCGCGATGTCGTTGGATTGTTTGTCGTAACAGACCATCACGGCGCAACCTTTGTAGTCGATGCCGTATTCGGTGTTGTCGTAACCAATGCGCTTGATGGTATCGCGCGCGACTTGGATGTAGTCGACGTGCGCATTGGTGGTGATCTCACCCGCCAACACGACCAAGCCGGTGTTGGTCAGGGTTTCAGCGGCTACGCGGCTGCGGGGGTCTTGTTCGAAGATGGCATCCAAAATCGCGTCAGAAATTTGGTCAGCGACTTTGTCGGGGTGACCTTCGGAAACGGATTCGGATGTGAAAAGATAATCGTTCGCCATGGAGTACTCCTGAAGTTGTGGCATGCGGTGAATTGCGCTGCCATGTGCTTGAGGGCCCAGGCGAACGCTTTAGCAGTTTTGTCTTTTCAGACAAGGCACAATGTCGGGCAGTCCCTGGTTGTGTGTCGCCCTGCAAGTTGCTCTGTTAACTCAGCGACCGGCGTAGTTTATCAAATTTGGCATGTACTTCTGGTTTCGCTTACTTTCTCATTGGCCTTTGGGGGCATTGCATGCCGTGGGCCATGCCATGGGATGGTTGGTTTGGCTCTTGTCGCCCACCTACAGAAGGCGTTTTTTGGACAATGTCGCCCAAGCCGGTATTCCGCTGCATCAGGCTTTGGGCGCGGTCGGTCAGGCCGGTTGCATGTCCACCGAATTGCCGCGCTTGTGGCTGGGCGCTATGCCCTGCGTCCGTTGGCAGGGCGATGCGGTGGTGGATGCTGCTTATGCCCACGGGCAAGGCGTTATTTTTTTGACGCCGCATTTGGGCTGCTTCGAGATCACCGCGCAAGCTTTGGCGGCGCGCTACAGTCCTGGTTTTGGTGATTTGACGGTGCTGTTTCGGCCCGCGCAAAAGGCCGGGCTGGCGCAGGTGATGCAAGAGGCGAGAGGGCGCAAGGGTTTGGAGACCGCGCCCACCACCTTGTCCGGTGTTCGCCAAATGATCAAGGCGCTGAGATCCGGTCGCGCGGTGGGTTTGCTGCCGGACCAAGTGCCGCCTGAAGGCATGGGCCAGTGGACGCCTTTCTTTGGCAAGCCGGCTTACACCATGACCTTGGCGGCCCGTTTGGCGCAACAGACCGGCGCCCAGATCGTGTTGATCTGGGGTGAAAGATTGGCCTGGGGCCGTGGTTTTAAGCTGCAGGCGAGTGGCTTGAATCAGCCGCTGTCGGCGCAATTGGACGAGGCGGTGCTGCAGATCAATCAAGCCATGGAAGCGTTGGTGCGCAGTTGCCCCAGCCAGTATCTGTGGGGCTATGCCCGCTACAAATCTCCGCGCAAGACTTTGTGATGGTTCGACTTTTGATCACGTTCATGCGGTGGATCGCGCCCTGGCCTTTGCCCGTGTTGCGCGGTATCGGCTGGGGGTTGGGGATGCTCTTATTCGCTTTGGCCCATGCCCGCCGGCATGTGGTGCAGGTCAACCTGCAGCGGTGCTTTCCTGAACTGACCGCTTCGCAAAGGGCACGTTGGGTACGGCAGCATTTTGTGCAACTGGGCCAATCCCTGATCGACCGGGCTTGGCTGTGGCACGCCCCCCTCGACGTGTTGCGCCAACGCTTGCTTTGGACGGGGGCTACAGCGCAGCTCGCAAGCGCCACGCCCACGGTGATTTTTGCGCCGCATTTTGTCGGGCTCGATGCCGGTGGTCTGGCGCTGACCTTGCACAGCGGTACACCGGTTGCGTTCATTTACGTGACCCAATCCAACCTGGATTTGGAGGCCTGGATCAATCAGGGCCGCGAGCGGGGCGGACCGGTCAGGCCATATTTTCGGCATGACGGCGTTAAGCAGATGGTGTCGGCCCTGCGTCAGGGTGAAAAGTTGCATTTGTCGCCTGACATGGATCTGGGTGCGCAAGATTCGGTGTTTGTGCCCTTTATGGGAGTGCAAGCCGCTACGGTGACTTCTTTGTCTCGTTTTGCCCGCTTAGGTCGCGCGCAAGTGGTGCCCATGTTGACCCGCATGACACCTCGCGGCTACACCATCGAGGTCTTGCCCGCGTGGTCGGATTTTCCGTCTGCCGATGCCGAGCAAGACACACAGCGCATGAACGCTGAATTGGCAGTATGGATCCAATCCATGCCCAGCCAGTATTACTGGGTACACAAGCGTTTTAAAACCCGCCCCGAGGGAGAGGCCGGGTTTTACTGAACATTTTTTGCTTTATCAAGACTTGGCGGTTCCAGTGCGGTGGATGAAGGCGGCTATTTCTTGCTTCACACGTTCAGGCTGTTCATGGACCACCCAGTGCGAGGCATCCGGCAAGGGGACCAAGGTCAAATCCGCAATGTGCTCTTCCAAACCCACGGTCAATGCGGGCAGCAAGGCATGGTCTTGCTGACCCCACAGCACCAGCGTTGGGCGCTCGATGCGCACAGCTTCGACAGGCAGGGTGATGGCCGCGGCAGCAAGGTCGCCTGCCCTTGGCGGTCGCAAAGGCGAGGCCCGATAATAGTTCAGCCCACCACGCAGACCGCCGTGCCACAGGTCGCGATACCGGTTTTTCATGTCCGTTGTCATCCACGCCGGTGCAGCGGCCGCTGCTTCGGGTTTCAAGTGTTCTGAACCACTGACTTGGCCGAAAAATGCAAACAAAGCTTCAAAGTCCCGAGCCGAAAACGCAGTTTCCGCATCGGGTTGAATCAAGGCGTTCATGTACGCACTGGCCGCTTGTTGTGCGGGGTTGATTTGCAACTCACGCAAAAACGTGCCGGGGTGCGGCGAGTTGATGATCACCAAGCTTGACACCCGATCGGGGTGCTGGTTCGTTAAATTCCAAGCGACTGCACCTCCCCAGTCATGCGCAATCAAGGCGGCCAGGGGATGGGTGGCGCCGCATTCGCAGTCGATCAAAGCCAAGATGTCTTGCACTAAAAATTTGGCACGGTAGTCCTTGACTTCCGCGGGTGCACTGGAGGCTTCGAACCCACGCATATTGGGAGCAATACAGCGGTAGCCACCGTTTTCAGCTTGGGCAAAAAAAATCAGTAAATCGTCCCAGATGAAGGCTGCCTCAGGAAACCCATGCAAAAAAAGCAACACGGGTCTGCCGCGTTCGCCTGCTGCGCGGCAGCTCAGCGTGATGCCGTGAGGCAAGGTCTGCATCCAAGTTTCAATCATCTCGAAAAACCTCAGCCTTGATTCGGTGGTTCGTCGGTTTCAACCGGTTTGGTGGCTGCCGGAGTCATTGCGTCAGCAAGGCCTTCATGCGACCAGTCCCACAGCAACTGCGCCACTTGATCGACGCCTTGCTTTTTCAGCGCTGAAAAAAGCTGGGCCTCGCCCCCGCCTGCTTGCAGTCGAGCAATGGACAGGGCTTTGGCGCCTTCCACACGCGTCAGCTTGTCGGCCTTGGTGAGCAAAATCAAAAACTTCAGACCCTCTTGCACCCGTGGGCGAATGACATCGAGCAGGACTTCATCGAGTTCGGTCAGTCCCAAGCGTGGATCGCACAGCAACACAATGCCCTTGAGGTTTTCGCGAGTAACCAAATAATTGGCCATCACGCGTTGCCAGCGGATCTTGTCTTGTTTGGGGACTGCTGCATAACCGTAACCGGGCAAATCGGCCAAAACGGCGTCTGTAATGCCTTGTTTACCAAGGGAAAATAAATTGATGTGTTGCGTGCGGCCCGGTCTTTTAGACGCGTAAGCCAATTGCTTTTGCTGGGTCAGTGTGTTGATGCAGGTGGACTTGCCGGCATTGGAGCGGCCCACGAAGGCGATTTCGGGCACGTTGATCGGGGGCAGGTGGTGCAGTTGCGCGGCAGTGGTTAAAAAACGGGCGGTATGCATCCAACCCATGGGCGTGACAGGCGGCGGTGTGAGGGGCGATTCAACACCTGAAACATAAGGGGCATTGGGTTTGATAGACATGGACAGGGAAGGGCCTCAGGCAAAATTACGGGTCAGCAGAAAACCTGGACTTACAGCATTGTAGAATCCCATGGTTTTGCGCCTAAATTTTGGATGTCGCCCATGAAGTCGATTACTGCCTTTTTGATGACCGCCCTGGTGGCGGGTTCTGTTTTTGCGTCTGATGCAGCCCCCAAAACGGCTAAGCCCGATTTGGCCAAAGGGGAGTCGGGCTTTGCGGTGTGCGCCTCTTGTCATGGCGCGGACGGCAACTCAGGCACGCCCGCCTATCCTAAATTGGCGCAGCAACACCCAGAATACCTGGTCAAGCAACTTCAGGAATTCAAATCGGGCAAACGCGCCAATGCCGTCATGAGTGGTTTCGCTTCGCAATTGAGCGACGACGATATGCGCAACATCGCTTACTGGGCCAGCGCCAAAACGGCTAAGCCTGGTTTTGCCAATGACAAACAAGCTGTGGCTTTGGGCGAGCGCATTTACCGTGGTGGCATTGCCGACCGCCAAGTCCCGGCTTGCGCCAGCTGCCACAGCCCGAATGGGGCTGGTATGCCCTCTCAGTACCCGCGCCTTGCAGGTCAGCATGCCGAATACACATCGACACAGCTGGTGGCTTACCGCGACGGCGTCAGAAAAAACAATGCGCAAATGCCCATGGTCGCTGCCAAGTTGAATGACCGTGAAATCAAAGCGGTCTCTGACTACATCGCCGGTTTGCGTTAATTCCTTGGGGCTCATTGGGCCTTTCAAGTCAAACGGGTCTCATGAGACCCGTTTTTTGTGGTTCTCTTGACGGCGCCAACCCTATTGAGCCATGACTGTTGTCAGGACCTCTTTCTGGTCAAAGACTGGCGCTGAAGGCTCACAAGGCGGCTGCGATGTCATGGCACGCGACGCTGTACCTTATTTAACCAGGATCCAAGCCATCCAGCGCCAGACGTCGGCCTTGCCATCCAAGTTGTGGCTGTGACCGGTGGAATTTATCCATTAAGATTTCCACAAATATATTGACCTGGGTAACTTAAATGGTTGTTGCATCGATTTCCTTGCAGATTTAAAAACCAAAAGTCAGAACCAATGGCCATTTTGCCTTGCGGTCAATCCCAGTTTGACACAATGCGGGAATGCCTGATGAAAGAGCCGCCATGAAAAATCATTCCAACAACAAGGGTTTCTTGCACCCTTACCCGCATGAAATCACGCCGCAGTCGGTATACCAAGATCGCCGCAATGTATTGCGCCAGTTGGCCATGGGTGCGGCGGGTGTGGCTGCTTCGGGCTGGGCTTCGCGTCAAGCCTTGGCGCAGACGGGCAAACCGGGCGTCTTGGCGGAGTTGGCATCTGTCCCTTCTGGAGTGGCAGGGGCCATGAGCCTGGACAAAGTCACGGCCTACAAGGACGCGAGCAGTTACAACAATTTCTACGAATTTGGCTACGATAAATCAGATCCGGTGCGCTTGGCGCACACTTTGCAAACCACCCCTTGGACTGTTGAGGTGGAAGGTTTGGTCAAGCGCCCTGCGAAATACACGCTCGAAGATCTCCTCAAGCTCAGCCCGATGGAAGAACGTATCTACCGACTGCGGTGTGTAGAAGGTTGGTCGATGGTCATTCCTTGGGTGGGCTATTCATTGGCGGAATTGATTCGCAAGGTCGAGCCAACGGGCAATGCCAAATATGTGGAATTTGTGACTCAAGCCGATGCCAAGACCATGCCGGGGATTCGTTCTGGCAGTCTGGATTGGCCCTATGTGGAAGGCTTGCGCCTGGATGAAGCCATGCACCCGTTGACTTTGCTGTCATTTGGCATGTACGGCGAAATATTGCCCAAACAAAATGGGGCTCCGGTGCGCTTGGTGGTGCCATGGAAATACGGTTTTAAGAGCGGCAAGAGCCTGGTGAAAATCCGGTTTGTCGAGAAGATGCCCGTGACCGCCTGGGCCAAGGCAGCGGCGCAAGAGTATGGCTTTTATTCCAATGTCAACCCCTTGGTAGACCATCCCCGATGGAGTCAGGCCAGTGAGCGCCGTATTGGAGAGGAAGGCGGTTTGCTCGCCAAGAAACGCAAGACCTTGATGTTCAATGGCTACGAAGCGCAAGTTGGGCAACTTTATGCAGGCATGGATCTGAAAAAGTTTTTCTGAGGTTCACCCCGATGATCAGTTTGACTGCTCGGGTAAGGTCGGCCTGTCGGCACCGTTGGGCCAAAACGGTCTTGTTTGTGATTTGCTTGGGGCCCTTGGCCTTTTGGTTGCGCGGCATCGCACTTGACGACTTGGGTGCCAATCCAGCTGAGGCTTTGATCCGTTCATCGGGTGATTGGACTTTACGCGCCCTGTGTCTTGCCTTGGCCGTGACGCCTTTGCGGGTGATGGCGCAGGCGCCTGAGTTGGCTCGCTTTCGCCGCATGCTGGGGCTGTTCACATTTTTTTATGTGCTGCTGCACCTGATTTTTTACGCTTGGTTCGATATGGGCTGGGATGTGGCCGATATCAGCGCAGACATCGTCAAGCGGCCATTCATCTTGGTCGGTTTTGCTGCGGCCGTGGGCTTGAGCTTTCTCGCGGCGACCTCGTTCAATGGGGCTATTCGCTGGATGGGCGCCAAGCGATGGCAGGTCTTGCACAAAGGGGTGTATGCCATCGCTGCGTTGGGCCTGCTGCACTTTTTTTGGATGCGTGCAGCCAAAACCAATTTTACGGAAGTGGCGGTGTACGCCGCGATTCTTGGCGTTCTGATGGGATGGCGGGTGTGGCGACTTTTCCGCAAGCGCAGCTGAGGTGTTGAATCCTCAGGCGGGCAGTTGTTCGAGCTGAAAGGTATCGAAGACCGATTCACGTTGGCGAATCAAATGCACTGTGTCACCATCGACCAACAACTCAGCGGCGCGACCGCGGGTGTTGTAGTTGCTGGCCATGCTCATGCAATAAGCGCCTGCGGACAATACCGCCAGCACATCGCCAGGCAGCACCTCCAATTGCCGGTCACGGCCGATCCAATCGCCGCTTTCACAGATGGGGCCAACCACATCCAACAGCGTGCCCTCACCCTCGCGCGGGCACAGCGGCATGATGTGGTGAAAGGCCTGGTACATGGCCGGACGCGGCAGGTCGTTCATGGCGGCATCAATGATGCAAAAATTCTTTTGCTCACCGGGCTTGAGGTAGAGCACCTCGGACAGGCAGACCCCTGCGTTACCGACCAGTGAGCGGCCGGGCTCGATCATCAACGCCCGCTGACCAAAACCTCTGGCGTCAAGTTTGGCCAGCAACTGGGCCCACAAGATATCGGCCGCAGGCGGCATGTCACCGTTGTAGTTGATGCCCAAACCGCCACCGAAATCGATGTGATGGATGGGCACGCCGGCCGCTTCTACTTGAGTGACCAAGTCCAGCACCCGGTCCATGGCGTCCAGATAAGGGGTCACTTCGGTGATTTGCGAGCCAATGTGGCAATCGATTCCCACCACCTTCAAGCCCGGCAATCGGGCTGCATGTCTGTAGCTTTCGACGGCTTGTTCATGCGCGACGCCGAACTTGTTGCCTTTGAGGCCTGTTGAAATGTAGGGATGCGTTTTGGGATCGACGTTCGGGTTCACGCGCAAGCTGACCGGTGCTTGAAGGCTCATGTCGATGGCCACTTCGTTGAGGACGTCCAGCTCGGCGGTGCTCTCCACATTGAAGCAACCAATGCCCACTTGCAGGGCTTGGCGCATTTCAGTGCGTGTTTTCCCAACGCCAGAAAAAATGACTTTGGCCGGATCGCCTCCTGCGGCCAATACCCTGGCCAACTCGCCGCCGGAGACGATGTCGAATCCGCAGCCAGCCTGCGCAAAGACCTGCAGAATGCCCAGCGTCGAGTTCGCCTTCATGGCGTAACAAATTTGGGCGTTGCGGCCCGCAAAGCCACGCTGGTAAGCCGACAGGGCCGACAACATGGCCGCTTTGGAGTAGACAAACAAAGGGGTGCCATGGATGCGGGCAAGTTCTGAGAGGCGAACCTGCTCGAGATACAGCTCTCCCGATTGGTAGGCGATAAAGGGGTGACCGGGAAGCAAGGTGGCAGTCATTGTGCGGCAGGTGGCGTTGTGGGGGGGCTTGGAAGGCGCTCGTTGAGCGGTGCGTCCGTTGTGGCAGGCGTTTCGGGCAAGGCTTTGCGGTTGCGCAGATGATCCGGCGTCAAAGTTTCGATCAAAGTCGCCCGGCCTCGAGAGGCCTCATCGGTGGGTAATTTCAATGGGCCCTTTTGACCGCAGCCCAGCAAAGCCACCGTACAAAGTGCAAGGCATTGGCGGGTGACTAGAATTGAACAAACCTTCAACATCCACCGGATTGTAATGACCGACCTCGAATTTCTGACCCAAGCCGAACTTCTTTTATCGGCCGTTGAGCAAAGTTGTGACCGCATCAACGATGACACCGAGGCCGATGTCGATAACCAACGCTCCGGCGGCATGATCACTTTGAGTTTTGCCAACCGCAGCCAAATCATTTTGAACTTGCAAAAACCATTGCATGAAGTCTGGATGGCCGCCAAATCAGGCGGCTACCACTACAAATGGGCCGAAGGTGCTTGGCAAGATACCAAGGGTCAGGGCGAGTTCTTCGCCAATTTGAGTCGTTATGCAAGCGAGCAAGCCGGAATGCCTTTGGTCTTTACTCCTTGAGTGGGCTCAATTGCGAAAGAGATCGATGATGCGTGAACGTTCATCGGTTTTGGGTAAAGCTTCAAGGGCTTCACTTTCTGTTTTGCCAGCAGCGCTGGTGCCACCCAAGTTGCGTACACCGCCAGAGGCACCCAGTTCGGTATAAAACCATTCGCCTCCCACTTGAACCAAACCTTCGGGTGCGCTGGGCTCTTGAACGGGCACATTGCGCAGGGCTGTTTCCATGTACTTGATCCAAATGGGCAAGCTCAAGCCACCCCCCGTTTCACGGTCACCTAATTTGCGGGGTGTGTCGTAACCAATCCAAACGATGGCAGCTAAAGTTGGTTGGTAGCCTGCAAACCAGGCGTCCATGGCGTCATTGGTCGTGCCAGTTTTGCCATACACATCGGGACGTTTGAGTGTGGCTTGCGCGCGAGCTGCTGTACCTGAACGGGTGACTTCTTGCAGCAGGCTGGTCATGGTGAAGGCATTGCGGGCAGGAATGGCCCTTTGGTCTTCCGTGATGTCAACAGGTGTGCTTTGAACCAACACCTTGCCCCGTTGGTCTGTGATTTGTGAAATCAAGAAAGGATGCACCAGGTACCCACCATTGGCAAACACAGAATACCCCGTGGCCATTTGCATGGGGGTGACCGAACCTGCACCCAGCGCCATGGTGAGGTAGGCGGGGTGTTTTTCGGCTTCGAAACCGAAGTGGGTGATCCAGCTTTGCGCATTGCGCGCCCCCACCGATTGAAGGACCCGTATGGAAATCATGTTTTTAGATTTCGCCAGGCCTCGGCGCAGCGTCATTGGGCCGTCAAAAGTGCCGTCGTAGTTTTTGGGTTCCCAGGGTTGCCCACCCGTCACACCGGCATCAAAAAACAAAGGCGCGTCGTTGACCACAGTTGCTGGTGTGAAGCCTTTTTCTAGCGCAGCGGAGTAAATGAATGGTTTGAAGCTGGAGCCGGGTTGACGCCAAGCTTGGGTGACGTGGTTGAATTTGTTTTTTACAAAATCGAAGCCGCCCACCAAGGCTTTGATGGCCCCGTCTTTGGGGTTCAGGGCGATCAAAGCCCCTTCGACTTCTGGCAGTTGGGTGATTTCCCACATTCCCTTGGGCAGTTTGACCACACGGATGATGGCGCCCCGTCGTATTTGAACCGCAGGCGATGCTTTGTCAGACAAACCGGATTGGGCGGGTCGCAAACCTTCACCGGTGATTTCAAATTGCTCACCGTTTTGCCGAACGGCCAGCACTCTGCGCGCAGAGGCTTCGAGCACCACGGCGGACATCACGTCGCCGTTGTCGGGTGCATCCTCTAAGGCATCATCAATCATGTCATCCAGGTCTTTGGGATCGGCAGGCAGGCTGATGAATTTTTCAGGACCACGGTAAATTTGACGGCGCTCGAAATCCATGATGCCTTGACGCAAAGCTTTGTAGGCTGCTTCTTGGTCGGATGACTTCAAGGTGGTGAAGACATTCATGCCGCGGGTGTAGGTTTCGGGCCCGTATTGGGCGTAAATCAATTGACGAACGGTCTCGGCCACGTATTCGGCATGGATTTTGGGTTTGTCAGAGCCGGATCGGATTTGCAAGACTTCGACTTTCGCTTTGTCTGCTTGCGCCGGGGTGATGAATCGGTTGTCCAGCATCCGCTCAATGATGTATTGCTGTCGCACTTTGGCGCGCTTGGGGTTGCTGATCGGGTTGTAGGCGGAGGGTGCTTTGGGCAGACCCGCCAGCATCGCCGCTTCGGCAATGCTGATGTCTTTCAAGGGCTTGCCAAAGTAAGCCTCAGAGGCCGAAGCAAAACCGTAAGCCCGGTTGCCCAGAAAGATCTGGTTCATGTAAATTTCCAGGATTTGATCCTTGGTCAGCATGTGTTCCAGTTTGAAGGTCAGCAATATTTCGTAAATTTTGCGGGTGTAGGTTTTTTCAGTCGACAAGTAGACATTGCGCGCCACTTGCATGGTGATGGTCGAAGCCCCTTGGCTTTTGCGTTTGCCAAGGTTGGCAAAACCAGCGCGAATGATGCCCAGGTAATCCACGCCACCGTGCTGATAAAACCGCGAATCCTCTATAGAAAGCACAGCGTCTTTCATGATTTGAGGTATCTCTTTGATCGGTGTCAGATTTCGACGCTCTTCGCCAAATTCACCGATCAAATCGCCTTCGGCCGTGAAAATGCGCAGGGGCAATTTCGGGCTGTATTCAGCCAGGTCCGAAATATCAGGCAGGTTGGGGTAAGCCATGACCAAAGAGACGCCGATGAGCAGCAACAGCGACAGCATGCCGGCCACGCCCAAACCCACCGTCCACAGGATCAAGCTGACGAGCCAGTGCCTGGAGGCGGTTGAATGCGCAGAGGTCTTGTTGGAGGAGGGGTCTGTGTTTGGCATGGGTCGAGCGGAAAAGACCGCCTCACATTATAAAAAGCCGATGCGCTGATATGTCAACGCAAACCCTGTTTGCAAAAGAATCTTTACATGGTAGAAATTGAATTCTAAAGAATCAAAATCTGAAGGTGAGGAACCTCTATGTTTCTGTCATTGGGGAAATGGCGACGTCAGGCGCCAGGGAGCTTGGGTTTGTCCATGGATGCACAGGGCTTCACTTTGGTAGCTCTATGCGCTGTTAACCCGGACAAAAGCCAGATCTTACCTTTTGGTCAAGCGGACTGGACCGGCCCATTGGCCTCGCCGTGGCAGGACCCTTTGGCAAGTGGAGCGGCGATTCATGTCTGCCTGAAACGGGCCCAATTACCGCGTTGGCGCTTGGCGATGGGCTTGCCTCAAGACCAGGTATGGCAAGGTGCCCTGCAGGTGGAGGAGGCTTTGCCAGCGAGGGATATTCGCGACCAGGTGATTTGGGCAGCCAGCCAAGATTTGCAACTAGAGTGGGATGCTGTGGTGGTGGATTACCAGTGGGAACCGCCGGAGGCCGGGTCGCCAGCTTCCAAGGGTTCGCGCAGGGTCTCTTGGGCCGCATGCGGCAAGTCTTGGGCCTTGGCTGCTGATCAAATGAGTCGCGCGGCGGGCCTGAGTTTGCAATTCTTGGGCGTGGACCCTGAGTTCGATTCTCACGAGATGGAGGGTCCATCGCTGCAGTACCGCAGCGCTTGCGAATTGGCGAAGCAGGTTGCTCGATCATGAGGCCGTGGAATTTTGCACCTTACCGCGAGCGAGCGCGTACCCTTAAAAAAGCGGGGTGGTGCGTGGCCATGGCTTTCGGTGCCTTGGCCGGCGGTATCGCTGCGGCTTGTTTTGTCAACGAGTCGCAAGCACAGCTGATGCAGCAGCAGACACAGCTGCTGGAACTGAAAGCACAGCTGAGACAGTTGCAGCAAACTAATGTCCAAACGCAAACTGAACAAGCGCAACGACATCAAGCACAAGACACATTGCTTCACATCGAATCCCTGCGCCAGCGTGCGCAAGATCTGCTGGCCTTGAACAAAACCTTGGCCTTGCGTTGGCCTGCAGGGGTGCAGATTCAGGAGTTGCGTTTGGAGGGGCCGTCTTGGCGGGCGCAAGGCCAGTCGGAATCCGCTGCGGCGGTCCAGCAAGCTGTGCTGCGTTTAACGAGCGCCTTGGCTTGGCAGGAGCCTCCCGCGTTGTTGGCCTTGGAGGCTTTGCCGCAAACGAATGGACAAACCCTGAATTTGCGTTATGTCGCGCAGGCCCGTTGGCGCTGGCCGCAATCGCTCCCTGCTGCTTCGGTCAAGCCGCCGACAACACCTGTTGAGGGTCAGTGACGTGCTGGGTTTGCGTTCCACCAACTTCAAGTGGACCCATTTTCAAACCCTCTGGCAGGGCCTTGACAGGCGGGACTGGGATCTGTGGCCAAGCGCGTTGCTGGCAAGTGGCGTGATGACTGCCGCGGCGCTCGTTGCGTTGGTGGTATGGGTCGCGGCTTCACCTGAAGGGCCTGATGCAGCGCAGCTGCAAACGCAACGCCAAGACTTGCAAAAGCAGGTGCTGGCTCTGCAGGCAAGACGCGGTTCATCAGTTTCAGAAGCTCAAGCCTCTCCCCGCAATGCATTGAATTTGGCTCAACAGCAATGGCCTACGCCAGAGCAATCCCAGCCTGTCGTGATGGCCTTGTATGCCCAAGCGCAAAGTCACGGCTTGCAGGTGGACAGTTTCAAGCCTGAAGCCCTGCAAACCTTACAGGGCTTGGAGAGTCGCTCCTTGAGTTTGCGTCTGCATGGCCGGTTTGCACAGGTCCTGTCCTGGAGCGAAGCTTTGTTTCAACAGGCCGCACTTTGGGTACCTGAAAAATGGGTATTGACCGCCTCACCTTCTGGCGACGTGAGTTTGGAAGCCTTGTTGCATTTGCCTTTGCGGCCTTCAGGGGCGACAGGTTCCGCCCTTGTGATGGACAACCAGGGACTGAGTGTGACGCCAGAAAAATACAGCCCTGCAGCCGGCAACCCGTTCAGCAGGCCAGCAGAGGCGATAACCGAATCGGCTCAGACGGGGGCTGTGGACATGGGGTTGCATCCTTTGCGTCGCTGGCCTTTGCAAGAGATGCAGCTGGTGGGCACGTTCGACCACGGTGGGGCCCGCCATGCATTGATCCTCACCCCTGCAGGCTTGTTTCGATTGGCAGTGGGCGAGAGGCTGGGTGTTGAGGGCGGACGTGTGACGTCGCTTGAGGAGGCTCAGCTGCAGGTCAGTACCCCTGTCAAGCAAGCCGATGGGCGATGGCGGCCGCGCTTGGACGTCCTGCCCATCAGGCGCGCCGGTTTACCGATAAAGGAAAAAAGACCATGATGACTCAGGCGCCTGGCTGGTTATTGCTGTGTTTACGAACCTGGTGTCGTCTTCCATGCATGGTGTTGTCGGTGATCTGCTTTGTTGTCACTACCGCCACAGTGGGTGCGCAAACCCTCGAGCCTTCATGGGTATTGTCCAGCACTTACGGCAAGGTCGAAATCGCAACTGAACCGGCGAATTTACATGCGCCTCAGGGTGGTTTGGGGCTGACATTTGGGGCACCTTTCAGTGGTGAAAAAATATCCTTGAATTTCCAGCAAATTGAGCTGCGTGCTTTGCTGCAAGTGATTGCTGATTTCACGCAAATCAACATCATTGCCTCAGATGCAGTGAATGGTGCAGCGACGGTCCGGTTGATCAATGTGCCCTGGGACCAAGCGCTGGACATCGTTCTGCAATCCAAGGGCATGAGCTCTCGCCGCAAGGACAACGTGATTTGGGTAGCACCCAAAGAAGAATGGCTGATGCGTGAAAAACAAGCGATAGAAAATGAAGCCGCCTTGCAAGCCATGGCGCCCCTTCAGACGGTGGCCGTGACTTTGAAATATGCCAAGGCGGGCGATGTGGCGCAGAGAATGGCTGCAAGTACAGGGACGGGTTTGACAGGAAATCGTTGGCTCAGTCCAAGGGGCACTTTGTTGGCTGAGCCGCGGACCAATCAGTTGTTCATCTCCGACGTGCCAACCCAAGTCGAGATGCTCCAGTCCGTCATCGCTAAATTGGACATACCTGTTCGCCAGGTGTTGATCGAAGCGCGTATCGTCGAGGCGGATGATCAGTTCGGTAAATCGCTGGGCGTGCGTTTGGGTGCGGGGTTTGCCACCCCTGTTTCCCTTCAAGGACGGTCCTTGACAGCCGCCGCAGGTGCGGTCGTCAATCCCACGTCTGCAGGGGTGGTGGGTGGGAATATGGTCAATTTGCCCGCTGGTCAAGCCGGTCAAACCCTGAATGTGCCTGCCAGCATGGCGGTGTCATTGTTCAACGCTGCCGCCGATAAATTTTTGAACCTTGAAATTTCAGCCTTGGAGGCCGATGGAAAAGGAAAAATTGTCTCCAGTCCCAGGGTCGTCACAGCCGACCAGACCAAGGCCTTGATTGAACAGGGCACCGAATTGCCTTACCAATTGGCCACTGCCAGCGGAGCCACGGCGGTGTCTTTCCGTAAAGCCAATTTGAAATTGGAGGTGACCCCACAAATTACGCCAGATGGCAGCATCATTTTGGATGTGGATGTCAACAAAGACAGTGTCGGGCAAATCACCCCAGCGGGCTATGCCATCAATACCAAGCATGTGAAAACGCAGGTGCTGGTCGACAATGGGGGGACCGTGGTGATTGGCGGGATTTTGGAGCAGGCAGACAAAGACGATGAAGCACGCATGCCGGGCTTGGGCGATTTACCGGTGTTGGGTTGGTTGTTTAAAAACCAACAACAAGTCACGCGAAAAACAGAAATGCTGGTGTTCATCACCCCACGCTTGATCAGTGATGCATCGGATCGCTAAAGCGGGCTGACAGCCTCGCATACACTTTATACCCGTGGACATGACTGGCTGTGGCCTTCTTGAATGGCCAGCGCAGCATCGCTTTTTTCAATTGTTTGAATCATTACCCTTGAGTATCATCCTAATAGGCCTGCCTGGTTCAGGTAAATCGACGATCGGCAGACAGCTTGGCCGGCGCTTGGCTTTGCCTTTCGTTGATTCTGACCATGTGATCGAGCAGCGATTGGGGTGCTCCATACGAGAGTTTTTCAACCGTGAGGGAGAGGAGCGGTTTCGTGACATCGAAGAGGGCATCCTGGACGATTTGACGCTGCGTCACCGAGGCGTGTTGTCGACAGGTGGCGGGTCGGTCTTGCGCGCCATCAATCGCGAGCGAATCAAAGAACGTGGTCGGGTAGTCTATTTGCGCTCCATGCCTGAAGAGGTGTACCGACGCGTTCGCCATGACATCAATCGCCCTTTGTTGCAAGTCAATGACCCGCTGCAACGATTGCGCAATCTGTTCGAATCCCGCGATCCTTTGTACAGAGAAACCGCGCACTTCGTGGTGGACACAGGCCGGCCCAGTGTGGCGACCTTGCTCAACATGATCGTCATGCAATTGGAAGTGGCGGGTGACTTGCCTTTGAAAACCAAGACCGCGACAGATTCAACACCTTCCGGCTTGGCCTGAATGCGCGGGTCTGCCCTAAACTTGGCGGCTATGAAAGACCAGATCACTCCCACCACTGTTCAAATTGCACTCGATGAGCGCAGCTACCCGATTGTCATTGGCGAGGGTTTGCTGGGGCATGCCGGAACCTATGCGGCCTTACCGGTTGCCGCAACAGCCTTGATCGTGACCAACACCACGGTCGCGCCACTGTACGAAGCACAGTTGCGCCAGGCGCTGGCGGGCTCTTACAAGCAGATTCACACAGTGACCTTGCCGGATGGTGAGGCCTACAAAGATTGGACAACGCTGAATCAAATCTTTGATGCCTTGCTCAGCCAAGGCTCAGACCGCAAAACGGTATTGTTTGCTTTGGGGGGCGGCGTGGTAGGGGACATGACGGGCTTTGCTGCGGCCAGTTACATGCGCGGCGTGCCATTTGTGCAGGTCCCCACAACACTGCTGGCCCAGGTGGACTCTTCGGTGGGGGGTAAAACCGCCATCAACCACCCCTTGGGCAAGAACATGATTGGCGCTTTTTACCAACCCCGATTGGTGGTGTGTGATTTGGCGACATTGCAAACTTTGCCCCCCCGGGAATTGAGCGCAGGGCTGGCCGAAGTCATCAAATACGGACCGATTGCGGACATGGGGTTTTTCGATTGGATCGAGCAGCACATCGAGGCGCTGATGGCCCGTGACCCCGCCGCCTTGGCGCATGCCGTGCAACGCAGTTGTGAGATCAAAGCGGGGGTCGTAGGACAAGATGAGCGGGAGTCGGGCATTCGCGCCATCTTGAACTTTGGACATACCTTTGGGCACGCTATTGAAGCGGGTCTGGGTTTTGGTGTTTGGTTGCATGGCGAAGCCGTCGCGTGTGGGATGGTCATGGCCGCGCATTTGTCTGAGCGCCTGGGGCGGGTCGACATGGCTTTTGTCGAGCGGCTGACGGCTTTGATTGCGCGGGCCGGTTTGGCCACACGAGCGCCCGTGATCGACAGAGATCACAACCTAGATCATTACCTGCGCCATATGCGCCTAGACAAAAAAGCCGAAGGTGGTGACATCAAATTTGTTTTGATTCAAAGCCCAGGCCAAGCGGCAGTGCAAAGCGCGCCCGAAGCCATGGTGCGTGAGGTGATTGCGCATTGCTGCGCCACGCCATGAGCGCCTTTCGATGAGCGCGCCCTTCCGTGCCCCTTATGCCTGCGATCCTGCGCGGTCCCAGGGGCGGCGCCACATTGAAGTTGCAGCGCCGACACGCAGTGATTTTCAGCGTGACCGGGATCGGATTGTGCATTCAACGGCTTTTCGGCGCTTGGTCTATAAAACCCAGGTGTTTCTCAACCATGAAGGTGATTTGTTTCGCACCCGCTTGACCCATTCTCTGGAAGTGGCGCAATTGGGTCGTTCGATTGCCCGTGCGCTGGGGCTGAATGAAGACTTGGTGGAAGCGATTGCCTTGGCGCACGATTTGGGACACACCCCTTTTGGCCACGCAGGTCAGGACACATTGAATGCGTGCATGGCGGCGCACGGGGGCTTTGAGCACAATTTGCAGAGCCTGCGGGTGGTGGATCATTTGGAAGCGCGCTATCCGGCGTTTGATGGCTTGAACCTCACCTTTGAGACCCGAGAAGGTGTTCTCAAGCATTGTTCGCACAAAAATGCGGCCCTGATCGAAGCCCAAGAACCTGGCGGTGTGGCACGTCGATTCTTGGACCGCACGCAGCCGAGTTTAGAGGCGCAGTTGTGTAATCTTGCCGATGCGATTGCCTACAACGCCCATGACATCGATGACGGCGTTCGCTCGGGTCTGATTTCGATGGCCCAGTTGCAATCGATTGCATTGTTTGAGCGTTACAGGCGAGAGGCCTTGGCCGAACACCCAAGCCTGGGCGATGCTGCGCGGGCCCGGCGCTTGTTGTACGAAACCATCAGACGCATGCTCAGCGAGCAGGTGTATGACGTGATTGCCACCACGAAGCAGGGCTTGGAAATGGCGCAGCCGCAAAGCGTGGAAGATGTTCGTTTGGCAGGACCACTGGTGGCATTCAGCGATGAGATGAAAGACCTCGCCAAGCCGCTTCAACAGTTCTTGTTCAGCCAGTTGTACCGGCACCCGAAGGTGATGGAAACCACCGCACAGGCACAGGACATGGTGCGCAATTTGTATGCAGCCTATGTTTCTCAGCCGGCCGAAATGCCATCCGACTTTGCCTTGCGTGAGGATACGCACCGCGCGGTGGCCGATTACATCGCCGGCATGACCGATCGATTTGCAGCCCGTGAACACGAACGTTTGACAGGTCAAAAATGGTTGTCGTGAAAACCCCTTTGCTGGGTGCCTGGATCGTCATTCTGTCTGGCGTGGTGGCTGCTTTGCAGATGGGCAAGTTGCCGCCCGCCTTGCCTGAGCTGCAAGCCCACATGGGCGTTTCATGGGTGCAGGCCGGTTTTTTACTCTCGATGGTGCAGTTTGCGGGCATGTCTTTGGGCCTGGTGGTGGGCTTGTTTGCAGACCGCTGGGGTTTGCGTTGGTGCATGCTTTGTGGGCTGATGGCTCTGTCAGTGGCCAGCTTTTGGGGGGGTCTGGCAAGCAGCCCTGAAACCTTGCTTTGGCTCAGGGGGATGGAAGGTTTTGGTTTTCTGTTGGCTTCGTTACCGGCGCCGGCATTGATTCGGCAATTGGTGCCCCCGGGCAATCTCAACGCCATGATGGGTTTTTGGGGGGCTTACATGCCTGCAGGCACAGCATTGGCTTTGCTGGTGGGGCCTTTGTGGATTCCGGCGTGGGGTTGGCCAAGTTGGTGGTGGTTGTTTGCCGGGCTTTCTGCTTTGATGGTGTTGGGTTTGCTTGTCGCGGTGCCTGCGGACTCGCTTCGCCGTTCTTTGGCATCGGCTGAACCTGCAAGCGCAGATCTTCGATACAGCTTGCGGCAAAGAATTCTTGACACTTTGCGCGCGCCGGGTCCTTGGCTGGTGTCTTTGACCTTTGCGATGTACTCGAGCCAGTGGCTGGCCGTGGTGGGTTTTTTGCCTTCGATTTACGCGCAAGCAGGATGGACTGGCGCTGGGTTAGGCGTTTTGACTGCACTGGCCGCCGCCGTGAACATGGTGGGGAATGTGGCCTCCGGACGTTTCTTGCAAAAGGGTGTTTCGGCCAGTGTGTTGCTGTACTGCGGGTTTTTGGCGATGGCCATAGGGGGTGCGCTGGCCTTTGGGGCGTGGACATCGGATTCGCCTGTTTGGCGTTACGCCGGGGTGTTGTTGTTTTCGATGTGTGGCGGTCTGGTGCCTGGCACTTTGTTTTCTCTTGCGCTGCGTCTGGCGCCTTCCGAGGGTACCTTGGCCACGACCGTGGGGTGGATGCAACAATGGTCTTCAGCCGGGCAGTTTGTGGGCCCACCCGCCGTGGCTTGGCTGGCAGCACAAGCTGGCGGTTGGCAATGGACTTGGACGATCACCGGTACTTGTTGTGTGGTCGGCATGCTGTTGTCATGGCGCATGGCAAGGGTCATACGGCGCGATGAGCCCCGTGTGGTGAATACTTTGAAGTCTTCTTCCTTGATCTCACCATGAACCCGTCTTCATCTGTACACATAAAAGACACCCGCAGATGGTTGGAGCGTGCCGTGATCGGTTTGAACCTGTGTCCATTTGCCAAAGCGGTGCATGTCAAGCAGCAGATCCATTACGCACTGAGCCAAGCGCAAAACGAAGATGAATTGCGCGCTGAATTGCAAACCCAGTTGCGTGAGTTGCTCACGCTGGATCCCCAGGTGCGCGACACCAGCTTGCTGATCGTGCCATTTTTGTTGCAGGACTTTGGGGACTTCAACGATTTTTTGGCTGAGGCTGAAGAGGTGTTGATATCTTTGGATTTGGAGGGCGTGATTCAAATCGCAAGTTTTCACCCCGATTACCAATTTGCCGGGACCCGCGCTGACGACATCTCCAATTACACCAACCGGTCGCCCTATCCGACCCTGCATTTGATCCGGGAGGCCAGCATGGACCGAGCTGTCGAGGCATTTCCGGATCCTGAGGCGATTTTTGAAACCAATATGCATACCCTTGAAAATTTGGGTCTGGCAGGATGGGCGGCGCTCGATGTCGGCCCCACACCGACACCAGAAAGTCGTCATGAAACATAAAACAGGGCACTTGAAGTCCCCGGATGCCACACAGGTGTTGCTGCCCGAAGTGCGCGCGGGCCAGTCCATTGAATTGCTCAAAGAGTTGCATATCCTGACGCGCGAGGGCAAGCTCAACCAAGATTCGAGACGCAAGCTCAAGCAGGTTTATCACCTCTTCCAATTCATCGAAAAATTGCTGAAAGAATTAACCGCCAGTGATTCCGCCCAGCTGACCTTGGCCGATCACGGCGCAGGCAAATCGTATTTGGGTTTCATTGTTTACGACTTGTATTTCAAGGCTTTGGGCCAAGGCACCATTTTCGGGATTGAGACGCGGGCAGAGTTGGTCGAATCATCCCGCGCATTGGCGACACGACTGGGGTTTGATCGCATGCAGTTTCTCAACTTGACGGTAGCGCAATCGGCACATTCGGATCTGTTGCCAGCGCAGATCGATGTGGTAACCGCCTTGCATGCCTGTGACACGGCCACCGACGACGCCATTGCTTTTGGCTTGCAAAAGAAGGCCAAATACATGGTCTTGGTGCCTTGTTGCCAGGCCGAATTGGCTGCCTACTTGCGCCAAAACAAGGCTTTGAATCTGAACCGTACCCCCTTGGCCGAATTGTGGCGCCATCCTTTGCACACCCGTGAAATGGGCAGTCAACTCACCAATGTCTTGCGTTGCCTTTATTTGGAGGCGCATGGCTACCAAGTTACCGTGACCGAGCTGGTCGGTTGGGAGCACAGCATGAAAAATGAGCTGATCTTGGCCCACTACACCGGACACAAAAAGCACAGTGCGGCTGAAAGGCTTTTGGCATTGCTTTGCGAATTTGGTCTGGAGACTTTGGCGGACAGTCGTTTTGTCGGTCTGCCAGCGCTCTGAAGGTCCTAGAATGGCGCCAAAGAATAGCGATACTGAGCTGTTGGAGATTTCAATGCAAATTCGTTCTCATTCCGTGATGGCGGCTTGTGCCCTGAGGGGCGCAGGCATGGTTTTGGCGTTCTCGTTTTCGTTGAGTGCAATAGCCGAAACCATCAATCCGCGTTGGGTTGGCGTTTGGTTTTCAGACACCAAGCAGCGACTGGGCGTGAGTGAGCAGCAGTTCAACCCCGGCACTGAAAAATGCAAGTGGGCGGGCACACGCCCTGCCAAATCCAGTACCTGCGTGGCCTTTTATGAGGGCTCGATTTCCAAGGCCCAATTGACCAGCCAACTGCAACAAGCAGAAAAAGCAGCGCTGGACACAGCCCAACGCAAATCACTTCCAGAAGCAGACTTGCAAAGCATCAAAGACGACTTCAAGCGAAACCGCCAAGCCATGGAGGCTATGCCCAGCCATGTTTTCCGAGTTATCAAAACACAAGTGGCCGATGACCAACAGGGCGCAACCGACTGTTCAGATTATTTTTTCTTGGACCAAAAACAACTCT
>Ga0114962_10001057_pt1 | contig 23938 bp, 27 predicted proteins | sample C_130820_MF_Meta_FD_87017 | JGI IMG/M metagenome (GOLD analysis project Ga0114962, IMG submission 87017) | Freshwater microbial communities from Lake Croche, Canada to study carbon cycling - C_130820_MF_MetaG | ecosystem: Environmental > Aquatic > Freshwater > Lake | place: Lake Croche, Canada... | reverse complement strand
GGGTTCACCGCAGGACCTGCCGTGTCTTTGTAGGGGTCGCCCACGGTGTCACCAGTAACTGCAGCCTTGTGGGTCTCAGAGCCTTTGCCGCCGTGGTGGCCGTCTTCGATGTATTTCTTGGCGTTATCCCATGCACCGCCACCGGTACACATGGAAATGGCAACGAATAAGCCAGTGACGATGGTGCCCATCAACAAGCCGCCCAATGCAGCGGGTCCCAGCACCAGGCCGACCACGATCGGCGCGACCACGGGCAACAAGCTGGGGATCATCATTTCTTTGATGGCCGCTGTGGTCAACATGTCCACCGCAGTGTCGTACTCGGGCTTACCGGTACCGTCCATGATGCCTTTGATTTCCTTGAATTGGCGGCGGACTTCCACCACCACAGCACCGGCAGCGCGGCCCACGGCCTCCATCGCCATCGCGCCGAACAAGTAGGGAATCAGTCCGCCGATGAACAGGCCAATGATGACCTTGGGGTCGCTCAAATCAAACGTGATGTGCGCACCCAGCCCTTCGAGTTTGTGGGTGTAGTCCGCAAACAGCACCAGCGCAGCCAGACCGGCAGAGCCGATGGCATAGCCTTTGGTGACGGCTTTGGTGGTGTTGCCCACCGCGTCCAATGGGTCGGTGATGTCACGCACGCTGGCGGGCAATTCGGCCATTTCAGCAATGCCACCGGCGTTGTCGGTGATAGGGCCGTAGGCGTCCAAGGCGACCACGATACCGGCCATGCTGAGCATGGCGGTGGCGGCGATGGCGATGCCATACAAGCCACCGAGGTCGAAGGCGCTGTAAATCGCCGCGCAGACAAACAGCACGGGCCAAGCGGTGGAGCGCATAGACACACCTAAGCCGGCAATGATGTTGGTGCCGTGACCGGTGGTCGACGCTTGCGCAATGTGCTGCACAGGCGCGTATTGGGTGCCGGTGTAGTACTCGGTAATCCAGACCAGCGCACCAGTCAAAATCAAACCGATGGCACAGGCGCCGAACAGACGGGTGGCGCTTAAGGCGGTGCCATCAGGCAATGCTATTGGCGCAGGGAAAAGCGACTGGGTCACAAAGTAAAAAGCGATCAGCGACAAGATGCCTGATACAGCCAAGCCTTTGTAAAGCGCTGGCATCACATTGGTCATGCCAGGACTGGCTTTGACAAAGAAACAGCCGATGATGGATGCCACGATGGACACCCCACCCAGCACCAGCGGGTAGAGCACCATATTGGGACCTGCGCTACCCGCCAGCAATGCACCTAGCACCATGGTGGCGATCAAGGTAACGGCATAGGTTTCAAACAAGTCAGCAGCCATACCTGCACAGTCACCCACGTTGTCACCGACGTTGTCGGCGATCACGGCAGGGTTGCGCGGGTCGTCCTCGGGGATACCGGCTTCGACCTTGCCCACCAAGTCAGCGCCGACGTCAGCGCCTTTGGTGAAAATACCGCCACCCAGTCGCGCAAAAATGGAAATCAGCGAGGAACCAAAGGCGAAACCCACCAGCGGGTTGAGCAGCGCAGCCAGCGCTTTACCGTCGGCAGGCACGCCCGCAGCGGTCAGGTACCAGTAAAAACCTGTCACGCCAAGCAAACCCAAACCAACCACCAGCATGCCGGTGATCGCGCCACCTCGAAAGGCCACGTCCAGCGCTGGGCCTATGCCTTTGGTGGCCGCTTGCGCTGTGCGCACATTCGCACGAACAGAAATGTTCATGCCGATAAAGCCGCATGCACCTGAAAGCACTGCGCCAAGAACAAAGCCACCAGCACTTAAGGGGTCTAAGACCCAGGCAATAAGAACGGCCAGAACCACACCAACCATGGCGATGGTTTTGTATTGCCTTGCCAAGTAGGCGGCTGCACCGGTTTGAATGGCCGCCGCAATTTCTTGCATGCGGGCATTGCCTGCGTCTTGGGAAAGAATCCAACTGCGAGCCCAGAAACCGTAAATCACGGCAATAAGGCCACAGGCAAGCGCAAATAAAAGCGCTGTATTGGCTGACATAAATTCTCCTTGAGTTGTTTCGCATGAGAGGTGGTGCCACGCACACGGGTTGCAATAACACCACCGTCGCGTTGCTTCCTCACACACTCCACTTCGAGGGTGATTGGCCAACCCCGAGAATGTAAGGGATTGGAATGACGTTATTGGCTGAAACAGCACGCAGGTGTAAGAAATATCAGGGTAATTACTGACAAAATAGCGCGGTTTTCCATTTCATTTTTCATTTCAAAGAGAATTTCAACATGTCACTCGACAACGTCAAACCAGGCGCCAAGGCCCCCCACGAATTCAACGTCATCATCGAAATTCCGATGAACGCCGACCCGATCAAATACGAGGTCGACAAAGAAACCGGCGCTATTTTTGTGGACCGCTTCATGAGCACGTCTATGCATTACCCGACCAATTACGGCTATGTGCCTAAAACCATCAGCGGTGACGGCGACCCCGTGGATGTGCTGGTCATCACGCCTGTTCCGCTCATTCCTGGGGTGGTGGTGCCTTGTCGTCCTATCGGGATTTTGAAAATGGAAGATGAAGCCGGCATGGACGGCAAGGTGTTGGCGGTTCCTACCGACAAAATTTTGTCCATTTACACGCAGTGGCAAAAACCCTCAGACTTGAATCCCATGCGATTGAAAACCATTGCCCATTTCTTTGAGCATTACAAAGATTTGGAAGAGGGTAAGTGGGTCAAGGTCTTGGGTTGGGAAGGTCCTGAATCGGCAAGACAAGAAATCAGCGACGGCATCGCCAACTACCTCAAAGCGAACGCTTAAACGGATTGCGCTCGCCCAGGTGAGCCAAGTAGTTTTCTACACCCGTGCCTTCGCGTTCAAGAAAGTTTTCTACCGCATGGGAGAAACGCGCATCGGCTAACCAGTGGGCGCTATGGGTGCTCACGGGCATCAAGGCCCTGGCCATTTTGTGTTCGCCCTGCGCACCGCCTTCAAAGCGTTGCACACCGTGATCGATGCACCACTGCAAGGGTTGGTAGTAGCAAGCTTCAAAATGCAAGCAGTCCACCCGCTCTAACGCCCCCCAATAGCGGCCATAGGCCACGCCTTGTGCTGATCCTAAGCCTTGCAAGCCGATCAAACTGCTGGCCAGTGGACGGCCTTCCCGCTGCGCAATGAAAAGCAACCAGTTGTCAGCACAAGTGGCTTGCATATGTTGAAAAAAATCGGGAGTCAGGTAGGGCGCATTGCCGTGCTCGAGGTAAGTTCGCTCATAGCACTGGTAAAAAAAGCGCCAGTCTTCAGTGCTGATGTCGCCTCCCAAAGACCAGCGAAACACCACACCCGCATCGCTCACGCGGCGGCGTTCTTGGCGTATTTTTTTTCGTTTCTCTTGGTTCAAACTGGCTAAGAAAGCCTCGAAATTAGCCCAACCCAGGTTTTGCCAGTGAAATTGCACCGTCTGTCTTTGCAGCAAGCCCAATGCTTGGGCTGCTGCCATGTCCGACTCGTCGCCAAACAAAAGATGCAAGGAAGAAAGTTGTTCTTCTTGACACAAAGCAATGGCTGTTTGCAGCAAGCTTTGACGTGCGTGCGCGTTACGGGCCAACAAACGTGACCCAGGCACGGGTGTGAAGGGAACGGAAATCAGTGCTTTGGGGTAGTAGGACAAACCATGTTGGTGATAAGCATTTGCCCAAGCCCAATCAAACACATACTCGCCATAGGAGTGGTCTTTCAGGTATAGCGGACAAGCGGCATGCAATGAATCGCCTTGCCACAGACTGAGGAAGCGAGGTTTCCAACCTGTCGCGCTGACTGCGCTGACACTGTCGTGCAATGCCTGCAAATAGGCTTGTTGCATGAAAGGGGTGGGACTGTGTTGCTCCAAAAGCAAGCTATCCCAGTCCTTGGCGGCAATCTCAGCGGGATGTTGGTGCACCCGGATGCCATAATCGTTCAGCTCTTTTTGCATATGACCTATGACGCTTGAACTCAGTGTAGCCCAGCTTAATTTCACCGTGGGTGACATGGCGGGTAATGCCCTCAAAATCATCGCTGCTGCCCGTCGCGCCTATGCACGCGGCGCTCGCTTGGTGCTCACCCCTGAACTCTCCATCTGTGGCTATGCAGCAGAAGATTTGTTTTTGCGCTCATCCTTCATCACTGCTTGTCAGCAGGGGTTGGACGAGGTCAGAATGGCCTTGGCAGATTTGGCTGGATTGCATGTGGTGGTGGGACACCCCAGTGGCCACGATGAACGAACACGTTCCGTGGCAGTCAGTTTGCGTTTCAACATGGCTTCTGTGCTTTGCGAGGGTAAGGTTGTTGCCAGTTATGCCAAGCGGGAATTGCCTAATTACCAAGTGTTCGATGAGCGGCGTTACTTCAAACCGGGCGACCAGACCTGTGTATTTGAAGTTCAAGGTGTCAAAGTGGGCTTGCTCATTTGTGAAGACGCTTGGTTTGAGCAACCCGCGCTGCAAACCAAAGCCGCAGGTGCGCAGGTTTTGGCAGTCATGAATGCCTCGCCCTTTCACATGGGTAAAGCCCAAGAACGAGAGGACAAAATGCGCCAACGTTGCTTGGCAACCGGTTTACCGTTGGTTTACGCGCATTTGGTGGGTGGGCAAGATGAGGTGGTGTTTGAGGGGCGTTCTTTCGCCCTGCAAGCCGATGGACATATTGGTGGTCGAGCCAAAGGTTTTGCCGAAGATGAATGGGATGTGGCTTTTTCCACCCACGGCGCTTCACTGGGTCTGACGTCTTCTATTCAGCCCTTGCACACCGAACTCGCTGAAGTATGGGACGCGCTGGTCTTGGGTGTGCGAGATTACCTTGGCAAGAACCGTTTCCCAGGTGCGCTGATTGGCTTGTCGGGGGGCATAGATTCGGCCTTGGTGCTGGCCATCGCAGTCGACGCATTGGGCCCCGAACATGTACGCTGTGTCATGATGCCTTCTCCCTACACGGCAGACATCAGCTTGACCGATGCCAGAGACATGGCGCATCGACTGGGTGTGCGCTATGACGAAACATCTATCGTCCCTGTGTTTGATGTCTTTTTACAAACACTTGCGGCCGATTTTGCAGGCTTGCCCCTGGATGCCACAGAAGAAAACATACAAGCTCGTATACGTGGCACCTTGCTCATGGCCTTGTCTAACAAACATGGCGCCATGGTGCTGACCACCGGCAACAAAAGCGAGATGGCCACCGGTTACTGCACCTTATATGGCGACATGGCCGGCGGGTTTGCTGTCATCAAAGACTTGGCGAAAACACTTGTATACCAGCTGGCGGCATGGCGCAATCAACATGACCCGCATGGACGGGGTGCGTCGCCCATCCCAGAGCGCATCATCACCCGTGCGCCCAGCGCAGAATTGCGGCCTGACCAAACTGATCAAGACAGTTTGCCCCCCTATGACGTACTCGATGCCATTTTGGCCCGCTACATGGAGCAAGACCAAAGTCCCCAAGACATTGTCGACGCAGGTTTTGCATGGGCTGATGTCGAGAAAGTCACCCGCTTAATTCGCATCAACGAATACAAGCGCCGACAAGCCCCTATAGGCATAAGGATTACCCACCGAGGATTTGGTAAAGATTGGCGTTATCCTATAACCAGTCATTTCCGTTCCTGACCCCCGATTTTTTTGATACCGAGGTAAGTAAGCCATGAAACAAATCACAGCAGTTATCAAACCGTTCAAACTTGAAGAAGTGCGTGAGGCCTTGGCCGAATGTGGCGTGACTGGTCTGACCGTGACAGAAGTCAAAGGCTTTGGTCGTCAAAAAGGACATACCGAGCTTTACCGAGGAGCGGAATATGTGGTGGACTTTTTGCCCAAAGTCAAGGTTGAAGTGGTGGTCAAGTCCGTTGACGTGGACCGCTGCGTAGACGCTATCGTGACGGCAGCGCGTACAGGCAAAATTGGTGATGGCAAAATTTTTGTCACGCCCGTTGAGCGGGTGGTGCGAATTCGCACTGGCGAGACAGACGAATCTGCGGTTTAAATAGCGTCCAACCCTTTTCCCTCAGACAAGCCTGCTTCTTGAATCAATTGGGGCAAAAGCGTTTGTAAATCGGCTGACTGTTGGATCAAATCCATTTGCCAATCCGATACAAACCCTTGGCCTACGGTCGAGCGCATAAAGGCTAACAATCCATCGTAATAGCCATCCACATTCAGCAACCCAATGGGCTTGTTGTGGTAGCCCAATTGGCGCCATGTCCACACTTCAAAAAATTCTTCAAAAGTACCAATGCCCCCAGGCAATGCCAAAAAGGCATCCGCATGCTCAGCCATCATCTGTTTGCGCTGATGCATGGTGTCGACCAAGTGAAACTCGTCACAATCTTTGCGCGCCAGTTCTTTATCAGCCAGTGCATGGGGAATGATGCCAACCACTCTGCCGCCAGCTTGTTGGGTTGCCGCCGCCACCATGCCCATGAGGCCGCTGTTGCCGCCACCATAAACCAGTTGCCCATGGTGGCGTCCAATCCATTGCCCCACCGCTTGGGCGCAAGCTTCATAAGCGGGGAGATGGCCTGGTCGAGACCCGCAGTAAACGCAAAGAGAAAAAGCAGGTTTCATGGCTGGATTGTGGCTGAATTGACAGCCCTGTCTTGACGAGTGTCTACCACCCGACTGTGGGCCCAATGGTCATGCCAAAACTGCTGATCAAAGTGAAGTTTACTGAGCATCGCCCATGCAAATGCCCATGCTGACCATGCCAATAAGCCTTGTAGGCTAGACCAACCCATCAGCGCAGTCATTGCAAGCGGCGGTACAAACCAAATCCAAGCATAGGCGTAGCGCACAAGTGCTTGCAATTGTGACAAAGCTTGGCCCTGGGTGTTGACGATTTTCAAATGCCAAGTCTTCATGGCCAAGGTTTGGCCTTTGTGCCAAAAGAAGGTGAAATAAAGTGCCAGCACTAAAAAAACAAAGGCTTGAAGGCCATGACGGTTGTTCATCGCATGTCGGGTTTGGGTGAGCGTGCCAAACAGGTAGCCGGCAATGAATATGACCCCAAAAAGCAATAAGCCTTCATAGATCCAACAACTCATTCGCCTCCACAGTGGGGCGGTAAGCAGTTCAGTGGAGGGCAGCAGGCTGGGGGGGGAGTCAGCTTGCGGATTCATTGGGCCGCAGTGAGCCTAAGGGTAGCTTGAAGCTGGGCGGGCAGCAAAGTGAAGGGGTTAAGTTGACCCGTGTCAATACGAGGGGTCGTTGCTTGTCCTTCCTTTTTCACAGGTGTGCTGGTTAATTTATTTGCGCCAACGGGCTTCATGCTCACTGCAGCGCCCTTGGTAAAAGTTTGTCCAGACCCGGGAATTTTTTGCTTGTCTTCATCGCTCAGTGCTTGGTAGGCTTCCCATTTCGCTAGTTTTTCATCGCTGGTGAGTTGCTGCATTTTGGCAAAATTCAATCGGGCTTGGGTTCGCTCTAAAGGGCTGAGCGCGGCCCATTCGCGCATGCGTTCTTGCGCCAAAGCTTGTGAGGACTCGCTCAACTCATCAAAATGGTGGGCAATGGCCAACCATTTACGTTTGCGATTGACCTCTAGCGTAGGCCAAAGCTTTTCAAGCGGCAGTAAAGCCTTTTGCTGTGAAGGGCTCAATTCAGCCCAACGGGGAAAGCTTTCAACAGAAACAAGTTTGAAATTGGGATTGCCCGATTGGTCTGCCCCGTGGCTCAGGCTTGAAAAACACAAAGCCAAGGTCACGCCTATTGACAAGCCCCAACGCTTTACAAGCAAAGATGAAAAATGAACGAAAGCCATGTTTGCACGCATTAATTGCGGGGTAAATTCACTTCGTGTTTCAAATAGTCAAGAAATGACGAATCTGTGTAAGCCATGGGCGGCAAGTCATCCGTCAAAAGTGCTGAATCGATTTCGGCCAGTTCGAGTGCGTACTGGGTATTGTGAAAATCGTGGATGAAAAAAAGACCCACTATCAGGGCAAGCAAAGGAAGTATGGATCCGAAAGTTTGGAAAAAGAATTGAAATTGCGTAGGGAACTTCAAAAAAGCCAAGCCATGTTGAACGTGGATTTCCGGGGCTGTTTGCAGTTGTGCTTGGGCGACACGGCGAACCGACAGGGCGCGTGTTCTTGCTGCGCGCAAGCGCTCAGAAACGTCGTAAGGCAAACCGGAATTGCTCTCGAGCACTTGGGCCAGGCGCTTTCCCAATTGGTCTTGAACCATTGTGGTGGCTTTTAAATTATTCATGGTCGTATTCCCTTGGAACTCAAAGCTTTGAACAAGGACTGAATCGCGCGAGAGCAGTGTGTTTTCACACTTCCCTCAGAACATCCCATGGCTGCTGCAGTTTCAGCCACATCCAAGTCCTCCCAATAACGCAGCAAGAAGGCTTCCCGTTGACGTCCTGGTAAATTTTGTATTTCTTTCTCAATTTCTTCAAATGTTTTAGTTCTTACGAATTCATCTAAGGCGCTTTCGGTGCCTAAATGGCTGGTTAAGACGTCTAAAACGTCAAATTCGTCATCTCCTTGCTCGCTACCGAAATCACTGAAATTGGAAAAAAGCGCTTTGCGGGTTTTTTGCCGCCTGAACCAGTCCAGCGTGGTGTTAGACAGAATTCTCTGAAACAACATGGGCAATTCGGTGACAGGTTTGTCTCCGTAATGCTCAGCCAATTTCATCATGCTGTCTTGAACGATGTCCAAAGCGGCCTCGTCGTCTCGGACATGAAAAACCGTTCGCTTAAACGCACGTTTTTCGATGCCCACCAGAAAGTCGGAGAGTTCTTTGTCTGAAGCCAAGGGTGGTGACGCGCTTTGTCGCTAAGTGAGCAAAAGAAGAGGAGAAAACATGAATTTGTCTGATTTCATTATGACATCGCCATCCCAATGAGGTGAATCCGGACAATCACGAGGATTTCGGTGTCATAATGGCGGGCTGTCGAACTAAAAGGGTTCAAGTTTGGTGTTAAACGCCTGTAGCTTGAAATCCAAAGTCTTGACGCACTTTCAAAAGAAGTTGCGAAGAGGCACCCTAGTTTTTTCGTTTGCGAAATTCACAAAGGTTACACCATGGAAATCTCTAAAGCGGAACTCCAATCCGCCGCTCAGGCCAATGCGCTGAGCCAAACCCCCATCGAAATCAATGGCTCTGACATTTTGGTCAAGTCACTTCAAGCCGAAGGCGTTCAGTTCATTTGGGGTTACCCCGGTGGCGCGGTCTTGCATATTTACGATGCGCTTTACAAACAAAACACCATTGAGCACGTTTTGGTGCGCCACGAACAGGCGGCAGTGCATGCGGCCGATGGCTACGCCCGTGCCACCGGCGAGGTAGGCGTTGCTTTGGTCACCTCGGGTCCGGGTGTGACCAATGCGGTAACAGGCATTGCGACCGCTTACATGGACAGCATTCCCATGGTCATCATCACTGGTCAAGTGCCTACCCATGCCATAGGGTTGGATGCTTTTCAAGAGTGCGACACGGTAGGCATTACCCGCCCCATCGTCAAACATAATTTTTTGGTCAAAGATGTGCGCGAGATGGCTGGCATCATGAAGAAAGCCTTTCATATTGCGCGAACCGGTCGCCCCGGTCCGGTGGTGGTCGATATTCCCAAAGACATTTCTTTTAAACGAACCATGTATGCAGGCTATCCAACGTCCGTGGATATGCGCTCCTACAACCCTGTGCGCAAAGGTCACAGCGGTCAAATTCGCAAAGCCCTGCAACTGTTGGTAGGTGCCAAGCGGCCTTTCATTTACACGGGTGGTGGTGTATTGATGAGCGAGGCATCTGCCGAGTTGCGCACCTTGGTCGATATGTTGGGTTACCCTTGTACCAACACCTTAATGGGTCTCGGGGCCTATCCTGCCAGTGACAGAAAATTTCTAGGCATGTTAGGCATGCACGGCACCATTGAGGCCAACAATGCCATGCAAAACTGCGACGTTTTGCTGGCCGTTGGTGCGCGATTTGACGATCGGGTGATTGGCAACCCCAAGCATTTTGCGCAAAACGAACGAAAAATCATCCATATTGATATCGACCCATCGAGTATCTCCAAACGCGTCAAAGTAGACATTCCCATTGTGGGCGATGTCAAGGAAGTACTGACGGAAATGATTGGCATGTTGCGTGAATTGCCTGCCAAGCCTGAGCCCCAAGCTTTGGCGGCTTGGTGGGAAACCATTGAAGCTTGGCGTTCACGCGATTGCCTCAAGTACGACCATGGCAGTTCTGATGTCATCAAACCCCAGTATGTGGTCGAGACTTTATGGAACATGACCAAAGATGCCGACGCCTACATCACCTCCGATGTGGGTCAGCACCAAATGTGGGCTGCGCAGTACTACCGTTTTGACCAACCACGCCGCTGGATCAATTCGGGTGGCTTGGGCACCATGGGTGTCGGTATTCCTTATGCCATGGGCATCAAATTGGCCAAGCCAGACAGCGAGGTCTATTGCGTCACCGGTGAAGGCTCTGTGCAGATGTGCATTCAAGAGCTCTCCACCTGTTTGCAATACAACACGCCTATCAAAATCGTGGCGCTGAACAATCGCTATTTGGGCATGGTCAGACAATGGCAAGAGATTGAATACTCAGGCCGCTACAGCCACAGTTACATGGATGCCTTGCCCGACTTTGTCAAATTGGCTGAGGCCTATGGCCATGTGGGCATGCTGATTGAACGACCTGAGGATGTCGAACCCGCACTTCGCGAGGCGAGAAGACTCAAGGACCGCACTGTGTTCATGGATTTCCGTACTGACCCGACAGAAAATGTATTCCCCATGGTTCAAGCTGGCAAAGGCATCACTGAAATGCTTTTGGGCAGCGAAGATCTCTAACTTTTTTTAACTTTTCCAGACGAATCTATTGACAACCAAGCCTACGGGTTACCGCTCGTGGGGGAGGGTTGCGAAAAGAGGAATCCACTATGAAACATATCATTGCCGTATTGATCGAGAACGAACCTGGCGCCTTGTCCCGAGTGGTTGGCTTGTTCTCAGCGCGGGGCTACAACATCGAATCTTTGACTGTTGCGCCAACCGAAGACCCCAGTTTGTCGCGCATCACTTTGCAGACTTCTGGCTCAGACGATGTGATTGAACAAATCACCAAGCACTTGAACCGCCTGATTGAGGTGGTCAAGGTGGTCGACTTGACCGAAGGTGCTTACACCGAGCGGGAGTTGATGATGGTCAAGGTGCGTGCCGTAGGAAAAGAGCGAGAAGAAATGAAACGCATGGCAGATATTTTCCGTGGCCGTGTGATTGATGTGACTGATAAAAGTTACACCATTGAACTGACTGGCGATGTGGCCAAAAACGATGCCTTTTTGGAGGCCATCGAACACAGCGCTATTTTGGAAACAGTGCGCACCGGCGCTTGCGGTATTGGCCGTGGCGAACGCGTTTTGCGTGTTTAACAATCCCCCATTTTTAAGGAGAACCCCATGAAAGTCTATTACGACAAAGACTGCGACCTGAGCCTGATCAAAGGCAAAACTGTGGCCATCATTGGCTATGGCTCACAAGGACACGCACACGCTCAAAATCTCAACGACAGTGGTGTCAAAGTCGTGGTCGGATTGCGCAAAGGCGGCGCATCTTGGGATAAAGTGGGCAAAGCTGGCTTGAATGTCATGGAAGTCAATGATGCAGTCAAGCTTGCTGATGTTGTGATGATTTTGTTGCCCGATGAGCAAATCTCCGAGGTCTACAACAACAATGTGGCTCCCCATATGAAGCAAGGCGCTTCATTGGCCTTTGCCCATGGATTCAATGTGCATTACAACCAAGTTGTGCCACGCGCTGATTTGGATGTATGGATGGTGGCGCCCAAGGCGCCTGGTCACACCGTGCGTTCTACTTACGCGCAAGGTGGTGGCGTTCCCCACTTGGTGGCAGTGCATCAAGACAAGAGCGGTAAAGCACGTGATTTGGCTCTCAGTTACGCCATGGCCAACGGTGGCGGCAAAGCCGGCATCATTGAAACCAACTTCCGTGAAGAAACCGAAACCGATTTGTTCGGCGAGCAAACTGTGTTGTGCGGCGGTGCTGTGGAGCTGATCAAGATGGGTTATGAAACCTTGGTTGAAGCTGGCTATGCACCTGAAATGGCGTATTTCGAATGCTTGCATGAGTTGAAATTGATCGTGGATTTGATTTACGAGGGCGGTATTGCCAACATGAATTACTCGATTTCCAACAATGCCGAATACGGCGAGTACGTCACCGGCCCTGAAGTGATCAACGAAGAATCCCGTTTGGCCATGCGTAACGCCTTGAAACGCATTCAAACGGGCGAATACGCCAAGATGTTTATTCTGGAAGGCCGCACCGGTTACCCCAGCATGACTGCACGTCGCCGTCTTACTGCCGATCACTCCATTGAAAAAGTTGGCGCTCAACTGCGTGCCATGATGCCTTGGATTGCCAAAACCAAATTGGTTGATCAGACCCGTAACTGATGAACCACTATCCGCATCCCCTGTTGGCGCGTGAAGGGTGGCCGTTCATAGGCTTGGCATTGGTGCTGAGCCTGCTGGCGACCATGCTGTGGGGCGTTGGCGTCGCCGCTGTGCCTTTTTATATCGTGTTGGTTTTTGTGGTTCAGTTTTTTCGCGATCCACCGCGCGCAGTACCGCAACAAGCCAATGCCGTGTTGTCACCTGCTGACGGCCGTATCGTCAAAATTGAAAAAGTGCGTGACCCTTATGCAGACAGAGACGCGTTGCTCATCAGTGTGTTCATGAATGTTTTCAATGTCCACAGCAATCGAGCCAGTGTGGATGGCACCGTGCGCAGCGTGCAGTATTTCCCTGGTTTGTTTGTGAACGCCGATCTTGACAAAGCCTCGGTGGAAAACGAACGCAATGCGGTGGTCATCGACGCTTTGGTGGATGGTCAAACCCATACGGTCACCTTGGTGCAAGTCGCAGGTTTGATTGCCAGACGTATTCTTTGCTATGTTCATGCAGCGGATGCATTGCAAAAAGGTGACAGGTATGGTTTCATCCGCTTTGGCTCTCGGGTTGATGTGTATTTGCCTTTGAGCGCTGTTCCTTGTGTTGCCCCAGGGGACAAAGTCAGTGCGACTTCCACGGTATTGGCAACACTTTGATTGCTTAGGGCCATGTCAGACCTCGAAGACCTCCACGAAGAACCGCAGAGCCGATTGCGCAAAGGCATTTATGTCTTACCCAATTTGTTCACGCTGGCGGCGTTGTTTGGCGGGTTTTATGCCATTGTCATGGCGATGAACGGCCACTTCGAGGCCTCTGCCATTGGCATCTTTTGCTCTATCGTTCTCGACAGCTTGGATGGTCGGGTGGCTCGCATGACCCATACACAAACCGAGTTTGGCGCCCAAATGGACTCCTTGGCCGATATGGTGTCGTTCGGTGCCGCGCCCGCCCTCATCACTTACGAATGGGCTTTGAAGGACTTGGGACGCTGGGGTTGGTTTGCTGCCTTTGTGTACTGTGCTTGTGCTGCTCTGCGCTTGGCCCGTTTCAATGTCAACACCACTGCTGTCGATAAGCGCTTTTTCCAAGGCTTGCCTTCGCCTGCAGCAGCAGCCTTGGTGCTGGGATTTATTTGGCTGATGACCGATGTGGGTTTTTCTCCCGTGGATAACCGCTGGGTCATGTTTGCTGTGATTCTTTATGCGGGTTTGACCATGGTCAGTAATTTGCCTTTCTACAGCTTTAAAGATTTCCAGATGCGCAAAAGCGTTCCATTTGCTGTGATTGTTTCGTTTGCCTTGATCATTGCTCTGATCAACATTCACCCGCCAACTGTGCTGTTCACGTTGTTTCTTTTTTACGGTACCAGTGGCTATGTGGTCTATGGTTGGCGCCGCTACAAGGGACTGCCAACCAGCGTCATCAGCACATCCACCGAAGAGCCTGATGAAAAGGGTTTGCACTGAAGGAGAGGCCCCATGCTTGTTCGGGCCGATAAGCCTGTGATACATTGTGTCCATGAACTTTTCGCTTCTGCTACTGCTTCAAAGCTTTTTCGGGCTGGATCAGTAGCGTTTGCGCAATTTTCCTCAAGGCCCGTATGCTTCGCAACGGGCCTTTTTCTTTGGTGTGGTCCAAGCGGCATCGGATGGTTAAATTCTCAGGAGCTTCAAAATGGCTGACAAATTAATTATTTTTGACACCACATTGCGTGATGGGGAGCAGTCCCCTGGCGCATCCATGACCCGCGATGAAAAACTGCGCATTGCCAGGCAACTTGAGCGGTTGCGTGTGGATGTGATCGAAGCTGGTTTCGCCGCCAGCTCGGACGGTGATTTCGAAGCTGTCAAAGCGATTGCCAATGCCATCACCGAGTCCACCGTGTGTTCCTTGTCAAGAGCCAACGACAGAGACATCTCCCGCGCTGCCGAGGCCTTGAAAGGCGCTAAACATTCGCGTATCCACACATTCATTGCCACCTCGGCATTGCATATGGAGAAAAAATTACGCATGACGCCCGATCAGGTGTTTGAGCAAGCTCGCCAGTCGGTGCGATTTGCGCGTAACTTGGTGGCTGATGTGGAGTTCAGCCCTGAGGACGGCTACCGCAGTGACATGGATTTTTTGTGTCGTATTTTGGAAGCAGTCATTGCTGAGGGTGCGACCACCATCAACGTGCCCGATACCGTTGGCTATGCGGTGCCCGAGTTGTATGGCGTGTTCATCAAGACCTTGCGCGAGCGCATTCCCAATTCGGACAAAGCCATATGGTCGGTACATTGTCACAACGACTTAGGCATGGCGGTGGCCAACTCGTTGGCTGGGGTGCAAATTGGCGGTGCCCGTCAAGTGGAGTGCACCATCAATGGCTTGGGTGAGCGGGCAGGCAACTGCTCCTTGGAAGAAATTGTCATGGCTGTGAAGACCCGCAAGGATTACTTTGGACTCGAACTGGGCATCGATACCAAACATATCTTGGCCGCCAGTCGCATGGTCAGTCAAACCACAGGCTTTGTGGTTCAACCCAACAAAGCCGTGGTGGGTGCCAATGCCTTTGCCCATGCCTCAGGCATTCACCAAGACGGTGTATTGAAAGCCCGTGATACCTACGAAATCATGCGTGCAGAGGATGTGGGCTGGGGTTCCAACAAGATCGTATTGGGCAAACTCAGTGGTCGCAATGCCTTCAAACAACGTTTGCAAGATTTGGGCGTGGAACTCGACAGTGAAGCCGAAACCAACGCCGCTTTTGGCCGCTTCAAAGAGTTGGCGGACCGCAAAAGTGAAATCTTTGATGAGGATATCTTGGCGCTGGTCAGCGAAGAAAGTGTGTCTCACGACAACGATGTGTTTTCTTTTGTGAAGCTTTCCCAGCACAGTGAAACTGGAGAAATGCCTTTTGCTTCGATAGTCATCACCGACCAAGGCAAAGAATTCGCTTGTGAAGCGCACGGTAACGGCCCTGTGGATGCGTCTTTGAAGGCGATTGAAAAGCATGTGCAAAGTGGGGCGGAGATGGTTCTGTATTCCGTGAACGCCATCAGCGGCTCAACGGAGAGCCAAGGAGAAGTCACCGTGAGGCTTCAAAACAACGGTCGTATCGTCAACGGGGTAGGGTCTGACCCTGATATCGTTGTGGCCTCTGCAAAAGCATACTTAAGTGCGTTGAATAAATTGCAGAGTAAAGCTGAACGTGTAGCTGCACAAGGTTGAGTCAGCACATATTTTTTCAAGCTTGCTGATGCAAAGATGCTTTTGTTACCTGAAAAAATACACGCAAGTCTTTGATCTTGCGTGTATTTTTAAATGGCACTACACTCCCCGATCAAAGCCTTTGTAGGCCATTGCTGGAACAACATGTTAAAAAGTTTGAATTCTCGGTTTTTGTCAGCGCTGACGGTGGTGATTTTGCTGGTTTGGGCCCCCTCTTCTCATGCCCTCGTTACCAAGAAAAAACTTAAAACCAAAACCGTTTCTGTTGCCAAGGTGCGTGCTCGGGCGCACAAGGCCTTGCCTGTGCGGCCCTCTTTTGGTGAATTGGCGGGTCTGCACGCCGCCTCCGATGACCAAATTGCACTCAAGTCCAGCGTGGCTTATGTCATCGACCAAGACACCCAAGAAGTTTTGCTCAGCAAGAACGACCAAGCGGTGTTGCCCATCGCCTCTATCACCAAGCTCATGACTGCTTTGGTGGTGCGTGAAGCCAATCTTGATATGGACGAGGCCATCACCATTTCAATGGATGACGTTGACACAGAAAAAGGCAGCAGTTCGCGACTGCGCCCTGGCACAACCTTGACCCGAGGTGAATTGCTTCATTTGGCTTTGATGTCGAGTGAAAACCGAGCCGCTCATGCGCTGGGTCGTACCTACCCCGCAGGTTTGGAGGCATTTATCAATCAAATGAATGCCAAGGCTTCGCAGTTGGGTATGCGTGACACCCGCTATGCGGAACCAACGGGTTTATCCAGCCGAAACCAGTCCAGTGCCAAAGACTTGGCAACCTTGGTGGCGTTTGCCGCCAACGACCCCACTTTGCGACAACTCTCTACCTCCAGCGGGTTCCAAGTGGAGGTAGGTCGCAAAACCTTGAAATACCGCTCCACCAACCGCTTGGTCTCCAATCCCAATTGGGATATTGATTTGCAAAAAACGGGCTACATCTCGGAAGCGGGGCAATGCCTTGTGATGCAAGCCAAGGTGGCAGGACGTAAATTGATCATGGTCTTTTTAGATTCAGCTGGCAAATTCAGCCGTATTGCTGACGCTGAACGTGTACGCCGCTGGGTTGAGACCCGTCACTCTTTAACCTCTTAGGTTTTTAAGCCTTGGCGGGCTGACCCAGCGCCAGCGAAATAGCTCGGGCTGTGTCTTGCAGTTTAGGCAACCAAGCCGCATCCAAGCGATCTGCAGGTGCCGAAATAGACAAACCGGCAATCAACTTTCCTTGGTCGTCATAGATGCCTGCGGCCATGCAGCGTACCCCCAACTCAAGCTCCTCGTTGTCGCTGGCTACGCCAGTTTGGCGTGATTTGGCGATTTCCTTTTCTAAAGCCGGCAAATGGGTGATGCTGTTGCGGGTGTGGCCCGGCAAACCCGTGCGGTTGGCATATGCCCTGACACGCACGTTGTCGTCAGCGGCTAAAAACAATTTGCCCACGGAAGTCAAATGCAAAGGGGCTCTGCCGCCAATGGCTCGCACCACTTGCATCCCCGAGCGCTCGCTGTAAGCACGTTCGATATAGACGATCTCGTCGCCCTGACGCACACTCAGGTTGACCGGTTGTTGTATGAGTTGATGCAACTCTTGCATGGGTTCGAGAGCGACATCCCTGACATTGAGTCGGGCTTTGACATAGTTGCCTAATTCCAGCAGACGCATGCCCAAACGGTAGTGCCCCGATTCAGGTCTGTCTACATACCGGCCTAAGACCAAGTCATTGAGGATGCGATGCGTGGTGGAGGGATGTAAACCGGTTTTTTCGCTGATTTCTTTGAGGGTGGCGCTACCTTCTTTGGCAGCCAAGACATCCATCAAGGCAAACATGCGCTCTAAAACTTGAATGGAGGGAGCAGGAACTTGACCAGCTTGTATTTTTCGCATGGCGATATCTTACAAGGGCTTGGTCAGGCATCTTCCCATTCGCCATCGACCAACACTTGGTGGGGCCCGAATTGGGCTTTGTAATTCATTTTGGGGCTTTGGGCAATCCAATAGCCCAAATACACATAGGGCAAACCCAATTCACGCGCCTGCTCGATTTGCCACAACACGCAGAAAGTACCAAAGCCTTTGGCGGCCATGGGGTCATAAAAGGTATAGACGGCCGAGAGCCCATCGTTGAGCACATCCAAAATGGACACCATGCGCAGCGCGCCCTCGCTGTCGTTGTCTGGATGGGGCTGGCGAAACTCCACAAGACGTGAGTTGACTCGGCTTTGCAACAAAAATTGGGTGTATTGCTCCACGCTGTCTTGGTCCATGCCACCACCCGCGTGGCGACCGTTTTGGTAGGCGAGGTAGAGCTGGTAGTGCTCGGGGGCATAGACCAGCTTGGAAATGCGCGACTGCAAATTGGCGTGTTGTTTCAGTGCTCTGCGCTGGCTGCGTGTGGGTTCAAACCCGTTGACCTTGACCCGCAGCGGCACACAGGCTCGGCAACCATCACAGTAGGGGCGGTAAGTGAACATGCCGCTGCGGCGAAAGCCCTTGGCAACCAATTCAGAGTAAGTGTCGTTGTGAATCAGGTGGCTGGGGGTGGCCACTTGCGACCTGGCTTGTCGATCGGGCAGGTAACTGCAAGGGTAGGGCGCTGTTGCATAAAACTGCAACGATTGGAGCGGCAAATCCTTGAGGTGGGTCACGGCAAGAGGGGTGAGGAAGTAATTTCAGCCCAGTATAAAGGGTCAAAATGCCAGTGCAAAGGCGCAAGTGTTTGGGCGTGACGGACATGGGTGAGAAACTCGCTTCTGGCGACTTCCTCCCCTCCCATCAAGGCCAGATGCGGGGTGTTTTGCTGACAATCCACCAGTGGGATATGGTGGGTTTTGCAAAAAGCCACTAAAGCGGCCAAGGCGATTTTGGAGGCATTGGGCACCAAGCTGAACATGGATTCACCAAACACCGCCTGACCTACGCTCACACAGTAAAGGCCGCCACACAAACGCCCATCGATCCATGCCTCGATGCTGTGGGCAAACCCCGCGGCGTGTAAAGCTTTGTAGGCCTTGACCATGTCGGGCACTATCCATGTACCCCTTTGGCCAGCCCGAGGCACTTGGGCGCAATGTTCAATGACGGCGTCAAAAGCGGTGTCTATGCGAATGTCTAAGCTTGGGTTGTTTTTCACCCATTGCCGCAGCGAGCGGTGAAAGCGAAAGCGCTCGACCGTGAGGACCATGCGAGGGTCTGGGCTCCACCACAGCACGGGCTGACCCAGGCTGAACCAAGGAAAGCAGCCTTTGCTGTAAGCTTCAACGAGGCGATCAACCGATAGGCCCCCGCCAACCGCCAGCAAGCCCGCAACACCGCTGGCGCTGTCCCAAGCGGTCTCAGGGGCTGGCAGTGGGTCGTGGGCCTCCAAGTAAATCAAAGGCGGATGGTCAAGGTCATTCATTTCAATGGAGAAGATACACCATGAACGATTGTGTTTTGCCAGAAACACCGGCACCTGGCGTCACCCGCTTGGTGTTGAACCGACCCGACAGTTTCAATGCATTGTCCAGCGAGATGCTCAGCGCTTTGGAGGGGGCTTTACAAGCCGCGGCTTGTGACCCCGCTTGCCGTGTGGTGGTGATTGCAGCAGGTGGCAAAGCTTTCAGCGCCGGTCATGATTTACGCGAGATGCGCAGCCATCCCTCGCACGATTTTTATACCCAGTTGTTTGCCCAATGCAGTCGCATGATGGTGCGCATCCAAAGCATGCCGCAACCGGTCATTGCCCAAGTCCAAGGCATCGCCACGGCAGCCGGTTGTCAGTTGGTCAGCATGTGTGATTTGGCCGTGGCCAGCGAAGATGCGCGCTTTGCGGTTTCTGGCATTAACTATGGTTTGTTTTGTGCGACCCCCAGCGTGGGCTTGAGTCGCAATATGCACCGCAAACAGGCCATGGAAATGCTACTGACTGGCGATTTCATTGATGCCACTACCGCCAAAGAACGTGGTTTGGTCAACCAAGTGGTTGCTGCCGATGGCTTGGCGCAAGCTGTGCTGCAGCTGTGTGCCAAGGTCGTCGCCAAGCCCGAGCCTGCGGTGCGCATGGGCAAAGCCTTGTTTTACCAACAGCTGGAAATGGGCCTCAACGCGGCCTACCAGTTGGCGGGACAAACCATGGCATGCAACATGATGGAAGACAGCGCCCAAGAAGGTTTTCAGGCGTTTTTGGACAAACGTCAACCGAGTTGGTCGTCCTGAATCCAAGGGGCGTTCAGCCCCACGCGTTCAGTGGGGATTTTCAAAGAACACGATGGTTGAATAATTACTGAATTCGAAATAGACCCGCTTTTCACTCGGGTCAACCTGCATATTCAGGTTTTCGTCTAACACGCCATAACCATACCGGTAATCGCGTGCTTTGCCGTCATCGGTACCCAAGGCAGTGCTGATTTTGTCGACTTTCAAGAAGCGGCGCACCAATTTATCGCCAGCGTAAATTTCCAATACACCGTCCGTGCCCGTCCAGTTTTGGATTTCGCGCCCGATTTTGTTTTGCTGCTCTTGGGTGCAAGCCCCCAGCAAGAGTGCCATTGACAACAGCATGCGGGCAGGGATGGCTTTTGCGCCAAGTCGGTGAATCAGAGAAGCTTGCATGGAACGCCTTTATTTTTTGACAACCAACAACTTGATGCTATCGATTTGCGTTTGGAAGATACGGTCAGCGGTGGCATACATTTTTTGACATAAATCACCCACATCGCTGCTTTCGGTTTCTTTGCGCAGCAAAAGCGCGGTGCTCTTTTTCAACTCTTGGTAGGCCACAGGAATGGTTTGACCTGTGGGCAGTTGAAGGGTGTCGATATTTTGAAAATAGCCTTTGAACTGGTTAACAATCCCCTCGCGCTGACCAGAACGGGTGAGAAAGTCCTTGGGAATGGCGTCAAGGAAATGGTTCAGTTCAAAGTCGGGGTAAGCCTTGCCTTTGCAAATGGGGTCGGCATCAATTTGCTTTTTAAAGCCCACGGCAGTGATGACGCCAAACGTGGTTTGGTAAATGCGGTCGCTGTTGTCCATGTCGGCCGCGTGCAAGGCGGTGCTCAGTGCGCCAACAGTGGCCAGGAGGCAGAGGCGTTTGAAAAGAGGGTAAGTGTTCATTTTTTCTCAGTGGTGATAACGGTGGTGGGTTTTTTGTCCCAGAAAATGGCCTTGTCGGGAAAAATCCAGCGAATGCCTCCGCGCGGTTCGGGCACATCGCCCTTGAAGCGGGGAATCAAATGCATATTGATGTGGGCCACAGTTTGGCCAGCAGCAAAACCTTCATTGATGCCAATATTGAAAGCTTGAGGACTGAATTCGGTTTTGAGCGCGTTTTTGATGCGCATCATCATGAAGGTCATGTCTTCGCGTTCTTGGTCGGTCAGGTCAAAGTACGACTCGACATGGCGGCGGGGAATGATGAGGGTGTGGCCGGGCGAAACCGGAAAGACATCGCGAATCACCAACGTCAGGGGACTGTGGTCAATGATGCGTGACTCTGACAAGGTGCAATAAGTGCAAACGGGCTTTTTTTCCATGGTGCATTATCTCGCTTTGGTTTTATCGTCTGGACTTGGAGCGAATAAAGCTCACCAAATCCCAGATTTGCTCAGTCCGCAGCACGTCTTGCCAAGCTGGCATGGTGTTTTTTCCTTGGGAGATGCGATAGGCCACTATGCCGTCAGGAAAGACAGGCGCGGGTGCAATCATGGTCAAGTCTTTGGGTCGCTTAGGCAAGCCTGCGCTGGCAGGACCGTCCCCAACCGCTTCAGGGCCGTGGCAGCTCACGCAATGAAGTGTCCACAGTAACTCTCCTCGGGCAACAGAGAGTGCATCCCCTTTGTAAGGATTGGTTTGCACAGCGGCGGACAAAATATCACGCTGGCCATAGGCAAGGGCTATGGACACCAACACCAGCAAAAGCAGGCTTTTTTTCACAACGGAGGACCAGCGCATAAAAGGGTGGCAAGCATGTTCAAGAAAAAGTGCATTCTAGGGTCAGCCGTTCCTGTCAGCGCCGGACTTGCCTGTTCAGCGCAACTGGCCAAGGCTGATATGCTTGCCCCAAATTTTGGGGACGCCTGTGGGGGTATGTTGCCAAACTCCAGGTCAGCAGTTCACCAGGGAAGACAATGGGCGATTACACAAATATGTCGGGTTATTACGACTTAATCATGACTTCAGGTTATTACGATTACGACAAAATTGTAGACGCCCTTGTTCAGCACCAACCCTTCTCCAGCGTCCTTGAAATTGGCTGCGGCACGGGCTTGATTTTGGAGACCCTTGCCAAGCGACAGCCCAACCTTGCCATCACAGGCGTGGATTTGACCCAAGCCATGTTGACGATTGCACAACAACGCTTGCAGACATTTTCCCAAGTGAAGTTACATCACCAAAACGTGACTGAACTGCATTTGGACCAGGCCTATGACTTGGCTTTTTCCTACGGCGGCGTCTGGTACTTCGTGATCGATGGCGACAAAGAACCTTTTTTGGTCAGCCATATCGCCCAAGACGAGCCCAATCGTCTGGGTCTGCGAAAAATGGCCCAGCATGTCAAAGCGGGTGGGCAATTGCTGCTGGGCGTTCAAGGGCCGCACCATGATTACGCCAGTCCCATCTCCAATGGCATGATGTACTCTCAAAAAATTGAGCCAGCCGACCATGGATTTATCAAGCACTACTATTTGGCAGATGGCGATACAACCCTGATGGCGCAGACCATCCACTACCGCACCTACTCTTTTGCCGAGGCATTGGCCATGTTGAAAGACCTTGGGTTCACTTACCAAGCCTATGCAGGCGACAAGCCGCAGTTTTTGACTTTTAACAAATCATGAGCCCACTGCCGAGACTGGCATTCATCGGCGTTGGCAACATGGGGAACCCCATGGCGGCAAACTTGCTGCGGGCTGGCTATGCGCTCACCGTCTTTGACACTGTACCTGCCAAAACCGATAACTTGGTGGCCTTGGGTGCCCAACAGGCCCACTCTGTGGCGCAAGCCGTGGCGCTGGCCGATGTCGTGATGACCTCGTTGCCCGGCCCTTCGCAAGTCAGCCAAGTCATGCTTGGCGTTGAGGGCGTTCTCGCCAACGTTCGTTCGGGAACCTCGGTGATCGATACGTCCACCAGTTCGGTGGAGTTGGTGCAAAGCTTGGTGCAAACCGCGCAAGCCAAAGGCGTGAATTTTTTGGAGGCGCCTGTGACCAACGCCGTGGACATGGCTGCCTTGGGACGCTTGTCTATTTTTGTGGGAGGTGACAAAGCTTGCTTTGACAAGCACCTGCCAATTTTCAATGTCATTGGCGAGAAAATCTTCCATTGCGGTAAACCGGGCAACGCCGCCACCGTCAAGCTGTTGACGAACTTACTTTGGTTCGTGGGGGCGGCCACCATTGGCGAGGCGTTGATGTTGGGTGCCAAGGCAGGCGTGCCGCTGAATGTGGTGCAAGAAGCCATCACCGCCAGCGCTGGCGACAGTTGGGTGGCGCGGCACGACATTCCTTCCATTTTTGCAGGTCACTACGACCCTAGTTTTTCGCTGGCCTTGTGCTGCAAAGATTTGGGGCTGGTTAACCAAATCGCCCAATCGCAGGGGTATTCGCTCACCATGGGCGCACATGCCCAAGCCTTGTTTGAAGAGGCCAGAGCTCGTTATGGCGACGAAGCTGCCGAACTGCATGTGGTGAAGTTGCTCGAAGAACGGGTGGGCTTGTTGCTGCGCCCACCCCATGGCGAGGCGGTAAAACCATGAGCCGACAGTCTGAATTGCTGCAGGAGGCGATGCGCCACATGCCCGAGGGCGTGGCGGAAAACTACCGCTATTGGGGGCCCGATCGCACGGTGTTCATCCAACGCGCCAAGGGCTGCGAGTTGTTAGATGTGGACGGCAAAACCTATGTGGATTTCCGTTTGGGCTATGGACCCGTGATTTTGGGCTATGGCGATGAGCGGGTTGACAACGCGGTGATCGCGCAAATTCAAAGTGGCGGCACTTTGACGGGCTTTGCCACCGAATTGGACACCTTGGTGGTGCAACAAATCAAAGCTTTGTGTCCCCAAATAGAAAAGATGCGTTTTGCTAACTCGGGCACTGAAGCTGTGATGGGTGCGGTTCGCACTGCACGCGGGTTCACAGGGCGTGAACGCATGGCGACGGTGGAGGGCGGCTTTCACGGCCTGTACGACGAGTTGATGTGGAAGTCAGATATTGAAAACTGGCACGCGCACAGCGGTCTCTCGCCCGAGGTCATTCCCTTTGGTGCAGGCATACCAGCTAAAACCCATGACTTGGTCGACATCAT
>Ga0114962_10001055_pt1 | contig 23957 bp, 16 predicted proteins | sample C_130820_MF_Meta_FD_87017 | JGI IMG/M metagenome (GOLD analysis project Ga0114962, IMG submission 87017) | Freshwater microbial communities from Lake Croche, Canada to study carbon cycling - C_130820_MF_MetaG | ecosystem: Environmental > Aquatic > Freshwater > Lake | place: Lake Croche, Canada... | reverse complement strand
CTGGCTTGGCCTAGGCGGTGGCAAGCCACCGCACTCTTGAGCTGCGACACTCGCCAGCAAGCTGGCTTGGCCTAGGCGGTGGCAAGCCACCGCACTCCTGGGCTGCGACACGCGCCAGCAAGCTGGCTTGGCCCAGGCGGTGGCAAGCCACCGCACTCCTGGGCGGGCGAGTCCGCTCAGCCCACGCTTGTCGAAGCCAGCGGGCATAGTTACAGTCGCGTCCATGCCTGCCACCCTCGCGCCGCTGCTCAAGCAATACTTTGGCTACGACAGTTTTCGACCGCTGCAACGCGAGATCATGGAGCAGACGCTGGCCGGGCGCGACGTGCTGGCGATTTTGCCGACCGGTGCGGGCAAATCGCTGTGTTTCCAACTGCCCGCGCTGGCCCGCGACGGGCTCACGCTAGTCATCTCGCCCCTCATTGCATTGATGAAAGACCAGGTGGACTCGCTCACGGCCAGCGGCGTGCCGGCCACCGTGTTGAATTCGTCGATTCAAGGAGCGGAGGCCCAGCGCCGCCGCGCGGGCCTCGCCCAGGGTGAGTACAAACTCCTCTACGCCGCGCCCGAACGGGTGATGACCGATGGTTTCATCCAAGACCTGCAACGCTGGAACGTGACGCTCATCGCCGTCGATGAGGCCCACTGCATCAGCCAGTGGGGCCACGACTTCCGCCCGGAATACCGCCAACTCGCCCAGTTGCGCGAACACCTGCCGGGTGTGCCATTTTTGGCGCTCACTGCCACCGCCACCGCTCAAGTCCGCGGCGACATCGCCCAACAACTCCGGCTGCACCAGCCGGAACTGTTTCTTGCTAGCTTTAACCGTCCCAACCTCGGCTATACGATCCTGCCCAAAGACAAGGCCGCCCGCCAGGTGTTTGAGTTTATCCGCGAGCGTCCTAACGAAAGCGGCATCGTCTATGTGCAATCGCGTAAAAGCGCCGAAACCCTCGCCGCCGCGCTCGTCGCCGAGGGGATCCAGGCGGTGGCCTATCACGCCGGACTGCAACCCGAACAACGCGCCGCTAACCAGGATGCCTTCATCCGCGATGAGGCCCGCGTCGTGTGCGCCACCATTGCCTTCGGCATGGGCATCGACAAACCCGATGTGCGCTTTGTCATCCACGCCGATTTGCCAAAAAACCTGGAAGGTTACTATCAGGAAACCGGGCGCGCCGGCCGCGACGGACTGCCGGCCGAATGCTTGCTGCTGTACGGCCGTGGCGACTTGGTTAGAAATCTGAAATTTCTCGATGACATGACTGACGCCGAGGCGGCGGGGGTAGCGGCGCGCCAGATGCGGCAGATGGCGGACTTTGCGGAAGGCAGCGAGTGCCGTCGCAGGGCGTTGCTGGATTATTTTGGTGAATCATGGCCCGGGGACAACTGTGGCGGCTGCGACGTATGTTTGCACCCGCACGAGACATGGGATGCTACCACCGAAGTGCAAAAACTTCTCAGTTGTGTGTTCCGCATCAAACAAATGGGCGGCTTCAGCACCGGTCTCAACCACAGCGTCGAAGTGCTCGCCGGTGCCAACACCGAGAAAATTCGCAATTGGGGCCACGACCAGCTCAGCACCTATGGCATCGGCAAGGACACCCCGCGCGAACAGTGGATGACCTTAGGCCGGCAGCTCATCCGCCTTGGCTATCTATCCGCCAGCACCGATATCTATCAAACAGTGAGCCTCTCGCCCATGGGTCGCGACGCGCTGACTCAGCGCAGCCAGATTGTGCTGACCCGTGCGCCCCACCAAGTCAGCGCCGGCAGCAGCAGTGCCAAGGTTTCGCGGGCCGGCAACATCGCCTGCGACGAGGGCCTGTTCGCCGAATTGCGCGGTCTGCGCAAAACCCTCGCCGACGCCCGCGGCGTGCCGCCCTACGTGGTCTTCGGCGACGTGAGCCTGCGCCACATGGCCCGCCGCTATCCGGTCAGCGAAGCCGCTTTTTTGGCCATTCCCGGCGTCGGCAGTCAGAAGCTCGCCGACTTCGGGCCGGCGTGCTTGCAGGCGATCAGCCACTGGCTGAGCGGCCACGAGCCGCAGTCTTTTCCGCAGGATGAAGCCGCCCCGAAGGCCGCGCCAAAAATGAAGAGTGAGGGGGCACTCAACGCCTCTGTGTTGGAAACCCTGCGGCTGTTCCGCAGCGGCCAAACCCCACAGGAAATTACCACCCTGCGCGGCCTCTCACCCAGCACCGTCGCCCAACATTTTGCCAGCGCCATCGTCAGCGGCGACCTTGAGGCAGAGCCCCGCGATTTCTATAGTTTCGAGGACGAGCAACTCATCGAGCAAGCCGCGGTCGAACATGGATTTGACCGGCTCGCGCCGCTCCACGAAGCCCTCGGCGGCCGCATCCCCTACGACACACTGCATTTCTATCGGGCCTTCAGGCAGCGCGCCCAAACCCCACCGTCTCAGTCCCCGACACCATGAGTCACTTGGGCTAGGGAGCCGCCCCATTCTTGCGGTGGTGGCGGAAGGGCGGACCCTGCGCAAGTGCCGAAGGCTCGGCTCATGGGCGATGCTTGCGTACGACGACAATAAGGTCGTCGCTCCCTAACAGATTGCATCGGGGGCAGGCGAGGCGGGAGGCTTACTTTGCTTGGGCGGCGGATTCGATCAACTCGGCGGCGGGCAGAATCACGTTAGCGGAGGTGGGGCCCTGGTCGTTGTCTTCACCTTTGGCGCTGAAGCGGTTGATGCCGAAGCCGACGAATTTGCCGTCGCCATTGAACAGCGGCATGCCCAGGCAAGGAGCACCCACCCGGGCGAACAAGCGTGGCTTGGTGATGATGGAAATGATTTCACTGGTCATGATGACCGGTTCGCGGTTGAGATCCTTGCCGAGGCGCCCGAGAATGATGACGTCCTCGAGCATTAAGAACGGCGCCGAGTTGGTGATGTCCACCGGTGTGAAGGTCACTCCCTCGGTCTTTTCCGGCCGGATGAACGCCAGATCCAGGTCGGCGTCCTTAAAGGCGACCTTGGCCGCGGTCTCGCTGCCATCCGGCATGATGATTTTAACTTCCTTGGTGTTGCACTTGGCGGAAATCTTGAGCGGGCCTTTCTGAGTGTTGACCGTGCGGCCATCCGCTGCGGCGGCCAGATCGAGGGTGGAGAGCGGCACGACGATCAGACCGTCCTTACTGATGATGCAACCGGTGGTTTCGAGTTTGCGTTCCTCTTTTTTGGTTGGGAGGTCGCCGGCGGTCATTTCAATTTCGACGGTGGCGCTGAGTTGCACCACCGAGTCCTTGTTGGATGCGACGAGGGCGAGGGCCTTGTCCTTGAGCGGGCCGGTGGCGGCAGTGGCGAAAGGAGCGGCAACCAGTGCGGCGAGAATCAATGGGCGGAGTTTCATGAGATATAGCTATGTAGGTGTTAGGTTAGAATTCAGTGAAATAGTTACCAAGAAGGCTCGAGCTCGATATAGCGGGTATGGATGCCGCGCTTCACAAACAACACGAAGAGACTGCACTTGGATTTTTCAAGTTCTTCGAGTTGGGTTTTGAGGGTTTTGATGGAATCGGTGGTCTTGCCGTCAATCGACATGAGAATGTCACCGTTGGCCAGCCCGCCGAGAGCGGCCCAGCCGGAGCCTTTCACCTCAGTGATGAGCACGCCTTGCAAATCGTCGGGCAGTTTCTCCGCGATGCGGTCGGATTTGGCGATGTCGCGCGAGGTGAATTCCAGCGGCTTGCATTCGTGGCAATTCAGTTCGGTGCTCGCTTCCGGACTGGCTTCGAGGGCTAGCTTGAGGGTCAGCTCGTTCTTACCGCGGCGACCGGTGAGTGTCACCTCCGTGCCGATTTTGTACTGGCGGATCAGGGAGGTGAAGACATCGGAATCTTCCGGGCGTGAGGCGGCAATGACACTGCCGTCGAGTTTGAGGAGCAGATCGCCCACTTGGAGGCCGCCTTTCTCGGCGTTGGATCCCGGATAGATCTGGGTGACGCGCACGCCCTTGGCACCGGGAATGGCGAGGGCTTCGGCAAGGTCGGCAGAGATCACTTGGGTGTCGGTGCCTATCCAGGCTTTGCGGGCGAGGCCGGGCTGGTCATTTTCCGGCTCCGGGCCGATTTTTACTACGGTTAGATAACTGCGGCCATTGTGTTCGTAGGCCACGAGGGTGGGCTCCGGCTTGGTTTTGCCCTCGGTGATGGTGGTGGTGACGCGCTGGAGGTCGCTTAAGTTGGTGATAGATTGGCCAGCGACTGCGAGGATGAGATCGCCGGGGTTGATAGCCGGTTTGGCATAAGCGGCGGCGCTGCCTGGGCGGAGGCTTTGCACCAAGGCGGCGCGATTGTCGGATCGCAGCATCTCTCTGGCCACCAGTTTGGTGAGGTCGCGGGCCGTGATGCCCCAGCTGAGAAGTTCCTTTTCGCGAGGTTGGGCCGGCTCGCGCTCAACCGTGGTCGTCTGCCACGTCATCGCTACGCCATGGCGGGTGCCTTCCATCACCACTTGCGAACCAATCGGCGACTCCAACAAAATACGGTTGAACAGCGGGATATCTTCCGGTGCCCGCGAGGCGGCGATGGCAATGCCGTTGCAACGCGAGATCAGGTCGCCGGCCTGCAAGCCAGCCGCTGCGGACGGCGAATCGGCGATCACGCCGTTGACCAGCACCCCCTCGTTGGCATGGATGGTTTTGAGCAGGGGTTGCACGCCCAAGCCGATCCAACTGCGCCGCACGCAGCCCTTGGCCATGAGCTCGGCGGAAACCTTGGCGGCGAGATTGGAGGGAATCGCGCCCCCGAGACTGCCGATGCCCACCTCATTGACGCCGACGATTTCCCCCTTGAGATTGACCAATGGGCCGCCCGAGTTGCCGCCGAAAATCACCGCGTCATGGCCGATCCAGCGGACCAGTTCGCCCACCGCCTCGCCGTCCAGGCGCATTGAGCCGCCTGGCGCAATCATTTCGGTGTTAGCGACAATCCCCTGGGTCACTGATTGCGATAGGCCCGCCGGACTGCCCATCGCCAGCACCACATCCCCCACCGCCAGCGCGTCACTGTCACCAAATTTTGCCACCGGCAATACCATGTTTGGGTCGCGCAGGTCTTTTTTATCAATCTTGAGCAGTGCGAGGTCAGCCAGCGGGTCGGTGCCAACCAGCGTGGCCCGCAATTCCTGCCGGTCGGCTAGATTGACCACAATGTGGGTGGCACGGCCGGCCACATGATGGTTGGTGAGGATGTAGCCATCCGGGTCAATGATGGTGCCAGAGCCGCTGGCGCGCTGTTTTTGCATGCGTCCGCCGCCGCCTTCTTCTGAGACGACGTAGATGCGCACCAGTGCAGGGTACACCGCCTTGACGGCCGTCTCGATCTGCGGGTCAACTGTCGCTAACGACGACAACGGCCACAGCGAGCCAGCGAGAGCGACAAGCAAGGAAATGGGGCGGAAGGCGGACATGAATGAGTGGGCGTGGGTGAAATCAATTAGGATAGTCGCCTTGCTACCGAGGCCAGCACGAGGTCTTGTCTGGGTATTTTCGCGCGGCGCAAATCCTAGCGCCGCGCGTGTTGCCATCTGGCGAGGACGATAGACATAGGGCTTGCGGCAGATGGCGGCCAAGCCGGAAATGACTGTTAGATTGACAGCTGAGCCCGTTTCGGTTGGATCGGCGGCATGAGTGATGTTCGCCATGGGCGTGGAAGCAGACGTGTGGGTGATGAGATATACGTTGCTGAGGAGGCAGGCTCGCGGCGTGTCTTCGGTGCCATGTGGGCACTGCTGCTGGCCGGGTCCTTGCTGGTGGCCGCGCCGTGGGCGGGATACCACGCGGTGATGTTTGCGTGTGTCGGGCTCTTGATGTGGCTGTATCCGCCGGTGGTGGTCTTGCCGCGTGTGTGGGGGTGGCTGGCGGCAGTTTTTGTGGTGGCTGGGGCGGCGGCGTTTCTGCCGGTAGCTTGGTTTGGTGCGCCGGAATGGCGGCAACGGCTGGCCGAGTTGGGGGTGGAGACCGGTCCCCTAGTGGTCATCCAAGTGCGGCAGGCGGCCGAGGCGTACGGGTGGTTCGCCATCACCTTGGTGGGCGGACTATGGCTGGCGGGGCAGCAGCCGTCGCCGGAGCAGACGCGGCGGTGGGCACTGGCATTCAGCGTGGGGGTGGCCGGCTACGCGATTTTAGCGAAAATTCTGCAACACACGCCGCCGCCTGGTCAGTCCGGCGGGGAGGAGTTTTTCGGGTTTTTTCCTAACCGCAACCACACCGCCACCTATCTTGCGATGGGTGCGATCTGCGGCTTGGGCAACGTGCTGCAGGCGTTGCGCGACAAGCGATTTATGGCGATGGCGGTGGCGCTGATGGCCTCCAGCGTGTGTTTGTGGGCGGTGGCTGGGTGGTCGATGAGTCGAGGGGGTGTGGTATTGGTGGCCATCGGCGGGCTGGTCTGGTTGCCGATGTTAGGCCGGCGCTACCTCGGAAAACACGGTCTGTGGGCGCTGGGCTTGATTGCATTGGCCGCTACAGGATTGTTTTTCACCGCTGAGAGCGGGGTCAAAGAGCGTTTTTCGAAGACTGTGGAGAAAACGGGCGTCGCGATCCATGCATCTGACAGCTTGCCCATGGAGCGGAAAAAACCGGTGCTGGAGGCCGCGCACGAGTGGGATTTGCGCATTCCCATTGAGCTGGACACCCTTGGGTTGATTCGCGACTTCAAGTGGACCGGCATCGGGGCCGGTCAGTACTATGCAATTTTCCCCCAATATCGGAACCTTTCGGCGGTCGCCAATGATACGGATAGTTACCATCCGGAAAGCGACTGGCTGTGGATGGCGGCGGAGGCTGGGGTGCCGGCCACGCTGGCCTTGGCGGCCTTAGTGATGGTGGCCTTTTGGCAAGCGCGGCGAGCCATCCTTGGCGGCAGGGATCGGGCCTTGCGCAGTGCGTGCCTGGTGGCGGCCTTGTTGGTGCCTATCCACGGGCTTTTCGATGTGCCAGGCCACCGCCTGCCGCTGGCCTGGAGCGCGGCATTTTTGTTTGTGCTGGCGCTGCGCGGCCCGGCTGGTAAGCCGTCATACGGCGCGTCGCACACAGCGCTGCGGGTCGTGCCGCGGGTCTGGCCCTACCGCCTCGCCGCCGTCGGCCTGCTGGTGTTAGCCGCTTGGCTGGGGCTGGCGCAATGGGGGGGCATGCTGCAACCTGCCCAACTTGTGGCTTCCACGGCCATGCAACAGGCCAACGACCTCTATCTTGAAGATAAAGTGCTGCAGCAAGCGGCGCTGGCCGAGCGCCGCGACTATGAACCCGCGCCCGCCGATGACCTTCTCGAAAAGGCGCTGGGCATATTAAGGCAGGCCGCGCCGTTGGCGCCGCTGGACCGCGATCTGCTGCGTTACCAAGGGTTTTTAGCGCTGCATTTCGACGATAAATTTGTGCTGGCGGACCGCAGTTACGCGCTTGAGCGGGCGTTGGACCCGACGTGGGTCGAGTGTCCGTTGCGCCAGGCGCAAGCCTGGGCAGCACGTGATCCGCAACGTTGCGCCGCGCTGTGGCGCGAGGGCTTGTGCCGCGCCGCGCGGATCGACCGACTCCCGGACGGCACTCACCACTTAGGCGAGCAAACGCTGGAAAGCATCCGGCAACTCGCCAAGGGCAAGCCAGAGCTCGAAGCGCTCGTCCCGGCGCCGGAATAACCCGGCCTGGCGGCATCATCCTTACTTGGCAGCGGAGGCGGAGATAGACGCGGAGGGAAAAGATTCAAGCGTGGTCTTCCAGCTGAGTTGGCATTTCCATGTTTTCTTAAACCCAATGAGGCGTTGCTTCCGCATAACGACAGTAAGGTCGTTGCTCCCTACCATGCCGCAGCCGGGCCAAGTTAGTCAGAAGTTCACTTGGCGCAAGCGGCGCGGCGGAGGCGGTCCATGATGGCGACGCCGAGGCCGGTTTCGCTGACGGGCTCGGCGATGATGGCGTCGAGGCCGGCCTCGTCGAGGCGGCGCAGCACGAAGAAGAGGCGGATGGCGGCCTCGGCGAGCTTGCCGCTGCCGGGGCTCAGCGACTCGATGCATTCCCAGTCGTGGAGGCCGACGAATGGGCCGTCATCGGCACCGGTGTAACTGAGCAAGCCGTAGCGTTTGCCTTCTTCGGGTTGGAAATCCTCGGGGTTTTCCAACAAAATGAGCGGAGTTTTCGGTGCGTAATGACTGGCGAGCTGGCCGGGTGTCTGGGGTGCTTGGCCGACTGGGGCGCGGGCTTTCTCGACTCTGCCAAATTCCTGGAGTTGTTCCTTGGTGATGGGGCCGGCGCGATGCAGGTGGAACAGTGGTTTTTTGCCAGGGCGAACTTCGATGGAGATGATGGTGCTTTCGATGCCCTCACTGCAGGCGCCGGCATCGACGACGAGAGGGATGCACCCGCCGAGTTCCTTGATAACAGCGGAGGCGGAAGTGGGAGAAATACTGCCGAAAAGGTTGGCACTGGGCGCCGCCAGCGGGCGGCCAAAGGCCTTGTTGATCGCCCGAAATACCGGATGCGCACTTTGCCGCACCGCCACCGTGGGCAGGCCGCTGGTCACCAGATCGGGCACGTCGGGATGGCGCGGCAGCACCAAGGTCAGCGGGCCGGGCCAGAATTTGCCGATGAGTTGGTTCACTGTCTCGGCGATGTCGTCGGGCACGATAGCGACGCTGGCAAGGTCGCCGCGGGCGGCGATGTGGACGATGAGCGGGTCGAACGACGGCCGCTGCTTGGCGGCAAACACCTTGGCTACCGCCTCTGGATTGAATGCATCGGCCGCCAAACCATAGACGGTTTCGGTGGGTAAGGCGACAATTTCCCCTTGCTGGAGCAAGGCACAGGCCTCGCGCAGGGCGTCTTGCATGGCATCATCGGCAACTTCTAGAATGCGGGTCTCTGGCACGCCGCGAAGCTAGACTGTAAGACGACAAGATGGCAAGACGACAAGACGACAAGACGACAAGACGACAAGACGACAAGACGACAAGACTCGCGCCGCTACAATGCAAGGGACAGGGTTGCGTAGCTGCGGCATTTCATTCCCCTGCACACCTCTTGACGTTCTGCGCGGCGCGCTGGCCAATCTGCGATTTCCTCTCAAGCCCCATCCGTCACGCAATCGCCTTGGCAAGTCCGGCCACCGCTGCTAAGCCATCGTCATGGCAGACGGCAACGACGCGATAACCACCCAGCCCCCGCCGCGCGGCTGCCTCTCGCGGGCTCTCGTGCTGGCCCTGATGTTGGCCGCCGCGGGCTTAGGAGTGGCAATGTATTTCATGGCTCAGCCCCAGGACCTGAGCCATATCCACGGCTACGCCCCCAACGAGCGGCCGCAACCGAGTCGCAACCTCGGGCTGCTGCTGCAAAATTCGCTCGACCGCGCCTACCCAGTTACCTTCACCGAGGGGGAGGTCAATGGCTGGCTACAGAGCAGCCTCCAAGCCAGGCAAGGCGGCCTGTTTGCCGAGCATGTTGCGCTTGATGGCGTGTGGTTGCGCTTGGAGGAGGGGCGGGCGGAAGTGGTGTTGGAGCGCAAGTTGTGGGGTCACCCCTTGACGGTGTCGATGTACCTGCAAGTCGAACACTTGGAGACCGACCAAGGCACGACCACTGAGGTCCAATTTCACGGCGGGGAGTTTCATCCGTATGTGCCATTTCCAAAATGTGGTGGACGTTTCGGCCGGTTGCCGGTGCCGCAGGGGTTTCTGCACCTGCTGTTGCCAGCTTTCAAAAAACTCGCAGCGGTTTTCCCCGAAGAACTCCGCCTCGGCTTCGTGGAAATGCCTCGGGTCAACATCGCTGATGGCCACATTACCTTCGACCCCCGCGGACCGAAACCCATCGCAGTCAGCCCTCCTAGCCCATGAACCTTCTGAATAATTTGGCCCGGCTGCGGCCCGTTATGGAGCGACGACTTTATTGTCGTCGTGCGGAAGGACCGGCCAAGAAACAGAGCCTTCGGCACGTACCCATGGGCCACCCTTCCACTACCACCACAAGAATGGGGTGGCTCCTTAGCCCGAGTTACTCCAGGTGCCACACCCGCCCTCCGGGTTCGGATGCTAAAAAGGAAAATGCAAAGGGTTGCAGAGACGTTTTTTCACCACGGATTCAACCCAAATGGCGAATGCCATAAAATTTATAACTCATTCATTATCCGTGAATTCCGTGAAATCCGTGGTTTCCTTTTCCCTTTCTAGCATGAAACCCATCCTCCTGCTCGGGCTTGCCGCTCTCGCCGCTATCGCCGCCGCTATCGCCGCCGCGCCCGCTGCAGAGCCGCCGCGGGCCTTGCCGTTGCCGGAGGCGGCAGCCGTCCCCGTGGCCCCGCCGGCGGGTCCAGCGGCAGCGGGCGGCGAGCTGGCGACGAGTCGCAGCGGTCAATTCCGGGTGAGCAGTGCGGATGGGTTGCTGCGCGGGACCGTGGCCATGATGGCAGAAGATGCCAAGGGCGACTTGTTGCTGCTCACCGGTGAAAAGGACGAGTGGAAGGTGCCGGTGTCCATTGTGCTCCACGGCAAGCCGGGCGACCCGCTGCCACCGCGCTCGGTGGCGATGAAGCTCTTGTTCAGCGAGGCGGGCGATGATTTGCGCCTCGATGTGCATCTGGGCCGCGGCATCGAAGCCGAATCCTTCAAACACGCCACCACCACCATCCTGCTTTACGAGCGTGCCTTGCGCGGCCGTCGCCCCGGCCGGCCGGAAACCCCGCTAATGGTCGCGCCCTGGTTGGTCGAGGGCTTGCGCGAAGCTAGCTCCTGGCAACTCAAGTCCGGCGACCGCCGCTTGTACGAGGCGCTGTTTAAACACGGCGGCCTTTTCAAACTGGACGAACTCTTCACCCTCAATGAAAGCCAGTTCGAGGAACTCGATGGGGTCATGCATGCCGCCTTCCGTGTGTCTGCCGGTTCTCTCGTGATGGCCTTGCTCAAGCAACCCCAAGGCCACCAGGGATTCCTCACGTTTCTCTCGGAATCTGCCGCTTTCGACGGCGAAATGCCCGCCCTGCTGCGCCGCCATTTCCCCGAGCTCAACCTCTCGGAAACCAGCTTGGCCAAGTGGTGGGCCCTCCAGCTCGCTGAAATGACCACCCCGACTCTTACCGAGGTGCTGACCATCGCGGAAACCGAAGCCGCGCTCGACGACGCGTTGCACTTGGACGTCGCCGCCGCCGAGGGGGGGCTACAACGCAAGCCCCTTGCCGACTGGCGCGAGCTTGATGCCCTTAAGCCCGCCGAACGGGTCGAAGCTGTGCGCCTGGCGCAGGACGGGTTGGTTCACCTCAGTTACCGCTGCTTCCCGTCATACCGGCCGCTCATCGGGGAGTATCAAACCGCCCTCGCGGCCATCGCCCGCCACAAAACCCGCAAAACCGCCGACCAACTTGCCGATTTGCGGGAAACCCGGGGCGCCCTGATGGCCAAGGCCAGCCGCGGTCGCGATTACCTGGATTGGTTTGAAATCACCCGTGCCCGCCAAACCAGCGGCGTATTTGAAGATTATCTCCGCCTCAAGCAACGCCTGGCTGCCCAGCCCCACAACCGCGATGACAGTCTCTCAAAGTACCTCGACCGCATGAATCAAATCTTCGTCCGCAACATGCCAGATTCAGTATCCGGCCTGCCCGCCAATCCGCCCCCAGAGACCCCCATTGACTTGCCCAAACCCTGATGCCGCCGACTGCCTGTAAACCTAGAACGGAAAATAGGAACCACGGATTAAACAGATTAAACGGATAATGAAAGAGTTGTGAATTATTTGGCAGATACATTCAGCGCGAGCCGAGGAGTAGATAGATTGATGTCTTATTTTCCGTGGAATCCTCTTCAATCGGTGATCTCTGTGGCGAAAAACGTCGCTGCAACCCTTTCCATGGTTCTTTCCAGGGTGAATCTCCTCATCGTTGGGCTTGCCCCAGCCCACCGGTAAGCTAAGCTCCCGCCCATGAGCCGCCGCTCCAAAAGACGACGAGGTACCCCGGCCAGCGGATGGCTGGGACGCATCGCCGTGGCCATGCTCGTGGCCGGAGTGCTTGCCGCGGCTCTCGGCTATGCGTCGCTTAAAACTTATCTCCACGGCGAGGGGTTCCGCCGCTTGCTCTCGGCCAAGGTCAGCGCGGCGCTCGCCATGACGGGTGAGTTCGGTCCCTTCAACTGGGATGGCTTGGTGGTCCATACCGACTCCTTCGAGGCCAGCGGTAGCGGCGTGATCGGCTCACTGCGCGCCGACCGCCTCCACACCGAAGTGAATCTCGCCGGCGTGCGCCGCGGCGTTTGGGACCTCGAAGCGGCCAGCGTCAACCGTCTGGAAATTTCTCTGGATGCCCGCACCCGCCCCGCTGGTTCGCCGCCCGTAGCTGCGTTCCCTGCGGAAGCTCCAGCCACTGCCGCCACCCACGACTGGTTGCCGAGCCAAGTTGAAATTAGCGGTCTGGACCTGCGCGAGTTGCTCGTTAAGGCCGTGTTGGACGACGGCGAATTGTTTGCCCACGGCATGAGGATGCGCGTCGAACGGACTGGCGACGCCCATGCCTACCGCGCCGAAATTGACGGTGGCCACGTCCGCCTCCCGTGGCCGCTGCTGCCGGCAGTCGACCTCGACCGGCTGCGCATGCGCTATCAAAATGGCGGGTTTTTTGTTACCACAGCCACCGCCGCAGTCTTTAAACAGGGGCGGATTGAGGCAGGCGGCGAGTGGAATCCCTCGCAACACCAATACGCCGCCGAAGGTAACGTGCGCGGCATCCAATGCGATGAGTTGCTCAGCTCCGATTGGGCCAAGCGCCTGACCGGTGACCTCGCCTCCTCGTTTGTCATCGAGCGGCGCAGCAACGGCCCTCTCGCCACCGGCACTCTCACCATCAAAAATGGCGTCCTAACCGCTCTGCCAATGCTCGACTCGCTCGCCGCCTATGCCGACACCCGCCGCTTCCGGGTGCTGCCCCTCAGCGAGGCTCGCGCCGATTGGCGCTGGCAAAATGGGGAAATCGCGCTCACTCACCTGCTGCTTTCCAGCGAAAGTTTGGTCCGCCTCGAAGGGAGTTTGACCCTCCGCGGCCGTGCGCTCGACGGCGTGCTGCGCCTGGGGTTGGCCCCCGGTACCCTCGCCGCCATCCCCGGCGCGGAAACCGTGGTCTTTCACCCCGGGGAACGCGGCTTGCTCTGGTCTCCCCTGCGCATCTCCGGCACCTTGGACGACCCACGGGAGGATCTATCCGAACGGCTGGCCGCCGCAGCTCACAGCCGCATGTTCGACGTTATTCCTGAAACTGGCGAAAAGGTCCTCAAATTCACCCGATCCATCCTCGGTGATTCTGGAACCATCGGCAAAGGCGTTGAGGTCATCGACTCCGCCGCCGACACCCTCATTGGCGGTCTCAACGGACTGCTCGGCGGCAGCACTCCGCCGCCGCCAGTCCCACCTGTCCCACCGCGCTCCAAGTAAGTCTGAGTCCCAGAACCCGCCCAATAATCACTGGTGCAAGGCATCTGAGATGGATTGTAGCGGCGGCCTGTGACCGCCGATGTGCATGAGTCAAGTCTTCGGGGTGCCGCGCTCCACGGAATTGATTGACGATTGATGATTTTGGATTGTTGAAGTGAGCTTGCTGGGCGCAGCACTCGATTTCAAGCTCACATCACAAATCAACACTCATCAATCGGCAATCGTCAATTATCTGCGCATTTCGTTCGGTCTGAGGCGCAGCCTCGCTAGGCTAATTCTTGGAGAGGGTTCCACTACCCGCTCTGCGGGGAATATATTAAGGTATAGCTATGATTACTGAGTGGTCTGATTGAGCATCAGCAGTTCCCCCAGCCGTCATGAAAACAACCATCCTGGATTGTCCGGAAAAATCCGACGCCGAGCGCCTTGCTGATTTTGTTATGTTTACCCAACCGAGGTGCGTGCTCAACCTGTCAGCGCAACTCATCAAGGGTCATATCTCGATCGTGCAGTTTTTTCTGTTAGCATATCTCGCCAACGCCGAGTTTCTGACCATGTCGGACATTGCCAAGAAAATGGGTCATTCGACTGCCGCCGCCACCGGTCAGGTGGATCGGCTGGAGAGCCTGTTGTATGTCAAGCGGGTGCATGCCGACGACGACCGGCGCAAGATTTTGGTGCGCATCACGCGCAGCGGGGATGAATTGGTGGCGAGCATGCACAAAGAGATAGCCAACGATCTGGTGAGCGTGCTCGCGGACATGAACGCGCATGCATGATTCATGCCCAAAATCCGAAATTAAAATTCTGCAATGAGAAGATGAGCCACAGATTGCAGGGATTTTTTGGTATGGATTACTCCACCATTTGCAACTTTGGGGTTCGGGATGAATGCACAGAAGGGAGGCTGGAGGCAGGGTTGGATGGTGCGAAGGGGCTGAGTCTCCGCCCCAGCGAGCGGTTCGCCCGGCCCGGGGTATGTTAGTCTGACAACGCCTTCTTGCGGTCGGTTTCCTCGCGAAGTTTGCTCTCATTGGCCTTGTCAACAGCTGGCATTTCCTTCAGGTCTATGGTGATTTTGTCGATCTTGCCGGTGAATTTGTAGGGTGCCGGAATCCCATAGTCCTCGGTGACCGGCGTCTCGCCATCTTCACCGACATCGGCTCCTTCATCCCCCGAAAACGCCATCGGTTGCGTGTGTTCGATCCGTCCTTCAGCCACCTTGATTTCGTTAATGAAGATCGCGCCCATGCCACCCTTGGCGAGGCCGCCTCCATCGTAAGCGAACTCATAGCGGAGGATCGCCTTGCCCGGCGGCAGTGCCTGCACAGCGGCGATGGTGAAGCGCTCGACGCCCAGAAAGTTATAGGTATAGGTCGGCTTGCCATCCTTCAGATAGAGCGACCACCCGCCGAAGCGTCCGGCTTGTGCGAGGATGACGCCGTTGGCGCCAGAGGTGGGGATTTCGACCTTGGCAGTGATGGTGTGGGAGCGGTTTTTGATGTTGATGAAGACATTTTCCGACATGCCGATCATGCCCTCATAGACTGTCAGCGAGTTGCGACCAGCCATCAGGTCGGGCCTGCCGACAAGGGAGGCGTTGAAGCGCTCAAGGGTACGATCATCGATGGGCAACACGTTGTATTTCTGCGCCTCCTTCAGAAAGAGGGCCTGCATTTCCTTGAGCTTGGCAGGAATTTTTTTTGCCAGATCGCTGGCGAGACTGAAATCAGCCCGGGTGTCGTAGAGTTCCCAGACGTCGGTTTCGAGTGCAGTGCGGGGTTTGAGTTCCCACGGCGCCCGGTGCACGGTGCCCGCCAGCCAGCCGTCGCTATAGATCGCGCGGTTGCCAAAAATCTCAAAGTATTGGGTCAGGTGCTGGTCTTTGGCCCTCGCGTCATTGAATGAATAAAGCATACTAACGCCTTCGATGGGCGTCTGCGTCACTCCGTCCACCCGTTTCGGCTCCGGCAGTCCGGCCGCTTCCAGGATGGTCGGGGCAATGTCAATAACGTGGTGCCACTGGGAACGGACCTCGCCACGGGTCGTGACTCGCTTAGGCCAGTGGACGATCATTCCGTTGCGGGTGCCACCGTAGCTGGAGCATACCTGCTTGGTCCAGGTGAAAGGCGTGTCGCCGGCCACCGCCCAACCAGCGGCACAGTGACTGTAGGCACTCGGGCCGCCCAACTCGTCGTAGTGCTTGAGAACGTCCGCGACGGTTTCGGACATTCCGTTGAAGTAGCTATTCTCGTTGAATACCCCGGCCATGCCGCCTTCAGCGCTCGCGCCGTTGTCGCCCGCGATATAGAAGACCAGCGTGTTGTCGAGTTGGTCCAAGTCGCCGATGGCGTCGACGAGTCGGCCGATTTCCGTATCTGCATACTCGCCGTAACCCGCTAAGACCTCCATCTGTCGCGCGAAGAGCTTTTTCTCATCGGCGCCCAGCGTATCCCAGTCCTTGATGGCGTCGGGTTTGGGGGCGAGTTTGGTGCCGGGCGGCACGACACCCAGCTTGATCTGGCGAGCCAGAGTTTCTTCACGAAGCTTGTCCCAACCCTGATCAAACTTGCCCTGATACTTGGCGATCCAGTCCTTCGGCACATGGTGCGGCGCGTGGATGGCTCCCGGCGCAAAATATATGAAGAAAGGTTTGTCTGGTGTTAGGGACTTGACCGTGCGCACCCACCGGACCGCCTGGTCGGTCATGTCGGTCATGAAATGATAGTTCGGGTCCTTGGGGAGCTCGACGCGTGTCATGCCGTCATAGATGGTCGGAGCCCATTGGTTGGCCTCGCCGCCGATGAAACCATAGAATTTGTCGAAGCCGGAGCGTGTGGGCCAGCGATCGGTGGGGCCGGACGCGCTGACTTCCCAAGCCGCCGTCTCGTGGGACTTGCCGAAGGCGGCGGTGGAGTAGCCGTTGTAGCGCAGCATGGTTGCCAGTGGGGCGACGTTGCCGGGGCGCTGGCCCGTGTTGCCGGGGTAGGCGGTGGCGGTCTCGGCGATCGAGCCGAAGTTGGTCATGTGGTGATTGCGCCCGGAAAGGAGGGCCGCACGGGTCGGGGAGCACAGCGCCGCAGTGTGGAACTGGTTGTAGCGCAACCCGGCATTGCCGAGGCGATCTGCCGTGGGCATGTGGATCGGACCGCCGAAGCAACTCGACTGGCCGAAGCCCATATCGTCAAGGAGCACGATCAGCACGTTGGGTGCCCCGGCTGGCGCCTTGATGTCAAAGCGGGGTGGCGCGGCCGGCGCCTTGCGCACATCCATTACTGAACTGTGCGGATACACTGGTTCGTGAATCGGCAAGATGCTGCGGTCGGGCGGCACCTCTGCCGCTAGGGTGAAGGTCCCCAGCGCGAGGCTTAGGGTGGTGAGAATCGGTGCTGGTTTCATGGACTTTTGTCAGGGTAACGTTGAAGTGAGATATTTCAGAATAAGAATCCCAATTTGAACCAGACATAGTCACCTTTCATGCGCTTTTCCACGCTCATTTCGGGCAGCCATTTGAGCTCGGCCAGGAATTGGGAGTCGCCGACGTGGCGCACGTAGGAGACCACGGGGCCGACCCCGCAGGTCATCCCCTCGAAGGGCCCAAGCCGCGCGCCGGAGCCGCTGTCGCCGGTGATTTGGTCGTAATAGAAGGCGTTGGCGCCAACGCCGACGATGCCGCCGAACAGGGGCAGGTGCTGTGCGAGCGTCAAGTCGAAGTGCAGCGATGTGCCGCTGGTATAATCCGCGGCGTGGTTTGCGGTATTGAAATCCATGCCGGTGTACAGGCTGACTTCCGTGCCGATTTTGCTGCTGAGCCAACTGACCATGACGCCCGGTTCGAACGACCAGTAGTTCTTGCCCACGTTGGCGAGTTGGTCTTGTTTATATTCACCGGTGGGCGCATAGACGCCAAGGCGGATATCCACCTTGAGGTCAGGCGCAAGCTCGGTCCACCCCAGCATGATCGGATAGAGCGTGATGTCTCCGATCCCGTTGGCTTTGTCGCGGAGGGCGTGAGCCGGGCCCGGCACACCGCCCGGGCCCACCAGTTGGGCCTGGCCCTCGACTTTCAGCCAGACGCAGGGGACCGCCATGCCGAAGGCATAGCCAGCGCCGAGCAAGTCTTGATGAGTCTGATAGACGGCCAGGATGGTATCAGCGTAAACGGTGGCGCTAGAGTTCGACGATAAGAACCCACCCAACGGAAGTTGCCGACTGGCTGGCGCGCTGGCATCGTAGTACGTGAAGAAATCGAGGACGGCGAGTCCGCCCGGCTTGCCGGGGAAGGCGTCCATGAAGGAGGCCATCGAGCCCGGCAGGTAGTGGGCGCTGCCGCTTTGTTCGGCACGGCTGGTGGCGGTCAGGGCCAAGGCACAGAAGATGCAGACGGTGAGACGGCTTGGTTTCATGGTTTTGTTAGTTGTGGATGGTTTGTCGGTAGGTCTAGGTCAACTGTGGATTGTTGGCAGTTTTAATCTGAGGGAGCAAGCATTAACTGGTCCCGACACGATTGTGTTGGAAGCTGATCGGCCCGCAGAATTTTTTTCGTCGGAGGCGGAACGGTGTGTGAGTTTTTATTTGCATGTTAGGTTCGGCGGCCTATCCTCAGCCTTTTTCCGCCAGCAATCACTCTGTCATGGGATCCCTTGGAATGCCTGAAATTCCCCCGCGAACATCGGCGGTGACCCGCTCGTCCCGCATGCGGTCCCATGCTTGCTCCGCGGCCCTGGCTTGTGGTCTCGCCCTGCTCACCACCCCGGCTTGCGGCAAAAAACACGCCACCCCGGCGTGGAACGCTGCGGAAGCCGCCGCGCCATTCGCCGCGAATCGCTCCACCACCACCCACCAGCCACCCGTGGCCAGCGACCCGGCTAGGCCCGGGCTGCGCTTCATTGCCTATAACCTGAACAACTGGCTAACCATGGAGCGCGGTGCCGACCACGCACACTCCAAAGGCATGGCCAAGCCCGCGGCGGAAAAGCATGCGCTGGTCCAATTGCTCGTCCGCCAAGCGCCCGATGTGTTAGGGGTGTGCGAAATCGGCAGCCGCGAGGATCTGGCGGAACTCCAGGCGGCGCTACTCGCCGGTGGCGTCGCCTTGCCCCATACGTATTACACCGGCGGCGGCGATGAAGTGCGCCATCTCGGGCTGCTCTCGCGCTTCCCCATCACCCACACCGCCACCCCTGCCCAGCTCGATTTCAAGCTCAATGGCAGCACCTACACCATGAGCCGCGGCATTCTCGATGCCACCATCCAGGCCCACGGCAAATCTTACCGCTGGCTCGGCGTCCATCTCAAAAGCAAACGCGAAGTGGCCGATGGTGATCAGGACGCCATCCGCCTGTGTGAAGCCAGGTTGCTGCGCCAACACGTCGATTCTATCCTTGCCGCCGAGCCCGACGCCCGCTTCGTCGTCTATGGTGATTTCAACGATACTCGCGGCAGCGCGGCGCTCAAGCTCATCACCGGCCATTATGGCGAGGCTGGCTACCTAACTGCCCTGCCCGTGCAAGACCAACAAGGCGAGCGTTGGACGCATTTCTGGGAATTGCGGGATATCTACTCGCGCTTTGACTTCATCACCGTCACCTTGGGCGTCAAGCATGAGGTGGACTTCAAAAATTCCCGCATTCTTGACGATCCGGAGTGGCACGCTGCTTCCGATCACCGGCCGCTGCTGGCCGTTTTCAATTGATCTCACCTAACATAACGCACACTAACCCCACATTATTATGTCAAACAAACCACTCAATGTCGGTCTCGTCGGAGGCGGCAAAGGAGCCTTCATCGTGCATCCCCATCAAAAGGCCATTCATATGGATGGCACCCGCCGGATTGTTGCCGGGGCGCTATTTCCTGATCCCAAGGTCGCGCTGGAAGAGGCTGCTAACTGGCCCTATCCGATCAAGGGGTACGGCTCCTACGATGAGATGATCGCGGCCAATGCGACGGCACCGGCCGCGGAGAAACTCGACTATATCCTCATCGTTACGCCTAACTTCGTGCACTTTGATCCGGCGATGAAGGCGATGAAGGCGGGCATCGCAGTGTTTTGCGAGAAGCCGCTGTGCCTCAACCTCAAGGAAGCCGGCGAACTGGTGCGCACCTCGCAAAAACTCGGCGTCCCCTTCGGCGTCGCTCATACCTACCTCGGCCATTGGACCAGCCGCCTGAGCCGCTACATCATCCAGAGCGGGTTGTTAGGTGAGGTCCGCTGGGTCGATAGTTATTACCTCCAAGGCTGGCTCGCCACCAAAGTGGAAGCCACCGGCCAGCAACAGGCAAGCTGGCGCGTGGATCCCAAGCGTGCCGGCGGCTCGGGCTGCGGCGGCGACATCGGCACTCACGCCCTTATGCAACTGCGCTATGTCACCGGTCTCGAGGTCGAGCAGGTGTCTGCGCACATGGAAACTTTTGTCGATGGCCGCCAGCTCGACGACCATTTCACCATCTATTGCAAGCTGAGCAATGGCGGCAAAGCCTTGGTGCGGGCCTCGCAAATTTGCATCGGCCACAAAAATGACCTCGGCATCACCATCGCCGGCAGCAAGGGGACCCTGCGCTGGCGCCAGGAAGACCCCGAATGCCTGACCATCTGCCTGCCTGACCAACCCGATCGCACCTATTGGCGCGGTGCGGTGTCGGCCGGCGATGGCTTCCTACCCAAAAACCTGCCCGCCGATCTGCTCGCCGAATCCACGCTGCCAGCCGGTCACCCCGAGGCATTCCATGACGCCTTCGCGCGCCTCCACCGTTGCTTCGAAGCCGATGTGCGCAAATGGCAGGCCGGTAAAAAATTCACCTCCGACGGCAGTAAATACGCCAATGTCGCGGATGGCTGGAATGGCATCGCCTTCATCGAAACCTGCGTCAAGAGCAGTAAGAAAAACGGCGCTTGGGTCGCCATGCCGAAAAAGATCTAACCCTCGAGCCACGCCAGGAGCGGGACTTGCCAAAGTCCCGCTCCTCTCGTGTCGCATAGCCACTTACGCGCTGAGCCGTTCAAACGCCTTGCGCGCATACTTGCAGCGGAACGGCGGCAGCGCTTGCTCCGGCGTCCAGCCGTTGAGGCGGCCGAACTCGATCGCTCCGGAGACCATCTCGTGATTGACGATGCGTGGCAGCTCCACCACCAACACTTGGCCGTTGACCGAGGCACTCAATTCCACATGCAGCTCGTTATAAACAATCCGGTTGTGAATGATCCATTGGTAATGAGTGTCGCGAAAAATCAGGCTCTTCTTGTTGTTGCGCTGGGGTCTGGGCATCGGAGGGGGGCGGGTTCAATCCGAGCTTGCACGGCAGTGCAGGCCAGTTCAACCCAGAACCGCATCTAATTCGTGCCCTGGCCCTCGCACATTCCTGGCTTGTCAATGGCGAGGCGGAATTCTAGCTTCCATGCCATGGAAGCTGAATCATCCTCCGAGCCGTCATGGCGTGTGTTGTTGGCCTCAGCCGTCGGCTGCGGACTGTGCGTGCTGTTGGGGATTTATTTCGACCGGATCCCAGAGTTGCACAATTTGTCCCACGCCTGCTACGCCACCGCTTTTTTGCTAGGGGGCTGGGATGCAGCCGTCGATGCCTTCGACCGAATGAAGCGGTTTCACTTGGATATTCACTTTTTGATGTTGGCGGTGGCGATCGGGGCGGCGGCCATTGGTGCCTGGTGGGAAGGCGGGGCGCTGTTGTTTTTGTTTTCACTGAGCAATGCGCTCGAGGGCTTAGCGCTGGCACGCACCGAACGGGAAATTCGCAGCCTGTTCCGCGACGCGCCTAAAACCGCCACGCTGGTGGCGGCCGATGGCAGCGAGCGCGAGGTGCATGCCGAGGGGCTGATGGCCGGGCAGACGATCCGCATTCTGCCTGACCATCAATTCGCTGTGGATGCGCGGGTGCTTAGCGGCCAATCCGCGGCTGATGAATCGTCGCTGACGGGTGAGTCGGTGCCTGTGGAAAAGCAACCCGGCGACACGGTTTTCAGCGGCACGCTCAATACCTACGGCCCCTTGCTCGCCGAAGTGCTGCGCCCACCCTCGGAAAGCGCCCACGCCCGCATCATCCGCCTCATCCGCGATGCCCAAGCCAGCAAGGCCCCGTCGCAGCGCTTCACCGACCGCTTCGGCACCGGCTATACCCTCGGCTTGCTCGCTCTAACCATCGTGATGTTTTTCCTCTGGCACTACGGCATGGGCCATCCTGCCTTCAACTCGACGGCTACCACCCGCTCTGCGTTCTATCGGGCGATGACCTTGCTGGTCGTGTGCTCGCCCTGCGCCTTGGTCATTTCCATCCCCTCGGCCGTGCTCACCGGCATTGCCGCTGGCGCGCGCCGCGGCATCTTGTTCCGCGGGGGCATCGCCTTGGAAAACCTCGCCACCATCCAGCGCCTCGCCGTCGATAAAACCGGCACTCTAACGAAAGGTGAGCTCGCCCTCATCGCCATCGACTCATCGAGTTGTGGCGAAGACGACGAGGTTCTCGCGCTGGCCGCGGCGCTCTCGCGGCAATCGAAGCACCCGGTGTCGCGTGCCATAGCCAATGCCTATCTGCTCAGCCACGGCCACGATGCGCCGGCCGCCACCACCCTCACCTCGCTGCCCGGCCAAGGCCTGCGGGGCGAAGTGAATGGCGAGATGACAGTGTTAGGGCGGCGCTCACTGTTTGCGGGGCACGCTTGGATTGAGGCGTTGCCAGATCCGGAGCCGGGCCTAACCGAAGTGCTGGTGGCCTCGCCCACGCGCGCTGGGCGCATCCTGTTTCGTGATGCCCTGCGGCCGGAAGCCGCCATGCTCATTGATCAACTCCACAGCCAAAACATCCGCGTCACTATGCTCACCGGTGATCGTCCCCAAGCCGCCGATCTCGTCGCCAGGGAATTGCATCTCGACGATACCCAGGCCGGCCTAACACCCGAAGGCAAGGTCGCAGCCATTCAGGCGTGGCGGGCCGCCGGCGAAAGGGTCGCGATGGTCGGCGACGGCGTCAACGACGCGCCCAGCCTAGCGGCGGCGGATGTGTCCATCGGCATGGGCTTGCGCGGATCCGATGCGGTGCTCGAACAAGCCGACGTGATCCTCACCCAGGATAAACTCGAACGCGTACTCGAGGCGCTCATCCTCTCGCGGCGCTGCCGCGCCATCATCCGCCAGAACGTCGCCATCTCCCTAGGCGTGGTGGTTTTGTTAGCTATCTCCGCGTTGGGCACCTGGATTCCGCTGCCCCTCGGCGTGCTCGGCCACGAGGGCTCCACCGTCATCGTCGTGCTCAACAGCCTGCGCCTGTTGTGGCGCTGAGCCGCTAATTGCCTATTTGCTGGCCTGATAGAGCGTGACCACGCCGCCGGTGAGGGGGGTGTGGGTGGCTTGGCGCAAGCCGCAGGATTCTAACAAAGTAATCATGGCTTGTCCGGCGGGGAACGTTTCGATGGAGCCGCCGAGGTATTGGTAGGTGTCCTTGTGGCCGGTGAGCCAACCGGCAAGATGGGGGAGGATGCGGTGCAGATAGAAGCGGTAGGGCAGGCGCAACAAGCCGCGGGGCAGCGAGAAATCCAGGATCACGAGGTGGCCGCCGGGCTTGATGACGCGGGTCATTTCGCGCAGGGCAGCCGGGTAGTCGGCCATGTTGCGCAGGCCGAAGGCGACGCTGACCGCGTCGAAGCTGGCGTCGGGGAAGGGGAGGGCGAGGGCGTCGGCGACGAGCGTGTGAGTGACGCCGCGTCTGGCGGCGTGGACGAGCATTTCGGCACAAAAGTCCGAAGCGATGACCTCACAGTCCGGACAGCTGCGCTGGATTGCCAGGGCTAGGTCGCCGGTGCCGCTGGCCACATCCAACAAGCGTGCGGGCTGCCACGCCACGATGCGCGAGGTGACGATGCGGCGCCACCACAGGTCGACGCCGCAACTGAGGACATGATTGGTTAGGACATAGCGGTCAGCGATGCGGGCGAAGGCGTCGCGGACGTAGGCAGGATCGGGCATGGCGGTCAGTCCTTGAACTCTTCCTCGTCGATGCTGTGGGTGAGGATGAACTGCAGGTCGTTGAGATCGAGGTTGGAGGCAAAGCCCTCATCGCCGAGCACGTTGGTCACCAGCTGGGTCTTCTGATGTTGCAGAATGCGGATTTTCTCCTCGACGGTGTCGCGGGTGAGCAGGCGATAGGCAATAACCTTGTTTTTCTGGCCGATGCGGTGGGTTCGGTCGATAGCCTGGTTTTCCACGGCGGGGTCCCACCACGGGTCGTAGAGGATGCCGTAGGAGGCGGAGGTGAGGTTGAGGCCGGCGCCGCCCGCCTTGAGCGAAAGCATGAACACCGACGGATCCTTGGTCGTCTGGAAACGTTCGATCTCGCCTTTGCGGTCCTTGGTCTGGCCGGTGAGGTAGTTGTAGGGGCGGTTTTCGAGTTCGAGCCGGGCCTTGATCAGATCCAGCATGGTGACGAACTGCGAGAACACCAGCACCTTGTGGCCTTCCTCAAAGAGCTGATCGAGCAGATAGAACAGGGATTCCCTCTTGGCGCTTTCCTCCTTGAGGTATTTCG